>Ga0073908_1000675_pt1 | contig 55492 bp, 55 predicted proteins | sample MucameincwithD2O_FD_65484 | JGI IMG/M metagenome (GOLD analysis project Ga0073908, IMG submission 65484) | Mouse cecum microbial communities from Vienna, Austria - Mucus amended microcosms incubated with D2O | ecosystem: Host-associated > Mammals > Digestive system > Large intestine > Cecum... | reverse complement strand
GCAGTATCTCTGGAAAGAAGATATTTAAAGAAAAGATCATTATTAAATTTAACTAAACTATTTTGATAATTAATTACTTCACTCATACAATAATCCTCCTATTATTTTATACAAAATAATTAAGAGGATTACTTTTAAAAGTTGAATTTTTATGTACAAATAATTGATAAATTAGAAACAATATAATTAAAATTATATGAAACATTTTAAATAATAGTTTTTTTAGTGTTAAGTAGTTTCTAGTTTAAATTTTTATTAGGTATTTATGGGGGAAGACACATATGGAATTGACATTTGAAAATATTATGAATAATTGTAGTACAAATGAGATAGTATTTAATGAAATTAAAGTAAACTTAGATAATATTGTTCCTTTTATTGGAACAATATTATCTGTTGATGTGTATCTATTATGAAAAAAGCACTAGATAGTTTAAAATTTGTTCAGAAAAATGCTGAAGAAATAGGAAATACGATAAAGAGACTGGAAGAATTAATAGAAGAATAATGAATTGTTAGCAAAATTATTAGTTCTGTTTCAAAAATAAATAAATTATTCATCTATTTTTAAGTTGTTTAATATACTTTTTATTTATGAATAAATTTAACTTTTTTTATAATAACTATTGTATACAATGTGACTTTTATGTTAAAATGACAAAAATCAATAAGTGGGGAAGTACTTGTTGAATAAAGAAAGGGTGGTTACATGGGTTACAAATTTAAAATCACACGCGGGAATGCAATTTTAAATTTTTCTGAAGAATATTGTCAATCTCGTTGTCAATTAATTGAAAGTGAATCTTTTGCGAGGGTGGTAAAAGGATTCATACATGATTCTAAAAGAAAAGAAAATACTATTTACACATATTTAAGAGAAGTTAAGGCAGAAAGTACAGAGCTTGTTAATGATTTAAGAACAATTTTTAAATTATTATTAGTAATGTCTGTAGATGAAGTATTGACATCTTATCCACAATTTAAAGGGTATTTTAGAGATCGTGATGAGTTTGTTAAAGTTATTGAAGAAGTATATCTTTTCTGGAGAAAGTTACAGCGTTACAGTGTAGTATATAATGAAAGTACAAGTCGTGGATATCAAAATGTTCAGTTTGCTGATGCTCAAGCTAAGTTTGAGGAATTAGTACTTCAAGTATATCGTACAATTGAAGAAACAGCATTAGGATATCGTCATCAAGTTTATCGTCAAATTACAGCTGGAGTTAATGCTGGTTTAAGAGTAACTAACATGCGTTCATTCTTACCATATGAATATCGTAATTTAGATGATATTCCATTTATTGAAACTGTTATCATTCACCCTCCATTTATTACTTATTCAAAACGTAATAAACGTGATGGGGTTTTCCCTGAGATTAAACATAATCCAATTGAAGATTTAAAATTTGATCCTGAACAATGGTTCTGTTATCCAGCAAAAGTTGGAGATTTATTAGCATTTGTTTATTTTAATGTTGCATTTATGGCACAAGGGGTTGCGTTATGTAACTTATTTGAACTTGCAAATGAAGAAGAATATCGTAATCGTAGACCTGATATCATATATGTTTATGGATATGAAGATGGTAAGATGAATCAAAGCTTCTATCAAGATGATGAAAATGATATGATGGTAGCTTTATTATCAGCTAGTGATGATTTTGATTATTTTGGATATATGAAGAAAATGATGTTAACTTTACACAATGTTCGTAAAATTAATCAACGTCAATTACCAATTCATGGTGCTATGGTTAAAATGACACTTCATAGTGGTGAGGTTAAAAATATTGTTGTTATGGGTGATAGTGGTGCTGGTAAATCTGAAACAATTGAACAGATTAAAGTTTTTGGTGCTGCTTATATACGTGATTTAGTCACTGTTTATGATGATATGGGAGTTTTATTATTGGATGAAGATGATAAAGTTAAATCTTCAGGTACAGAAATTGGGGCTTTTGTAAGATTAGATGATTTAGATGCTGGATATAGTTTTAAAGAATTAGACCGTTCTGTATTTATGAATCCTGATAAAGTTAATGCACGAATCGTAATTCCAATAACTGATTATAAAGATGTGGTTGCTAAACATGATGTGGATTTCTTCTTATATGCTAATAACTATGAAGAAGATGGAGAATCATTAAGCTTCTTTGATAATGTTGATGATGCTTTAACAGTATTTAGAGCTGGTAATCGTATGGCTAAGGGGACGACTACAGAAAATGGTTTAGTTGGAAGCTATTTTGCAAATCCTTTTGGACCTGTACAACGCCAAGAACAAACAGAACCAATTTTAGTAGATTATTTTAATAAAATGTTTGGGCAAGGAATTAAAGTAGGTCAATTGAGAACCCGTTTAGGTATTAAAGGTAATGAACATAAAGGACCTCAAGAAGCTGCAATTGCAATTCTTAAATATATTACAGGTGAAACTGAATTAAAACAATTAGATGAATAATAAAATTATAGTTTCTAGAAAACGCTCTTATGAGCGTTTTTATATTAAAAATATTATTTATTTAGTGATGTATAATAAAAAGATGTTAGTAGGATATTGGAATTGATTCTTATGATAAAAGTATAGTAAGATTTGATTTTATTTGTTAAAATTAGTTATATATGGAAGAATCTAGCGAAAGCGGGGTGAAAGTCAGTTTTTTTACTTGACTAATTTAATGAATTTATTTGATAAATTTAATGTGGAAGATATAATTGTTAATGATAAGAGTTTTAATTTAGCAAATAGTTATGACAAATATGATAATGTGGAAACTATTCATATTGAAAAGGAAGATGAAGATTATTATTATGTTGAAGCTACAGTTAATGTTTTAGGTCGAATTGGAATCTGTTGGTTTTGTTATGATAGTAATTATAAGATATTTGATTATGATTGTGATTGTGAGTGGTGTAACAACAACAGCCCTTGTGGACATATAGGGGCAGTGTTATTAAAATTGAATGATTTGGATATTGATGAATTTCCTTTTGATTATAAACGTGAGGTTTTCAACAAACCAAAAGTAAGTAAGCAAGAGGATTTAGATCAAAGAATGCTAATTAAATTACAATATTTATCTAGTTCAACTAAGAATATAATTAATAAACAAAAAAAGGAACACCAGAATTTAGTCACATCATTAATGACGCATGAAAAATATGAAATCACACCATATTTTAATATTGATGATGGTAAGTATTTTTTAGAATATAAAGTAGGTAATAATAAAAAATATATTATAAAAGATATTGATACATTTTTAACAAATTGTAAGAGAAATGAGTATGTAAAGTATGGTAAATATTTAGCTTTTGTTCATAATTGTGATGCTTTTAGTGAATCTGCCCTTAAACAAATCAGTTTTATGGAAAAAGCTAATGAGATTTATAATACATTAATGAAGAAAAAAAATTATTTTTCATTATATTATGATTATGGTTATGATTATAGATTGGATCGCTATTTAGATTTGAATAGATATAATCTTGATATTTTTTTTGATACATACAAAGATTTTGAAATTGATAATTTAAATTTTATTGAAGCAGATAAAATAATCGAACTAAACTTAATAACTATTGATAATTATTATTTATTGGAGTATAAAGATGATGATTATTATTTTGGAGAAAAATATGTTTATAATTTTGATTTGAATTATAAATACTTAAATTTGAATAGATATAATTTTGATAATGAAGGAAAATGTCGAAATTTTTTATGTGAATTTGAAAACAATAAATTAGTTATTTTAAAAGATGATTTTAAAGATTTTTATAAATATGTTTTGTTTCCTATTAAGGACTATCTTAGTATCAAAAATATGATTGAATTTAATGAAAATAATTATGAATACATAAAAATGTATGGTGATATTAATGATGATTCACAGATTTCTTTCAAGATATATTATGTAAATGAAAATCAGGATCGTGTAATTGCTTTTCAAAATGATTTCATTACTAATTATAATCAGGATATTGTTGAAAAATATATACTGTCAGTTGGTAAATTAGATAATGAAACTAATACTATTTATTTGGATTTAAATGATGAAAGTACATACGAATTTTTACATGAGGGAATAGAATTTCTTAAACAATATGCTGAAGTTTATATTTCTGAGGCTTTAAAAAGATTTGGTAAAAGGACAAATTATGCAGTAACAGTTGGCGTAAAGATAGAAAATGATTTACTTGCTCTAGATATTGCAAGCAGTGATATTCCTAAAATGGAAATAGCTAAAGTGTTAGAACAGTATCGTCATAAGAAAAAATATTATCGTTTAAAAAATGGCGATTTACTTTATTTGAATTCTCCAGAATTAGAAGAATTATCACAAATAATAGATCAATATCATTTAACAACTAAAGATATTAGTGATGGAACAATTAAATTAAATAAAAATCGGGCATTTTCTTTTTTAGAAGATAATAATCAATTTGAATATCTTCAATTAGAACGAAAAGAATCATTTCAAAAATTAATTACTCAATTTGATCAAAGTGTACATCAAAAAGCAACATTGTCCCCATATTACCAAGATATTTTAAGAGATTATCAAAAAGAAGGCTATCAGTGGTTAAGAACAATTCATGACTGTGGTTTTAATGGAATTCTTGCTGATGATATGGGATTAGGTAAAACTTTACAGGTTATTGCATTAATTGAGCTGTTAAAACTTAAACAAGTGAGTATTGTAATTTGTCCTTCATCATTAATTTATAATTGGGAAGATGAGGTAAATAAGTTTGCGCCTGATTTAAAAGTGAAATGTATTGTCGGGAATCAAAGTATAAGACAAAATATCATAAATGAAGTTCAAAATTATCGGTTAGTTATTACATCATATGATTATATGCGTCGTGATTATCAGTTGTATCAACAGGTTGAATTTGGATATATTATTCTTGATGAATCTCAATATATTAAAAATCAAAAGACTAAAAATGCTCAATCGGTTAAAGAACTTAAAGGCCTTCATAAATTAGCATTATCAGGAACTCCAATTGAAAACTCACTTGCTGAGTTGTGGTCAGTATTTGATTTTTTAATGCCACAGTATTTATTTAATTATCATTATTTTAAAAAACAATATGAATCTAAAATTGTTAAGGATCATGATGAAGAAGCTATTAAACAGTTACGTAAACTTGTTTCACCTTTTATTTTAAGAAGAAATAAAAAAGATGTATTATTAGAACTACCTGATAAAATCGAAAAAACACAAATCATTCCTTTTACTTCAAAAGAAAGTGAACTATATTTTGCTAATTTAGCTCAAGTTAATCAAGAATTGCAGGCACTTTTTCAAACAGAAGCAGTTGATAAGATTCAGATTTTAGCGATGTTAACAAAATTACGACAAATTTGTTGTGAGCCACGAATGATATATGAAAATATTGATGAAGTTTCTTCTAAAATGAAAGCTTGTTTAGAATTAATTAATAGTTATAAAATGAATAATCAAAAGGTTTTATTATTTTCTACTTTTACAAAAGTTTTTGATTTGTTTGAAGAAGAGTTTTATTTAAATGGTATTACATATTTTAAGCTAACTGGTACAACTTCAAAGGAAAAAAGAAAAGAATATGTTGACCGTTTTCAAAATAATGAAGTTGATGTTTTTCTAATTTCTTTAAAAGCTGGGGGAACAGGATTAAATCTTACTCAAGCAGAAGCGGTTATTCATTTTGATCCATGGTGGAATCTTTCTGCTCAAAATCAAGCTACTGATAGAGCTTATCGGATTGGACAGCATAAAAATGTTCAAGTTCATAGATTGATTATGAAAGATAGTATTGAAGAAAAAATTCAAAAACTTCAAAACAAGAAAAAAGAGTTAGCTGATATGTTTGTTGAAAATAATGAGGGAAATATCACATCTTTATCTAAAGATGAACTTATGGAATTGTTCTCCTAAATTTGTAACAAGAAATGAATGATTTATTATTTTGTTTAATAGAGAAGTTAAAATCATTGATATAAGTTAAGATGATATAGTTTACCAGAAGTGAGATTTATTTACTTCTGGTTTTATTTTGCTAAAAAATATGTTATTCGTGCCAAAAATATGTCATTCTTGCCAGTTGCGTTACTTTAATAGTATAAGTACGATAAAATGAAGATAAAGATATAGTTATATTTAAAAAACATATTGAAAATAAAGTGAAGAGAAATTTTTTAAAGTATTCTATGTTATTATGTTTAATTAGTGTCTTTTGTATAATGAGTGTACAAAATATTCGGGCTTCAACACAAGAAGTAACTAGTTTTGCAGGAAGTGCAGGATATGATTATACTTTAGTGTCTAAAAAGAATACAAAGAATAAAGCTGGAAATTTTGCCATAAATTTTGCCATAATTAATTGGGACTATTCGAACAAAAGCAGTCATAAAATGTGGTTTCGAGTTGTAAATAAGGTTGCTGCTCAAAAAGGAAAAGGCCTATTTAATTATTTAGCACAAGGTGCTGTTACTACTAGTGGAACAGATGTTGATTATGATTATTATTTGCAAGCGGCAAGAGAACATATTATTGCTCCAAGCACTTATGTTTCAGGTGTTTGGACATCATAAAAACCACATTATGTGGTTTTTATGATAACAAGTAGAGTTAATGAATCTTTATTGTTTAAATATGAAAACGTGGACAGGTTTGGAGAATTTGCAGTATTTAGCTAATATAAAAAAAGTATGTAGTGATAAAGAGTTGATGGATTTAATTAAGGTTTTTGATTTGGAAAATGTTATTGAAAAAAAGTATAAGACTTATTCATTAGGAATGCAGCAAAAGTTAAGAATTATTCAAGTTTTAATGGATAATCCTAAGTATTTAATATTGGATGAACCATTTGAAGCACTAGATAAAAAAATCAAACTAATTACAAGAAATTATTTAGATATGTATTTATCTAAAGATCCTAATCGAAAATTGATTTATACAAGTCATGATGAAACAGATGATGATTTTACTGATTGTATTTTAGAAATTAATGATAGAACGATAGATATGATTTAATAAATATTAGAACTTAAAGCTGATAATTAAGTTCTTTTTTTTAAGAGGGTGAATATGGTTTGATGAGGGGATAAAAGTGTCTAAATATAAATTAATTTCTATTATCATTATCTTGATTATTACCTTAATAACTTTATCCATTCATCCTACTAACCAAATTGTTTTATATAATTATCATCCAACATTTGAAATTTCAAATAAATTTAATCCTAAAGCCAATATTAAAAAAGTAATTGGTGGTTCAATAGATGATGTAAATGTTGATACAAATAAAATAAATTTTAGTAAGCCAGGAAAATACCCAATTACTTATTCTTATAATAATATAAAAACTACGATTACTATAGAATTAAAAGATACTCTTAAACCAGATTTAGAAGTCCAGGAATTAACAATTGATCTAGGTATGAAAGTAGAAGCACGTGATTTAATTAAAACTAGTTATGATTCAAATCGTAGTAAAGTTAAATTTAAACAAAATTATCAATTTAATGAAGTTGGTGACCAAAAAGTAGAAATAGTTATTTGTCGGGGAAGTAATTGTGTAACAAAACAATCAGTAGTTCATATTTTGCCAAAAGATACAACATCACCTGAAATTATTGGGATTAGAAATTTGTCAGTTTTGAAAGATAGTGATATAGATCTGCTTTCAAGCGTTAGTGTTAAAGATAATCAAGATGATAGTCCAATTTTAACAATTGATAGTTCAAATTTAGATATTTCTAAAGTAGGAGATTATCAAATAACATATCATGCTAAAGATCGTTCTTTAAATACAGTAAAAGAAACTTGTATTGTTAGTGTTGTTGAAAATAAAAAGATTGGATCATATGATCAAACTAATGAAAAAGTAGTTTATTTAACTTTTGATGATGGACCATCTGAAAATACTCAAAAAGTATTAGAAATTTTAGATGTATATGATGTTAAAGCAACTTTTTTTGTTACTGGTACAAATGAAGAATATTATTATTTAATAAAAAAAGCTCATGAAGCTGGTCATACTATTGGTTTGCATACTTATGTTCATGAATATGATCAAATATATAACTCTTCTTCAGCATATTTTTCTGATTTAAAGAGAATTGAAGATTTAGTTTATAGTCAAATTGGTCTAATTCCTAAATATATTCGATTTCCAGGAGGAAGCAGTAATAAAGTTTCTAATAAATATTGTCATAAAATAATGAGTAAACTAACTAAAGAAGTTATTAATCGTGGTTATCAATATTATGATTGGAATGAAGATAGTGAAGATGGTTCAGGAGAATTATCAGTCAAACAGTTGATTAAAAATGCTACTGCGTCAACTGATAATAATATTATCTTATTATTTCATGATGCAAATGGAAAAGAAAATTCATTAAAAGCACTTGGACCTGTAATTCAGTATTATCAAAAAAAAGGATATGTTTTTAAAGGAATAGATGATAATTCATATGTTGTACACCATAGTGTAAATAATTAGAATTCTAGTAAGAATTCTTTTTATTTTCAAACATATACTGTATTGGTGATTAGATGAAAGATAAACTAATTAAGTATGGATATTATTTAATGATATTAATTATTGTAGTAATTGGTACATATATCCTAATTAACTGGTTAATTCCTTTATTTTTTAGTTGTTTGATTGTTTTGATCTTACAGCCGTTATTAGCTAAAGAAATTGAAATGTTAAAGGTAAAAAATAGTTTTATAGCTAAGGGAATAATCATTTTTAATTATTTGTTATTTGTAGCTATGATTATTGGAATAATTATTTTTAGTGTTGTACAAATATATAAAGTACTTGAAATATTACCAGATTATCTGTACCGTCTTTATAATTTATTTAGTCAAAATCACTATATTATTGATGCTACTAAATATCTTGATATTATTTATAGTAGTTCAATGAGTGTTGTTGAAAGTGTATCTAGTGAGTTTATTACAGGCTTGATTACCGTTGTTATGAAAATCCCAAGTATTTTATTTGATTTAGTTTTTATAGTTATTACATCTTTGTTTATGTTGTTAGATTATCAAAGAATTGATAAATTAGTAATTCAAAAGTATTCGATGGTTTCATTAGTTGTTGATACAGTTAAAGATGTATTGAGTAATATGTTTAAAGCATATTTTATGATTATGATTATTACTTTTATTGAATTATGGGTAGGATTTATGATTATGAAATTAGATAATCCAGTAATGTTAGCTTGTATTATTGCAATTTTTGATTTTATGCCAGTTTTAGGAATTGATATGATCATGATTCCCTGGATTATTATTAGTGCTTTAACTAATAAAGTTTCAATGGCGTTTGGATTATTGATTATATATATGGTAATAGTAGTTACTAAGAATATTTTAGAGCCAAAGCTGATTGCTAAAAATTTGGGTGTAAGCCCACTAGTTTCACTAATAGGAATGTATTTAGGGATGAAGATTTTAGGAGTTATGGGACTTATTATTGTGCCGACGCTATTAATGATTGTTATTCAGATTATTAAAGTAAAACAAGAGATGATGAGGTGAAAGTGTGAAAAATATTAAATCTGAAATTCAAGTACACTTAAAGGGAAAAGGAATGTTTGAGGGCTGGTATTTTAGGATTAGTGATCGTAAGGTATCATTAGCAGTTATTGTAGGAATAAGTGAATCAATGGCATTTATTCAAACTATTGATTCGTATACTAATCAGAGTCAAATGATTGAATATGGTTTAGAAGAGTTTGAATATGGTGATAATCCATTTTATGTAAAAATTAGAGATAACTATTTTACTAAAGAAAAGATGATTTTAAACCTTGATCAGGGTATGGTTAAGATTAAGGGGGAAATTGAAAATGAATCTTTTACACCATTAAAATCAACATTATATGCACCAACGATTATGGGACCTTTTTATTACATTCCAGGGATGGAATGTAATCATGGTATAATTAGTTTATTACATCGAGTTAAGGGACGTTTGATGATCAATCATCAAAAGATAAAGATTAATGGTATTGGTTATATAGAAAAAGATTGGGGATGTTCTTTTCCAAAGGATTATCTTTGGTTACAGTCAAATGATTGTAATCAATGTGAAGCATCATTGTTTTTAGCTGTAGCTAAGATTCCAATTAAAATTATTAGTTTTACAGGGGTTATAATGGTTTTGATGATTGAAGGAAAACAACAGGTTGTTGCAAGTTATTATGGTGCGTATTTAAAACGCTGGTTAGTTAAAGATGGTAATTATTATTTAAATATTAAACAATATCCATATAATTTTTATATAAAGATAATTCCAGAAAATAGTTGCACTTTAAAAGCGCCACAACTAGGAATGATGAAGGATGAAGTTAAAGAGAGTTTGACTTCTAAAGTTACTGTGTTAATATATAAACATCATAAGAGAATTGAAAAATTAAATTTTATTGCTTGTGGTGTTGAATTATTTGGAGGATTTAATGATGTTAAAGAGCAAGAGGCTGATACTTAGAAGACCAGAAATAGAAGATGTTGAGGAAATTTTAAAAATTCATAATAGTGAGTATGTACAGCGTTTTAATGCAATGAAAATATATGAAAAAGAGGATATATTAAAAGATATTATCAATGATAGAGATAAGACTTTTTATATTCAGTTAATTGATTCAAAGAAAATAATTGGTGCTGTTTTTATAAATAATGATCATTTAAGATATCAAGTAAATTCGGTTTGTTTGTCATATTATCTAGCAAAAGAGTATTGTGGTCAAGGATATATGAGTGAAGCTTTAAATGTTGTGATTGATTATTTGTTTGATCAGGGTAAAGAGGTTATTAGTGCTAGGGCTTTTGTAGGTAATGAACCATCAAAAAGGTTATTATTGAAATTAGGTTTTGTTTTAGAGGGTTGTTTAAGAAAAGCTGTTAAAGGATATCAAGGAATAATTTATGATGATTTAGTATTTTCTTTAATTAAAGATAATGATTGTTAAATGTAATAATGAAATAACCTTATATAAGATATTTTGATTTATTTCAATTTGTAAATATCGTATAATATCTATGTGTGATTAAAATGCCAATTACAAATTATATTATAAATTAAAAAAGTATATCAAGTTATCATATTTGGAATTTTCTAAACAAATAAGACTAACTTTTCAAAATATAGTGATATAAAAAATGATCATTTCCAAGTTGTTTTACAGACAGTTTTAGGCAAATTGGTTAAGTATGAAAAGCGAGAAAAGAAAGATGTATTTTAGATATTTTGTTTAAAGAAGATGAAACAAAATCATTAGAGAATCATTCTAAGGATACTTTGCTTTATCTTTGTCGGTTATATGTTAATAACTATGGATTTAATCTGAATCCCAATTATGAAAATTTTTAAGGCATAGAATGATTGTATTTTGAATGTTTGGCTTATAAAAAAGAATTAAGAATAGTTATATATTAATTAATCCATGGGCAAGTTAAAAAATAACACTAGAAACTATTTAGAAAGAATAACGAATATACTAAAGATGGTTTTGCTGATTATTATGTGGGTGAAAATATGTAAGAAAGACATTAACTATTAAAGAATTGTCTTTAAAAGAATATTTGTCTTGTTTGATGACTGATTATGTCTATTGTAAAAAGTTTTGAAATTGATAAGGTAAATATAAAAATAATATATGTATATGCAAAGGGGGATTGTAAATGAAACTTTATTACGGAAGTAGTGTTATGGTTGAAAGACCAGAAATCATTACAGATGGGAATTATAAAGATTTTGGTTATGGATTTTATTGTACAAATCTAGAGAAACAAGCTAAACGTTGGGCACTAGCAAAGCGTAAGAAACATGTAGTTAATATTTATGATTATAATGAAGAACATTCTCTTAATATACTTGAATTTAATGAAATGACTGATAATTGGTTAGATTTTGTTGTTGACTTTAGAAGGGGTATTAAACACGATTATGATATAGTAGAAGGGCCAATGGCTGACGATACGATTTGGAATTATGTGGATGATTTTGCTAGAGACAATATTTCTAGAAGCGCTTTTTGGGAACTTAGTTAAATTTAAATATCCAACCCATCAAATTGTTTTTTGTACTGAAAATGCTTTGAATCAAATCAAATTTGAAGGGAGTTACTCATTATGAAAAACAAATACTTTGAAGATGAAGAAATAGTAGATAATGATCTTTTCTTTGTTTGTTATATGATAGAATGTGTAGCACGTAGAATACATCAAAAAAATGAATATGTAGTAAACACAATAGGTTTTGATAACTTATATCACTTATTAAGTGTCGCAAATGTATTACACAGTGAAAACCCTAAGCAGGTAGAAGAAGATTGGATAGAAGAATATAAATTAGTTAGTGGCGATTTTAATATCATAGATGTTGATTCAGAATTATGTTCAATTATTCCAACACCATTAGATATGGGCAAAGTTTATTCAAAATTAATTGTAGATACTGCATTGTTGAATGAGGATTATGTAAAAGGCATTGTGCGTGTTTATAACGATGAGATATGTGAAGTCATTGATGATTATAATAATGGAGCATTTTATGAACCATCTTATGTTATTGCTAGAGCATATAAAAATGGAGAGTTTTAATTAAAAAAATTTAACGATTATAATATTATTGTGAGTTGATTTGACAGTATTTTGGTTAATTGTTATAATGACTTTTGTTGGCGTTGATAATTCAACGCTTTTATTGTGAGGAGGAAAATGAGATGCTAAAAATATGGATTACTGGTTCAAATGGCCAGATTGGTACAGCATTAAATGAATTGATTGAACCATTAGATATAGAAATACTTAATACAGATAAAGATGAAATAGATATAGCTGATACAAATGAGGTTATTCGTTTTGGAGAAATTAATCGTCCTGATGTAATCATTAATTGTGCAGCTATTACTGATATTAAAGAATGTGCTAATGATAAAGATCAGGCTTTTAGAGTAAATGCATTAGGACCACGTAATTTATGTATCGTGGCCCGTAAAATTGGAGCTAAAGTTGTCCAAATATCTACAGATGATATATTTGATGGTACAAATGATCAACCATATAATGAATTTGATCATCCAAATCCTAAAACAGTTTATGGTTGTTCAAAAAAAGCTGGTGAGGATTATGTAAAAGAATTTACACATAAACATTTTATTATTCGTAGTAATTGGGTTTATGGTAAAAATGGTAATAATTTTGTTAATGAGTTATTGAATTGCAAAGAGAAAATTTTTGATGTATCTGGTAATCAATTAGGATCACCAACTAGCGCTAAAGGTTTAGCTCGAGCAATTTTATATTTAATTTCGACTAGTGAATATGGTACATATCATATAACTTGTAAAGGAGTTTGTAGTCGTTATGAATTTGCTCAGGCAATTAAGGAAAAAACGGGTAGTTTAATAGAATTAAATGATATTTGTAGCAGTACAGATGAAATGATTAGACCAGCATATGCTGTTTTAGATAATTTTATTTTACGTTTAGTAAATGAATATGAAATGCCTGATTGGAAAGAGTCATTAGATGAATATTTAAAGGAAATAAAGGAGGGCTAGAATGTCATTGAAAAAGAAAAAGAAGATAGGTTTAACAACAAAAATATTTATTGCTTTATTATTAGGAGCAATTTTAGGAATTATTTTATATAGTCTTCCAGCTAGTTCAATTAAAGATGATATAATTATTGATGGTATTCTTTATGTTATTGGACAAGGTTTTATAAAATTAATGAAAATGCTCGTTGTTCCATTAGTTTTTTGTTCCTTGGTTTGTGGAAGCATGGCGATTGGAGATACTAAGAAATTAGGCTCTGTAGGGGTTAGAACGATTTTATTTTATCTTTTTACTACAGCTTTAGCTATAACAGTTGCTTTATTGGTGGGAAATTTAATTAATCCTGGAACTGGATTGGATATGTCCGCAATTCAATCTACTGTGACAAATGTTGGTAGTACTGAAGCAACAACATTAACAGAAACAATTTTAAATATTATTCCTGATAATCCAATTAATTCATTAGCTAGTGGAAATATGCTTCAAATCATTGTTTTTGCTTTATTAGTAGGGGTAATTTTAGCTAAACTAGGTGAAAAAACAGAAACTGTAGGAAATTTCTTTAGTCAGTTTAATGATATTATGATGGAAATGACTATGATGATTATGGCGATTGCTCCAATTGGGGTATTTTGTCTAATTGCTAGAACCTTTGCGGGAATTGGATTTAGTGCCTTTTTACCACTTGGAAAATATATGATGGGGGTTTTATTAGCTCTAGCAATTCAATGTTTATTTGTATATTTAGGTTTATTAAAGTTATTTACAGGTTTAAATCCAATCAAGTTTATTAAAAACTTTTTTCCTGTTATGGCTTTTGCCTTTTCAACTGCAACATCAAATGCTACGATTCCCTTATCAATTGATACATTAGCTAAAAAGATGGGAGTATCAAAACGTATTTCATCTTTTACAATTCCTTTAGGGGCAACTATTAATATGGATGGTACTGCAATTATGCAAGGGGTAGCAGTTGTTTTTGCAGCCCAGGCTTTTGGGATTAATTTAGATATTACAGATTATATTACAGTTATTGGTACTGCTACATTAGCTTCAATTGGTACAGCAGGAATTCCTAGTGTTGGACTGGTAACTTTAACAATGGTATTTAATTCAGTAGGACTTCCAGTTGAGGCAATTGGAATGATCATGGGAATTGATCGAATTTTGGATATGACAAGAACTGCAGTAAATATAACTGGTGATGCAGTTTGTACAACTATTGTGGCTCATCAAAATAAAGCAATCAATAGGGATGTATTTATTAATAGTAAGTGATTTTAGAGAATATAAATCTAAAATCATTTTTTATAATTTTAAACTTAAACTAATTTTACTTTTGATGTTATTGTAAATCAGGTAAAATTATCTTGTTGAAAATAATAATTATAAAGGGGAAGTTTATGAGTAAATATTTATTTGGGCATATAGCAGCACTTTTAACGATTTTTATTTGGGGAACAACTTTTATTTCAACAAAGATACTGCTTGTTGATTTTAAACCTATTGAGATACTTTTCTTTCGGTTTTTAATTGGTTTAATAGCTTTATTGATTATTTATCCTAAAAGATTGAAAAAGACAACAAAAGATCAAGAAATAACTTTTGCATTAGCAGGATTATGTGGAGTAACTTTATATTTTTTGCTAGAAAATATTGCTTTAACATATTCAATGGCTTCAAATATTGGGGTTATTATTTCGATTGCTCCTTTTTTTACTGCTATTCTATCTGATTTTGTATTAAAAGAAAAATCTTTAAAATCAAATTTTATAATTGGTTTTATTGCTGCAATGATGGGAATTGCATTAATAAGTTTTAATGGTACTAGTAATTTCAAATTAAATCCGATAGGTGATGTTTTAGCGTTATTAGCAGCTTTAGTTTGGGCAATTTATTCTGTCCTAACAAAAAAGATTAGTGAGTATGGTTACAATACAATTCAAGTAACAAGAAGAATCTTTATATATGGAATAGCTTTTATGTTGATAGCTTTAGTTCCCTTTGATTTTGAATTAAACTTAAATCATTTTACTAATCCTGTTTATCTAGGAAATATTATCTTTTTAGGACTTGGAGCTTCGGCGCTATGTTTTGTAACATGGAATGTAGCAGTAAAAATATTAGGAGCAGTGAAAACAAGTATTTATATTTATATCGTTCCTGTTGTTACTGTAGTAACATCACTTATTATTTTAAATGAACAAATTACACTGATGTCTTTTATTGGAACTATATTAACTTTAATTGGGTTATTTCTATCACAAGATTTTAGAGATAAAGGATAAGTACTTATTACATATATCTAATCATTAATAACAAAATGAGATAAACTTTTATTTAAAGTTTTTGCTAGATGAATAATTAATATATAGATTTAATCTATATAATGCACAGTTAAATAACCTTGTATATTTGTAATATTTTGTGGTCAATCTAAACTCTATATGTATCAATAGGTTTAAACAATTTTATAATGGTAAATTTGTTAAAAGATAAGATAAAATATCATAAAATGCAGTCAATCTTTTTAACGTATTTACTAAAATATAAACAAATGCTTAAACACTATGATACATAACAGTTATAGGCAAATCGTTAATTTTGAGATTGACCGCAAAAATACACATAAAATGTTTAAAAATAGGTGAATTTGTAGTAGAATATAAGAAACAACTAGTAAATACAGTTGTTGTACCTTATCTAATGAGGAATTGTTACTATATATTTAGAACGTTATATTATAACGCTCTTTGAAAAGTTGTACCTTATCTAATGAGGAATTGTTACAGATACAATCCGAATGCGATTCCCTGCAAAATTTTTTCAGACATGTTGTACCTTATCTAATGAGAGATTATTATTAATTAGGATATTTTTATTTTGACTGTGAATAGTAATATATGCACTATTTTTGTGCTAAGTTAGAATCTAAAAATTATTTTAGATTCTTTTAAACAACTGATTTTTATTGTATTATTAATATTGATTCGATAATTTTATTGATTTAATCATGATGATTTGAAAATTATTATAATGTTTTAAAATAAAAACATTAAAAAATAACTAGAAATTTATTGACAGTGATAAAAAATAGTTATATGATTTTTACAAGAAAACTGATGAAGTGGAGATAAAAATAGATCGTGCACTTACAGAGAGCTTGGATGGTGGAAACAAGCAGAACGCAGCCTATTAAATGGACCACGGAGGGCAAAGTGAAAAGCATATGCTGAGTATTCTTTGACGTTAGGCTTACGTAAGTAGTCATAGATGTGATAGCATCTACTAAGGGCACGAGTATATCGTGAAACAAGGTGGCACCGCGGAAATATATCCGTCCTTGACAGAATTCTTTTCTGTCGGGACGGTTTTTTATTAGCAAAGTGTTTTATATCAACAAATATTGGATTATGTAACTGATATATTGTTAAATATTGAGAAAATCAAAGGATAAAGGAGTTATTAAAATGATTATTGATGATATTGTAGAGAGAACAAAGGAAAGGGTAGCAGAAAATAAAAAGAGACATTCAATTGATAAGCTAGCTAAATTAGCTTTTGATAAACCAATAAATAATGATTACCCATTTGAAAAAGCTTTATGTAGATCAGGATTGTCATATATTATGGAAGTAAAAAAAGCTACACCTTCAAAGGGAGTAATTACACAAAATTTTGATTATAAAACAATTGCTAAAGAATATGAAGAAATTGGAGCAGCTGCTATTTCTGTTGTAACAGAGCCAGATTTTTTTAAAGGAGACGATGATTTTCTTGCAGAAATAGCAAAAGTTGTTAAAATTCCAATATTAAGAAATGATTTTGTAGTTGATGAATATATGATTTATGAGGCTAAATTGTTAGGTGCTGATGCTGTATTATTAATCTGTAGTGTATTAGATGAGATAACTTTAATGCGGTGTTTAAATTTAGCAGAGCGTTTAGGAATGAGTGCTTTGGTTGAAGCTCATAGTTCAATGCAGGTAAAAAAAGCTTTACGAGTAGGAGCAAAAATTATTGGAGTTAATAACTGTGATTTGAGAAATTTTGAAGTAGATTTAAATAATAGTATTGAGTTACGTTCAATGGTACCAGATGATGTGATTTTTGTATCTGAAGGTGGAATTAAAACATATCAAGATATTAAGCTTTTAGAAGAAAATAGAGTTGATGGTGTTTTAATTGGAGAGACTTTGATGCGTTCGCATAATAAACGTAAAACTTTTGAAATTTTAAAAGGATTAAGAGAGTTAGAGAGTGAAAATTAAGATATGTGATTTCTTTTAAAATGATTAAAAAGTAATTAAATAAATATTAGTAGTGGGGTAGAAACTAATAAAATTATAAAAATATAAGGAGAGTTAAAAATGGCGACAGGTAGATATGGAATACATGGGGGGCAATATATTCCCGAAGTATTAATGAATGAAATTCATAATATTGAAAAAGCATATGAATTCTATAAAAATGATCCTGAATTTAATCAGGAACTTGATAAATTATTGAAAGAATACGCTGGTAGACCTTCAATTTTATATTATGCTAAAAAAATGACTGAAGATTTAGGAGGTGCTAAAGTCTATTTAAAGCGTGAGGATTTAAATCATACAGGCTCACATAAAATTAATAATGTACTAGGGCAGGTATTGATGGCTAAAAAGATGGGGAAAACTAGAGTTATTGCTGAAACTGGCGCAGGGCAACATGGGGTAGCAACAGCAACAGCAGCAGCTCTTCTAGGTCTTGAATGTGAAATCTTTATGGGGAAAGAAGATACTGAAAGGCAAGCTTTAAATGTTTATCGAATGGAGCTTTTAGGAGCTAAGGTTCATAGTGTAACTAGTGGTACAATGACGCTCAAAGATGCAGTTAATGAGGCGATGAGAGAATGGACAAAACGGATTGGTGATACTTTATATGTATTAGGTTCAGTTATGGGACCACATCCTTTTCCAATGATTGTTCGTGATTTCCAAAGTGTTATCTCCAAAGAAGCTAAAGAACAGATTTTAGAATATGAAGGAAGATTACCAACAGCAGTTATGGCTTGTGTTGGTGGTGGAAGTAATGCAATGGGAATGTTCTACAATTTTATCAATGATCCTGAAGTTCAATTAATTGGCTGTGAAGCAGCTGGAAAAGGTGTTGATACAGCTTTAACAGCAGCAACGATTAATATAGGAACATTAGGAGTATTTCATGGGATGAAATCATATTTCTGCCAAGATGAAAATGGACAGATTGCACCTGTTTATTCTATTTCTGCTGGTTTAGATTATCCTGGAATTGGTCCTGAACATGCTCATTTACATGATCTTGGTAGGGCTAAATATGTTGCTATAACTGATGATGAAGCAGTAGCTGCATTTGAATATTTAGCACGAACAGAAGGAATTATTTGTGCCATTGAAAGTGCTCATGCAATAGCTTATGCTCAAAAGATCGTACCAACGATGGCAAAAGATGATATTGTAATTATATGTTTATCAGGACGTGGAGATAAAGATGTGGCAGCAATTGCAAGATATCGGGGGGTAGATATTCATGAGTAGAATTGAAAATGCTTTTAAAAATAAAAATGCTTTTATTGGTTTTTTGGTAGCTGGAGATCCTTACCTTGAAAAAACAGTAGAATATATTTTAGAATTAGAAAAAGCAGGGGCTTCTTTAATTCAAATAGGAATACCATTTAGTGATCCAATAGCTGAAGGAGTAGTTGTTCAAGAAGCAAATATTAGAGCTTTATCAAAAAATATGACTACTGATAAGGTTCTTCAAATTGTAAAAGAAGTTAGAAAAACTTCAGATATTCCAATATGTTTAATGACGTATTTAAACCCGGTTTTTCATTATGGTTATGATAAATTCTTTAAAAAATGTCAAGAAGCAGGTGTTGATGGAATTATTATTCCTGACTGTCCATTTGAAGAAAGTAAGGAAGTTAGTGATATTTGTTATAAATATGATGTTGATTTAATTTCAATAATTGCTCCAACATCTAAAGAAAGAATTTTAGAAATTACTAAAAGGGCAAAAGGATTTATTTATCTGGTTTCTTCAATGGATACAATTGAGACAGTTGCAAGTACTGTTAAAGAAATTAAAACAATAACTGATCTACCAGTTGTTACTGATTTTGAAATTAATGATCAAGAACAAATTAAATATTTTTCAAATTTTGCTGATGGAATGATTGTTGGAAGTGCAATTGTTAATATAATAAAAGAATATGGTGAAAAAGCAAATAAACCATTATATGATCATGTAAAATCATTAACAGAGGTTATGTAACTAATGGTGTTTAGGAGGAAATATGAGAGAATATCATTTAATTGAACCAGTTTATAATCAAGATTCAAGAATATTAATTTTAGGATCATTTCCTTCTGTAAAATCAAGAGCAGGTAATTTCTTCTATCATCATCCCCAGAACCGTTTTTGGAAAATATTATCAAATCTTTATAATTATCAATCATTAGAAACTATTATAGAAAAGAAACAGTTTTTATTAGAACATAAAATTGCTGTGTGGGATGTAATAGCCAGTTGTGAAATAACTGGTTCAAGTGACAGCAGTATAAAAAATATAACAATTAATGATTTAGAAAAAATAATTAATGAAAGTAAAATAACTCATATTTATACGAATGGAAATTTAGCAGATAAATTATATCATCAATATTTTGATAATAAAATTAGTTTACCTGTAACTAAGTTGCCCTCATCTTCACCTGCAAATGCTACATATTCATTAGATAAATTGATTAATTGTTGGAATGTTATTAAAATTGATGAATAAGGTAATAATACTATGGGGTGATGTTACATGAATTCAGGACAAAAACAGTTTTATGATTATATATTAAAAAGAGTTCGAGCTGGCAATGAAGAAAAAGCTAAAGTTTTATTAAATGAAAGTTTTACAAGACAAGAGGCTGGAACTTTTAATCAAGAATATTTGCAATTATTTGAGATTGAAATGCTTGACTTGATTCAAGATGAAGATAAGGTAGAGGTTGAAATGATCATGAATCAGTTTGGTAAAAAAATTAAATAAAATAAAAAGAGACTTCAAGAAAATAACTTTTTAAAGTGATAATCTGATTAGTCTCTTTTTTTAGACACTCAATAAAAATAAAAGATGATTACAAATAATAGAGAAAATGTAATCATCATCTTTAATATAGAAAATTTTGTGTTATTAAGTTGAATTTTTTAACTTAATAATATTTGGATAAAAGTTACTTAGTTTTAATTAATAATTAAAATTCGAGGAACATAGACTACTTTAAATTACAAATAAAGCTAGAAGCAGATAAATATCATTTTATTCTGCTTCTGGTAATTCTTATGTCATTTTAACTTAATGACATTTTTAGAGTAATCTTTTTTTCTCAACTAAAATGTAAAAAACATTACAGTTTGAGAAGTAAAAGGACATGAGCAAGATCCTTCAGCAATAGTTTGTTGTTTTTTACTTTCAACAATAACTTTAACTTCTTTCATGATTCTAATCTCCTTTCTTTTTTATTAACAAATCAAATCAAACATCAGTTGATTTGATAATGTCCACAAGTAATTCAGGATTTTTTTCTAATAATTCATGATAAATTATTAAACAATCTTTTACAAAATTCTTTGCCCTAGTACAATCATTTCTCTTGGTTGTTAAATTGAATCCATTTTCATCATAACAATTTGAAAAACATAGTGGACATAATTTTGAAGCCCAACAATGAGTACAATCATTTTTAGATTGTTCTATATAGTCATAATAATAATGTTTTATTAGTTCGTCTTTATTAAAACCTGTTTCAATATTACCAATTGATGGTGAATAACCAATTTTTTCACAAACTTTAAATTCACCATCGGTTGTGATATAAATTCTTTTTTGTCCTGGTATACAACAACCATTCATAGAAATTATACAATCAGGTATTTGGCTAACTCTACGATTATTGACTTTTATGATTATTCTTCTTATAGCTTGAACTGCATAATCAAATGGATCATTAGTCTCTAAAGCTTTTCTTAAAAAGAAATCTTTTATTGGTTCTGATAATAATTTATTAGAGTTTTTAGTATTATCTTCAATCTCGTATGTTCCAGGTTTTACTTTTGTATTTTCACAATTCACTTCTTTTGGCAGCCACTCTAATCCTGTAAAGAAATCATAAATTGCTTGTAATCTTTCATCTGTATATGGTGGACAAATCACAGTATAAATTGATAAACATCTTTTAGCTCTTTCTCCAAAGACATCTATTAAATTGTGTAATCCCTCTATCGTCTTGTCAAATGTACCTTCATTGTTGGTAGAAACTCTAAAATTATCATGGATAATTTTAGGGCCATCAATACTACAAGTAATAGCACAATCTTCTAGATTAGCAAAAAATTTAGCTCTTTCTCTAGTCATCAAAGATAAGTTAGTTGTTAATGCATAACTAATTTTCAAATCTTTGGGTTTATGTATATTTATATAATTTACAGTTTCTTCTATTAGATCAAATCGAACTAAAGGTTCACCACCATAAAATCCTATAACTAATTTACCTTTAGCTAAAGGTAATATATAGTCTAAAGCTTTTTTTATAGTTTCTACATCCATATTTTTGGCAGAAAAGTTTCTAAAAAAATCACTTTGTTCATTGTAAATACAATATTTACATCTAAAATTACAGTTTTCTGTTAATTCAAATACTACCTGATTAATCATTTCAGTCGAATGTTTAATAAGTTCTTTATATCCATCATAAAACTGAAGTTCATTTTCATTAGATAATATTTTTGAGTTTTCAATTATTGTTTTAACTTTTTCTATTTCTTCATCTGAATATTTATCATAAACTTCTATACCATTTAATATATCGTTTAAAATATTATATTGTGCTGGTTCACATTTAAATACTTTTTCAGTTTTAGTATCATAAAAATATTTAGAATTAGATGTTGAAAATGTAATACCTAAATTAGATAAATTCATTTTATCACTCACTTTCATTTAAATGAGATATTTTTTACACTTAATATAAAATCTTTTTTTGATAATATAATAATAAAAATCATATTTTAAATAAATGCAGATATATAAATAGTTAGTTTTTAGAATTAGGTGAAAATTTTTAGTATCAGAAACGGCTTGTTAGGGTGTAATAAGTTGATAAAGTAAGACATATGAATTTATAAAGAATTTTTGGTTTACAAGTAAAATAATTAATTTTTACTATAATATTTACGGAAATAATTGTTTATTATGTTTATGATTATCTTAAAAAAATTCTACGCCATTCCATAATATATTTTCTAATTATTTTTAAAAGTTTTTCTAATGAAACAATATAGATTATTGTTTTGCAATCATGATATAAAATCTATCCTCCTAACTTATCAAATTGATTATTGAATAGCTTTTAATTACTATATAATTCATATTTCTGATTTAATAAATTTTATTATTATTTATCTAGTATTTTTATATTTTTAATCTCTTATATACTTAAATTATAGTTATATAATAATAATTTGTCAATAAATATACTATTTTTATAATAGTAATATGTTTATATTTGTAATAAATTATATTTTTTACATTATACTTTTTTATTCATTATTATAGTGGGGTGTAGTTAATGAAAAATATTTTTAGAAAAAGGTGAAATAAATTATTGAAGTATATCTGTTTGTATTTGATAAAATACTAGAAATTAGTTGGGTGGTTCAATGTTCCATTTGAAATATAATGATTTTTCTATATATATGCACTTTCTGTTTAGATAATATATTGAAATAATATGGAGATAGAAGAAGGTTTTTAATCTTATTAGAGAAATATAGAAAAAGGCTTAAATTATTTAGATTAGAGCTGAAATATAGATGAGAAATTAGAAGATTGAATAAAAATTATACAGATGAATACATAGAAGTAACTGAAACTTTTGCTGCTTATAATATTTTAAATTATAAGTATGATACTTTTTTCAATTAGCTAATTATTTGTAATAGTTTTTATTACATGTTAGATAATTATAAACATGAATTTTTTTGGATGATGATATATAGAGGATATAGTAGTTGAGAAATATGTAATAAGAGGCTATTAACTAATACTATAAAGCTAAGCTGCCACTAGAATTTTTATGTTTTCTCTCTAAATCATAATTTTTTTAATTTAATGACATCGTTTTGTTGATTGTATATGTACTAAAGATTATGAGGTTAATATAGAATGATTATTAAACTGATTTATAGAGGGATAATAGGACGATAAAAGAAACTATAGAGAACTGAATAATTTTGATGTTGTAGGAATTAGAATAATCGAATAGAAAAACAAAATTATATTAGTTACTCTAAAATCAAAACAAGAGATGTATAGACATAAGAAATAAAATATAGCTATAATAAAAGATGTATTACTTAGTACAAAAAAAGAACTTTATAAACAGTTCCTGATTTTTTTCACTAATCAAAGGTAGTACCTAAATCATTTGATTAGTCATATAAAATATCTCAAACCAAGATAAATTTTAAATCTATTGTGTAATCAAAATATTTTAGATTACTAAAAAATAGTAGTTATATTTTTTAAATATTAAAAAGGATAATTTATTAGGATTTAATTAATTATCCTTATACAACAATATTATGATAATATTTTTTATGCAAACCAATTTTTTTAAAAATATTTTTTGAAAACATTATAATTACTTGAAAGAACCAATATATTTATTAATATAGCATAAAATGAGTATTATTCTTGTTTATATGATAATTGGTTTTGTAATGCTTTTGAGATTTGTAGTTATAATAAAACCTTTATCATATATTTTTCTTTTATGATAAATTCCCATTTTTATCACAAGTAAGAGTAACAGTTTTGCTGGCAGTTGTAACTAAACTACCGTCATAATAATATTTTGCAGTAGCTTTTGCAATAGCTTTATTTTCTGATTTAGAAGCACTTTGACTTGTAATTTTCCAATTCGTAGAATAACTTTTAGCAGCTACACTAGAAGCTGTACATGTAGATGATGTGCCATTATAAGTAAAAGTCCCAGTAACACTTATTTCCCATACTGTTACATTTGAACTATTAACATATTTAGCTCTTTTAGTTGCAGTTTTTGTACTGCTTGCTCTTGTCATAGTGTTTTCCGAAATTGTAATTTCGTAATATGAACCATCTTCTAAATATTTATAATATATGCTCTCACTGGTATTAGAATCTAACCCACAAATTTCAATAGGACTAAAGATTACTAACATTAATAATAAACTAGTTAAAATTTTTTTCATTTTTATTTTCCCCACATATTTTATTTTTGATAATTTTTATTCTTCAATAATTTCTAATTCTTCACGCAAATCCAACTCATTTTTTGCTATTTCATAAAGCTGATTTAGTCGATATATTTTAAAAATATTGATCAAGATAATAGCAATGATCAAAATAGATATTAACCACTTTATATATTGTTTTCTTTTTAATATTTTTAAAATTGTATCAGTATCAATTTCTTCAATATATGAAGCTGCTACTTCATTTGGTTTGCCAAATTCTTTTACAATATTATCATAATCACACTTATTTTCTAAATTTGAAGATTCCAAAATTCTTTGTTTCATCATTTTCAAAAAATCTTTTTTGTCTTTTGAATTAATTGGAATGATTTTCTTGATCTCGTTTATGTATTTTTTTATATCACTATTCATCTACTCTCTCCCCTTCGCCATACTCCAAAATATCAAAAACACCTTGGATGTTCTTTTTGAATTCTTCTCTAACAGATATTAAATAGTCTTTACCTGATGTTTCTAATTTATAATAAACCCTAATTCTTTTTCTTACTATAATATCATAGCTGCTTATGTATCCTTTTTTTAATAATGTATGAACAACAGGATATAATGTTCCTTCTTTTATATCCAAAGCACCATGTGAAATTTCTTTAATCATTTTAACAATTTCATATCCATAACAATCTTTAGAATTAAGAATACTTAAAACAAGCATATCAAAATTAAAAAAAGTATTTGCTTTTGCCATTTTCATCACCTATCTATAATAATATATATTATTATACACTTTAATCAATTACAATACTTATAATAGTATTTTTACTATAAAATGATATTTATACTATATTTTATAATTGTATAAGATTATTTTTTGATAGTGGAAATCATAGTTAATATCATCATGGTGGAGAAATTGTTTTAATTAGTATCAGTTTAATGATAATAAATAAGGATTAAGGGATATAAGATTGACTTTAAATATTACTATGGATATGATATATCAAAGGGAGGTAAAAAAGTGGAAACAAAACTTACAGAGGGGAAAATTACTAAATCTTTATTATTATTTTCACTACCAATGATTTTAGGAAATCTTTTGCAACAGTTATATAATGTTGCAGATACATTTATAGTTGGAAAATATCTAGGCTCTGAGGCTTTAGCAGCAGTTGGTTCGTCATTTACACTGATGACTTTTTTAACATCAATAATTTTAGGATTATGCATGGGGAGTGGAATTTTATTTTCGATGTTATATGGTGCAAAAGAAATAGATAAGATGAAAGTATCATTTTTTGTTTCTTTTATAGGAGTAGGTATTATTTCAATCTTGTTAGAAGGAATATGTATTGTAGCAATTAATCCAATATTAGTATTTATGAATATTCCTACAGATGTTTATCAAATTACTTATGATTATTTAATTATTATATTTATTGGGATATTTTTTACATTTATTTATAATTATTTTGCGTCATTATTAAGATCTCTAGGGAATTCTAAGATTCCTTTAATTTTTTTAGCAATTGCTTCAATAATTAATATTGTTTTAGATATATTTTTTATCGTTAGTTTAAATATGGGGGTGTCAGGAGCTGCATTAGCTACATTAATTGCTCAAATTTTTAGTGCTTTAGGAATCATGATCTATGTACTTGTTTTTAAAAAGGAACTTTTACCACAAAGACAACATTATTATTTTGATAAAGAGATCTTTAAGAAGATTAAAGATTATTCACTTTTAACATGTATCCAGCAATCAGTGATGAATTTTGGTATCTTACTGATTCAAGGATTGGTTAATAGTTTTGGAATAATTACAATGTCAGCGTTTGCAGCAGCTGTAAAAATTGATTCTTTTGCTTATATGCCTGTTCAAGATTTTGGTAATGCTTTTGCTACTTTTATTGCTCAAAATAAAGGGGCTGCTTTGGAATCAAGGATTAAAGAAGGATTAAAGGCAGCTATTAAAGCAGCAACAATCTTTTGTTTAATTATTTCTTGTTTAGTTTTTATTTTTGCAGATAAATTAATGATGATATTTATTGATCCCTCTAAACATGAAATTATTAGACAAGGAGTTGAATATCTTCAGATTGAAGGGGTTTGTTATTTAGGTATTGGATGTTTATTTTTACTATATGGATATTATCGTGGTATTGGTAAACCAGGAATTTCGGTAGTCTTAACAGTAGTTTCATTAGGAACTAGAGTTTTACTAGCTTATTTATTAGCACCAGTATTTGCAACAACTGCAATCTGGTGGTCGATACCAATTGGATGGTTTCTAGCGGATTTTATTGGTATTGTTTATGGAATTAAAAAGGAAGATTGGCTATAAGCCTAATATAATCTTTCTTTTTATTTTATGTAAATTTAGATATAATTAGTTTTTTATAATATTTACTACTCTTTTAAATGATTTCTATAATTATAATATTTTTTGATAATACTGGCATTTTAAATATGTATTTTTGGTTATTCTAATCATTTTCTTTATACATGTTATTAATATATTATATAATAAATAATACCTTTATAATAATAGTATATAATTGTTGATATTATTATTTTTATGATATATAATATTAGTGTAAAAAGATTTATTGATAAAAAATTATAACATAGCTTTAAAAGTTATTTAATGATTAATTTGATAGGTTAGGAGGGAAGAAAGGTATATCGTGGTTATTAAATGCTTATATATAAATATTTTAATTAGATAATTAAGGATAATTTTAGAAAAAATAGTTTAATATGGAGGAAGAGGGGAAAATTTATGTTTAAATATATAGCAGCAGTATTTGTAACAATAATAGGTTTTTTATCAGTATTTGCTATATTAATGATTCCATTTATGAAGAGTGGTGGATTTGAATTGTTAGCTTGTGCTTTGGCATTGTCTATTCAGATATCAATAATTACAATATATTTTGATAATAAAATAAAGTGAATAGGTTGTGTTTAAAAATAATTTTTAAAACTATAAAGTTAGGGAGAAATAAAGGTATTAAAATATATATTTGCAATAATTGGTACTATCATATATTTTATATGTGTATTTGGAATTTTAATGTTTCCTTTTATAGAGACTCATTCTTTGGATGGCTGGATGAGTATGATTATGTGTTTTTTAACTTTATCAATTCAGGTTTCGTTAATTGTGGTATATTTTAATCATAAAAAAGGATAATTATTTTGGATATAACCCATAATGGGTTATATTTTATACACATATTGTAAACTTATAATAAAAATAAGTTTACAATATGTGAGGTTTTTGTTATGCTTAAAAAGAGGTGAGAAAATGAGTGTTAAAAATGAAATTATAAGTTTATTAGAAAAAAATAGAGATACTCCTATTTCAGGACAAATAATAGCTGATAGTTTAAATGTTACTAGAGCAGCAGTTTGGAAAGCGATCAAAGTTTTAAAAGAGGAAGGTTATAATATTGAAGGGACACCAAATAAAGGGTATATACTATTAGGAAATAATGATATTTTATCGAGTCAAGGAATTGCTTGTTATTTAGATGAAGATATAGATATTTATACATATAAGTGTTTAGATTCTACAAATACCCAGATGAAAAAATTAGCAGTTAATGGTGGTAAAAATCATTCAGTAATTATAGCAGAACAGCAAAGTGCTGGAAGAGGACGTTTTGGTCGTAGTTTTTATTCACCAGCTAAAAAAGGGATTTATATGAGTGTATTATTGAAAAGCTGTAAAAATATTCATGATGCTACAATTATTACAATTCAAAGTGCAGTAGCAATAAATCGAGCAATTAAAAGATTATATAATTTGAAAACAGATATAAAGTGGGTTAATGATTTGTATTATCAAGGAAAAAAGATTTGTGGGATTTTAACTGAAGTGATCAGTGATTTTGAAAGTGAAATGATTGAGGCAATTATTATTGGAATTGGCATTAATGTTTCTACAAGTGAGTTTCCAAGTGAACTTCAAAATAGAGCAACATCATTAGGATTAAATAATGCTAATCGTAATCAGTTTATTGCCGAAATTTTAAGACAGTTATTTTCTATTATTGATGAGGATTTTGAATTGGTTTTAGCTGAATATAAAAGGTTATCGTGTGTTTTAGATAAAGAAATTGAATTTAATGTGAAAGGACAAAAATATAAGGGGATTGTTAAGGATATCAATGATTTTGGTAATTTAGTTGTTGAAAGTGATGGACAAGAAATGATTTTAAATTCAGGAGAAATTAGTATTATTGGAGAATTTTATGAAACAAAATAAATTGTTTACAACAACTAATATTATTTATTGTTCACTTTTTACAGCTTTAATTACGATTGGTGCTTTTATTCAGATTCCAGTTCCATATATGGATTATTTTACATTACAATTTTTCTTTGTTTTATTAGCAGGAATTTTATTAGGTTCTAAATTAGGGGGATTAGCTGTTTTATTATATATGGTTATTGGATTGGCTGGTTTACCAGTATTTGCTTCTGGTGGAGGATTGGCATATGTTTTGAGACCAAGTTTTGGATATTTACTTGGATTTATTGTAGGTGCATATTTAACTGGTTTAGTAAGTGAAAGAGTAACTTGGACACCTATAAAAAGATATACATTTGCGGTGTTTTGTGGTTTATTAGCAACATATTTTATTGGGTTGAGTTACAAATATTTTATTTTGAATTATTATGTAGGAACACCTGTTTCATGGAAATTAGTTTTATTATCATGTTTTCCACTTGATTTACCAGGTGATATTTTTCTAAGTGTGATTGCAATAGGCGTAGGGGTGCGATTTAAGAAAAGAGGCTTAGGATGTTAGAAAAGATAGTAAGGCAAATTATTGATGGTCGAGATATTAGTCGTAAAGAGGCAGAGTTTTTAATTGATGTTGATTTACAGCAGTTAAAACAGGCAGCTAATCAAATTAGAGAATATTTTTGTGGTAATGATTTTGATTTATGTTCAATTATAAATGGTAAAAGTGGTAGATGTAGTGAGGATTGTAAGTATTGTGGACAATCAATTCATTATCAAACAAAGATTAAAGTTTATGATTTACTTGAAAAAGAGATTATTGAGGATATAGCTGTTTATAATGCTAATCAAGGTGTGGGACGTTTTTCAATTGTTACTTCAGGTCGATATTTAAGTGATGAAGAATTTTCAAAGATTATTGAAATATATCAATATCTAAATAATAGAGTTAAGATTTCTTTATGCGCTTCACTAGGTTTATTAAACATAGAACAATTTAATGAATTAAAAGCAGTAGGGGTTAAAAGATACCACAATAATTTAGAAACCTCAAGAAACTATTTTACAAAGATTTGTACAACTCATAGTTATGATCAAAAGATTAAAACTATTAAAGCTGCTAAACAGGCAGGATTAGAAATATGTAGTGGTGGAATTATGGGAATGGGTGAATCTTGGAATGATCGTCTGGATTTGGCTTTTGAGCTTAAGAGTCTAAAAGTGAATTCTATTCCGATTAATATATTAAATCCTATTTTAGGAACACCATTACAAGACCATAAGCCTTTAGCAAAAGAAGAAATTGAACGGATCATAGCTGTCTTTAGGTTTATTCATCCTAGTGCAGTAATAAGGATGGCTGGAGGTAGAGGTTTATTGAATGATAAAGGAATGGGTGTTTATAAAAGTGGAGGTAATGGTGCAATTACAGGTGATATGTTAACAACCCAAGGAATTACAATTGCTGAAGATAAAAAGATGATTAAGATGTTAGGGTTTAAGGTAAATAAAATATGATTAAAGGACTATTTATAACAGGAACTGATACAGATATTGGCAAGACATATGTAACTTCTAGAATTATAAAAGAATTAAAGCAACATGGATATAAAGTTGGATATTATAAAGCTGCTTTAAGTGGTGTAGAAAAAGGAACTGAAAAGATGATTTTAAGTGATCAGGATTTTGTTTGTCAATTTGCTGATTTAGATGAAATAAACAGTAAAGTTTCTTTTGTATATGAAGATGCCTATGCACCACATTTAGCTGCTAAGAAATCAAATTGTTTAGTTGATTTGAATGTAATCAAAAAAGATTTAGATGATATGGTTATGCACCATGATATTGTTATAATAGAAGGAAGTGGAGGAATTATTTGTCCTTTACGAGATGATGAAAATATGATTATGCTTAGTGATGTTATGAATTTAGCAAAATTTCCACTAATAATTGTTACGTCATCTGGTTTAGGAAGTATTAATAGTGCTGTATTAACTGCTTTATATGCAAAAAGTTTAGGATTAGAAGTTCTAGGTTTTATTATGAATTATTTTGAGGAGGATAGTATACTTCATTGGGATAATCAAAGGATGATAGAAAAATTAAGTGGATATCGAGTATTGGGATATCTTGGTAAAAATAGTGATAAAATAAAAAAAATAAGTTAATAAATCGAATATGAAATTATTATCGAAATATTTAAGATTAAAATAGGGTGAAAATATGAAAACAATGATTGAGTATGTAAAAAATGAACTTTTACAAAGAGAATATAATATTGCTATTGATTTTACAATGGGTAATGGTAATGATACTTTGACGTTGAGTAGATTAGCTAAAAAGGTATATAGTTTTGATATTCAAGATAAAGCACTAGAAAATACGAAGAAGTTACTTAATGATATTAATAATGTAGAATTGATATTAGATAGTCATGATAATTTTGATAAATATGTTCAAAATTTTGATGTAGGAATTTTTAATCTTGGTTATTTACCTCAAGGAGATCATACTATCACTACTAAAGTATCAACAACTTTAGTGGCAATAAAAAAAGCAGTACAGTATTTAAATGAAAAAGGACATCTTTTTATCGTTGTTTATATCGGTCATTTTGAAGGAAAAGAAGAAAGTTTAAAAATTGATGAATATGTTAGTAGTTTGGATCATATGGTTTATAATGTAGCGTTGTTCAAGATGATGAATAAATTGAATGCACCATATGTTGTAGAGATTGAAAAAAGGTAATTAAAGTTTATCATTAATAATGCATTAAATAAGTAACAATGTTATAATATAGATAACAGAAGGAGGAAAGCACTATGGTAAAAAGAGTCAATGTTACCGTAATTGATCCCGTTGGTCTTTATGCTACTCCAGCAACTGAGTTGGTTGATCGAATGAAGGCTTTTAACAGTGATATTAAATTAGTTTATGCTTCTAAGACAGTAAACATGAAATCATTAATGGGGGTTCTTTCTTTAGGAATTCCAACTAAAGCAAATATTGAGATTATTGCTGAAGGTGAAGATGAAGATGCAGTTATCGAAAAGGTAACTGAATTAATGAAAGAATTAAACATTACTAAATAGACTGTCGAATAATTGGGACTTTGTCCCTTTTATTTTGCCTATTATTTGATAATATGATATAGTAAAGACGAATTTAAAAAAAGGGGACATATAAAATGGAAAACTTCTTAAAATTAATCTTTGCTTTTGGTGTAGGATTTATCCTAGTTTTAATAGCTATGCCTAAAGTAATCCCGTTTCTACATAAGATGAAATTCGGTCAGGTTGAACGTGAAGAAGGTCCTGAATCACATAAGGCTAAAAATGGTACACCAACTATGGGTGGAATTGTGTTTGTTTTGGCTGCGATTTTAGGAACATTTATTAGTACATTAATTTTTGATATTGATAATATCTTTAATCCAGAATTAATTTTAACAACAATTGTATTGGTAGGTTATAGTTTAATTGGACTGATTGATGATGCTTTAATTATTGTAAAGCATAGTAATAAAGGATTACCACCATTGGCAAAACTATTAGCACAAATTGCTTTAGCTGTTATTTGTTATTTTTATGCAATGAATTTTATTCCTGAATTTACTTCAGTTATAACAATTCCTTTGGTTGATATTAATATAGATCTTGGATATTTATATCCAGCTTTGATTTTAATCATGTTTGCAGGTGAAAGTAATGGTGTTAATTTATCTGATGGTTTAGATGGATTAGCTACAGGGCTTTCAATGGTAGCAATTGCACCATTTATTATTTTTGCAATTATGACAAAAAATTATACGCTTGCAAGTTATGCTACTGCAATGGTAGGGGCACTTCTAGGATTTATGTTATTTAACTATCATCCAGCTAGAATTTTTATGGGTGATGTTGGTTCACTTGGTTTAGGTGGTTTTTTAGCAGTACTAGCAATCTTAACTAAACAAGAATTATTATTGCTTTTAGTTGGAGGAGTCTTTTTAATGGAAACTCTGTCAGTAATTATTCAAGTAGGGTCATTTAAGTTACGTGGTAAACGTGTTTTTAAAATGGCGCCAATTCATCACCATTTTGAAATGTTAGGATGGTCTGAACAGCAAGTAACTATTTCATTTTGGTTTATTGGTTTTATTTGTGGAATTTTATCAATAGTAATTGGGGTATTATAGGATGTTGATAGGAAAAAAAGTTTTAGTAATTGGTCTTGCTAAAAGCGGTAGGGCTGCAATTAATTTATTATATAAGCTTAATGCAACAATAACAGTAAATGAATATAAAGATACTAAAGATATTCCAGATTATCAAGAGTTTATTGATAAAGGAATTGAAATGATAACGGGGTCACACCCAGAAGAATTATTTGAACGTGATTTTGATTTTGTTATCAAAAATCCTGGGATTAATTATCATAAGCCGTTTATTTTAAGATTAAAGGAAAGAAATATTCCTGTATATACAGAAATTGAATTGGCATATCAGGTTGCTAAAAAACAAAATTATATTGGAGTAACAGGTACTAATGGTAAAACTACTACTGTTACTTTAATTGATAAGATTTTAAAAGGACATTATTCTAATGTACATTTAGCAGGAAATGTTGGAACTCCATTATGTGAAATAGTTTTAAAATATAATTTGTTAGAAGAAGAAAATCATTATATTGTACTAGAAATGAGTAATTTTCAATTACTAGATATTGATACTTTTAAACCATTTGTTTCAACAATTATTAATTTAACACCTGATCATTTAGATTATATGGCTTCACTTGATGAATATTATGCATCAAAAACTAATATTTATAAAAATACTAATGTAAATGATTATTTTATTGTCAATAAAGACGATGTTGTATTAGCAGAATATTTAAAGAAATATCCTATTCCATGTAAACAAATTACAATGTCATTAACTGAACAAGCTGATTGTATTATTAAGAATCAAGCTATTTATTATCGAGATGAATTTATTATTGATCTTAATGATATTAAAGTTGTCGGAAATCATAACTTACAAAATATTATGATTGCAATTTGTATTGCTAAACAATGTGGTATTAAAAATGATATTCTTAATCAAGAGATAGCTTCCTTTATTGGTGTAGAACATCGAATTGAATTTGTAAAAGAAATTAAGGGAGTTAAAATATATAATGATTCTAAAGCAACAAATACAGATGCTAGTATCATTGCTTTAAAAGCTTTTGATCAGCCAGTTATTTTATTAATGGGTGGTTTTGATAAAGGTTTAGATCTTCAAGAAATGGCAACTTATAAAGATAAAATCAAACGTCTAGTAACTTTTGGAGCTGCTGGTAAACGTTTTAAAGAAGATATGAAAGTTGAAAATAGCATTTGTGTTAACAATCTTAAAGAAGCAACATTAGAAGCAATTAAAAATGCTCAATCTGGTGATATAGTTTTATTATCACCATCAACTAGTAGTTTTGATGAATTTACAGGTTATGAAGAACGTGGATTAGTGTTTAAGGATATTGTTAAAGGGATATAGAATCTTCTATTTAAAGATTTAAAAGAAACTGGTTATTGTAATCAGTTTTTTATTTTCCCAGTTAAAAATTGTTTTGAAATGCTTGAAACTGTTGGGAGAGTATGGATTCAGGAGAATTTGACTGAAAAATATAAAAAAATAAAATTGCCTGGTAGAAAAATAGAAAAGTGTTGATATATAAAGGTTTTGGGGTATAATAGAATATGAAAAGTGGCTTATTTACTAGGGTTTAATAACAACATAAGATGTATTGAAACCCAATATTAGCAAAAACTGGCCAATAATAGTCAAAGTTTAATAACAACATAAGATGTATTGAAACGAAAAAACGGGCAATTTATCATTCCCTAACATATTAGTTTAATAACAACATAAGATGTATTGAAACTCTGGTTTTGTGCCTGCTGAGCACTCCAAATGTTATGTTTAATAACAACATAAGATGTATTGAAACTGATATTTATTAACCTTTAAAGGTTTTCCACCAAAGTTTAATAACAACATAAGATGTATTGAAACCAAAGATTATGGAAAAATACTGGAAAATTAGCAAGTTTAATAACAACATAAGATGTATTGAAACATCATTTTGTAATATTGGATAACTTTTTTTTCTGGTTTAATAACAACATAAGATGTATTGAAACCTAATATTATCTAGCAAATTATCTCAAGCAAAGGAGGTTTAATAACAACATAGGATGTACCTAAATTAAGACTTTCAGTAAATATACTGGAGTTTTTTATTATTTTTTAATTACTAAGGAGTAATGTACTGTTTTAATAATAGTTTTATATTAATAAAAAGGATTTAAATTTAATATTGTGATGTTAGTAATAATATTTATATTTCATCAATATATAATATTAGACAAATTAATTATATAATTTTATAATAAGTCTGGGGGGATAAAATAAATGAACAAAATAATAAAAGATATTTTAAAGAATATATTTAAAGCAGGGATTCTAATAATTATATTATTAGGAATTACTGGTTGTGGGTTAAGTGATAAACCAGAGTTTGAATTAAAAACTGATAGTATTGATTTGGAATATGGTGAAGAGTTAGATGATTTTAAAACATATATAAAAACATCTGATATAGATGAAGATAGTTTAGAGTATAGCTGTGATACAATTAGTGAAAGTAGTGTTTTTCCTGAAGTAGGTAAGCATGTTATTACATATGATTATAAAGGAATAATTAGGAAACTGGAAATAAATGTTAAAGATACCACGCCACCAAATATAACTAAATTAAGTGATGTTAATATTATAGAAAATAGTCAGTTTAAATATGAAGATTATATTAAGATTGATGAATTATCTAAATATGATATTGATGTGGATGATAATGAAGTCAAATATTCAGTACCAGGAACATATAACGCAAATATAAAAATAACAGATGAATATGGGAATTCATCAAATATAACTATTCCAGTAGTAATTAATGAATTACAGTTACAAGCTGTAGTTGATTCATTAAATTTGGAGATTAATCAAAGTAATCAAATAAATATTAAAACAAATAGTAATACCCCGATCCAATACACATCAAGTGATAATTCTATAGTTTCAGTAGATAGTAGTGGTAATATAAAAGCATTAAAAGCAGGTAATGCTACTATAACAGCATGTGTAAACGAAAAAGCTGTTACTTGTAATGTAACAGTTAAGGATAAATCTATACCAAGGTCTTCTCATCATAACATTCCTCATCATAATAATTCTAGCCATGATATTACTTATAATGTATATATTACAAAAACAGGTGATTGTTATCATAATAGTAGTTGTGGGTATTTATCTAGAAGTAAGATTGCAATTTCTAAATCTTCTGCTTTATCTCAAGGGTATCGTGCATGTAGTCGCTGTAATCCTTGATTAAAGCTCTTTTGAGTTACTAAAAAATTATCATATAAATAGTTTTGATAATTAGAGTAAAAATATTATAAAATTAGTTATTTTATATATTTAATATTTTTATAGGAATATCTAAATTAAAATCTTCGTAATAGTTGATGAAGATTTTTTTAATATAGAATTATTTATTAAAATTTTATCACAAATAATATTAAAATATATATCTTTATAGTAAATAAAATTATATAATTAATGTATTAAGAGGTTATTGTGTATAAGTGCTAGAATTTTAAGATTAATTTTATATTTGGAATATTATGAGTTTTTTAGTTGGAAAATATAAAGATAAGGTATTTAAGAAGTCTGATTCATATTTGTTTATAAAATATTGTGAGGTGGAAGATAATGGGGTAATGAAAATAAAATTGCATCAATTAATAAATCATGCACAGACTGAAACTGTACATTATTTATTAGCAAAATATTTACTTGCTAATATAAATGATATTAATCACTTATCAATTAATAAAGTAGTTGAAGATACATTGATATCTAAGACATCAGTATTAAAGTTTTGTAATTATTTTGGTTATGATTCGTGGAAACAATTTTGTAACAACTTGCAGGCAGAATATTTGATGGAACAACAGCGTTTAGCTAGTTTAAAGATGAATGCAAAATTGATGTTTATTAAAGATAGTTTAAAAGATTATTTAAAATTAAAAGATGAATTTTTTTATGAAGTTGAAAAAACTATTACATATTCAAAAATAAAAAAATTTGCTAGAGAATTATATAAAGCAGATAAGGTTTTTATTATTGGTGAAATATGTGAGATATCATTATTTTATGAACTTCAGGATATTTTGTCTTATAATCAAAAAAAAGTTATTTTACCTAGATATTTAAATAAAAAAGATTTTGATAGTCAAATTAATAATATTGATCAGGAAACATTAATAATTGTCTGTGATGGTTTACATTGTTATCAGGATTTTATTTATTATAGTTCAATTAATTCTGGATATGATCATAGTTCATTATTTAGAAATAATAAAAAAATATTTATTGGTCAAAAAAGTAATATACAAAGTGATGATTTAATCACATTTGAATTACCTTTTTCATTTAATGAATATTTTATTCGTCTAGCTATAACTGATTTTATATATAAAACAATTACATATTATTTATACAGGTACTGTGATGATAATAAATAAAGTTTACTTATAAAAGTAAGCTTTTTTCATTTATTAAAATTTTAAATCATATACTTATATTGGAGGTAAGTATATGAAAAGTAGAAGAGTAGTCATCTCAGTGTTAATAATTGTTGTAATAGGCTTAATGATGGTATATAGTGCTTCTAATATTTGGGCCGGATATAAATTTAATGATTCATTGTATTACATTAAACGACAAGGAATATTTGCAGTAATTGGTATAATTGCGATGTTTATCTTTTCTAAGATAGATTATCATATTTATCAAAAGAATGCTAATAAGCTTTTGATAGGAGCCTTTATTTTGATGGTTTTGGTTTTGATTCCAGGAATTGGTGCGGTTCGTGGAGGATCTCGAAGCTGGTTTAATTTGGGGATAATATCTTTACAACCTTCAGAGTTATTTAAGATAGCGATGATTATTTATAGTGCTGATTATATTGGAAATCATTATCATGAATTGAAGAAATTAAAAGCTAGTTTTAAATTATTATTTATATTAGGTTTAGGGTTTGGATTGATTATGTTACAGCCAGATTTTGGTAGTGGGGTAGTTATGGCATGTTCAATTATTGTAATGTTGATTGTAAGTCCTTTTCCTTTTAAATATTTTGTTATGCTGGGGATCTTAGGTATAATTGGAATTATATTGATGATTGCTTCTGCCCCTTATCGATTGGCGAGAATAGTTGCTTTTTTAAATCCGTTTGCTGATCCCTTAGGAAGCGGTTTTCAAATTATTCAATCATTATATGCAATAGCACCTGGAGGAATTTTAGGAGTTGGATTTAATAATAGTGTTCAAAAACATTTTTATTTACCAGAACCGCAAACAGATTTTATTTTTGCGATATATTTAGAAGAATTTGGTTTGATTGGAGGAATATTATTAGTTGGGTTATATGGTTATATGTTTATTACTGTATTTAATCAGGCAACAAGGGTGAAAGATTTATTTGGCAGTTTTTTAATGATTGGAATTATTTCAATGATTGGAATTCAGACTTTAATTAATCTTGGAGTTGTGGTAGGATTATTCCCAGTAACAGGTGTTACACTTCCATTGATATCATATGGGGGGTCTTCATTGACGATAACGCTTATTGCTATTGGAATTGTATTAAATATTTCAAAATCAATGTATTAATGATATACTATTGCATAGAGGTGAGATGATGAGAGTAATTGTTGGAGCTGGAGGAACAGGAGGACACCTTTATCCTGCCTTGGCTTTAGTTGAATATATAAAAGAAAAAGAACCTGACAGTGAGTTTTTATTTGTTGGGACTAAAGATCGTTTAGAATCAACAGTAGTTCCTAAACAAGGATATAATTATGTTGGATTAAATGTTCAAGGATTGGTAGGAAATCCAATCAAAAAAGGTATTGCGATGGCAATATTTGTAAAATCTATTTTTACAGCTAAAAAAATAGTTAAAAAATTTAATCCTGATATTGTAATTGGGTTTGGTGGTTATCCAAGTGCTAGTGTTGTAGAAGCAGCTAGTAGATTAGGTTATAAAACAATGATTCATGAACAAAATTCAATTATTGGTTTAACAAATAAGATTTTAATTAAACATGTTGATAAAATTGTTTGTTGCTATGATTTAGCTTATGAGCATTTTCCTAAGGAAAAAACTTATAAATTAGGGAATCCTCGAGCAAGTGTTATTGCTTCAATCAAACCAAAAGATATTTTTCATAAATATGATTTAGATAAAAATAAGCCTTTAGTAACTATTGTAATGGGTTCTCTTGGTTCAAAATCAGTTAATGAAAAGATGTTAGAATCATTAAGAAGCTTTGAAAAAAAGGATTACCAGGTATTATATGTAACAGGTAAGAATAATTTTGAAGAAATGAGTACTAAATTAGGAAAGCTAAAACAAAATGTAAAATTAGTACCTTATATTGATGATATGCCATCAGTATTAAAAAATACGTCATTAGTAGTATCAAGAGCTGGGGCTTCAACAATTGCTGAGATTACAGCAATTGGAATACCTGCTATTTTAATTCCTAGTCCTTATGTAGCAGCGAATCATCAAGAGTATAATGCTCGTGAATTAGTAGAGCGTGATGCGGCTAAAATGATTCTTGAAACTGATTTGAATGGTAAGGATTTTGTTAAAGAAGTTGATTATATTTTAAGCAATCAAATAGTTCAAGAAAGTATGAAAAAAAATGCTAAAGCATTAGGAAAGCCTAATGCACTTAATGATATTTATAAATTGATCAAAAAAATGTTAGGAGCTTAAGATGAAGTTTTCACAAATAAAAGATGATTTAACAGATTTAGATGTTGGAAAAATTATAGAAGATGAACCGCTTTATAAACATACAACATATAAAGTAGGGGGACCAGCAAGAATATATTTAATGGTAAAAGATACTGATAGTTTAGTAAAGGCAATTAAATATTGTCGTAAACATCGAATCATGCATATGGTTATTGGACGTGGGTCTAACTTATTGTTTTCAGATAAAGAATATGAAGGGGTTATTATTTCTTTAAATGAATGTTTTAGAGAAATAAAGATAAATGGTTCGATTGTTAAAGCCCAGGCAGGAGTACCAATGATTACACTAGCATATCAGACAGCTAAGATTGGATTAAGTGGTTTTGAATTCATGGGTGGAATTCCAGGTACGATAGGTGGGGGCATTTATATGAATGCTGGAGCTTATAAATATGATATTGCAGGTGCTGTTAAAACTGTGACTCTTTTGAATGAAAAATGTGAAGTAGTAACTTTTAATAGAGAACAAATGGATTTTTCTTATCGTCATTCAATTTGTCAAGATAATCATAAATTGATAATTCTTGAAGCAGAGTTTGAATTAACAGCTAAAGATCCAAATGAGATAAAAATTATTTTAGATAAACGTAAAGAACGGAGAATGTCAAGTCAACCATGGAATATGCCTAGTGCTGGAAGTGTATTTAGAAATCATGAAAATAAAGCAGCATGGCAATATATTGACGAATGTGGTTTAAGAGGATATGAAATAGGTGGGGCACAAATTTCACCTAAACATTCTAATTTTATTGTTAATAATGGTTATGCTAGTGCTAAGGATATATATGATTTAATCATGCTGGTACAAGAAAAAGTGGCTGAAAAGTTTAATGTAAAGTTAAAGCGTGAGGTCGATTTGATTAATTGGGAGTAGAGTATGGCAAGGAAGCAGCGAACTGTTTATAATGATTATGATCGTGATCAAGTAAAAGTGATATTAAAAAAAAGAAAAGCGAAACGAAGAAAAAAAAGAATTAAAATTTTGTTTGTTATTTTGATAATTATTTTAATTATTGCTTTTTTCATTAGTGATTATAGCCGTTTAAAATCAATTACTGTTAATGGAATTAATCGGATAGAACGTCAGGAAATTGTTGATGCTGCTAAAATTAATTTACATCAGGATTACATTTTTTTCACTAATACAGATGCTATTGCATCAAGGATAAAAAAGGTATCTTTAGTTAAAGATGTGAAAGTTTCAAAAAATCTGTTTGGGGATATAACGATTAAAGTGGTTGAAGCTGATCCGATTGGTCAATGTATGATAGGTGATATTTTATATGTAATTGATGAAACAGGACGGATTGCAATAGATAATAATGGTCTGCTTATTAATTATGTTCAACGTTGTCCACGTTTGAATAATTTTGATTATGATCGTTTAGTAGAATTTAGTAAAGAGTTTGCAAAGATTCCATCACAAGTTATTAATCAGATTTCTGATATTAACTATGCTCCTCAAACTGCAGATGAAACAAGATGTGAGTTTATTATGGATGATGGAAAAATTCTTTATCTAAGATATGATGATATGGCAGAACAATTAAAAGGAAATTATTATGCTTTATTAATGGAAAAATATCCTGATGATAAATATTATGATTTTTTAGGAAAATATGTATATAGAAGTAAGTAATTTATAATTAAAGGAGTTTAAAAACTGTCGTTTTTATGCTAGAATTGTATATATTAAGAAAAGGAGATACGTGATGAAAAATATTTACGCTGTTTTGGACATCGGTAGTGCAACACTAAAGTTTCTCGTTGCAGAGATAAGTAACATTAATGTAAATGTATTATTTGTTAAAACAATTCCTAGTCATGGCGTGAAAAAAGGAATTATTGAAGATGACCGTATCTTAACAAGAGATATACGAAAGGTGATTGATGAAGCAGAAGCATTTTTGGAAACAAAAATTACTAGTGTTGCTTTAACAATCCCAACTATAAAAGCTAAATTATATCAAAGTGATAGTAGTGTTAGTCTTTCAGAAACTGGTTCTAAGATAACTAGTGATGATATTGTTAGGGTTTTGCGTTTATCGTCTAAGTTTAAGCGCTCTAAAGATGAAGAAGTAGTATCAATTATTCCTGTTAGATATCATAGTGATAAAGGGGCTACTATTGAAGCACCGATTGGAGAGGTTTCAAGAAATTTAATTGTTGATTCATTAGTTATTACAACTAGTAAAGAATTACTTTATCCATATATTTCAGTTGTTGAAAAATGTGGTATAGAGGTACTTGATATTACTATTAATGCTTTTGCATGTGCTAAAGAGGCTTTTGATGCAGTTTACCTTCAAGAAGGAGCTGTATTAATTGATATGGGATATAAAACTTCTACAGTTTCATTTTATAAAGATGGGTATTTACAATATTTGACTGTTTGTCAAGTTGGAGGTTATGATTTTACTAGAAATATTGCACAGAATATGCAAATTTCTATGAATCAGGCAGAGGCTTACAAAATTAAGTATGGTTCATTAGATGTTACTAAGGGTCAAAATGATATTATCCATACTACTGTTGTTGAGGGGCAAAAACGAGATTATACACAACAGGATCTAGCGGATTTATTAAATGAAACTGCTTATGAAGTAATGAATAAGATTAAAGAGAAGATTGATGTGATTGACAATGGAGGTAAATATGAAACTTTGATTGTTGGCGGTGGTGGAGAGTTAGAAAGACTTGATACGATTGCTAGTGAAGTACTGGAATGTCCAGTTAGAATTTATCGTCCTGAAACAATTGGAGCACGAGATATGTCATTGGTTGCTTCAATTGGAATGATTTATTATTTATTAGAAAGAAAACAAATCGTTGGTGAATATACGCCATCATTAGTTTTACCAGATATCACAAGTACTATGTCAATTCGATTTAAGGGGCTAACTAAATCAACACCTAAAAATCAAAGTGGCAAGGTATCTAAATTATTGGATACATTTTTTAGTGAAGATTAATATAAAAAGAGAGGAAACAAGTTATCATGAGTGAAGAATTAGGATTTGAACAAGTAGCACGAATTAAAGTAATTGGTGTTGGCGGTGGTGGTAACAACGCTGTAAATCGAATGGTAGAAGAAGGGGTAGAAGGAGTGGAATTCTATGTCGCAAATACTGATTTACAAGTATTAAAACGTTCACCAGTAAAAAATAAAATTGAATTAGGTCGTGACTTGACTAAAGGATTGGGAGCTGGTGGAGAACCAGAAATCGGAAAAAAAGCTGCTCTTGAATCTGAAGCGGATATTCGACAGGTTTTAGAAGGTGCTGATATGGTTTTTATCGCTGCTGGTATGGGTGGTGGAACTGGAACTGGTGCTGCTCCTGTTTTTGCTAAGATTGCTCGTGAATTAGGGGCGTTAACTGTAGGGGTAATTACTAAGCCGTTTACTTTTGAAGGAATGAAAAGAAAAAAACAGGCTATTTCTGGAATAGAGGAATTGCGTTCTAATGTTGATTCAATTATTACTGTGTCAAATGACCGTCTTTTACAATTAATTGGTGGTCGTCCAATGCAGGAAGCATTTAGAGAAGCTGATAATGTTTTACGACAAGGTGTGCAAACTATTACTGATTTGATTGCGATTCCAGCATTTATCAATCTTGATTTTGCTGATGTTTCAGCTGTTATGAAAAATCGTGGGAATGCTTTAATTGGTATTGGTATGGCTTCTGGAGATGATAAAGCTAAAGAAGCTGCTAAGAGAGCAATATCTTCACCATTGTTAGAAGTTTCAGTAGCAGGAGCGAAAGATGCAATTATTAATGTAACTGGTGGTCCAAATATATCATTATTTGATGCTAATATTGCTTTAGAAACTATTTCTCAAGAAGTTGGTGATGATATTAATACATATCTAGGAATTGCAATTAATGAAAATTTAGATGATGATATTATTGTTACTGTTATTGCAACTGGCTTTGAAGAAGATAAAGAAGATGAATTTGAACAACGTGCCAATATGTTAAAGTCACGTACTAATGAAGATGTAGTTCCATTATCTGCACGTTTTGAGATGGATGATGATGAGGAAGATAGTGATTTTCCACCAGCATTCATTAAGAATAGAAGAATTTAAAAGCTAACCTCGTTAGCTTTTTTTATAAAGGAGGATCTAGTTGTGAAAAAAATCGGATTTATTGGTATGGGAAATATGGCTAGTGCAATAGCCGGGGGAATAATTAAAAGTAATTTTATCGAAGGGAATAGGGTCTATGCTTTTGATATTGATCAAGAAAAATTGATGAAAATGAATCATGAATTTAATCTTATAAGTTGTGAAAGTGAAATTGATTTAGTAGAAAAAGTAGATTTAGTAGTACTTGCGATAAAACCTAATATTGTTGATGAAGTAATTGTTAAAATCAAAGATAAATTAGATGATAAAGCAGTTATTTCAATTGTTGCAGGTTATGATAATGAAAAGTTTAATCAATTATTATTACCTTCTACACGACATTTATCAGTTATGCCAAATACACCAGCTTTAGTATTAAAAGGAATGACTTTATTAGAAAAGGAAAACTCTTTAACTGTAACAGAGCTGGAATTTGTAGTAGAGATGTTTTCAAGTATTGGAGAAGTTTTAATACTGCCTAGTTATCAAATGAAAGCAGGAGGAAGTATTAGTGGATGTGGTCCAGCATTTGTTTATATGTTTATTGAAGCTATGGCAGATGGTGGGGTAAGTTTAGGTTTACCACGTGATGTAGCTTATAAACTTGCTAGTCAAACATTAATTGGTTCGGGAATGATGCAAAAAGAAACTGCAATGCATCCAGGAATTTTAAAGGATCAAGTTTGTTCGCCAGGTGGAATTACTATTAAGGGTGTTGAAGCTCTTGAGGAAAATGGTTTTAGAAATGCTGTTATTAAAGCGGTAAAAGAATCTAATTAGTATCCTATTGATTTAGGATACTTTTTTATTTACAAATTTTTTTTTCTTTTACTGACATATTTTTAATTCTGAAAGCGATATGATAACAAGGGGTGAAGAAGAGATGGAGGTTTATATTGAGTTTACTTATTTAAGCAATTTTTTAATTATTTTGGTTTCATTAGAAATGATGGGAATATTACTAAGTAAGGAGATGACATATATGCAGGTGCTTAAACATAGTTTTATTTTAAGTTTAGGGACTTTATTGTTATATGTTGATAAATATAGTTGGATTATTCTTATTGTTTGGATGATTATGTTTTATTATTTATACCATAACCAAATATTCTTATATTATCCAATTTTTATATTTATTTATTTTTCAACTTTATTTTTCACTAGTTCACTTATTCCTGAAGCTTTTATTTATAATGGAATTTTAATTACACCATTGAATACTAGTAGTATGATGTTATTTGTAATTGGTTTATTAGTAGTTTTAATTCAAGTAATGTTTATTATTTATTTGAAGAGGAAGGTTAGAATTGATACTTATTTGTATCCACTTGAATTAGAGTATAATGGTAAGAAGTATTTGATTGAGGGTTTTTTAGATAGTGGAAATGAAGTTTATTATGAGGGATTTCCACTAATTTTAATTAAGTCAGGAATAATTGAGGATTATGATGTTATTGATATTATGGAATTAAATGATTTAAGAAGTGAATATATTGAAATCGTTAAAGTAAATCAAATAATTGTAAATAAACAGTTATTACAAGATGTTTATATTGGGGTTATTAAAGGAATCCAATATGAATGTCTATTAAATAAAGCCTTAATGGGAGGAGTTTTATAATGATAAAATTTATTTTAAAATTATTAAATAAGACTAAATATCTTTATTATATTGGTAGACATGATATATTGCCACCACCATTGAAAGCCATTGAAGAAAAAGTGGCGTTAGAAAGATTAGCTAATGGTGATAGTGATGCTCGTGATTTGTTGATTGAACATAATTTGCGTTTAGTGGTTTATGTTGCAAAACGTTATGATACAGCACAAAATGGTGGTATAGAAGATTTGATTAGTATTGGAACAATTGGTCTAGTAAAAGCAATTAATACTTTTAAATCTGATAAAAATATAAAATTAGCAACTTATGCTTCACGTTGTATTGAAAATGAAATATTAATGTTTTTAAGAAAGAATAATAAATTGAGACATGAGATTTCATTAGATGAACCTTTAAATATAGATTATGATGGTAATGAGTTATTGTTATCAGATATTATTGGAACTGATAGTGATATTGTTAAAAATGAATTAGAACAAAGTGATCAAAAAACAATGTTTTATGAAGCTTTTAAAGATTTATCGAAGCGTGAAAAAGAGATTTTGATGTTCAGGTATGGTTTAATGAATTATGATGAATTAACACAAAAAGATGTTGCTAAAATGATGGGAATATCACAATCCTATATATCAAGACTTGAAAAAAAAATTATAAAAAAATTACGAAATAAATTAAATTATAATGAAATAAAGTAAGTATAAATTTGTCATATTTGCTAAAAATAAGGATGAAAGAAGGCAAATATGAATAATTATCAAGTTATTATAAATGGTTATCATGAACCTAAAAAGAGACTAACAACTAAAGAAACTTATGTATTAATAGATCAATATCAAACAACTAAAGATCCTGAAATTAAAGAGAAATTAGTTAATGATAATGCGAAATTAGTTATCTCAATGACTAAGCGTTTTTATGGTCGAAGCGATAGTAGTGAAGACTTGTTTCAAGTTGGAATGATTGGTTTGCTAAAAGCGATTGAAAACTTTGATACTAGTTATGGCTTGAAGTTTTCAACTTATGCTGTTCCTTTAATTATTGGTGAGATGAAGCGGTATTTACGTGATAATCACCAAATTAAAATATCACGCTCAATTCGTGATTTGGCTTATAAAGTATTAAAAGTCAAAGATCATTATTTAGCTAAATTTCAACGTGAACCAACAATAAAAGAACTAGCTAATGAATTAGAGACTGATCAAAGTGCAATAATTGAGGCACTATTATCAACAAATAGTGTTTCCTCATTACAAGAAGAAGTAAAAAATGATGATGGTAATAATTTAAAGATGATTGATTCCTTAAGTGATGATAAAACAGTTGTATCAAGAACTAATGAAAAGATAGATTTATATGATGCATTAAAATTACTTGATCAAAAAGAACATCAAGTAATTAAACAAAGATATTTTGAAGGATTATCCCAAAGTGAAATAGCTAAAGAATTATTTATTTCTCAGGCTCAAGTATCAAGAATTGAAAGAAAGGCATTAAACAATCTACATAATTACCTAAAATAGGCATATATATTAATGGTGATTTGATGAGATTTGTAAAATTGCAATCTAAAGATGTTGTAAATGTGGTAGATGGCTGTAAAGTAGGTTTTATAAGTGATATTGAAATTGACTGGTGTACTAGAAGTATTCAAGCGATAGTTGTAGAAAAGTATAGTTTCTTTAAATTATTTTGTTTTTTTAAAGAAGCACCCTGTATAATTATTCCGTTTGAATGCGTTGTTAGTATTGGCGGTGATGTGATTCTTGTTTCAATAGAGCCATAAATATCGTAAGGCAATATAATTCTATTTAGATTTATGTTGTCTTTTTGAGTTTTATGTTTAAATATAATGTGAATTTAAGGATTTTTAGAAGAGAGAGGTTAAATATGCTTTTATGATGGTATTTTTTGTGCTATAATAAGCTGGTAATAAAATAAGGAGGATCACTTCATGGGATACGGACAAAAAGTTAAAAAATGGTTCTTTGACGAAGACGGTGATGAAGTTGAAGAATATGAAGAAGTAGAAATTGATACTGAGCCAAAAACCAGTTTATTTGAACAAGCTAAATTTTCAAAAACTAGTGATGCCATTAAAGCATTGAATGCTAATAAAGATAGTCAATTGATTTTATTTGAACCTAGAGCTTTTGCTGAAACACAGGATATTGCAAATTATTTAAAACAGAAGAAAGCAGCTGTAATTAATTTACATCGTTTACAAAAGGAACAATCTAAACGTGTTGTAGATTTTCTAAGTGGAGTAATTTTTGCAATTGAAGGAGATATCCAAAGAATTGGACCAAGAATTTTCTTATGTACTCCAAAAAATATTGGTGTTTCAGGTAGTATTGCTCTAGATGAAGAAGAATCAGAAGAATAAATGAGTATTAGTTTAACTAATACTTTTTAATTATGTTTGAACATTTTAAAGGTGAGGAAGTATTTGTTAAAAAGGTTTTAGAGTTTAAAGATCAAGCTTTATATAAACAAAGAATCGTTTTAACAAAGTTTTTAAATCCATATCATCAATCAATTGTCTATAGTATTATTGGTAATTCAGGTGATTTAATTGTTTTAGAGGATGGTGGTTTAGTTAATAGTGAGTCTAAAAGATTAATTATTGCACCATCATTTTATCAAATTGAAAAAGAGGATTTTGAAATAGTACTAGTTAAAATTATATATGCTAAACCTTTTGGGAAATTAACTCATCGGGATATTTTAGGAGCATTAATGTCTTTAGGGGTTAAAAGGGAATTATTTGGGGATATTTATGAATATAATGATAATTTTTATGTTGCCATGGATTTAAAAATCTATGATTATGTTAGAGATAATTTAACAATGATTAAACGTAGTAAAGTAAAACTGTCAATAACTGATGAAAAGATTGAAATAATTCATGAGTATGTTAGTAAAACATTCATAGTTTCTTCTTTTCGTCTTGATAAGATAGTTAGCAGTTTTTATAAGCTGTCTCGAAGTAAAGCTGTTAGCTATATTCAGGCAGGTTTTGTAAAAGTTAATCATAAAGAAGTTGAAGAAATAAGTTATTTGTGTAATAATAGTGATATGATATCGCTTCGACGTTATGGTCGAGTTAAGTTTGTTGATACAAAGAGAAAAACTAAACAAGATAATTTTGTCGTAGAAGGATATTTTTATAAGTAAGGGAGTGAGACGATGAGTGAAATAAAAAAGCAGTTTAGAGGATATGATATGCAGATAGTTGATAATCTAATTGTTGATTATGAAAGTCAGATTGGTAAGTTAAAACGAGAAGTTGCTGCTTTGACTGATGAACTTGAACATACTAAGGAACAAAACTCTTTATTACAACATCGTGTCAATATTACTGAAAAGACAAATGAAGAAATAGCTCGCCTGGCGTTAAAAGAAGCTAGTGCTTTGATTGATAAAGCTAAGCGTAATGCTAATATGATTTTGAAAGAGTCATTGGATTATGTTCGTTCACTTTCAAGTGAGATGAATGATTTTAAAGATCAAGCAATTAAATTCCGTTCATCTGTTCAAAAGATGTCACAGGATATCTTGGATACAATTGATAATTCGGAAGTCTTTAATCTTATCAATGATGAAGATGAAAATGATTAAATACAATGAAAGAGACTGTTTATAATAAGATGTTTATAGAGAGCTGATGGGTGGTGTGAATCAGTAACTATTATTATAATGAATCACTCTGGAGTAGCGCCTTGAAATTAGTAGAGGTTGCCGTTAATCGCGTTAAGATTTTAAAGTGCGTATTGTAAAATACGAATTAAGGTGGTACCGCGATATATTCGTCCTTTTTAAGGGCGTTTTTTATTTTATGGAGGAGAAAAAGATGAATTACAAAGACACATTATTAATGCCAAAAACAGACTTTGAAATGCGAGGAAATCTTCCTAAAAAAGAACCTGGATATGTAAGTCGTTGGCAAGAAACAAACATGTATGAAAAAGTTATTAAGCAAAATGAAGGCAAAGATGCTTTTGTTTTCCATGATGGACCACCATATGCTAATGGTAATATGCATACAGGACATATGTTAAACAAAGTCATTAAAGATGTAATTTGCCGTTACAACAACATGGAAGGACGTTATACACCATATATTCCTGGTTGGGATACTCATGGTTTGCCAATTGAAAATGCGATTCAAAAATTAGGGGTCAATCGTAAAGAAATGTCAACAGCAGCGTTTAGAAAAAAATGCGAGAAATATGCTCATGAACAAGTTAATAAACAAATGGAACAATTAATTAGAATGGGAACATTTGCAGACTATGAGCATCCATATTTAACTTTGACTCCAGAATTTGAGGCTAATCAAATTGATGTATTTGCTAAGATGGCTATGGATGGATTGATTTTTAAAGGATTAAAACCAGTTTATTGGTCACCATCAAGTGAATCTGCTTTAGCTGAAGCAGAAATTGAATATCATGATATTAAAAGCCCGACTATTTTTGTGAAATTTCAAGTCAAAGATGGTAAAGGTGTTTTAGATAATGATACATATTTTGTTATTTGGACAACTACACCTTGGACTATTCCTGCAAATCTTGCAATCTGTTTAAATGAAGCATATAACTATGCTTTAGTTGAAACATCTAAAGGTAAATTAGTTGTTTTAGATGAATTAGTTGATTCTTTAATGGAAAAATTTGAAATCACTGAATATAAAGTAGTAAATCATTTTAAAGGAAAAGAATTAGAAATGATTACATGTTTTCATCCTTTATATGATCGTGAATCGTTAGTTATTTTAGGAGACCATGTTACTGCAGAAGCTGGAACAGGATGCGTTCATACAGCACCGGGATTTGGGGCTGATGACTTCTTTGTTGGTCAAAAATATGGATTACCAGCTTATTGTAATGTAGATGAACATGGCTGCATGATGGCTGATTGTGGTGACTGGTTAGAAGGGCAATATGTTGATGATGCTAATAAAACAGTAACAATGAGACTTGATGAACTTGGAGTTTTATTAAAATTAGAATTTATAACACATAGCTATCCTCATGACTGGCGAACTAAAAAACCAATTATTTTTAGAGCAACAGATCAATGGTTCTGCTCATTAGATAAAATTAGAGATAAATTATTAAATGAGATTGATAAAGTTAATTGGCTGAATGAATGGGGTCATATTCGTATTTATAATATGATTAAAGAACGTGGTGACTGGTGTATCTCTCGTCAAAGATCTTGGGGAGTACCTATTCCAATCATCTACTGTGAAGATGGAACTCCAATTATGGAAGAAAGTGTTTTCAAACATATTTCTGATTTATTTAGAAAATATGGTTCAAATGTATGGTTTGAACGTGATGAAAAAGATTTATTGCCAGAAGGATATACTAATGAACATTCACCAAATGGTACCTTTAAAAAAGAAAAGGATATTATGGATGTTTGGTTTGATTCGGGATCAAGTCATACTGGATGTATGAAAGAACGAGGATATCCATATCCAGTAGATTTATATTTTGAAGGTAGCGATCAATATCGTGGCTGGTTTAACTCTTCATTAATTATTGGAACAGCTGCTCATGGTGTAGCGCCATATAAAACAGTTTTATCACATGGTTTTGTTTTAGATGGTAAAGGTAATAAGATGTCTAAATCTTTAGGAAATACTGTTGATCCAATTAAATTAGTAAATCAATATGGAGCTGATATCGTAAGATTATGGGCTACATCAGTAGCTTATCAACAGGATGTTCGTATCAGTGATGAAATTATGAAACAAATTTCTGAAAACTATCGTAAGATTAGAAATACAATGCGTTTTGTGCTTGGAAATTTAAATGATTTTAAACAAGCTGATTTAGTAGCTGTAGAGGATTTAGCTGATGTTGATAAATATATGTTAGTTGAATTGAATAACTTGATTGATGGATATCATCAAGCTTATGATAATTATGATTTTGCTGATGCAAATCAACAAATCTTAAATTATTTTACTAACTTATTAAGTTCATTCTATATGGACTTTACTAAAGATATTCTTTATATTGAAAAAGCTGATAGCTTACGTAGAAGACAAGTTCAAACAGTATTATATTATCATGCTAAAGTAATGATGAAGTTAATTTCTCCAGTTTTAGTATTTACAGCTGAAGAATTACATGATCATTTCCATTGTGATGATAATAAGGCTGAATCTGTTTTCTTGGAACCAAATGTTGAAAAGATAACAGTTGAAAATAGTAATGAATTAAAAGAATATTTTGATCGTTTCTTGTTATTACGGAAAGATGTATTAAAAGCATTAGAGGGATTACGTAACGAAAAAGTAATTAAATCTAATATGGAAGCAAAAGTAACAATTTCTTTAAAAGATGAATATAAAGATATTGCATCAATGTTAGGTGATTTAAAACAGTTATTTATTGTAGCTAAAGTTGAATTAGTTGAGGATAATTCACTAGAAGAATATGATAGTGCATATATTAAGGTTGAAAAATTCACTGGTCATCAATGTCCACGTTGTTGGAACTACTTTGATGAAGATGAGATGGAAGGCGAATTATGCCAACGTTGTCATGATGTTATTAATGGATAAAGATTGTAAAAATTGAATTATTTAAAGAGGCGTGATTTGTGCCTCTTTTTTTCTAAATATAAAAACGATTACATTGATAAATTAGATTTTTAACTTAATATAATTAATAATTTCTTTTTTGTTTTAAGAAAAGCTATGATAAAATAGATTATGTATAATTAGGGAGTAAATAAAATTTATAATAAAGTAAAATGGAAATATTGGGAGGCATCTATGATTGATATAAAAGACCGTAATTATTGTCCAACGTTGGATGAAATAGGTGAGTATATTAAAAATCCTGTTTTTAATAAATTATGTGCAGAAATTGAAACTAAATATAATAGTAAAGCAAAAATAGAATATAGTTCTTGTAGTCTTGAAAGAGGTTGGAATATCAAATATAAAAAATCTGGAAAATCTCTTTGTACTATATACCTTAGAGAATCATATTTTACAGTAATGATTGTTGTGGGTAGAAAAGAAAAAGAGCAAGTTGAATCGATATTACCAGACTGTACTGTGGAATTACAGGAAATTTATAATCAAACTAAAGAAGGAAATGGTCAAAAATGGTTAATGATTGATTTAGAGGATAGTGAAAATATGTATCGTGATATACTTCGTCTTATAGAAATTAGAAATATGCGCTGATGATTGTAATAAGTAGTTGGAAAGCTTACAGAGTAATCATGTATAAACTTGGAGAATTCCAGGTTTTTTTATTAGTAATAAAGGATATGATTATTAGATATTGTTTATATAGATTAAAAGTATAAAGTTTATAGTGAGTTGTAGAAAAATTAAGGAAAATAAATATTGTTGAAATATGTCGAAAGTGTTAAAATAAACAAGTATGTTGGAGGATTAATTGTGAGTGATAAGATTAAAGGTTCGTTGTTGCTGACAACAGCAGCAATGATTTGGGGCAGTTCTTTTATCGTGATGAAGAGTGCTGTGGATTTTTTAACACCAAATGTATTACTTTTTGTTAGGTTTTCTTTAGCTACAGTGATTATGTCAATCATATTTTATAAATATGTTAAAGATATAAATATTAAAGATTTAAAAGGTGGAATGATTACTGGGACCTGTCTATTTTTAGCTTATTTGATTCAAACAATTGGTTTGACTATGACAACACCAGGAAAAAATGCCTTTTTAACAGCTGTATATTGTGCAATTGTACCATTCTTAGTTTGGTTTTTTTATCGCAGAAGACCTGACAGTTATAACTTTTTTGCAGCGTTATTGTGTATTGTGGGTGTCGGTTTTGTTTCATTAGATGGTAATTTGGGTATGAATATGGGAGATTTATTAACTCTTATAGGAGGACTTTTTTATGCATTTCATATTCTAGCAATTAAAAAGTATTCTAATACAATGCATCCAATTAAGTTAACAACTTTACAGTTTGCAATGACAGCTATTTTAGCATTTTTTGGTTCATTGTTATTTGAAGATATGTCGGTTATTAAGCAGATTGATAGTAGCGTTATTTTACAGATTGGTTATTTAGCATTTTTTGCGACTACTATAACATTGCTTTGTCAAAATATTGGACAGAATTTAGTTAGTGAATGTAATGCAGCAATCTTACTTAGTTTAGAATCGGTGTTTGGGGTAGTTTTTTCAGTTTTATTATATGGTGAAATCTTAACTATAAAAGTATTTTGTGGATTTGCTTTAATTTTTGTTGCGATTATTATTTCAGAAACAAAACTTTCTTTTTTAAATAAAGGCTAGGGAAGGAGAATTAGATGTTTAAAAAGGTTTTTAGTTTTATTCTTACAAGTATATGTCTATTTGCTTTAATTACCCCGATACAGGCTCAAGAAAATAGTGAAAATATTGGTTTAACGGCTCAATATGCAGTTGCTATTGATGCTAAAAGCGGTTTAGTTCTTTATAATAAAAATATGGATGAAAGAATGTATCCAGCTAGTATGACAAAAGTTATGACTGTAATTGTCGCAATTGAGATGATGGAGAGTCTTGATACAGTAACTACAATTACCCAAAGTGATATTGATACAGTTTGGGAAACTGGAGCTTCATCAGCAAATTTTGAAGTAGGTGAAGCAGTTACATATTATGATTTGCTTTTAGGTGCAATTTTGCCAAGTGGTGCTGATGCAACTAGAGCTCTTGCTAATAATTTATGTGGTGGTCAAGAAGCGTTTGTTGATAAAATGAATGAAACAGTAAAGAAATTAAAATTAAAAGATACTAATTTTGTTAATACTACAGGAATTCATGATCCTAATCATTATACAACTGTTCATGATATGGCTCTAATCGTTAAATATGCTGTTCAAAATGAACAGTTTAGAGAAGTCTATTCAAAACGCTTTGCAACATCTTCAAATGGATTACATCAATGGGTCAACAAGTCAATGTATAACGCAGGTAGAAGTCATATTGATACAAGTAATATTATTGGGTGTAAAAGTGGTTATACAGATGTTGCAAAAAACTGTTTAGCTAGTTTAGATAAAGTTGGGGAAAATGAGATCATTACAGTTGTAGGTAAATCAATAAATGATGATGTTAAGCCAAGAGCAGCTGTACAAGATACTTTAGATATTGTTAATTATGTTAGTCAAAATTATTCACTTCAACCTATCATAGATAAGGATACAGAGGTCAAAAAATTAAATATAAAAGTAGCAAAAGATAATCAGAAGATTGTAATTAAAAATCAGCATGATGTTACAGCTTTTTTACCAAATAATGTCAATAAAGATGATTTAGAGTATAAATATTCATTTGAAGAACTTGAAGCACCAGTAAAAAAGGGAGCTAAGATTGGTAGGCTTGATATTTATTATGGTGATTGTTTATTGTATCAAGAAGAGTATGTTAATGATAAAGTTATTGAACGTGATTCGTTTAGTGATTTAATGACAAGTCTGATGAATTTTATGTTTCCTTATGGTTTGTCAATAATTTTGGTAATTATTTATTTTCTAATTTCAAAAATGAAAAAACATAGAGTAAATAACTGATAATTTATCAATGTCATTAAGTTAAGGAAATGATATTGAGGATATCGATATAAAAATATTGGTATCCTCTTTTTTTTATAAAAAAGTGTTGACATTTAAATGAGTTTGTGAGGCTTATTATTCAT
>Ga0073908_1000672_pt1 | contig 55648 bp, 42 predicted proteins | sample MucameincwithD2O_FD_65484 | JGI IMG/M metagenome (GOLD analysis project Ga0073908, IMG submission 65484) | Mouse cecum microbial communities from Vienna, Austria - Mucus amended microcosms incubated with D2O | ecosystem: Host-associated > Mammals > Digestive system > Large intestine > Cecum... | reverse complement strand
ACATGGAAGAAAGGCAAAGTCGCTTGTCAAATATGGATTGGAAGAGATTTCGACCATACTTATGCGTCCGACTTATACCCCAAAATTCGATGTTTTCAAATTTTTGTCATGTACTTAACATTAATTTAGAAAGGTACAAGAAACATGAGAAAAGAAATTTTGCTTATCGCATCCTTGTTCATGCTTGGAGCATGCTCGAACGATGTAGAAAAAGACTTGAAATCAAATGCAGAAATCAACAATGCGGAATTGAAGATTACCATTGCAAAGAATGAAGACATGCTGGTCTTCAATAGCAACGAGGATTTTCAGAATGCTATTTCTAAATTGAACGCCGCTCCCACTGTAGATTTATAAACTAACCGGACTTAATTACCCAATACTAAACCCACAATTATTATGAAACATGTAATGCTATTCATCGTCCTCTGCCTGCTCTCACTCGGAGCACAAGGACAAACCGAATCGGGAATCATCGTCGAAGGCGGTACCGGAAACATCAAGACCAAACTGACCCCGTCCGCCGCAGCAGCAGCCGGTTCCTACGACGTAGACTACAAGTACAACCTCTCCTTGGGCTACAAGTTCAGACTGCATGCCAATCAGGCCTCCCCATTCTTCTTCGACTTGGAAGCCGGATTGGGAATGAAGTACTATGACTACACGTTCGGGAAAATGCCGGGCGAACCGGCTTTGGTGAAGGGAAGCGCCAAGAGGTTCTCCGCCTTCGCCACCGGAACGGCCAACTACACCCTCTACAAAGGGCTGAGCATAGGTGCAGGAATCCAGCCCACCTGGTACTTCAGCCAGAACGGCGGGAACAGCCGGAAATTCGACATCCCGGCAATAGGAAGGATAGCCTACCGCTTCAAAGCCTTCGAAGTGGGCCTGAACTACAAGCACGGACTGATGAACAGCTTGAAGACCGACCACCTGAAATCGGGAAAGTTCAGAGAATACAACCTCTCCGTGTGGGTTCCGTTCTAGCCTGCGCCATTCATGCACCGGAGGTATCGGCAGCCGTTAAAGAGGGTTATCCGGCCCCGGCAACTCGCCAAAGGAAGTGCCCCTCCCTTTTTTCGAAGAATTTGAGGGTGTGTCATAATGCCCGAATAGAAAGATTTACCCCTGCTACAGATAGCTGTGGCAGGGGTAATTTCTTAAAGAACAGAGGACACACCCTCAAATTTTTTTATTGGGGCATTATGACACGCCTCCGGCTCCTACAGCTCCTTGACGAAGTCTGTGTCTTGTCCCTTCAGCCAGCCACCTCTTCTCCTTTCAGTGTGGCCGAACTGGATTCGGTAATCTTCACCATCACAAAATCGCCTATACGGTGCGAGCCGCGGTCGAACACCACCACACGGTTCTGCTCCGTACGCCCGAACAACTGGTCGCGGCTGCGCTTGCTGACGCCTTCCACCAGCACCTCGTAGGTCTTGCCTACGCAACGGGCATTGGCCTCGGCAGAAAGACGGTTCTGCAAGGCGATGATTTCATTCAGACGGCGAATCTTCACTTCCTCGGGCACGTCGTCCGGCAGGTGCTTGGAAGCATGCGTGCCGGGGCGTTCGCTGTACTTGAACATGAAGGCAGCATCGTATCCGCACTCCTCCATCAGCGAAAGGGAAAGCCGGTGGTCCTCCTCCGTCTCACTGTGAAAACCGGAGAATATGTCCGTAGACAAACCGCAATCGGGAATGATGCGGCGGATGGCTGCCACGCGGTCCATATACCACTCGCGGTCGTACTTGCGGTTCATCAACTTCAGGATGCGGCTGCTTCCGCTCTGCACCGGCAGGTGGATGTGCTTGCACACGTTGGGCATGTCGGCAATGACCCGGAGGGTTTCGTCGCTCATGTCCTTGGGGTGCGAGGTGGTGAAACGGATACGCACGCCCGGCGCCGCCTCCGCCACGGTGCGGAGCAGCATCGGGAAGGTAATCGTCTCTTCGTCCGGTTTCTCGAAGCGGTAGGAATTGACGTTCTGTCCCAGCAGGGTGACTTCCTTATAGCCCTTTGCCACAAGGTCGGCCACTTCGCCCAGGATGCTATCCACATCACGGCTGCGCTCGCGGCCACGGGTGTAGGGAACGATGCAGTAGGTGCAGAAGTTGTTGCAGCCGCGCATGATGGACACGAATCCGGAGATGTGGTTTCCGCAGATGCGTGAGGGGATGACATCCCGATAGGTCTCTGTAGTGGAGAGCTCCACGTTGATGGCTTTCTCGCCGGCTTCTACCGACGCTATCAGTTCGGGCAGGGTGAGGTAGGCATCCGGCCCCGCCACCAGGTCCACATGATGGTTGGTAATCAAGTCGTTCTTCACACGCTCGGCCATACAGCCCAGCACACCCACTATCAGACCGCGTTTCTTCTTCCTGAGCGAGTGGAAGAATTCCAGACGGTTCAGAATCTTCTGTTCCGCATTGTCGCGGATGGAGCAGGTATTCATAAACACGGCATCGGCTTCCTCCAGAGTGCCGGCCACCGAATATCCCGCCATCTGCATGACGGATGCTATCACTTCACTGTCGGCCACGTTCATCTGGCAGCCGTAGGTCTCGATGAACAACTTCTTGTCGCCATCGGCAGTTGCAGATTTAAAGTCTGCTCCCGTTGCTTTTTCCATAATCAGTTCGTTTAAAAATCAGTTTATATAATTTTGAAATCTGTCATTCAAGATGCAAAGATACTTCTTCCCTTCCAATAAACTGATGAAATAGAAGAAAAATGCCATTACAGATTGCCAATCTTCAACCTGTCAGCTAATTAATGTTAAGAGAGCGAACATTTTCCGAGTGCGGATTTGGCATAGAGAAAATTAATTCACAAATTTGTGAAGTGAAAGAAACATTAGATTTTTTCATAGTTAAGGTTTAGGTTAAAAAAATTAAGGGGAGCTGTGAAGCTGCCCTTTTTTATTACCGATTCCTTGCCCGTAATCAGATTAAATAATTAACTTTGCCCGAAGCAGAGATAATTGCCCTGTCTTTGGGCGGAAAATAAGGAAAGAATTATGGAAGATGTCTTCAAGTTTCTGTTAGTTGCGGCTGTCATAGCCACCGGACTCATCAGGCAGTTTAAGAAAGAAACAAACAAGAATGCCGACAAGAGTCCCGGCATACCTATGCCCGATGTGGACAACCCGCTGCCCGAAAACTGGGGCGGAGGTACTTACGGCGGCTTTATTCCCGAAGGTCCCAAGCCGACAAACAAACCGAAGACGGTATCCAAACCGTCCGCCAAATCCAAATACACTTCCATAAAGGCCTCGCCCCCCTCCCCCGCATCCCATCCGCAGGAGCCCGACGAAGCAACATCCGAATACGGCATCCACTCGGCAGAGGAAGCGAGGAAAGCCATTATCTGGTCAGAGATACTTCAACGGAAATATTAAGACAGCGGATAATGGAGAACTGATGACGGAGAAGCTATGACGAATACTTAAGAATTCCTTCAGAACCTTTACACGAAAAATAACTATTTATATTATGGCACTCAATTACATTTCGGCAGCAGAAGCTGCGAGCCTCATCAAACATGGCTACAACATCGGCTTGAGCGGATTCACCCCCGCAGGAACAGCCAAAGCCGTCACGGCTGAACTTGCAAGAATCGCAGAAGCGGAGCATGCGAAAGGAAACCCGTTCCAGATAGGCATTTTCACCGGTGCCTCTACCGGCGATTCCTGCGACGGCATTCTTTCACGCGCTAAAGCTATCCGTTACCGTGCCCCCTACACTACCAACGTGGATTTCCGCAAAGCCGTGAACAACGGTGAGATAGCCTACAACGACATCCACCTCTCGCAAATGGCTCAGGAAGTGCGCTACGGTTTCATGGGAAAAGTAAACGTCGCCATCATCGAGGCATGCGAAGTGACCGAAGACGGTAAAATCTACCTGACGGCTGCCGGCGGTATCTCTCCGACCGTCTGCCGCCTGGCCGACCGGATTATCGTAGAGCTGAATGCCGCCCACAGCAAGAGTGCCATGGGCCTGCACGACGTCTACGAGCCTCTCGACCCGCCCTACCGCCGCGAAATCCCCATCTACAAGTCGAGCGACCGCATCGGACTGCCCTACATTCAGGTAGACCCGAAAAAAATCGCAGGCGTAGTGGAGACCGACTGGCCGGACGAAGCACGCGGCTTTGCCGATGCCGACCCGCTGACCGACAAAATCGGACAGAACGTGGCCGACTTCCTTGCCGCCGACATGAAGCGCGGCATCATCCCGCCCACCTTCCTGCCGCTGCAATCGGGCGTGGGCAACATCGCCAATGCCGTACTGGGCGCTCTGGGACGTGACAAGACCATCCCCGCCTTCGAAATGTACACAGAAGTTATCCAGAACTCCGTTATCGGACTTATCCGCGAAGGCCGAGTGAAATTCGGCAGCGCCTGCTCGCTGACCGTGACGAACGACTGTCTGGAAGGCATCTACCAGGATATGGACTTCTTCCGCGACAAGCTGGTGCTCCGTCCGTCGGAAATCTCCAACAGCCCGGAAGTGGTGCGCCGACTCGGTGTTATCTCCATCAACACCGCCATCGAAGCCGACATCTACGGCAACGTGAACTCCACGCACATCGGCGGTACGAAGATGATGAACGGTATCGGCGGAAGCGGTGACTTCACCCGCAATGCCTATATCTCCATCTTCACCTGTCCGTCCGTTGCCAAGGAAGGTAAAATCTCGGCTATCGTGCCGATGGTTTCGCACATGGACCACACGGAACACGACGTCAACATCATCATTACCGAGCAAGGTGTGGCCGACCTCCGTGGCAAGAGTCCGAAAGAACGTGCACAAGCCATCATCGAAAACTGTGTCCATCCGGACTACAAGAACATTCTGTGGGATTACCTGAAACTGACCGACGGCAAGTCACAGACTCCCCATGCCCTGCGCGCCGCACTGGCTATGCACGCTGAGCTGGCCAAAAGTGGAGACATGAAGAATGTAGACTGGGCACAGTATAAATAAACTGCTCCCTAAAAAGGCGGAGAAAAACCGCCCGAAAGATATACCGCGTTGCATGTATATTTCCGGTTTGCTGGATCTATATATGCAACGCGTTGCATATATAGATGGAACACGCTGCATCTATAGTTCCAACAACAAGCTATTTCAGCCCGTTCCTGCGCAACAGTTCCTGCATTGTTGTATCCGTAAAAGTTCTCCATATCTTCAGCTCAACAAACTTATAATCATCGAACAGCTGACCAACAAATTCTATCTCGAAGACCAGTCTAAAGTCGTTAGGATCATTGCCTGATTGACCTTCCTTACGAGTACCCACACGTGCCATCTTGATGAAGTAAAGGTCACGTACCCCCTTTCCCTTTAGGTATGGCATGAAATAGTAAAGCTCGTTCAGCGCAACACTTGAAGGAAACTTCTTGCCAGTATAGTAAATTTTTGCCGACTGCTCAAGATATTGTTCAAAGTTGTCTTCCTTCACAAAACTTATCAAGCAGTTTTTCGTGAAATCCAAGTACAGCTTACGAGTTGGAGATATGCGGTATTCGGCTGTATCTTCATGCACCATTGTATTTTCAATGATACTCGCATCTGCATATTTCTCAAAAAGACCAAGAAAATCAAGTTGCTTAATACGCTGCTTCGACTTTTTGACAGCGATATCGCCTTGCCCCTCAAACACGCCTGTATTTACAACTGCATTCGCAAGTACTTTGATGACCGGCACGGCTACGCTGTTACCTATCAACTTCATCCATCTTGGACGTGTCGGCGGCAACCTATAATTATCGGGAAAACCTTGAATGCGGCACGCTTCAGATTTGGTAATTTTCCGATAGTTGCCAGGACGGAAAACCCGTTGCATAAATAAGTCCCGAAATTCGGCTATAGTATCAGCATCAATTGATTCTGTTGAAACGAAGTCGTTCGTGTCACTGGCTACAAGTGTCGGATAAATCTTGCATGTAGGAAGAAATATGCGGTTAACACCATCTAATCCTGTACTTATCTTGGTATTCTTGAAATCATAGCGAACCTCCGTACAACGGATGATATTGTCTTCTTTCAACTGGCTTAGAGTTTCCAGAACCTTTATTTTCAGTTTCTTTACTTCTCTGTTATTTTTCAATTGCCCGATGTTCAACATCCGGTTGTTGTTCAAAGAAAGCAGTAATTCTGCCGCTTCACTCAAATTGTGTTTCTGCTCAACTATTTCATACAGATACTCTACATGTTTGAGAATATTCTTACGCACAAGTTGCTCTAACTCCTGCCTTGTTATGGTTACATCCAATCCTTGGAAATGAGAGAGAGAGAGAGGATTACCGTCAAGTTCACCATACTCTTTCTTTCTTCTATTACTCAGTAACAAATAACAAATGTCCTTCTCTCGCTTTGTGGTGTCAACGATATCCCATGAATGAATAGTCGTATCCCCATTGCGGAGGTCATTAAAAAGAAAATAGTCATTAAAACCTTTCTCGTTACACGAAAGGCTCCAACGTGCTTTATGCTCTTCACGCTGAACTCTTTCTTTTATCTCACAGTCATCCAATACATCACACAAGCGTACCTGCCCCGGGAACGGTGCCGGAAGGACAAATTTTTTGAGATAACGTTCTTCTTTGAATCCGATAATATAAATGCGCACACGCGTTTGAGGGACGCCATAGTCGTAAGCGTTCAATACATATTTACGGGCATGATACCCAGCCTGATTGATACGTTCGAGAATGTAATCAAGTGCTTTCTGATTACGAGGGTCAGACAACCCCTTTACGTTCTCAAAAATAAAAGCCTTGGGACGTACTTTATTCAACAGGTAAAGTGTATCGTTCCAGAGTTGCCCACGGTCATCATCAAATCCAAGATTCTTACCTGCAATTGACCAACTTTGACATGGAACACCAGCCGTCATAAAATCATGTTCAGGCAGCTCCTTGAGTTTTGTAATATCGCCAAAATTGAATCCTTCTGACTCATTGAAATTCTTACAATAAGTATTTATTGCATCCGGAGCTATTTCACTGAAGCCTAAACAAGTTCCACCTACACTCTCAAGTGCAAGCCTAAATCCTCCAATACCAGCAAAAAGGTCTATAAACGAAAAATTTGCCATCTGTATTATTTCAATGTGTCTTTATCAAATCCTTCGGGTGGTTCAATTCCCAAGAATTCTCTATATATTCTTTCTTTGTAATGCTTGCCCAGCTTATTAATCTCTTTAATAAAGTTCTGGTAAGTTCCTGCACCGCCTATAAAATCCCATAGTTCCTCACCAATAAGTACCGATTTGTCTTCCTTCATGTTGAACCATCGGTTAGGAAAAGACCAGTTGTAGTTTTCTTTTTTACCATAAGGGTTATAGGGGAGAGTATAAAATGTTTCATCTATAGGATGCCCCTCCATGGCAAGTAGTTTAAACATTTTCTCTTTGCTGACTTTAGTCTGATCACTGTTGGGCAAAGGACCTTTCAACTCGAATGCATAATTCTTACCAGTTCTTTCGCTCTTAATTAAAATATCACAGGTTACGCTTACGGGTATTGGTTCCCCTCCACCTTCCAGAATATACGTCAATTCTTCATTCCAGCTTGGCTTCAATCTCTTTTTTCCATCAAAGCCATGCTCCAGCCTATTCAGCACTTCTTGAATTCTTCGGAGGCTTTCCTCACCAACACTTCCTTCTATAGTACATCCTTTTATGCAATGGCCATAGTATACTTTCCCAACAGCAACCGCAAGTTTCTCCCATGCAGAGCCAAAAGGAGTAACAAATCTACGCTCAAAATGTGACCCCTTAAATATTTCATCAGGTACAAGGGCAGCATATAGAGGCTTATTAGCACGATGCTTCTCAGTGACGAAAGGATCTGATACCAGAACTCTATCCATGACTTTATCCATCATGTCTTGTATGATGGATAAAGTGGCTTCGGACACACTCTCGTATCTTGTTACATTCTTTTCGTCTGGTTCGTTAAAGAAGAAAAAAAACATAAACTTAGTTCTTTGTTGGTTTTAATGATTTGATAGCAGCATTAAGCCTAACTATTTTATTCCAGTCTATATCGCCATTATCGCTACAATAATCCTTAATAAACTCCTGAGTAAACTTGTTTATCATTCGCCCATATGCCTTAAAATATTCTTCATTCTTCTCCTTGGCTTTATATCCAAGTGGTTCAATGATATCAATAAACAACGTAGGTTCACCGGATATAAGAGCCCAAAATTTTTCACCGCAGTACTTCTCATGGGTACTATCGTTATATGTTTTGTTGTCATTTCCATAACAACATCCCTCAACACACATGGTTGCTACAGCCTTACGGCTTGTGTTGAACACTTTTACAGCCTTAACAAATTGCTCTTTTTGCTTTTTCATCGAAGTTGAGTTGCTCCATGACGGACCGGACTTGACAGATACAAAATAGTGTACCCCCTCCTTATCAAATTCAAGATCAATCCCCTCTGCAGAAGATTTATAGCCTGAATAAACAGTTTCTGCCACAAAATGTGCAATGCCTTACATCCAGTTCCCAAATATGCTTTCTTCGGCAGAAGACATATAAGCAGAGGCCAGATTCTCTACCATAGCCCCTGCAGTAACAATATTCTTCGCTTTGAACATATATGGATTCTTACGTGAAAGCAATTCCTTAAGATTTATCTTTTGTAGTTTTGCTATTCTTGCAGCATGAAACTCACCTACGTTTTTTTCTACGTAATCTGAAATCTTATTTATCAATTCTTGGTTCATAATAATCATTCTTCACGTTTTTCAATCAAATCTGTAACTTTAATGCTCAAACATTGTGCTATTTGCGGCAAAGCTTTCAAAATTACGAGTTTCAATCTAATCAAATATACCATATCATTAATTTGATTAAACTTTTAAGCGAAATTATATAATAATATCGAAAAAAGAGAATGTACATCAAAGAATCGTTCTTTCTCACGAGAAAATAGATGGTTTGAAATTGGAATCACCACCTACAAAAGCGGGCTGCCCCGGAATCACTTCCCGGACAGCCCTTCCTTCACATTTAAAGTGAAGATGCAGAGAGAGTAGTATGATGACACTCTATTCCTGACCTCCCCCTAACGCCTTGTAGAGGTTAATCAGGCTTTGTATTTCAGAAAATCGGTTGGCCGTCTGTGCCAGTTGTGCGTTGAGCAATGTCTGCCGGAAGACAAGGGAAGCCTCCTCCTGCCGGGCACGGGCTATGCGGTACTGCGCAATGACCTGCCCGCGGGCAAAGAGCGACTGCGTCAGCGAGCCCACTGCCGAAGCCAGGAACTTGCCGGGATTCACAATCATTGAACCGGCAGAATTGGTCCAGCCCGCACTCTCGCCCAGCGAACCGGTCGGTGCCTCGATGTTCTGCTCGCCCAATACGGCGGTCACGTCCGAAGGAACCAGTCCATACTGCGCCATGCGTTCCGGTTTCAGCCAGATACGCATACTGTAGGTATCGCCCAGCTCCATTACATCACCCACACCCTCGATACTCTTGATTTGCGGAATCACGTTGATGTCTAGGTAATTGGCAAGGAACGTCTGGTCGTAGCGCCCGTCGGTGCTTACCAAAGCGCCGATTTGCAGGAAGCTGGTCTGTCGCTTCTGGGTAGTCACACCGATTTTCGTCACCTCGGCAGGCAGCAATCCCTGTGCCTTGGATACACGGTTCTGTACGTTTACCGCAGCCATGTCGGGGTCCGTACCCTGCTTGAAATAAACTTGTATGGTGGCAGAGCCGGCATTAGTGGCGGTAGAGCTGATGTACATCATGTTCTCCACACCGTTGATACTCTCCTCCAGCGGCATGATGACGCTGTTCAGTACGGCTTCGGCATCGGCACCGGTGTAGTTGGCACTGACGTACACCGTGGGAGGTGCAATATCAGGATACTGTTCCACCGGCAGCGTAAAGAGCGAAATGAGCCCTATCACCAGAATCAGTACGGAGATGGAGAAAGCCATCACCGGCCGTTTTATAAATATATTTCCTTTCATCTTAATCCATCATTGATAGTTGATAAATAGCAATCATCATTTCACTTGCGTCCCTTCGCGCAGTAGTCCGGCACCGGCGGATACAATCTCGTCACCGACTTTCAGTCCGTCCAGCACCACATATTCACGTCCGTCATTTATTCCTGCCACGGTAATCAAGACGGAAACGGCTTTGCCATCCACTACCTTGTATACTACCGTCTTGTCCTGCAACTGTATGGTGGCTTCTTGCGGAACCACGATACAGTTCCTGTAAATGGTAGGCACCACCACCGTGCCCGACGCCCCGCTATGGAGCAGGCGCGATTCGTTGGGAAAGACCACGCGTGCCACTACCGTACCCGTCTGGCGGTCGATGACACCGCTGATGGACTCGATGGTACCTTTCTTGTCATAGACGGAATTGTCATTCAGTCTCAGTTCCGCTTGAGGCATGTTCTTCAACGCCTCGTCCACGCTTCCGTACTGGCGAGTCAGGGCAAGCAACTGGTTTTCGGTCATGGAAAAGTAAACGTACATGTCTCCGGCACGCTACCGCAATACGAAGGAGGAGTGATTTCCTCCCCCCACGCTTGGGGCACACTTTGTAAAGGTCTGCTTTAGGAAGCCAAACCTTAACTTTACGACACTAAAGGTCAACTTTACAATGGCTAAACCTCAACGTATCACCTCATCACACACCGCATCCTGAAAAGCGCGTGCTTCCCTGCCCGACAGTGCATTCTGGTTCATGACGGCAAAGGCTATTTCGTGTCCGTTGCGGGCCTTAAGGTAACCGGCCAGGCAGTTGACGGCAGTAAAGGAACCCGTCTTGGCATGTACGTTCCTATGGGAAGGGGTGCCCTTCTTCATGCGAAACCCCAGCGTACCGTCCACTCCACCGATGGGCAAAGCCTTATAGAGTTTCCGGAATACATCAGTACGCGAGTAGGCGTATCTGAGGAAGGAAACCAGAAGTTCCGGAGAAATGTAATTGTAATTGGAAAGGCCGCAACCGTCCGCCAAGTTATATCGGTCGGGATTATGCCCCAGCTTCTTTATCAGCATACGGACGGCAGAAAGCCCGTCCTCGGCAGAGACACGCTTCTTTCCGCTGCTCTGCACACCCAACCGGCACAGCATGGCTTCGGCATTGAGGTTATCGCTCTCCTTCATTATCTGTTTCACCACATCCTGCACGGGAGTTTCATAGAACGCCATCCGCACGGAGAGGCTGTCTCGGCGGAACTCGCCGAAGAGGTAAGAAGAGGCAACGGCAGAGGGCTTCACCACCGTTTCAAAAGCTTCAGATTCTGCTCCTGCCGTCGGAATGCACCGGATGCCTCGTGCCTGCAAGCGTTCCATAAAGGTGTGCATGAAGAAGTCTTGAGAAGAGAAGATATTGACCGTACCTGTACGGCGGGCATCGACGCTGCCCGTCACGATGATGTTGTTCCCGTTCACCAGCCAGTCGCGCCCCACACGGAAGCGTCCGGCAGAAGGGGTACGGCTACGGGTCTTGTTCGTCAGTGTATAATAGGAAGAGACGGGAGTACATTCAAGGTGTGCGCTGTCGCCCCGTTCGCCGGGTGTGGCGATGACCGTCACCACTCCTTTATTCAGCATCAACGGTGAGAGGTAGGGTTGGAAGGAATAGGGCGTATCGTCCCACAGCCAGCCACTTCCCCAGTACAAGGAGTCTTTCATGGAGACATCGCCATACACCTTGCCCCGGATGACGGAGAAGGGGAAGCGGGCCACGGCAGCCACCAGGGAGTCCAATGCCTCTTCATCAAACTCCGGGTCGAAACCACCTATCACATACATATCCCCCTGCAAGGTATCGCGCTCAATGGTTCCCCGGTACCACACTTCCGTACGGAACGGCTCGTCGGCTTCGGGGCGGGCAAGTGCGGTAATGGTGGTCAGCAGCTTCATGGTGGAAGCGGGACGGGAAAGCTTGTCCGCCTGATAGCCGTACAAGGGCTTTCCGGCAGTCAGGTCATAGACCGAAATCGCCACGTTGGAACCTGCGGGAAGTTTGTGTTCTATCAACGCATCAATCCGCGCAGAGAGCGGCTTCACCGGAGCTACCGCCTCTTGAGCCCACAAAGGCAGCAGGCAGACGGATAAAATTAACTGCAACAAAATCCTTTTCATAAGTACACCTGATTATTCTTCAACTGTTCCTTTCGCCACCGGCTTCTCAAAACGAGTGCCGCACTTGCTGCATACATACTCCCAATGCTCAGTGCCCGGAGATGCGGCCTGTCGCAGGTGATTAGCTTTACAGTCTTCATCTTTTATGTTTATATGAGACAACAGTCATGGACTCTATAATGCCTCCTTGAATATTTCTCCTACCGTGGGGTGCGGAAATACAATCTTTTTCCACTCATCGGCAGTCAGCCCCAACTCGATGGCCATGCCTGCCAGCGTGATGATTTCGGAAGCGGGATTGCCCAGAACATGTGCCCCCAATACGGTATCGTCACTGCCCAGCAGCAACTTGCAGACGCCGTTCACACCTTCGTTCTCGGCGACGAAACGGCCACTGTACGCCATCGGCAGCTTCACGGCACGGTAGGCTACGCCTTTCTTCTGAAGGGATTCTTCCGTCTCGCCCACACCGGCTATTTCGGGATTGGTATATACCACGCCGGGGATGGCACGGTAGCTCATGGCATCCTTCTTGCCGATAATGGAGTGTATGGCTACTTCCGCCTCGCGGACGGCTGTATGTGCCAGCAAGGAATAGCCCGTCAGGTCGCCGCAAGCATATACTCCGGGAACGGAGGTCTGCATCTGTGCGTTGACAAGGACATTTCCGCGTTCCGTCTTTTCCAAGCCCAGATTCTCCAGGCCGAAGCCTTTCATTACCGGACGGCGGCCCACGCTCATCAGAAGCCGTTCGGCAACGACGGAACCGGGACCGTCGGCTGTTTCATAATTCACCCGGATAAGGGAAGAAGCTTCGGCAGCATCCGGCATGACAGATACCACTTTTGTACTCAACATGAACTTGATTCCCCGCTTGGCATACTCTGCACGGAGCATCCCCGCCAGCTCGCAGTCCATACCGCCTCCCAGTATCTCGTCCAGCATCTCGACGACGGTCACCTGTACTCCCAGGCTGTTGAAGAAAGAGGCGAACTCCATACCGATGACACCGCCGCCGATGATGGCAAGCGAGGCAGGCAGTTCCTTGTTGTCCAGCGCGTCACGATGAGTCCAGTAAGACACCTTGTCTATGCCGGGAATGGCAGGGACAAAAGTTTCGGAACCGGTACAGAGCAGCAGGTTCTCGCATTCGTAGGTTTCTCCGCCACACTCCACATGATTTTTGTCCGCTACCGTGGCTTCACCGCTGACAATCGTCACACCATGGGCAGTCAGCTTTCCTTTGACTCCCAATACCAGCTTGCGCACTACCTTCTGCTTACGGGCTATAATCTTGGGCAAATCGAAGGTTACCTCCGATACACTCACCGCATACTTCGAGGCATGGCGTGCACCATCGTATGTCTTGGCAGAATACAATAAAGTCTTGGTGGGAATACACCCTTCGTTCAGGCATACTCCACCAAGACTTTGCTTTTCAAACAGTACGACACTCAGTCCTGCCTTTCCGGCAGCTTCGGCAGCAGTATATCCCGCAGGACCTCCGCCGATAATGGCAACTTGGTATTTCATAGGTCAATCAATGGTTAGTGATTAATTTGTGCGCAAGTTAATAAAACCCGTATTCTCCGACAAAAAAGAACAGTTTTTTCTTTCGGAGAATGCATCGGAAAACCACGGTTCTTTGTAAAATTGACAAATGCCAGTGTCTGTCAAACGGAATTCTCCCCTCGGGAAAATAAAGCGTTCACGATAGGAGCACACACTATCGCTCCCCCCTCCTCCGTTCCTCCAGCAACCGGATAAACTCCTCCTCTTTGACGGGAAGAAGCACTGCACACTTGCCCTCGCCATATTTCACGAGCACATAGCGTATCACTGCAAACCGTCCTATCTGCATGGAAGAAGCACGCTCCACGGAAGCGATGTCTTTTATCAGAATTTCCTTGCTCCTGGAAAAACGGCCGAAGGACAGCATCAACTTCCCGTCGGGCGTTACGGTATAGGTGGTATGGATAAGCTTCTCAATGATAACCACCAGCCAAAGCATGAAAAGAGCAGCCGGCAGCGAAAGCTTGCTCCAAAGCATATAGACGGTGAGAATACCTATCAAGATGAGGAACAAATACTGCCCCATAGCAATGCGCGCATGAAAGATTCTATTCATTAGTGTTCTGATTTTTGTCGCTAAGGTACGCATTTTTATGATACGAAAGACATAATCCCTTAAATGAAAGAGCTGTGCCTCCATGTCAGCAAAAAGGCAAGGAAACTCTCACGAGCTCCCTTGCCTTTTCAATTAAATTATTATGTCTAAACTTAACGAGGGTGTATAAAAGCCCTCATTATTTTTATTGTCATCCGATCCGGACTACTCAATAGCCGTTCCGTTCACAGTCTCGGGCCAATAAGGATTCTGATACAGCACCGAGTTACCCACCGTCTCATCCGGTGACAGCAACTCCATCTCGCGGATAGGTACAGGAGACAAATAGTTGGCCTTCGCCCAAATATACCCTTCATACACCGGATTATTATCCTTCATAATAGAATAAGGACGCAGATATTTATACTTCGGATCAGAGATATTCGCACCCTCTACCCCCGTATAGCTGTAATTCACTTCAGCTCCATTCTCATCGTGATTGCAATATTCGTGCATTTTCGTCCAGAAGTTACAGCCCTCGGGCACCCATCTCTCCGTCAGCATGTGGTCGAATGAACGCCAGCGAACCAGGTCGCTCCAACGCATGTTCTCACCGATAAACTCGCAACGACGTTCACGACGGATGTTCAGCAGAGTAGCATCCACCAGTTGTCCACCCGACATCTTTCCCCAGTCCGTCTCCTTGCTCATATCCGTGGCGGCAATCGTCTTCTCGAAGTCCGCATCCACGCCTGCACGATTACGAATGGCTCTCCAATACTGAGATGCCTTTGAGTTGATGTTGCCATTCAGCAAATAAGAAGCCTCTATATAGTTCAAGTAAGCCTCCACACCACGGAAGACAATGCAGCCTGTGGTCGATTCGGCCTTTCCCCATACATTCTGAGCCTGGTCGAAGCTGGCATACTTGCGCAAACGATAGCCCGTGCGATCTTGCATCTCCTGACGGTTTGATACCGGATGCGGTCGGAAGTACTGCTCGCCCTGCGCACTCTGCTGCGAGTGGAAAGGCAAGAAATTGCTCTCGCCAAACATAAACAGCTGCAAACGCTCGTCGCGGTTCGCCTTCACTTCGTCCAACGTTTCGTCGCCCTCATACGGAGCCACACTAGTAGCCGCATACCAAGGCATACCGTCGGTCATCAAGAAACTCTCCACATAGCTCTTCAACAACCCGTGGTTACTGCCGGATTGTACCCATGCCGGCGCACCATGTGCAATGGTAAACGAACCCGACTTAGCATATTCTCTCCACATCAGCACCTCGCTATTATCGCTCAAGTCTTCCGAAGCGAACAACTCGAAGTAAGGATTCCATCCCGAAACTGTCGTGATTGTGGGTGGCTCCAGCGTACCCGAGTTAGGGGTCAGCGTCACCACATCCGCCACTTGCTCCGCAGCATCCATCGCCTCTCTCAGGAAGAAGTTCACTTCCTCGTCCACGTTCAGGCTGAAACCAGTATGCACCCTCCGGCCCGGCCAGGTTTCGTCGCCCGGCACACGGCCCGTTCCCTTATGGTACTTCTCGAATGTAGCCTCGTATAATGCCACACGCGACTTCAGAAGCAGAGCCACTTGCTTGTTGATGCGGTTATTTCCCGCAAAGCCCCACTCATGCAATCGCTCAATCGCATTGTCCAAATCTTCCAGAATGAAACGCGCCACTTTGTTACGGGGCTGGCGCACCGCCTTCTCCATCATTACCGCCTTGTCGTCCGGCAATACTTCCGTGATGATAGGATAGTCACCGAAAGATTTCAGGTAATTGAAGTAAACCATGGCACGCAAGAAGTACATCTCGCCTATATAATGTCTGATGTCAGCCGCATTGCCCGACACCTGACCTGCCTCGAACTTAGGCACAGCCTGCTCGAAAAAGTAGTTGCAATAACGAATCAACGAAAAACTCCAACCGCCACCCGTATTGGGCACTCGCCAGTATCCTTCCTCATAATAAGTGGCACTGTAACCACCTGACACTGCATTGTCCGTGCTGCCGTCTCCCGCACCGATTCCCATGCCATAGCCGCCATGTGTAGAAAACAAACTATTGTATTGGCTGATGGAATAAGCGGCAAAATGGTCGGTTGTCGTAAAATAGGCATCGGGAGTGACCGATGACAGTGGCTCTCTGTCCAAATAATCTGTGCAAGAAGAGAACATAAGCGCTCCTCCTACCATGGCACAAGCCTGAACTACTATATTCTTAAGTCTCATAATTCTCAGTCTTTAAAAATTAACGTTTACACCAATTGATACAACTCTCTGCAAAGGATACAACTTACCCGAACCAGATCCTGCCAAGTCGCCCGTAGCTTCAGGGTCAAAGATGTCGGACAGACTGGTGAAAGTAAGCAGGTTGTCGGCCGATACATACAGACGAAGTCCGGTCATGCCTGCTTTCTGTATCCATCTCTGCGGGAAAGTATATCCCAACTGGATGTTCTTCATACGCAAGTAAGCACCATTCTGCAGGTAACGTGTCTGCGTCTGCGTGTTTCTGCCGCCACTGAAGTTCACTTTCGGATAGTAAGCATTCAGGTTGGCTCCCAAGGGGTCACCTTCCGGACGCCAGAAGTCCCAGTGTTCCTTGAAACCGGCAGCCTGCCATTCGTTACCTTGTGCATTGGCACCCCAGAAGTAGTTACCCGTCAACCACAGGTCACGTTTTCCAATACCCTGGAAGAATACGCGGAAATCAAAACCTTTGTAAGCCGCATCCAGTGTCAGACCAAATTTATAGCGGGGTGTGTTGTTACCGATAATCTGATAATCACCCGTATCACCCAGTTTGGAAGAACCGCTGCTGATTTTGCCGTCGCCGTCCAAATCGGCATACATGATATCGCCGGCTCCCCAGCCACTACCCAAAGCAGATTGGTCTACCTTGGCAAGATGTGCATCCATCTCTTCCTGAGTCTGAGCTATACCGATAGTGGTATATCCCCAAATGTCACCCAGCATTCTGCCATTGTAATAAGAACCGATGCTCATGGATTCGTTGGGATAGCGGGTAATCTTCTGACGGTCGTCAGACAGTACCAGCTTCGCTCCGTACGAGAATTCGCCTATGCGGTCTCTCCAGCCCAGTTCCAATTCCCATCCATAGGATTTCATATCGCAGTTGTTCACCTTCGGAACAGAAGTTCCCAAAGCATTCGACAGTTCGGGAGCAGGACCTACCATGTCCTTTGTCTTACGCACGAAGTAGTCGAACGAACCGGTCAAACGATTGCTCAGGAACGACCAATCCAAACCGAAGTCCAGTGTTTCCACCGTTTCCCAAGTAAGGGCGGCGCTCACCATTCCCGGATTAGAAGCATAGTTCGGACGGCTTCCGTTCACCAGCCAACCGTAATTGCTGCCATTAGGCATCGACTGTGCAAAAGGATGCCACGGGTCTTTAGTGTTCACGTTACCCAACTGTCCCCAAGAAGCTCTTAACTTCAGGCTGCCCAGCTCTATCTTTTCGGCCACATCCTGGAAGAATGCCTCATTGGCAATGTTCCAACCTGCCGAGAACGACGGGAAGAATCCCCACTGCTTGTCTCCTACAAAACGGGCCGAACCGTCGTAACGGCCATTGGCCTCGAACATATAACGGTCTTTGTAGCTCCAGTTGATACGGCCGAAGAAACCAGCCACGGAAGTATGGTCATAACCTCCACTGGCAGTCGGGTCTTCGGTAGCTGTATCCAAGGTCGGTACATTGGGCGAAATCAATGTATTCTTCTGGGCCGAGATGTTTCTCGTTTTATAAAGTTCGGCATTGAAACCTGCCATTACCTTGAAGTAATGCCCATTGTCAAATTGCTTAAAGTAGTCCGAATAGATATTAGTGGTATAGTAATTCTCTTTCCAAGAATATTCGTTCACGCGCGAAGAACCCGCAGAATAACCACCATATCCCATGTCCCATACGGTATAATAAGGATTTCCTTCCACGTCATAGGCCTGTACCGGAAGCACTTCCCAGTGCTGGTATTGCGTGGTAGTGCGCACACTTCCCTCCAAGTTGATTTTCCAGTTCTTGATAGGTTCGAATATCATGTTCAACTGGTTGGTGAAAAAGTCCTTCTGGCTGTTCTGCTTACCGCCGTTCTCCATTTGTTCCACTTCGCCTTCATCCATCGGGAATCCGTTCGGGTCGTAAGCCGGATGTACAGGCCATTTACGCGCCAGATTGTGGAAGAATTGACCGGTCAGGTACGTCGGACGATTGAAATCCTCGCGCGTCCATTTAGTATTCAGAGTCACCTTGAACCAATCTGTCACCGCAGTAGAAATCTTCGCATTCAGCGTATAGCGCTGGAAGTTGTCCGAGCCATGGTTAATCAAACCGTCCTGGTCCAGGAAACTGCCGCTCATCATGAACTGCGTCTTTTCCGAACCACCGTTGATACTCACATTATGCTCGTGCGAAGGTGCCCATCCGCCAAAGAATTCGTCCATCCAGTCGGTATTGCCATTGGCATTGGACCACTTTTGCCAGATACCTGAACCGTTGTCCACGGTAGTAGCCTTCAAAGTACCTTCCTGATACTGCTTGATACGCTCCATCACTGCATCTGAGAAGATAGCTCCACCGCCTCGATTGCTGTTGGCACGGTTAAAGTACTGCGCGAACTTATAAGAATCCATCACATCCGGCAATCCGATGGCATTGCTGAAACGCACGTTACCGGAATAGCTCACATTCGTTTTACCGCTCTTACCGCTCTTCGTAGTAACCAGAATCACACCAAACGAAGCACGCGCACCGTAAATAGAAGCCGAAGCGGCATCCTTCAATACGGATACCGATTCAATATCATTCGGATTCACCGTGTTCAAGTCACCTTCGATACCGTCAATCAAAATCAACGGACCAGAAGAAGAACCGTCGCCAATCGTACCCGTACCACGGATATTGATGCTCAGACGGCCATCCAGCGAACCACCGCTGTTGCCCACCGTCAAGTTCAATCCCGGCACCACGCCCTGCAAAGCCTGCGAAGCATTAGCCACCGGACGGGAAGCAATCGCTTTGGCATCTACCATAGCTACAGCACCTGTCACATTTACCTTGCGCTGGCTGCCGTAACCCACTACAACTACCTCTTCGAGTGCCTGCGAATCGTCCTCAAGCACAATGTTCAACGGAGTACCGTTCCATACCACCTCCTGTGTGCGGTATCCCACAAAAGAAATCTGGATAACGTCTCCCTTCTTCACATTGGGGATAGAGAAATCCCCGTCAATTCCCGTAATGGTACCCACGGTAGTTCCTTTTACCACTACCGACGCTCCGATAACGGTTTCACCGGCCATGTCTTTTACCACACCCGTACACGTACCACTCTGCTGAGTCATCAGTACATTGTCCATACCGTAATCAGCTACTGCATACGCTGTTCCTGCAGAAGTACTCAAAAAGAACAGCATCATACTGACTGTTTTTAGTCGTTTCAACATAAAAGTGATTGTTTAATGTTAACAAATGTTTTTATTCCATCTATCAATAAATCCATCAGGTTTGTCTACATTATATTAATTACAGCGCAAAGATATACAACTTTTTATTATAAAAGCATATAATAAAAAAAATATTTTAAATATTCATATATGAATCACCCATGCTTAGTTGTTGTAAGAAGGGCAAAAATAAATATTAAAGTATATGGAATCTCAGTATACTCTAATCATTATAATACATCCAGAGAAGATTCTATGCAATTTGCATTGTTTTTATAACTAAGATATGTGTTTTTAAGAAGGTTTACACTATCTTTGTGACCGTTTTAATACACAAAACCTATGGTAAGAAAGTTCGATTTTCTCGTTATCGGCTCCGGACTTGCCGGTATGAGTTTTGCGCTGAAAGTAGCGCATAAAGGAACAGTAGCCCTCATCTGCAAGGCAGGTTTGGAAGAGGCAAACACTTATTTTGCACAAGGAGGTATCGCCTCTGTCACCAATCTGGCCGTAGACAACTTTGAAAAGCATATAGAAGATACCATGATTGCGGGTGACTGGATCAGCGACCGTGAAGCCGTAGAGAAGGTGGTGCGCAATGCCCCCGGACAAATCGAGGAGCTTATCAAATGGGGAGTGAACTTCGACAAGAAGGAGAACGGAGAATTTGACCTGCACAAGGAAGGCGGCCACTCCGAATTCCGTATCCTCCACCATAAGGACAATACGGGCGCAGAAATACAGACAAGCCTCATTGAAGCCGTAAAGCAGCATCCCGACATCACCGTACTGACCGACCACTACGCCGTGGAAATCATCACCCAGCATCATCAGGGAATCATCGTGACCCGCCACACTCCCGGCATCAATTGCTACGGTGCCTACGTGCTGAACGAAGCGACGGGCGAGGTGGACACCTTCCTTTCCAAAGTCACCATCATGGCAACGGGCGGTTGCGAAGCCGTTTACCGCCACACCACCAATCCGCTGGTGGCCACGGGAGACGGCATCGCCATGGTATACCGTGCCAAGGGAGCAGTGAAGGACATGGAATTCATCCAGTTCCATCCTACAGCCCTTTTCCACCCGGGAGACCGCCCCTCGTTCCTCATCACCGAAGCCATGCGCGGTTATGGCGGCGTGCTGCGCACCAAAGACGGAAAGGAATTCATGCAGAAGTATGACCCGCGACTCTCGCTGGCCCCGCGTGACATCGTGGCACGTGCCATCGACAACGAAATGAAACAGCGCGGTGAAGACCATGTGTATCTGGACGTCACCCACAAAGACCCCGAAGAAACCAAGAAGCACTTCCCGAACATATACAAGAAATGCCTCAGCATCGGCATAGACATTACAAAGGAATATATACCGGTGGCCCCCGCCGCCCATTATCTATGCGGCGGCATCAAGGTCGACCTGGACGGGCAGTCCAGCATCCGCCGTCTGTACGCCATAGGCGAATGCTCGTGCACCGGACTGCATGGCGGCAACCGCCTGGCAAGCAATTCACTGATTGAAGCCGTGGTTTATGCCGACGCGGCAGCCAAACACGCGCTGAGCGTATTGGAACGTTATGACTTTAACGAAGATATCCCCGAATGGAACGACGAAGGCACCATCTCCACCGAAGAGCGCGTCCTCATCACTCAAAGCATGAAGGAAGTGAACCAGATTATGGAGGCATACGTGGGTATCGTACGAAGCAATACCCGGCTGACACGCGCCTGGAACCGTCTGGACATCCTCTATGAGGAGACGGAAGCCCTTTTCAAGCGGAGCAAAGCCACCCGCGAACTGTGCGAACTGCGCAACATGATAAACGTAGGGTATCTGATAACCAAGCAAGCCATGGAGCGCAAGGAAAGCCGCGGACTGCACTACACGATAGACTATCCGCACGCCGGGAAATAAACATAAATCCTCTTCATCATGAAGAAACAATATTTCTCTTTCATTTTTTTGTATATTTTCTCAAGCTGTCTCTACAGTCAGACGATGGACGACAATATCATCATCAACTGCTGTGAAGACAGCTATGTTTTTAAAGAAGGCCCGGGAAACAACCCCATCGTACAAAACACCCGAAAGACCGAATATGAAGCTTCACGAATGGGAGCTACCGTACAACCTCATATGTTCTATGGCGAATTCATCTCTCTGGACGAAGCCAAAGCTAAGGGAGTACTTGCCCCCAAAGCCATCCACCGCCATGCCACACCGGAAAATGTATTCTTCGACGATACCCGTATCTGCTACTTCAACCTCTCCCTAAGCCGGCAGGGGAAAAAGGCGGCCGTACAGTTTAGCCGTACCTTCCATGACCTGCGCTACTTTACACGCATCTACTTTCCGGAGGAATACTTCATCCGCAAGAAACGTATCACCGTCACCATTCCTGCCGCACTGTCCCGTTTCCGGTTGGTGGAGAAGAACTTCGGTCCCGGCATCCGGTGTGAAAAGAGCGTGAATAAGGAAGGGGATTCCCTTTTTGTCTACACCTTAAAAGGAGTGCCTGCCACCCGAAAGGAAGAAGCTGCTCCCGCAGACAACTGCCTCTATCCCCATCTGCTGGTGACCGGTCCCTTTGCCGATGTACAGGCCATGTACCGCTGGCTGAACGGACTGGCCGAGGTGGACTGCACTCTCCCCCAAGTCGAAATGCTGACGAATGAAATTACTGCCGGATGCACCGATGAACTGGAGAAGATACGCCGCACCTATGCCTACGTACAGCAGAACATACGCTACATCGCCTTTGAAAACGGATTGGCAGGACATCGGCCCGACCGGCCTGCCGAAGTGCTGCGCAAGCGTTACGGCGACTGCAAGGGAATGGCACTCCTGCTGCGCACATTGCTGAAAGCCCAAGGATTCGATGCCCGAATGGCCTATATCGGTACGGACGACATCGCCAGTTCTCCCGACGAAGTGCCGACACTGGCTGCCATCAACCATGCCTTCTGCCTTCTTTTCCATCAAGGGAAAAGATATTGCCTGGATGCCACCTACCGATACCTACCGCCCGAAGACATCCCCCAAGGTATACAAGGCCGAAAAGCACTGGTAGAAAACGGAGACAGCTGCCTGATACTGATTCTTCCCCAGCAGGATGCCTCCGCCTCTACGGACAGTCTCAATTATCACTATCGCTTGATGACGGACAGCAATCCCCCTACCCTGAAAGGCACCGCCACCCGCGTAAGTACGGGCGAATACAAGGAATACCTGCTCAGTCTCTACCATGACACCCCCAAGGAGAAGCAGACAGACCTGCTAAACAATCAGATAAACAATACCGCTGCCGTACAATCGGCCGATGGAGAGTACTGCCTCGAAGCAGACCCGCACGAAGATTTCTTCCACCAGCCCATTGACACCACCCGCCGCAAGCAGGATTACCTACTGCCGCGGAGATGCCGTATTGTACGCGAGGTAACGATTGATATTCCACAAGGATATGCCGTGTCCTATTTGCCTGCAGACTTTCACATTGAAACGAATCAGGGCATCCTCAGTTGCTCCTACCGCGCCGGAACAGGATATATCCACTTCCGAAAAGTGATGGAGATACGCAGAAAACGTATTCCACTTGCTCTTATCCCTGCTTGGAATGATGCCCTGCGACAATGGAAAAAAGCCTGCAACGAACAGATAGTAATCCGGCAAAGCACCCTTTAAACAAATAATTGAACATAAAACGCCATCACCATGAAAACAACACGTTCTTTCCTACTACTGCTGATGTTACTTGCCACTTCGGGACTGAATGCCCAAAAGGAAGAAGACAAATATGCTGCGCTCGTAAGCGAAGTACGCAATGAAGTATGGTCGCTGAACCTGCCCGACTTTAAAAATATGACTGTACCCGAGAAATACAGAAACGAACCTGCCGTTATCCTTGCCGCACACAGCCGTCTGGAGGTAACCCGGAAAACCAAGTTGGACTGGTGGGGAATGGGACTGACCAAACAACAGATAACCTGCCGCAGCATCTACCGCCAAATGGTATACATCAACAGCCAAAGTGCGCTGGAAGAGATGTCACAGTTCAGCTTCCTTTCCCAGAAAAAAGAACGCTACACCCACAACGAACAACAGCGGATACTGGGCGTACGCATCATCAAACCGGACGGAACAGTCAAGGAAATAGACCCGCAAGAGTACATGGAAACCGATGAAAGCGGCTTTCCAAGCAGTCGCAACGTCCAAGAAAAATGGAACAAGCTGGCCGTACCCGGACTGGAAACCGGAGACATCATCGACTTGTTCTTCGTACGATACACCATACTGAACAACCAGAACCCCGAACCTTTCGGCTTTTACTTTATGGACAGCTATCCTCTGCTTGCCTATTCCATCCATTGCGAAATAGACCCGAAGCTGAGCACTTTCTACCGTTGCCTGAACGGAGCAAGGGACTTCGACCACAGTACCGATACCGAAGGAAACCATATTCTCGACTTGCATACCGGAGATTCCGGACGTGTCATTCCCGACTTCTGGTACAACAGTGCCCGGCAAACGCCCATGATTCTGATGTACATCTACAACAGCAAGACACCCTATGCCTGGATGCCACCCAGCGCCCGTAAACCCGGACTATATGCCAACCCCAATCCGAAGCTGATGACAGATGACACACGTGCCTCCATGAAGGCTCCCGGCACCAACTGGTCCGGTCTGCGCAGCGGACGGAAAGGCGAAATATCCAAAGCCCTCAAAGCCCGTCAAGCCGAAGGATGGAGCGATAAGAAACTGATGGACTACCTCTACCAATACTGCTATTACCGGTATATGGAAAACGGTGCAGACTATACTCCCGCCAGTTTCATCCTGCTGATGCACGAACTTCTGGAAAAAGCAGGTATTCCCCACCGGACAGGAATCACGACCAAAGATACCCGGGAGCCTTTGGACCAGCTCATCAACTACAGCAATACCACTTGGTTTATCTATCTGGAGGCCAACGGAAAATACTATACTCCACCGGCCTGCTATGCTGTTCCCGGTGAAGTGCCTGCCAGCCTGCAAGGCGAAGAAGCCATACTGGAAGACAACACATGCCTTACCCTTCCCTCTGCCATTCCCCAAGACAACCGGGATATGGCTACCATAAACGCTTCTATAAGCGGCACCACTCTCCACATCAGTCGCCGGGAAGAGATGAGCGGTGCTCTGAAAGAACACTTCCAACCCTACCTCATTATGGACGAGGACCTTTACAACTCCATTCGTCGCCAACTGGGTATTACAGCCACTATCTACGACGAAACCAAAGAAAAATTCCATGCCGACCTGCGCGAAAGTTACCGCCGTGAACGGGAGCAGGAGAAAGAGCGTTACCGCAATGAAATCATCGGTTATCATGGCTCGGAAGAAGGACTGGAAACACTCCTCGGCTACCAGCTTTTCAGCATCGGAAACCGGGCAGACAGTGCGGCACTTGCCTATCAAGTGGACTATGTACTGGACGGATACGTAAAGAAAGCGGGTACAAACTTTGTTCTCTCCGTAGGTCGGTTGATAGGGTCACAGCCAGAGCTGAAAGGCGAACAACGCCTGCGCAAGGAGGACATTTATTGGGAGATGCCCCGTTGTTACCAATGGGACATCACAGTCAATCTGCCGGAAGGTTATCGAATTTCTCCCGAAGGCCTGGAAAGACTGAACGTAAAAGTAGAAAACGACTGCGGCGCTTTCATTGTCCAAGCCACCACTGAAGACGGAACATTAAGAATAAAAGCCGAAAAACGCATCAACCACAAGACGGAACCGGTAGCCAACTGGGAGAAACTGCTTGAAATAACCGATGCTGCCAACAGTTATGAAGCACTTTCAATAGTGTTCCAAGCAACCATTAATCCCCCTACATCTCCAACAACCGGCTATTAATCCTTCTCTGCCCGCTGCAGCATCGCCATACACAGCTTGCTGTCGTACTGTACAGCCACTGCAAAACGACTGCATACTTTTTGCAGCGTCACTGCATACCGGTTTGCAGCAGCACTGCAACTGATTTGCAGCAGCACTGCAACAGTTTTGCAGTCGCACTGCAATTTGTTTGCAGTGACGCTGCAGCAAATGTGCAGCTACAAGCTATATGACTGTCACAGCAAACAAAAAGCCCCGCAGAGCTTGCTTTCGCTCTGCGGGACTTTGTTCTCTCTATGAGGAAATTATCATCAATAGTTTGACTTCTTTACTTCGAAGTAAGCCTGCGGATGCAAGCAAGCCGGGCAAACCTCGGGGGCTTCCTTACCGGTATAGATGAAACCACAGTTGCGGCACTGCCATACCACTTCGCCTTCCTTGGCAAATACACTGGCAGTCTCTATATTCCGGATAAAAGCCCGGTAGCGTTCCTCGTGTCCCTTCTCGGCAATAGAGATGTTGCGGTACATGGCAGCAATTTCAGGAAAACCTTCCTGTTCTGCAATGTCAGCAAACTTGGGATAGTCCAACGACCATTCTTCGTGCTCACCGGCAGCAGCTTCCTGAAGATTTTCCAGCGTAGTGCCGATAACACCGGCAGGATAGCTGGCTGTAATCTCTACCATGCCACCTTCCAAGAACTTGAACATACGTTTTGCATGCTCCTTTTCCTGGTCGGCTGTCTCCGTAAAGATAGCAGCAATCTGTTCGTAACCCTCTTTCTTTGCCGCACTTGCAAAATAAGTGTAGCGCATTCTTGCTTGTGATTCACCGGCGAATGAAGTCAGCAGATTCTTCTCTGTCTGAGTTCCTTTAACACTCTTAGCCATAGTTTCTTTTTTTTATTAGTTAATGTAATTACGTATAAATATCGTTCGTCTTGTTTATAAATAACACAAAATTATGAATTTAGTTTAAAGCAGCCACACTTTTGCCTCATCAAATCTACCTATCGTCTTATAGAAAGAAGTTATCTCCAGCGATAATCCGAAAAGGCATTACAGACATAATTAACAGCACATATCTGATAAACAAAACAAAATACATCATAGTTGTGTTCACTAATATCCATTATTTTATCTACTTTTGCAGGCAATTTGCAACATGTACATTACATTCTGTATAAGAAACATATAAAAAAAGTAGATTATAATGAAAGCGTTCGAATTCAGACCAAAGCTATACACGGCTTTAAAAAATTACTCAAAAGAACTATTCATGGCAGACTTGATGGCAGGTATCATCGTAGGTATCGTTGCCCTTCCGCTGGCCATTGCATTCGGCATCGCCTCCGGCGTATCACCGGAGAAAGGTATCATTACGGCTATCATAGCCGGTTTCATCATCTCCCTGATGGGAGGAAGCAAGGTGCAAATTGGAGGACCGACCGGTGCGTTCATCGTCATCATTTATGGCATCATCCAGCAATATGGTGAATCGGGGCTGATTGTCGCCACACTGATGGCAGGCGTACTGCTTATCCTGCTGGGAGTGTTCAAGCTGGGAGCCGTCATCAAGTTTATCCCTTATCCCATCATCGTAGGTTTCACAAGCGGTATCGCCGTCACCATCTTCACCACGCAGATTGCCGATATCTTCGGACTGACGTTCGGAGGCGAGAAGGTTCCGGGAGACTTTGTAGGAAAATGGATAATTTATTTCCAACACTTCGATACAATCAACTGGTGGAATACACTTGTAAGTATCATAAGTATCTTTATCATCGCCATTACTCCCCGGTTCTCGAAAAAGATTCCGGGTTCGCTCATTGCCATCATCGTGGTGACAGTAGCCGTCTGGCTGATGAAGACGTATGGAGGCATCGACTGCATCGATACCATCGGCGACCGTTTCAGCATCCGTGCCGAACTGCCTGAAGCCGTGATGCCTGCCCTGGACTGGGAAGCAATAAAGAATCTGTTCCCCGTCGCCATCACAATCGCCGTACTGGGTGCCATCGAGTCTCTGCTCTCCGCCACTGTGGCCGACGGTGTAATCAGTGACAAGCACGACTCCAACACAGAATTGATAGCCCAGGGTGTTGCCAACATGGCTACTCCGCTGTTTGGCGGCATACCTGCCACCGGAGCCATTGCACGTACCATGGCAAACATCAACAATGGAGGGAAAACTCCCGTAGCCGGCATGGTGCATGCGGTGGTATTGCTGCTCATCCTGCTGTTCCTCATGCCGCTGGCACAGTATATACCGATGGCCTGCCTGGCGGGTGTACTGGTCATAGTATCCTATAACATGAGTGGCTGGCGCACGTTCAAGGCATTATTGAAGAATCCTAAATCGGATGTCACGGTACTGCTGATTACTTTCTTCCTGACCGTCATCTTCGACCTGACCATTGCCATTGAAGTGGGCTTGGTGATTGCCTGCGTGCTGTTTATGCGCCGTGTCATGGAGACTACCGAAATATCCGTCATCAAGGATGAAATAGACCCTAATTCTGAAACGGACATTGCCAGCCATGAAGAACACCTGATAATCCCAGAAGGTGTGGAAGTGTACGAGATAAACGGTCCCTACTTTTTCGGCATCGCCACCAAGTTCGAAGAAACCATGGCACAGTTGGGCGACCGCCCCAAAGTACGTATCATCCGCATGCGCAAAGTCCCGTTCATCGACTCTACGGGTATTCACAACTTGACCAGCCTTTGCGAGATGTCTCAAAAGGAAAAAATAACCATCGTGCTCTCCGGTGTCAACGAAAAGGTACATAAAGTATTACAGAAATCTAGCTTCTATGAGCTGTTGGGTGAAGAAAATATCTGTCCGAATATAAATATAGCACTGGAAAGGGCCAAGAAGTTGTTATAAAGGGAACTGTCTCAAAATAAAAAAATCGAAACATCCTAATTTATAAATCATAAGTTAGAGTACGAAAATCCCCCTATTTTAGCCCTTAGTTTATATAAGGACAAAATAGAGGGATTTTTTCTGCTTGCAGTTTCAATCCAGAAGTTTTTCAATTCTCAAATTCTATTTTGAGGCAGCCTCTTCCTCAAGCTTGCACCGATGAAATTATAGATTTCTTATCTCATCTATAGGAAGTCCGGTGGTTCCGGCTATTATTTCTGTTGCCAGCCCCATCTGCTTCATGTTTCGGGCTATCTCTTTTTGTTTTTCTAATTTGCCTTCGGCTACCCCCTGCTGTAATCCCTGCTGTAATCCTTGCTGTAATCCTTGCTCTATGCCTTGCTCTATGCCTTGCTCTATACCTTTTGCTATGCCTAACTCCAACCCTTTCTGCTCAGCCGTTTTTATCACGCTGTACCAGTCACGATAATTCTTCAAACTATCTTCATATTCTATCAACTCCACTTTATTGAAGTTTGCTATCTCAGCAGCGCGGAACAAACGTTCGAACACGCGCTCTTGAAGCGCCTGAGGACGATCCATCAGACGCGAGAGATTACGCAGTACAAACATCCATTTATCAAACATGCTTTCCAGTTCATGTTCCTCCTTATTGAATTTGGGCATTTCCAGATAGATGAACGTCAACTTGTCATAAAACACTTTCTTTGTATGTACATCGGCAAGCTTCACTTCGTGATAAAATTGATCAATACCGGAATCATCGCTGAAGATGAAGTTCAAGATACCTATGGTATAGACTGCTTTCAGGCCATAGTCCCAATCCTGTCCCTTAACGGCTTGCTCACGAATGGGAAACGTGGCATAATAGATGCTACGTTCCTTGAAGAAAGCTTGTTCTCCTTTTTGCATCTCTACCAAGAATTTCTCCCCTCGGTTGTTCTCACAATAGATGTCGAACACTGCCCGCCGATCACGCTCTTGCGTCCCCAGATGTTCGGTATTCAAATAGGTGACATCCGTAATTATCTGTTCGCCAGGCAACAATGCATTCAAGAAACTGATGAGCAACTCTTTGTTCAGCTCCGTGCCAAACAATAGTTTAAAAGCAAAATCAGTATAAGGGTTCACATAACGCTCGCGCAATCCTTCACTTCCCATAATCATTTATTCCTCATTATTGGTTCGACAACAACAAAGGTAACGATTATAATCGTAAAAAGCATTTAAAAACATATCTTTGCACTGAAAAAAGAAAGAGCGGAATATAATTCTGATTCAGACAACTTGACACCTCCTAAAAACAATATGGTAAGAAGAAAGAAAAAGAAACAACCCCTAAAAATAAATTATCTACTGATATTTATAGTCTTGGTATGCTTGGTTTACGAACCTATACGACAAACCGTGTATGAAAAACACAGAGAAGAACAAAGTAGCACACAGCATACGTCCGAAAAACAAGATACAAAAAAAGAGGCCACGCCGTTCCATGCTGCCAATGGAACAAAACTGGAAATACCGGCTAAATTGAAACATGCCACCGAACAGATACTGTATCGGAAAGGATACACAGTATCCTACAACAAGGAGTTGAAAATACCCAACTGGGTAGCCTGGGAACTCACTCCCGAGAAGCTGGTGGAGCGTGAAAGCCGCACAGACAAGTTCCTCCCCGACCCCGACTTGCCAGAAGACGAGGCGGTAACCACCGACGATTACAAGGGAGCCGGCATGGACCGCGGACACATGTGTCCTGCCGGTGACAACCGCTGGCACTGGAAAGCCATGCAAGAGAGCTTCTACATGACAAACATTTGCCCGCAGAATCACAATCTGAACCGTGGCGACTGGAAAGAACTGGAAGAGTCATGCCGCCGTTGGGCACAAGAAGAAGGCAGGATATACATCGTATGCGGTCCTATTCTCTATGACCAACGTCACCGCACCATCGGCAAGAAGCACAAGATTACAGTGCCCGAAGCATTTTTCAAGGTCGTTCTGTGTGCAGACAGCAATCCCCCCAAAGCCATCGGCTTCATTTATAAGAATGCGTCGGGCAATCATCCGTTGGACAGCTACGTCAATACAGTGGACGAAGTGGAACGGATTACAGGTATCGACTTCTTCCCCGCCCTTCCGGATGAAATAGAAGAGAAGGTGGAAGCCGAATATGACTTGAAACTGTGGTAAAGGAGCTATTCCTTTACCCAGACATCTTGTTGAAATGTTCTTCGTAACCAGCATCCACTCTTTGCCTATCACTCAGAAGAAGCTCTCGCTTACATCTTTAATTGCTATTGATTTCATTAGCATATTATTAATAAGAAACACTTACCGGTATACCCGTTTCCCGTATCCGTTCCGCAATGCGATCCAGTTCCTCATGAGTGGCCTTCTGCAAATCATGGTCGGGCGTTTCGCGGTCGATGGTATAAATCATCACTTGGCGGGGAGCAATCTCCTTGACAGTTTCCAGCCAGGGAAGAACAAATTTATCGGATGTATTATTCATATCCTGTCCTTTATAACTTCCTTTGAGAAACATGGTCTGGATAATGCAGTTCCCTTTGAACGCTTTCATTCCTTCTATAATCTTCCGGATAGAATAATGTCCGGCAGGACGGTCAAGTACACGGACATACTCTTCATCCACCGTATCCAGTTTAAGGATGTTGTTGTCAATCTTGTTTAAAGCCTCAAATACGGCAGGACGATGGATAAAGGTAGAATTGCTCAGTACGCTCACCTTTGCATTCGGAAAATACTTGTCGCGCAAGGCAAGTGTATCTTCTATGATTTCGGGAAAACAAGGATGTGCCGTCGGTTCTCCATTACCGGCAAAAGTCAGTACATCCGGTGTAGACCCGTTTTGCTGCATGTCCCGCAGGCGGGCTTCAAGGGCCGAACGAACTTCTTCGCGCGTAGGCAACGGCTGTTTGGGACGATGGTCGGCATTGAAACCACATTCACAATAAATACAGTCGAAGGTGCATACTTTGCCGTCTGCCGGCAATAAATTTATTCCCAAAGATACTCCCAGACGGCGAGAATGAACGGGACCGAATATGGGAGATGGATAAATGACAGTCATACTATTTATGATTTGACGATTTACGGTTTGATTAATGCTTAAACAATCTTACCGCTCCAAAGTTAAGTGAAAACTATGGTATCTGGCAATGTTCGGCTTGCAAAAGTTTACCCATAAAAGAAAATATTCCCTTTATAAAGCATAGATTTTATGCTATAAAAGTAAACTATACATTACATTTTATATGTTTTACTTGTTTATATGTAAAGCATACATTACATTTACAGACATCTAAATGTATAGTATTATGAGAAAGAACTATTTATTTCCAACCACTTTCAGAAAGATAGGTTGGTGTTTATTTGTCCCATTCGCCATCACGTCCTTCATCTGCCTCTTCGACGGCAGCAATGAAGATTGATTGAAGGTAAACGCGTTGTCAGTAATTCCCTGGGGTATTATCAAGAACTCTTTATTCGACGAGTTGAGTATGATAGGGCTTACGGCTTCACTCTTGTTCATAGCTTTCTCAAAAGAAAAGGACGAAGATGAATGCATTGCCAATATTCGTTCAAACTCTCTTATCTGGGCTACCATAACAGCGTATTCCCTACTGATAGTATGCACTATGCTGATTTATGACATGCAATATCTTAATTTTGTATTCATAGACTTGTTTATGATATTGTTTCTGTTCATCATAAAGTACAACATTGAACTTTATAAATTTAGGAGGAGCAACAATGACTAATACATTAAGGGTAGAAAGAGCCATCAAGCATATGCCCCAACAGCAATTGGCTGAAGCCATAGGAGTGAGCCGGCAAACCATCAATGCCATAGAATCGGGAAAGTATGTCCCTTCCACCTTGCTGTCATTGAAAATATCAGAGATATTCGGAAAGACTGTAAATGAAATTTCCATGCTGGAAGAAAGTGACAGATAAAGAGAAGGCTCTAAAAAACTGTTTTAATTTTATTTCAGTTTTCTTCTGAGCAACCTGAAAAATAAAATTAAAACAGTTTCTAAAACTTGATACGCAGTTGCATCTGCAAGTCCGCTTTCCTATTTCCCGGTATCTCATCATTGCCCGAACCAATCGTCTGCCTATCCTGATAAACCGTCTGTCCGAACTTGGCAAGAAACATGAAGTTCTTACTCAAATCATATCGCAGATGAGTGGAGTAACGGAATCCTTTGCCATAGAAGGAAGGGGTATAGAAAGTATATAACAATCCACGCTCGGAGGCGTAAACACGCGAATCGTAATCGTCCGTATGAAACCAAGTTCCCTGCACGGAAACCGACAGAGGGAAGGGGAAAGTGTACGAGCAAAGTTGAGTACACTGATAACCTTGCCGTCTATCAAAGCGATACCCTTCCCCATCCTGCTGGCGGAAGTGGTTATAATCTATTGTAGTACGAAAGATATATCTTCCCGCCATATAGGTCAACCGATAACGGAGTTTATGGTGATAGATAGGTTCGATAACTGTACCGCTTGTACCCGTCACGTCTCTTTCTTTCTGTTTGTACCGATAATTAAAATACATCGAAAGGCTCTTTCGAGGAGTATAAGTAACCTGAAACATGGCATCCGCTCCCTTTGAGGGCTTACTTATACGGTATTTCCACCAAGGAAAAGAAAACATATCCAGTGAAGCGAAAAACTTCCAACGGGCGAAAGGTGTGGCCTCTGCTGCCAGATACCATCCGTTCTCATTCTGCGGCATACTGCTTTCGCCAAAGGAACGCCCAAACAAAGTCCAATAATCATATGAATAATACCGATGAACAAGTAGCAGATGATAATCGGAAGAAAGATTATACTTCAGCCGGTTCAGCAACGCATAGCCTTTACTGCCGGTTGCCGCTTCCCCCACCCAGACAAAACGGCCCAGACGATACCTATAATCCATGCCCACGTTATAGAAATCACTTCCATGAAGATTGTACTTTGCATACTTGTTCAACCGAGGCTCGTAAGGACGGTTGAAAAAATAGTAAATCCCCGTTACTCCCACCTTCAGAGAATTCTTTTCATAGGTCATGTTTCCACCTATTACCTGCAAGGCAAAGGCATTCATCTTATCTGCCTCCTTCTGCGTGCGATGCAATCCCGTCTTGTAAATGGAAGTTATCTCGCCATCCTCCACCACACCGTCCATGGAGCGATGCGAATAGAAAGCCGAAATATCCAAGTAAGGCAATACTCCCACCGTTGCCGCCGCTCCCCGGAAATAATTGTACTCATCAGTAGAACTATGCTTACGGATGCCTCCGGTACGATACTCTGCCGTAGACATAGAGAATGTTTTTCCTAAACGGAAATCCGTACTGAGTACCAGTCCCTGCCCGAAGCTCAGACGGTAATTGCCCAATGCCAAAGCCTTCAGCCTTCCCAGATTCTTTATCAGAAAATAGAAAGAATAGTAATCATAGCCTTTTCCGTTGTGCAGGGCAAAGAAAGGTTCTCCGGCATCCTTCTCTCCCGTCATGCCTATCTGAAGATAATCTCCGTAATGAAAACCATAGCGCAAAGAATGGTAAGGGGAAGGTCCCAGGTAATTCTTTTCGTATCCTTTACGGATATAGAACGGCACGTCCAACCGTGCCAATGTTTCGTGTTTCCCGTATTTCAGTATAGATTTTAAAGCAGGATACCCCCTACCCGCTTTCACTGCCCGCACACAGACAAAGGGCAGCAGTAGGTCGATGGTACGTTTATCCATCTCCTCCACCAGCTGCAATTCATAAATGGTCTGCATCTGTCCGTGTATATAGACATAAGCCAGAAGATTCTCTATCTGTATATCCGTAAGAAAAGGAAACTGCTCCAATTGCCGTTTAGTGGCGGCATTGAGGTTGACAGGCTCTTGCAGACGTCGGGACAACTCCTCCAATTCATCTTCCCAACCGTATTCTTCCTCATTCCCGATGGAAAGTTGTTCCAGATTTTCTTCCAAAAGAAGCAAAGGCTGTTCTTTCTGAAGGCCGGATGTATTTTGAGCTTCAAGCATAGGAGTCATTGACAGCATACTTACAAAAACTCCTATCTTGAGTAATTCCATTAATAGTAGGTCATTTTCATGTTTTGGGAAGCGAAGTTACCTTAAATAAGTTAATTGAGCAAGGAAAAATCAACATAATGCAACAACATTACACAGAATGGTGTACTTTTGCAACATGAACGCAAGGCTTAACATAGTAATACTCATCATGTTTCTTTCTCTCGGAAGCCTGAAATGCTTTGCGCAGCAACAACCTCGGCCTGCTGCACAAAAGAGTGTCTATCTTACTCCCATGTGCGTTCACGAAGGAGATACCATCCCTTATGTCAAGCTCCCCACTGTCTACATCTTCAAGCCGCTCAGGTTCAAGAACAAGCGCGACATGAACAAGTACTACAAACTCATCCGTGACGTAAAGAAGGTACTTCCCATTTCCAAGGAGATTAACCGTGCCATCATCGAAACCTACGAATACATGATGACCCTGCCCACCGAAAAAGCCCGCCAGAAACACATGAAAGCAGTAGAGAAAAGCTTGAAGGAGCAGTACACTCCCCGCATGAAGAAGCTGACCTTTGCCCAGGGCAAACTGTTGATAAAACTGGTAGACCGACAGACCCGCTCCACCGGATATGAACTGGTGAAAGCATTCATGGGCCCTTTCAAAGCCGGTTTCTACCAGACTTTCGCCGCACTCTTCGGTGCCAGCCTGAAAAAGCAATACGACCCCATGGGAGAGGATGCACTGACCGAACGGGTGATACTGATGGTGGAAAGCGGGCAGCTTTGATAATCTCTAATAACCCAAGCCGTGGCTCTTAAAAAAGAGCTCATCCGAATCTCATACATGTTGACAACATTGTTATAAATGTAAAGAAACAAGACATAACACGTTGATTTACAAAGAAAACAATTGTTGATAACAGAATGAACCAATTGTTGATTACTCCGCTTATTCGGGTTGCACCTCCCCTACCATCGGAAGTTCTTTCCATCCTTCGCCAAAGGCATCGTACGCATCGGTAACCACCACAAAAGACTTAGGATCCACTTCCCTTATCTTCTGCTTGATGCCTATCACTTCCTTGTAGCTTACCACAAGAAACAGCATTTGCTTGTCTGCCTTGGTATAAAGACCGCTGCTCTTGATGCAAGTGGCCGTACGGTCCAAATCCTTAAGAATATAATCGTGCAAGGCGGTAAGCCGCATATCACTGATTACAAACAGTATCTTGTCATTCTTCTCACCGTTTATCACGTATGCCAATACCCTCGAAGTAACAAAAATGGCAATGAGCGAATAGAAAGACAAGTGCCACGAAGGTTGCATGGCGTCATCCGGATTGCCGATACCGAACCCGATAACCAGCAGTCCGAAACCCACTACAATGCCATCTACCAGCAATATCGCCTTCGAAAAACGTATATGACAGTATTTTTGCAATATCATCGCCACGATGTCCGTGCCCCCCGTGGTGGCACGGCTGCGCACTACGATGCCACAGCCCACACCGATAACCACCGCACCAATCACGGAGGTCAGCATCAAGTGGTCTGACATATCCAGACTTCCGCCCAACAACTGCGTAGGGTCCAACTGGTGGAGTGCTTCCTCGGAAGGATAGGAGAGGAGAGACAGCACATTCATGGCAAGCGGGGTGAAAAGTGCCGCCACGATGGTACGTGCTCCAAGTTTCGCTCCCAATACCAATACGGAAATTATCAGCAAAGGAATATCAAACATATAACCGAACGTACCTACCTGAACGGAAGGAAACAAGTTATGAAGCACGATACTGGCCCCATACACCCCGCCGGGAACAAGATTGTAAGGATTGATAAAATACACGAAACCTGCCGCCAGAATAGTACAACCTACAAAGATGCCTATCCATGAAGATATTATCTTTTTCATACTGGTATGATTTATATATATACGGCAAATATACAAAATTATAGGAAAACATCAGGTATATGCCGTAAGATAAATTACAGAACAGACGTGGCTCTTTCGTTCATCTAAGGGAGTTAAAGGGAGTAGAAGAAGTTATCGCCCTTCGGGCTCAAGAGTTAAAGGTCGATAGCTTAACATCTGCTTCCTTGCCGGAAGCGTTATGAACAGGATTCAACTACTGATTCGCATAAATAATAAAAAGACAGTAACCCTTCTTCCGGATTATTTTGCAATCTGTTGAAAATATTGTTGGTAACAGGAAAGCACATCACAACAAACAACTGATTATCAATAAATAAATACTGTTAATAACCAAATAAACCGTTGTTCATTCTCTTTCCCGTTTCCACCTAATTATTCCATCCATGGATGGAATAAACACGATATATTGACAGCTTATCAACAAGCTTGTTAATACTGCTAATCATGCCATTCCGTTATATTATACATAAAGAAAAAAGGGCTTATCTCAGTTTCTTGAATAAGTCCCAGATGACAATACCTGCCGTGACCGATACATTCAGCGAATGCTTCGTACCGTACTGGGGAATTTCAATGCAACCGTGCGAATGGTCAATCACCTCTTGTTGGACGCCCTTCACTTCGTTTCCCATTACCACGGCATACTTTTCAGTCTTGTCAAGCACCAGTTCGTCCAGCATCACGCTGCCTTCTGCCTGCTCCACGGAATAGACCGTGTATCCTTCGGACTTAAGGTTGTCAACAGCTTCAACAGTGTTATCAACATACTTCCAATCTACTGTGAATTCTGCTCCCAAGGCAGTTTTGTGCATCTCCGGATGGGGCGGGGTAGCCGTAATGCCACAAAGATAGATGCACTCAATGCGGAAAGCATCCGAGGTACGGAAGACGGAACCTATATTATGGAGACTGCGTATATTATCCAATACCACTACCAAAGGCAGTTTTTCGGCTTCCTTAAATTCTTCTATGCTGATACGATTCAGTTCCGTTATCTTCAGTTTACGCATGACGATGTTATTTAATACATTATTATACAATAATTTATATGCTATCTGACAAACACTGGACTTTGTCACGTCAGACACCAGTGTCTGTCAAACAGGACAATATCCCTTGTTTCCATTGATACTGCAAAGATACTTTTTTCCGTTTATATCCCAGTTAATAACCGTTGAAAAGGTGTCGATACAACAGGGAAACAATTTTAAAAATAATCCTTGCATTATTCAAAGGTCTGCATATCACGATACCGCAACGAACAAACCAAAAAAGTTAAGAAGAACTTTCAAGGGTTGCTTCAACATATTTTTCAGTCCGATTTCATCGATTTATAACCCTAAAGTTATTAACTTTGCATATTATTAACAACATGTTAATGCTGTTTTACAGAAGTCTTATTATCAACGGATAAAACTCAAAACTCCGGTTTATAAGCATAAGGGTAAAATTCGGCTTGATACTAATAACTTCATGGGCAAGAAAAATCACATTTATTTGTCCACACTATTAACAGCCTATCATCACTATCAAAAGATTTTTAAAGAAGAAAGAGAAATTAAAAAATATGATTATGGATAATCTTATAGAAGCTATCAGACTGTTGAAGCAGAAGAAGAACGCAGTTATTCTGGGACACTACTACCAGAAAGGTGAGATACAGGATATAGCCGATTACGTGGGCGACAGCTTGGCTCTGGCACAATGGGCGGCACGGACGGAAGCGGACATTATCGTGATGTGCGGTGTGCACTTCATGGGAGAAACGGCAAAGGTGCTTTGTCCCGACAAGAAGGTACTGGTGCCCGACATGGCGGCAGGCTGTTCGTTGGCAGACAGTTGTCCGGCAGACAAATTCAGTCAGTTTGTCAAAGAGCATCCCGGATATACGGTGATATCCTATGTGAACACAACGGCTGCCGTAAAGGCGGTGACCGATGTGGTGGTAACTTCTACCAATGCAAAGCAAATCGTGGAAAGCTTCCCCAAAGATGAGAAAATAATCTTTGGACCGGACCGGAACTTGGGCAATTATATCAACTCCGTTACCGGAAGAAATATGTTATTATGGAATGGCGCATGCCATGTACACGAGGAATTCTCGGTTGAAAAGATTGTTGAAATAAAACAGCAACATCCCGATGCGGTGGTACTGGCACATCCCGAATGCAAGAGTACGGTCTTGAAACTGGCTGATGTGGTAGGATCTACGGCAGCTTTGTTGAAGTATGCAGTGGCGCATCCCGAAAAGAACTATATCGTGGCCACCGAAAGCGGTATCTTGCACGAGATGCGGAAACAATGCCCGCAGACAACGTTTATTCCGGCTCCTCCCAACGACAGCACTTGCGCCTGCAATGAATGCGGCTACATGCGACTGAATACATTGGAAAAGCTTTATGATTGCTTGAAAAACGAATCACCGGAAATAAAGGTGGATGCCGAGATTGCAGAAAAAGCAGTGAAACCGATCAAGAGGATGTTGGAAATATCGGCTCAACTGGGGTTGTAATCCTCCGTCATCTTATAACACCGGTACTCCCCCCGATTCTCCTCCTCCCAGAAGGAGAATCGGGGGGAGTACTTTGGCTTTATTTCATCAGGAACCTGCAAAGTTTAGCGGTGGCCAATGCCCGGTGACTGATTTTATTCTTCAGTTCATTCCCCATTTCGGCAAAAGTCTGCGTATATCCTTCGGGAATGAATATGGGATCGTAACCGAAGCCTGAAGTGCCTTTTTTGTTTTCTGCGACTTCTCCTTTCACAATGCCCTCAAACAGATGTTCCTTTCCGTCGATGATAAGTGCAAATACGGTACGGAATTGCGCTTTCCGGTTATTGATGCCCTCCATGTCTTTCAGCAATTTCTTCATGTTTGCTTCCGAATCGTGTGCATCACCAGCATAACGGGCGGAATATACACCCGGTGCCCCGCCAAGGGCCTCCACTTCCAAGCCGGTATCATCGGCAAAACAGTCCAGATGATAGTTATCGAAAATATATCTTGCTTTTAGCAAAGCATTTCCTTCAAGAGTGTCTGCAGTTTCCGGAATGTCAGTATCACATTTGATATCCTTCATGCTGAGAAGTTCGACCTTCTCTCCCAGGATGTCGGTCACTTCTTCCAGTTTGTGTGAATTGTTGGTGGCAAATACAAATTTCTTTCTCATATCATGTTCTCCTCATACCTGTGTGGCCTATACAAGTCTCTATTTCACTTTCAACCGGTCGAACCCTTCTCCGTATACCCCGATGACGGAGCTTTGTGAGATGAAAGCGTTCGGGTCTATGTCTTTCACCAGCCTGAATATTTCTATCGATTGGCGTTTGTAGGCAAGGACAACGAGTACCTTCACGTTGTGCTTACTGTACCAGCCGGTACCGTCGAGCACTGTTACACCACGATGGGTTTCCTTGGTGATGCGGTCGGCAATCTTGTCGTATTCTTTGGAGAAGATGAAGAATTGCACGGACTGTCGTGCGCTGTTTATGATGTAGTCCAGTACAAAACCTATGATAAACAGGGTTACAAAACCGAATATCACCCGTCGCCAGTCGTGGAAGATGAAATAGCAGGAACTGATGATGACAACGTCGCAAGCCATAATCATGCGTCCCAGCGTCACGTCCTTGTATTTGTTGATAATGGCGGCAATGATGTCCGTGCCTCCCGTACTTCCGTTGTTGTTGAATACTACTCCCAATCCTGTACCGCACATGGCCGCACCTATCAGGCAAGCCATGAAGTCCTGCCCTTCGCCCAGAAGCTGGGGGAGTGTTCCGTCGGCCCCTTTCATCAGTTCCTGAAAAATCCAAAGGAGAAATGTCAGTCCGAAGATGGCAAACGTGGTGCGGATGCTGAATCGGGGACCGAGTATCTTGATGGCAAATGTCATTAACACGGCATTAATGATGAAGTAGGACCACTGGATGGGAAATCCCGTGGCGTAGTACAGGATGGCGCTGATACCGGTAGTGCCTCCGGTGGTAATTTGGTAGGGAAGCAGAAACGCCACCCATCCCAAGGCATAGCTGATGAGTCCGAAAGTAATGAAGACATAATCCTTCACTTCTCTCATCACTTCCGCTTTGGTTGGCTTTGTAATCTTCATATTGATTAAAGTTACAGGTACGGATGATGAGTGATGAGTCATAGGTTCACTCATCATCCATTATTCATTTATTTTACAACGATGTTTACAATCTTCTTCGGCACTACGATTACCTTGACGATGGTCTTGCCTTCCATCCATTTTTCAGAGCGTTCGTCGGCCAATACGGCAGTCTGTATCGCATCCGATGCCGCATCTGCGGGGAACTCCATGTTGAACCGTGCCTTTCCGTTGAAGGAAACTGTGTAGTTGACCGTATTTTCCACCAAGTATTCTTCGTTGTATACCGGCCACTTGGCATCGCATACGGATTCTGCATTGCCTAGTGTCTCCCACAACTCTTCGCATACATGCGGAGCAAAGGGAGCCAGAACGATGATGAACTGGTTCAGGATTTCCTTCTTGCTGCATTTCATTCCGAACAACTCGTTCACGCAAATCATGAAAGCACTGATACTTGTGTTGTAAGAGAATTGCTCGATGTCTCCCGTCACTTTCTTGATTAGTTTATGGAGGGATTTCAATTCTTCCTTGGTGGCAGGTTCATCCGTTACCAGATAATTGCCGTTGCGGTCGTAGAACAATGACCAGAACTTCTTGATGAAGCGGTGTACACCGTCTATTCCGTTCGTATCCCACGGCTTTGATTGTTCTACCGGTCCCAGGAACATTTCGTACATACGGAGAGTGTCGGCACCGTATTTTTCGACAATCATGTCGGGATTGACCACATTGAACATGGATTTACTCATCTTCTCCACAGCCCATCCGCAGATGTACTTGCCGTCTTCCAGAATAAACTCAGCGGTTTCGTATTCGGGACGCCATGCTTTGAAAGCTTCAAGGTTCAGGACATCATTGGACACGATATTCACATCCACATGGAGGGGGGTAGTGTCGTACTGGTCTTTCAGGTTCAGGGATACGAATGTATTGGTATCTTTGATGCGATAGACGAAATTGCTCCGTCCTTGAATCATACCTTGGTTCACCAGCTTTTGGAACGGTTCTTCGGCTACGGAAAAGCCGAGGTCGTGCAGGAAATTATTCCAGAAACGGGAGTATATCAAGTGGCCGGTGGCATGTTCGGTGCCGCCTACGTAAAGATCTACATTGTGCCAGTATTCATCTGTTTTCTTATCTACAATCGCCTGGTGGTTGTGCGGGTCCATGTAACGCAGATAATAGGCGCTTGAACCGGCAAATCCGGGCATAGTATTGAGTTCCAGCGGGAAGACGGTGATGTTGTCTATCTTTTCGTTTTCTACAACACATTTGTTCACAGTATCCCAAGCCCATTTTGTGGCATGTCCCAATGGAGGTTCACCGGTTTCGGTAGGCAGGAATTTGGCTACTTCGGGCAATTCCAGGGGGAGGGCACTTTCGTCAATCATGTAAGGCATGTTGTCTTTGTAGTAAACCGGGAACGGCTCGCCCCAATAGCGCTGGCGTGAGAAAATGGCATCACGCAGACGGAAGTTCACCTTTACACGTCCCAAGTTATGTTCTTTCACATATTTCTTGGTAGCGGCAATCGCTTCCTTGATGGTCAACCCGTTCAGTGAAAGGTCGCAATAGGAAGTAACGCCTTCGCGTGGAGAGTTGCATACGATACCTTCCTTGGCATCGAAGCTCTCTTCGCTTACATCACAGCCTTCTACCAACGGACGGATTTCGAGGCCGAAGTGCTTGGCAAAAGCATAGTCACGGCTGTCGTGTGCAGGCACAGCCATGATGGCTCCCGTACCATATCCGGCAAGTACATAGTCGCTTATCCAAATAGGAACAGCCTCACCAGTGAAGGGATTGAGGGCATAGCTTCCGGAAAACACGCCGGTAACGCTGCGGTCGGCAATACGTTCACGTTCGGTACGCTTCTTGGTGCGTTCCAGATAAGCATTTACTTCGTCTTTCTGTGCATCGGTCGTGAGTTGCGACACCAGTTCGCTTTCGGGAGCCAAAACCATGAAGGTAACGCCAAACATAGTGTCTGCACGGGTGGTGAAGATAGTGAATTCCAAATCGCTGTCTTTCACTTTGAATTGTATTTCGGCACCTTCGCTACGTCCTATCCAGTTTTTCTGTGTTTCCTTCAGGGAATCGGTCCAGTCGATGGTATCGAGTCCGTCCAGCAAGCGTTGTGCATAGGCAGATACACGAAGGCACCATTGGCGCATCTTCTTCTGGACAACGGGGAAACCACCGCGTTCGCTGACGCCGTCCACCACTTCGTCGTTGGCAAGTACGGTTCCCAGCTGCGGGCACCAGTTCACCATCGTTTCACCTAAGTAGGCGATGCGGTAGTTCATCAGGATTTCCTGCTGTTCTTTTTCGCTTTTGGCATTCCACTCTTCGGCAGTGAAGTGCAGTTCTTCGCTGCATGCGGCGTTCAATCCTTCGTTTCCGTATATTGGGAAAGCATCTATCAGTTCCTGGATGGGACGGGCTTGCTTCTGGTCGTTGCAGTAGTAGCTATTGAACATCTTTTGGAAAGCCCATTGTGTCCAGTGGTAATATTCCGGGTCGCAAGTACGGATTTCCCGATTCCAGTCGAAGGAAAATCCTATCTTATCCAACTGTTCACGGTATCGGTTGATATTGTTGACGGTCGTAATTGCAGGGTGCTGTCCCGTTTGTATGGCATATTGTTCTGCTGGAAGACCGTAAGCATCATATCCCATGGGATTCAGTACATTGAAACCTTGCAGTCGTTTGTAGCGGGCGTAAATATCTGAAGCGATGTATCCTAGCGGATGACCTACATGCAATCCTGCACCGGAAGGGTAGGGGAACATGTTCAGTACATAGAATTTTTTCTTCGTTTCGTCTTCCGTCACTTGGTAGGTTTTGTTTTCCACCCACCTTTTCTGCCATTTCTTTTCAATTTCCCTGAAATTGTATTCCATAGTGGTACTAATTAATATTTTGTTGAAAACATTGTTAATTCAATGGTTAAAACCGGTTAGTATCCGGTTGATATCGGTGCAAAGTTACGGGTTTATTTTCAGATTTGTAGCGAAGTAACATAAAAAACAATGGCAAAGGCTTGATAATTCACTTTTTATTGCCTAGATTTGTGATGTGCTTTTAAAACTAATGTTTTATTTATAATACAAACAGTAACTAAATTAATTCAATAGGATATTTTCTAAAAGATTTTTAGGATATAGCGAAGGATGAAGTCTGGGAAGATTTCATCCTTCGCGTTATTGTGTTGAAGAAGAAAGTCGTATCTTTGCGCGACTTATCGGAAGTGTATGAACGCAATGAAAAATTATACTTATCATCTTGTCGCCGTTCTTACGGTAGGTATTTGGGGGCTGACCTTTATTTCAACGAAAGTATTGATTGGACATGGCCTTTCCCCGCAAGAAATATTCTTCCTTCGTTTCCTGATAGCTTATCTGGGCATCTGGTTTATTTCTCCACGAAAACTGTTTGCTGATAATTGGAAAGATGAATTTTGGTTGTTTTTAGGAGGTATAGCAGGCGGTTCATTTTACTTTTTTACGGAAAATACAGCTTTAGAGATTACATTGGCTACGAATGTGGCATTTATTGTCTGTACGGCACCGTTGCTCACGACCATTCTTTCTTTGTGGATTTACAAGAAGGAAAAAGTTACCCGTGGATTGATGGCTGGTTCTTTGCTGGCGTTGGTTGGTGTGGCATTGGTGGTTTATAATGGTAGTTTTGTATTGAAGATTTCTCCTTTAGGTGATTTCCTTACTTTGCTTGCAGCTTTTTCCTGGGCATTCTATAGCTTAATAATGAGGAAAATGTCCAACCGTTATGGTATAACTTTCATTACCCGTAAGATATTTTTTTATGGAGTATTGACTATTCTTCCTGCATTTCTGGTTCATCCTTGGAACTTCGACATTGCTCGTCTTCTCGAGCCGGCTATTCTGTTCAATCTGCTTTTCCTGGGTGTGTTGGCCTCCTTGATTTGTTTTGTAGTCTGGAATGTGGTATTGAAACAGCTGGGAACGATAAGAGCTTCCAACTATATTTATCTGAATCCTCTCTTCACTCTGGTAGGCTCTGCTTTTCTGCTTGGAGAACAGCTTACTATGGTTGCTTTGATGGGGGCGGTGCTGATATTGGGGGGAGTTTATTGGGCAGGAAAGATAATGAAATAGGGTTTCATTAACTTATGGACAACTGATAGATAAGTATTTAAAATAATAAAAGACGTCACCCTATATTAAAAGTAATGTTTTTTTAATGTATTACTCCCATCTAATATGAAGTGTACTTCTTTTTCCAATTCCACAAAACGGTTGTACGATACATGGTGGGGGAAAAGATGTGTCAAATGCTTGCACGCATATCCCTTATAATAATGCTTGAAACAACTACCGAACCGTCCACCTGGCCACAGATTCCCTTGATACAGCGTCCGCCTACCTCGTCTTTGCCGGCAACCATGATGTCGCAGGTGGATGTTCCCATGATACGTGTCAGTATTCCCTGCCTTGGTGTCGCTGGTGTGGGTTTCCGTGAACAGATGGGGGAGCATTTCCTTCAAGGCCGGATTAAGTTCTTCGAGAACTTCGCCGGAAGGAAGACACCAACTGGCATGCCACATTGCTTTATGTCCAGCAGCACAACGGCTACGAAAGATCTGTTCCGGAATAGTGTTACCAGTTACTAATCCAGTCATCCAATCACAATGTTCTACCCAAGCATAAGCAGCATCCTTTATAGCGACATTTGTGTTGATAATATGTAAAACCTTTGACCATACCCATTCTGATGAATAAGTACCACCTTCATAAAGTAAATAATCAAGGTTACGTTTATTGATCAGTGCATTGATTTGCTCAGCTTCTCGAACAGCTGTATGATCTTTCCAAAGAATAAACATAGCATCCGGTTCTTCTGCAAACTCGGGACATAAAGCTAATGGCATTCCTGCCTTATCGGTTAAAGCAGGAGTACTACCAGTTGTGTCAAAACATAATCCACAAATAGAAGCAATCTCTTCTTCCTTCAAATCAGATAAAGCTATATGTACAGCCTCTGTCATGGATTCAATATAATCTAATGGATGTTGGCGATAACGATTGTTGTGTGCATCGCAGTAAAGCCCCGCTTTCCAACGGGGGTAAAAACTTACCCCCGTAGCCATTTCATGACCATTGTATGCGTCCACTACCAGTGCACGGCAAGAATCCGTACCAAAATCAAGACCGATAACGTATTTTTTATTTAATTTCATAGTCTGAATTCTTATTTGATTGCTAATTCCTGTTTTCTTGCAATGAAGAAACCGTAATAGGCAATTATTGCAAAAGCAACGGCCGGTACAATATATGCAGCCATAATACTACCCGTCTGGTCGGAAACAATTCCCTGGATTTGAGTCAGGACAGCGGCACCTGCAATAGCCATTACCATGAATGAGCCACCGATTTTAGTGTCATTACCCAAACCGGTAAGACCAAAACCGTAAATGGTTGGGAACATCAATGACATACAGCCAGAAATACCCATAAGGCAATAGACTCCGAAACTTCCCTTGCCGAACATGGCACCCAAACAACACATTACGGCAAGAATAGCAAGTCCTATCAAAAGCTTATAGGCTTTCACATACTTCATCATCGCGGTACATACAAATCTCATGGCTACAAAAAGAATGAGCGACATGATATAGTAAGTGGCCGCAGCTTGTTCTGCCGTACGTGGCAATAAGTTGTCCAGTCCGAGCCATTCACATCCGTTATAGAATGCAGCGGCCATCGGTTCCACACCGCGCAATGCGTTGACAACGACCTCTACAGAAGCTGAGTCGCCTAAAGAAGCCAACACGTTGTCAAAATTGAGCTGTTGCATGGCATAACGAATGACGAAAGACCATACTGCGATTTGAGCACCTACGTAAAAGAATTGTGCAATTACCCCCCACACATAATTTTTATTTTTTGCGAGTCGACGAAGCGTAGCACCAAATTCGACTTTCTCGCCACTTTCACGAAGATTGGGCATTTTGGTCAAGCGGATGGCAAGCAGAAGCATCAACATAACCAGACCAAGTACCACATAAGCCGTAGTGACAGCACTCAGTTCTTGTCCCTGGATGGCGATTAACTCCTCAACCGGAAGATAGGCACGTTCTGTCGCTGTCATTCCATTCAGTTTTGAGAGGATGAAAATCTGACTGATTACTACTCCCGTAATTGCCCCGAACGGGTTAAAAGCCTGCGACAGATTCAGACGGCGTGTGGCAGTACTTTCAGGACCGATTGCCAATATATAGGAATTGGTAGATGTCTCCAAGACTGAAAGACCGGCAAAGAGAACGAAGATTGCAAGCAGATACATAAAGAAGCTGAAATCAACGTTCACTCCCAAGCTAAGCATGGCAGGATAGAACAGTAAAGCCCCAAATGCATATAGACCAAGCCCCAGCATTACACCTGATTTATAAGTGTATTTCTTGATAAACAAGGCACCAGGAACAGCGCAACATCCATATCCTAACAAATAGCACACCACTTGTATCCAAGCAGTTTTCGAATCACTCATACTCATGATGCGCTTGAAAGCTGCAAGCATAGTATCTGTCAGATTATTCGGCACAGCCCAGGCAAAGAAAAGAGTAGTGAGCAGAATGAATGGGAAGAGGATTCCTTTCGGTATTATTTTATTTGATTCCATACGAATTCTCCATTATATAGTTACCCTATTGAAACTTTGTTTTTATTACATTCAAATCTGCTCCAAATAAATCTTGCACGATAGGGGCCAATTGTTTATCCTTACCTTGTATATGAATCACCTTTTGCGTATGAACCAATGATGCACCGGGAGCTAGCTCCGCACCAGGAGAAGATGTTTCAATTTCATAGAAAGGTCCCATTATAGAACCATCTTCTACCGGACCGTCATTATAAGAGTTGATTACATCCCCGGCAAACGGATTTTCCTGAGGTCCCCATTGACCATTTACGTAGACTGAAGGAGTTTCGGGAAGACTACACCACAGGATTGTGAGTACGCCTTTCAATGAATCATAACTTCCGCAAATATCCGTTGCCCGTGAAGCCGGCAATCCCAGTTTGGAACGATAGAGCCCGTCAATCTTGAAATAGATAATACCATTTTCCTTTATCAGCCTATCCGTCGGTATCTTACCGAAATATTCATCATTCACGATTGTTCCTTCCGCATCTTGCTTATAAGGAATGAATACAGTAGTGGTCGGTGTAGGATTAAAACAACCGAGCATCCATACAGATACAAGACCACCCTCTTTTGTCCACGCCTTGTCACCTGTATTGGTAATCTTATTCTCACTCTTGTAAGCTACAATTTTTATATCATTTGTTAGCTGGATATTAAAATCGGCAGCCACTTCACCAGCATCCATCAACGATACAGTACGGTCAATATTCATATCAAAAGTAGTACCGGAAGCATTTGTCAAACGAGTATCTTTCACAAAACGGATACTACTGTTGTCTTGCGACTTTATGTCAAAAGCTTCAGTATCAAGTACCGGAGGAACTATCCAATTATCATAAACCTGTTCTTGTCCTTCCTTAAAATAAAGCGAGAACGGACCACCTTCCGGACCAAGCCAGAAGCGTTCCTCACCTCCTACCGGATTAAATTGAGAACTGACTTTGCCCTCATTTATGAAACGATAATTAATCCAGCCGTAACTGTCACCTTCATCGCCGGAAGCAGAAGTAGTCATTACACGGCCTTGCCATGCAGGAATAACCATCACTTTAGAATTCCCATCAGCAGATACCAATTCAGTATATTCAATGCCGTGGTCCTTTAAGAACTGGGCATCATAAGCATAACTTCCCATCTTGATTTCTTTTTGTCCGCCGCATGATACAAGTATTGCAGTTGCACCTACCAGCAGAGTGTTTTTCAGTTTGGTTGATTTCAACATAACGCCTGTTTCCTTTATTTATAGAGAGGTCCATAATTCTTGCAAGCTCTATAGTCACTGCCTTCCATATCCTCGCCAAAAGCGGTCCAAGCACTGGGACGGAAAATATCTTCCTCAGAAACATTGTGCATGCATACCGGGATACGAAGCATGGAAGCCAGAGTAATCAAGTCAGCACCGATATGACCATAACTGATAGCGCCATGATTAGCCCCCCAGTTATTCATAACAGTATATACATCACGGAAATATCCCTTACCTGTCAGACGTGGAGCGAAGAAAGTGGAAGGCCATGTACGGTCAGTACGTTCATTGATAGCCTTGAAGACATCCTTATCCAAATTTACTGTCCATCCTTCGGCTATCTGCAATACTGGACCTTGACCTTTTACAAGATTCAAACGGCACATTGTTACCGGCATTTCACCACGAGTCAGGAACTGGGAAGAATAACCACCGCCACGCATATATTCGCGACTGGCCGGATGCCACTTGGTTGCAGAAAGACAAGCTTCTGCTTCCTCTTCCGTAATTTCCCAGAAAGGCTTCATTACCGGTTTATTGTCACGTGTCTGACAGCCTGTTCCATCAAGCGTACAAGAGCCGGAGTTGATCAGGTGAATGAAACCGTTTGCCGCCTTACCTTCCAATTTCTTACCCGTTACCCGTTCTATGGCATTCGGACTCCAATAAGTACGCACATCCGCAAATATCTGTGCCGTATTGGTCAATAAATGATTGAAGAGCATTGAAATACAATTCAACGTATCATTTTCCGTAGCAAAAGTAAATGCTTCACGGATACCGTTCCAATCAAAAGAAGTATTCAGAATAGCTTCTGAAAAATCACCGTCAGGCTTATAATCCGTCCACTGGCGCTGTCCCTGGAAACCCGCAGCAATCGCATTGTGTCCCATTGACTCTTCCTTGAACCCCATTTCAGCCAATTTGGGATTGCCAATCATCATATCACGGAAAATGAGGGTCATTTTCACCACATATTCCCAACGGGCATCTTTCTCTTCACGGGAATATACCAGATGTTCCGGATTAAAGTCTGTCCCTTCATTACTCTTGCAATACTTTTCTGTCCATGCCATAGCACATGCAAACTCTTCATGGTCATAAATACCCAACTGAACACGACGTTCTATTTCACTGGCATCCACATACTCATTACGCATGCCCAAATACTCCTGGAAGAAATCAGGATTTGGAATAGAACCTGCAATACCCATGGATACGCTGCCGATTGAAAGATAGGATTTCCCCTTCATTGTAGCCACTGCTATACCTGCACGTGCAAAGCGCAACAATTTTTCCTGTACATCTTCAGGAATTTCCATATTGGTGACTTCTTGTACATCACGTCCATAAATACCAAAGGTGGGCAATCCCTTCTGTGTATGACTTGCCAATGCTGAAGCCAGATAAACTGCACCCGGACGTTCTGTACCATTAAAGCCCCAAATGGCTTTCGGCATTTCTCCTTCCATATCAATAGTCTCGAATCCATAACACCAACAAGGAGTTACAGAGAGTATGATACCTACTCCACTATTGCGGAATTTTTCAGCTGCCATAGCAGCTTCAGCCACTCCACCGATAGTTGTATCTGCAATAACGCACTCTACGGAAGTGCCGTCGCTATGACGTAAAACAGAAGAATAAAGCTCGGCCACTTTATGGGCCATGGCCATAGTCATATCCTCCAATGACTCACGGATACCTCCACGACGACCGTCAATAATAGGTCTGATACCAATTTTCGGCTTTCCACCAATTAATCTTGAATTTCTCATGGTTCAACTGATTTTATTTGAATTATATGATAAATTAACTAAAACGATTAAGCTAATATTTAAAAAAATAGCTCGCTTAAGGAGCTATCTCAATAAATTCTCCCTCAGCAAGAACAGATTGCACTGTATTGCCGTTTGCAATGATATCTATCAGTATTTCAAGTGCTTTCTGTACTAAAACATCTATAGGCTGTTGAATATAGGATATAGGAGCACCAAAAAAGTCAAATACCGGATTACCATCAAAACCCACTAAACCTATTTTACCAATAATTTCTTCTCCCATGTCTTTTATTGTATATAAACAAGCCAATGAAATCATGTTGGTGGCAAAAAGGAAAGCGTCTACACCACCATCAATCATTTTAGGCAATAAACGATCTGCTGACTTTCTGGGAGTATCCTGCTTCAAAAAGGCCACGTTAGCCAAGTTTTTCTTACCGGCTTCATCCATAGCCTTTTTATAACCACGGATACGCTCTTTCATATGGATAAGGTTGACATCATAAGCCACCATACAAGGAGCATTATAGCCTGCATCCAAAAGATGTTTGGTTGATATATAGGAAGCATTAAAGTTATTCAATGCTACATAACTAACATTAAGTTCAGGAAAATAGCGGTCAAATAGAACGATAGAAATATTGTTGTTCACCAATGAAGCAATAGACTTTTCGGAATTATCACAAGGAACAATGATGAGTCCATCTACACCTTTATTAATAAGATTACTGACAACACGATTCATCTTATCCTTATCCTCATCTGAACTTCCAAAAAGTACGGTATATCCCCGTTTGGTTGCCTCATCTTCCAATACACGCGCTAATTGAGAAAAAAATGGGTTGGAAATATCAGAAACCACTAATCCTATTGTTTTTGTTTTGCCACTACGAAGACTTTTGGCCGCAAGATTAGGCTGGTAGTTCATTTCATTGGCAATTTTCAATATGCGTTGGGCAGTTTCTTCTCCCACGCGATACTCTTTCTTTTTCCCATTCAAAACGAACGAAACCAATGCTGTTGAAACGCCTGCAGCTTCAGCAATATCCTTCAGCGATATTTTTTTTAGTGACGACATATATTTGTGTAACGTTTTTGCTATATAATAGTATTATACTTTTAGGTTACCTCTTGAATCAGTAGCACTTATCGTATTCTCACGATGCAAATATAAACATAAAAATTAAATCTGCAAATTATTTTGCTAATTCGTTATAACATTTTTATATTTGCAGTACCAAATCATGCTAAAAACGATATGAACTACCATAAACGACACATAAAAATTAATTTTAAACTTTTAAAATCATGAAAACCAAGATTCTATTTACACTTTTATTCTTTGCATGCAGAATACACTACCTTTATGGACAGACTAACCTACAAATAGCTCCGGAAACTTTAGCAACTCCGGAAAAAAATGGAATATGGTTACAACCTGCTCAAAATACAAAAGCACAACCCATTTGGGGATTTGCAAATGGTATCCGAATAGGAATTGCTCCATTAGGAGGTCCACGTGGGCTAATTCGTATCTATACACCTTATTTAGAACATGATGAATTTGTTGTTACCAATTTCATTGCTTTTGAACCAATTGATAAAGCAAAAAATAATAGGGGGCTCTCAGAATTGGAATGGAGTCAACTTGATAATGTTCGTGGAAAACGTTTTTGGAGTGGGAATACTCCTGAAGCTCCCTCATTCCCAAATCAATATTATCCAGTTCACGGAGTAATAGCAAAGGAAAATGGAGTTGAAACACTTACTGTGTATTTCTTTTGTGAAACTTTTGATAATGGTGCGGATATCTATGTCCGGACTAAATTCACAGAAGGAAAGCCTTATGAGTTTGAATTAACTACGTATACCACGGAAGAGTCAGATGAGCTAAATCGTTTTATACTCACAGCTACTATGGGAAACAAAGCAAGACTTAGGACATTACATCTCGCAGATGGTAAAACGAAAGAAGCCGGCCAATTATGGCCGAGCTATAAAGATTCTAATTTCACAGAACATAACCATACTCCAGTGGCAGAAATGATAAAAGATAAAAATGGAGGTGTATGGTTTATAGCGTCACCTGATGAGAAAGACCCTACAAAAGCTGTATATGCTGAAGATACACATACACATTGGAAATATACTGGTAAAAAAGCAACGCAATATTGGTATTGTTCCAATCCAAGTAATGAGTTAGAAGGAGTTGTGAATGGTCGTTATACTTATTGGGCAAGTAAATCTCCGATACCTGGTGGTATCGCTTATGAGAACTTTGAACTGACTGAACCATTTCAGTCTGGTCAAAGCTATATTTTTGGTATCACACCTCTTTCACCGGAAGAATTAATAAACCACATTATGAAATAAGAACGGACTACTTTTTGGTAGAAATTCCTTTCTTCCTTATTTATCCCCTCCTTTCTTCTTAATTTATAGAACAGAAACAAGATAAAGGGTGGATAAAAATAATAAAAGGCTAAATTACAAAACTGACTAAATAGCTTATTACTCTAATGAGAGCAGCAGAAAATAGATACTCTATTTCTACTGTTCTCATTTTTATATATACAACTTTTCATAGTATAAAATCTCAAAAGACTCTTTCAAAGTTAACTTAAGATATATTTCTTAACTAATTGTTGGTGTCTTCCTTCTGGTGAAGTTCTCGAAGAACTTAATCCGGCCTTGAAGGAAATGCTCCCCCATCTGTTCACGGAAACCCACACCAGCGACACCAAGGCAGGTGAGCTGACACACGAGTGGGCAGACAGGCTTGGACTTCCCCAAGGAATCGCCGTGGCTGTGGGAGCACTGGACGCCCATATGGGAGCCGTAGGCGCATCCGTCGCCCCGGGGATACTGACACGTATCATGGGAACATCCACCTGCGACATCATGGTTGCCGGCAAAGACGAGGTAGGCGGACGCTGTATCAAGGGAATCTGCGGCCAGGTGGACGGTTCGGTGCTTCCGGGATTCATAGGTCTCGAGGCCGGACAGTCAGCTTTCGGAGACATCTACGCCTGGTTCAGGAAGATGCTGGCATGGACACTGAAGGACATCCCCGAGGGGGAGGCCAGGCAGAAAGTTCTGGAAGGCATGCTGGTGGAACTCACCCGTGAGGCCCAGGACATGGAACCCTCCGAGGACGGTGTTGTCGCCTTGGACTGGATGAATGGCCGCCGTACCCCCGATGCGGACCAGAACGTGAAGGGTGCCGTTGCGGGACTCACGCTGGGAACCAGTGCCCCAGAAATATTCCGTGCGCTGGTGGAAGCCACCGCCTTCGGTTCCCGCCGTATTGTGGAGCATATGAAGGGACAGGGGCTGCGCATTGATTCGGTCAATGCCATCGGAGGCATCAGCAAGAAGGCGCCCTTCGTGATGCAGACGCTGGCGAACGTGCTGGACATGCCTATCCGTGTGGTCCGCTCGGAACAGACCTGTGCCCTGGGGGCGGCAATGTTCGCGGCAGTTGCCGCAGGGGTGTACAAGGATATCAATGAGGCGACAAGGCACATGGGATCGGACATCGAGGCTGAATACCGGCCGGATGAGAAAAGAGCCCTCATCTACGAAAAACTGTACAAGAAATATCTTGAACTGGCAAAACTTGCTGAAACCATTAACTAAGTATACAAACCATTAATCTATTTAAAATATGAGAATCAAATCATTAATTCTGGCGGCCTTGTGCATGGTCACCGTGGGTGTTTACGCCCAAAGTAACTACCCCTTCAACGGACTGGACATGAACATGGGTAACCTGTCAAGACTGTCCGATGCGAAGACACGTTCCATCAGCCCCGAGAACTTTACAGGTGAGAAAGGCAAGGGCGGCATGGCCGACCCGGTCAGGGACAAGGACCAGCGCAATGTGGCCAACGCCCACCATGCGGCCAAGGACCTGGGCAAGGGTTGGAAGGTGAACCCCTTCATCATCGTGAAACCGGGAGAGACAATCACGATTGCGGAGATTGAGGGTCCGGGAGCCATCCAGCAGATCTGGATGACGCCGACCGGGAACTGGCGCTTCTCCATCCTGAGAATGTACTGGGACGACGAGAAGGAGCCTTCCGTCGAATGTCCGGTGGGTGACTTTTTCTGCAGCGCATACAATGAATATGCACAGCTTTCCTCGCTGGCCGTCTGCGTGAATCCGGGCAGCGCTTTCAACTGCTACTGGAAGATGCCTTTCCGCAAGAAAGCCCGTATCACGCTGGAGAACATCAACACCGCCGAGGAGATGCGCCTGTACTACCAAATCAACTACACCCTGACAGAAGTCCCCGAGGACGAGGCCTACTTCCACGCGCAGTTCCGTCGTTCCAACCCGACCCAGGGGTCTCTGCACACGCTGATTGACGGTGTGAAGGGCAAGGGACAGTATGTGGGTACCTACCTGGCGTGGCGTGTAAACGACAACTGCTGGTGGGGTGAAGGGGAAATCAAGTTCTACATGGACGGTGACAAGGAATACCCGACTATCTGTGGAACCGGGGCTGAGGACTACTTCTGCGGCTCGTACAATTTCGAGAACCAGAAGACGCGCCAATACCAGGAGTTCACCACCCCCTATGCCGGTATGCACCAGGTAATCCGTCCTGACGGGCTGTACCGTGCGGTGACTGCTTTCGGGCTGTACCGCTGGCATATCCTTGACCCGGTACGCTTCGACAAGGACCTGAAGGTCACGATACAGGACCTGGGATGGCGTCATGACGGACGCTACAACAACCAGAAGTCGGATATCTCGTCGACCACTTTCTGGTACCAGGCCGAGCCGCATGCCAAATTTCCGGCTTTGCCGAGCAAGGACGATTTGGAAATTCCAAGATGGTAATTGGGTATGCTCAATATTTAAAATTACGTTGTTTTTTATTAACTATTAAATCAAAGTATTATGAGGAGTTCTTTTAAAAGGAATGGTTTCATAGCATTGGCATCAATGCTATCATTTGCAGTGTATGCAGGGGATTATTTACCCCTTGCAACCGCTGCATTGGGGACAAATGAATCTGTTCAAGTATCCGAGCATGGTGTAGATACTTCTAATGAGATTCAACAAGCGAGAGTAATACAAGGAACAGTTCTGGAAGAAGGGACTAATGAGCCTCTTATTGGGGTGAATGTTGTCGTTAAAGGAACTACTATAGGTACAACTACTGATGTGGAGGGAAAATATTCGATAAGAATACCTTCTGATAATGCTATATTAACCCGTTGGTTGAATTAAAATTCTAAATATTTACAAATGAAAAAGTTGCACAATTTGCAGATTATTAGTAAATTAGTGGTAACCACACCGTTTACTACTATTGCACTGCTTATGCGCA
>Ga0073908_1000667_pt1 | contig 55992 bp, 58 predicted proteins | sample MucameincwithD2O_FD_65484 | JGI IMG/M metagenome (GOLD analysis project Ga0073908, IMG submission 65484) | Mouse cecum microbial communities from Vienna, Austria - Mucus amended microcosms incubated with D2O | ecosystem: Host-associated > Mammals > Digestive system > Large intestine > Cecum... | reverse complement strand
CATAATCGGGATGGTGATAAAGATGTATGACAAGTTTAGGAACAATGAGCCAATGTGGTCGATAGCGAATCAGTTAGCGTTAGCAAGAATAAGAACAGAATCATTTAAAGATGAGTATCACAGTAAGGGATTAGAAGAAGGTATTGAAATAGGGATAAAACAAGGGATTGAAAAAGGAAAAAAAGTGATATTTGAAATGACTAAAGAACTGATTGAAGGAAGATATCATCAGGAATGCAGTGAATGGGTAGAAGGATTAAGTGAAAAACAGTTAAGGTTAATAAACAAATATATATTTGAAGAAGATGAATTTGAAGCATTTAAACAAAGGATAGATAATAGTAATTAACAAAAGACAATCAAGATGAGATTGTCTTTTGTTTGAGGCAAACATCCATATTTATCATTATATAATCCATCTAGATAATTATTCTGAGCTTGCAAATATGCGACACGTAATTTCAAATCTTCTTTATTATTAAACACCTCAACTGTTAGAGCTTCTGTATTTCTAATATAATCGCCTATTCTTGCACCAACTACAGCTTTAGCTATATATTGACCCCCTTGCCCTAATAATCCTTCTTTATCATCCTTATCTTCAAGTACTTTTAATTTAACAAAAATATTATTTTCTTTTAAAAGTTTAAACAATTCATTATCCCTACTCTCATTTACTTTTTCAACAATTTCTGCTTCTCTATATTTTTTCTCTTTCAGATCTTCCATCAATTTAGGCATAAAAATAATAATAACAATTATGCAGGCAATAATAGTTATTATAATCCAACTTGAATAACTTGTTTTTTGTTCAGATTCAGATAATGTCGTATATTTTGTTGATCCTATCATTCTATTCCACATCCTTAATTCAATTTTAACATATTTCATTAATTAAAAAACCAAAAAAGATTTTATATCTTCAAGTATCACAAACAAAAAACAGATAAAATCTAAATTCTACCTGCTTTTCTAAAAGAAAGGAACCGTAAAAAATACCTTTCCAATAACATCTTCTTCAAAATCAAAATAACCTAATTTGCGTGAATCAAGACTATTATTTCGATTATCTCCCATAACAAATACCTTGCCCTTAGGAACATCAACTACCATATCTTCTACATTTACCATAACATCTTTAATATAGTCTTCTTCTAATAACTCACTATTTAAATATAATTCATTATCTTTGATTTCAATATAATCACCACTAATACCTATTACTCTTTTAATCAAAAATTTTTCTTTTAAGTTAACATCTTGATAATCAACTACAATAATATCATTTCTTTTTGGCTCACTATGCTTATAAAAAACTTTATCTACCAGTACTATATTTCCTTCATGAAATGTTGGTAACATAGAAACCCCATGAACCTTTGATATTTGCACAAAATATAATATCCCATATGTAATTATTAAAGTAACTATTATTACTTTTAAATACTCTAACCAAACTTTTCTTTTTTCTATTTTCTCAACCATTTTATCACCCATAAATATTATATCACCTTTATGATTCCTATTTAACTAATTACATAATTTCACAATAATCCCCTTCCCTATCCCACTTTTTTAAAAATATTTATATAGACAAAAAAACAGATAAAATCAAATTCTACCTGCTTTTCTAAAAGAAAGGAACCGTAAAAAATACCTTTCCAATAACATCTTCTTCAAAATCAAAATAACCTAATTTACGCGAATCAAGACTATTGTTACGGTTATCTCCCATAACAAATACCTTGCCCTTAGGAACATCAACTACCATATCTTCTGTATTTGTCATTGCGCTATTGATATAGTCTTCTTCTAATAACTCACCATTCAAATATAATTCATTATCTTTGATTTCAATATGATCACCACTGATACCAATAACCCTTTTAATTATGAATGTCTCATTTAAATTAGTATCTTTATAATCAACTACAATAATATCATTTCTTTTAGGTTCACTGTGCTTATAAAAAACTTTATCTACCAGCACAATATTTCCTTCATGATACGTCGGTATCATCGAAGTTCCATAAACCCTTGATATTTGAACAAAGTGTAATATTCCATATGTAATAATTAAAGTCACTACAATTACTTGAAAATATTCTACCCAAAGTCTTTTTCTTCTTCTAATCACTTTTCTTGTCTGTATCTCTTCAGCCATTTTATCACCTGATGACATTATAACACTTTTTGTTATTCATTCAAGTGATTACGTAATTTTGCAATAATTTTCTTTTCTAAACGTGATACTTGTACTTGTGATATATTTAATCGTTTTGCAACTTTCTCTTGATTAAAATCCAGCTGATAACGCATATATAAGATTAATTTTTCTTTTTCATCTAATTTATCTATTTCCATTTTTAAAGCTATTTTTTCAAACCACATTTTGTTGTGTTTATCTTCGACTCTTTCTTCCATTGAAATAGAAGAACCATCTTTTTCATAAATCGGTTCACTTAATGAAGTTGGATAATAAGATGAATCAATTGCCTCTACAACATCTTGAACATCAACCTCTAAGTATTTTGCAATCGTCTCAACAGTAGGTTCGTAACCATTTTGATTAATTAATAATTCTCTAGCTTTATTTATTTTTAAATTCAATTCCTTCAAAGAACGACTTACTTTAATTGTTCCATCATCCCTGAAATATCGTTTAATTTCACCCATAATAATTGGTACAGCATAAGTTGAAAATTGAACTCCATAATTAGTATCAAAGTTATTAACAGCTTTCATCAAACCAATACATCCAATTTGAAATAGATCCTCTTTATCATAGTAGTTATTTTTAAATCGATGTACTATCGACCAGACTAAACCAAGATTTTGACTTACAACTAATTCTTTAGCATGATCATCCCCATGTCTTGCTTTTTTAATTAGTTCAATAGTGTCTGTTTTAGCCAATGTCAGAATCTTTCAATTGTTTTCTAATAGTTAGTTTTGTCCCTAAATTTGGTGTTGAATGAATTTCTAAATTATCACAAAGAGCTTCAATGATTGTTAACCCCATCCCCGCATGCTCTAGTTCTTTTAATGAAGTATACATTGGTACTTTTGCTTCTTCTATATCTTCAATTCCTTTTCCATAATCCTGGATGATAATTTTAATTATTCTTTCATCTTCTATTGATACTTTAATAACCACTTTACATTCAGCATTATTTTGATAACCATGAATAATTGCATTACTCACGCCTTCTGAAATAATTGTCTTTATTTCTACCAGCTCATCAATCGTTGGATTTAATGCTGTGACAAATGCTGCTACACTTGTTCTAGCAAAGGGCTCATTTTCTATTTTAGCATTAAAACTAAGTTCCATTTGATTCATTATTCCTTAACCCCCTCTACATAATCCATTAATTCAAACATCCCTGATAATTCAAATACTTTATATGATGTTTTCGTTAAATTCGCCAAAAACAATTTACGATGATCATTAACTAATTGATTATAACGACCTAAAACTAAACCAATTCCTGAACTATCTATAAAACTTGTATGTGAAAAGTCAAAATATACAGAACCATTACCTTTATCTAAAATACTATTTAATAAACTGCGATATTTAACTACATTACTGCAGCTAAGTTCACCATAAAAATAGACAATAATTTTATCATCTAAAATTTTATATTCTATCTTATTTTCCATTATCTCATCTCCTCCAAGCTATCATACAACTTTTAAAATTATGATTAAATGCTTTCGACAAAACTAGAACAATGATAACAAAAATAGAAATAATCTATAATTATCATATTACTGATTGTTTAATGTATTTTTATCAATCTTGGACATATTATTTATAGAGGCGATCAAATTGATAAAGAAAATATTTATAACCTTAATAGTTGTATGTTTATTACCAATAACCAATGTTAAAGCACTAGATAATGATGTAACACCTAACGCTAGAGCAGCAATTCTAATAGAAGCTAATTCAAAACAAGTTCTATATGATAAAAACTCTAGTGAAAAGCTATATCCTGCTTCAACCACAAAAATAATGACAATGATTTTAATGTTTGAAGCAATTCGGGATAAAAAACTTTCATTTGAAGATAAAATAACTACTTCTAAATATGCTGCCAGCATGGGAGGATCCCAAGTTTATTTAGAACAAGGCGAAAGTATGTCATTAAAAGATATGTTTAAATCAATTGCTATTGCTAGTGCTAATGATGCTAGTGTTGCAGTAGCTGAACATATCGCAGGTAATATCGATAAATTTGTTACAATGATGAATGATAAAGCTAAAGAACTGAATCTAAAAAATACTCATTTTAAAAATGCTACTGGATTACATGATGATGATCATTATACATGTGCTCATGACTTAGCCCTAATGGCAGCTTATTTAATTCAAATTGGTGGAGAAGATCTATTAAATGTTACATCACTTTATGACAGCTATATTCGTGAGGATACTAAACAAAGTTTTTGGCTAGTTAATACAAATAAACTTTTAAAATTATATGATGGTGTTGATGGCTTAAAAACCGGCTATACCAAAGAAGCAGGTTACTGTCTTGTTACAACAGTTAAACGTAATAACCAAAGAATAATAGGTGTCCTAATGAAAGAAAGTGCACCTAAAACAAGAAATGAAGAAATGTGTAGTATGCTTGACTATGGCTTTAATAACTATAAACAAGAAATTATCTTTAAAAAAGATACAGTTATTGAAAAACATGTAATTGATAAAATGGAAAACCTAACTATTGATGTAAAGTGTAAACAAGATGTAGCTTTTACAACAGCTAAAAATAGTAATGATAAATATACAACAGAAATAATCTATAAAGATGACTTACTACCTATAAAAAAAGGTGACGTTGTTGGAACCTTAATAGTCTCGATTGATGGTAAAGAAGCAGGTAGTTATGAACTATACAGTGATAACGATGCTAACAAAGCTACCTACTTTTCAAAATTATTTAAGACATTCAAATCTCTATTTTAGTAAAAATCCACCAAAGAAGTGGATTTTTACTTTTTAAAAAATGTAGTTCTTTTTATCACCAACATAATAAAACCAGATCCATTAAAAATCTAGTTTTACCTTTCTAACTATTTTACAAGGATTCCCACAAGCAACACTATTAGCTTCAATATCTTTAGTTACAACACTACCAGCACCAATGACACACCCTGCACCAATTGTAACTCCTGGTAAAATCACAACATTTCCCCCAAGCCAAACATTATTACCAATTGTAATTGGTAAAGCTTTTTCTAGTCCTTTATTTCTTGATTTAAAATCCAATGGATGAACAGCAGTATATAATCCACATGATGGACCAATAAAAACATTATCTCCAATAGTAATTTCACCACCATCCATTAAATAACAATTACTATTTATAAATACATTTTTACCCAAGTTGATCCTACTACCATAATCACACATAAAAGGACTAACTAATTCTAAATTCCTTGGTTGATATCCTAATAGTTTTTCTATTACTTCTAATCTTTTTTCTTTATCACTAGGTCTTAAATGATTTAAATCAAAACATAAATCTTTAGCAGTAATTCTTTGATTAAATAACTCTTCATCATTATTTGCATCATACCACATACATAATTCCATTTTTTCCAATTCTGTCATCTTTTTCCTCCCATTCAATAATTTATTTATAAATATTTTATAAAAAAGAAATAATCGTTAAATTATTTCTTCCTTATAACTTTGTCTATCTTCCTTAAATATCTCAAATCTACTACTGTAGTTATATTATCTTAATAAAATCGTCATTAATTCTCTTATTTAGTTTTAGGAATATCTTTTCAAATTGTTCGTCTATTCCCTGATTAAGCTCCTGAATAAATACAGATAAAATCACATCACGCATATTCTTATCTAAAATAGATTGACAGATTTTATTATATAAAAGCAGTATTTTGTCATCACTGCAAATAATTAGAGGAATATATGGAGATATCTCTAAATATTTACAATATTTAAGATAATTATCAAAACTAATCTGTCCACCGTTTTCAAAACGATAGATAGAACTTAGACTTAAATCTAACATTTTCGCTATTTTTCTTTGGGAAATGTTTTTAGATCTTCTAAGTTGTTTTAAGACTAGTCCTATTGACAAAAAATATGTCCCCTTTTATCAAATTAATTTAAGCTGTTTCATACATTTATAAATACCATCATTATCTGGATCTTCAAATGTATCATCAGCAATTGCTTTTAATTTTTCAGGAGCCAAATATGAAACAATTCCATATCCAGCTGCTTCAATCATCTGATAATCGTTCATACTATCACCAAAAGCAACTGTGTCTTCTATTTTTGCTTTAAAATATTCTGTTACACGCTTAATTGCATCACCTTTGGTACAGTTCTTTAGAATAATCTCGCCATTAATAAAATCATCTGTTTCTTTTGAAAAAATAACTATATTAAAAAATTCACTTAAATATTTTACACAATCATAAAATGCTAACTTATTTTCAGAAATAAAACCTACTTTAGTAACCTTAGTATTTAAAATATCAAACTTACTAACTGGCAATCTTACTTCCTCATTTTTACGTTCCTCTAAAAAACGTGCTAATTCTAAGTTTTCTTTTAATATACTACTATTTTTCTGATCAAAAAATTCTTGTACACCTGGAGTCTGATATAATGCATCTTTTGTTTCCAAACTAAATAATATTCTAGCATTAGTAAACAATAGAATTACTTCAGATAATAAATATTGATCAATAGAATTTTCAAAAATATATTTATCTCCAATACTAATAAATCCCCCTGCTGATGAAATAATTCCATCAAATCCAATATCCCTAATTGACTTCATTATAGATATTGGCGCCCTACCAGTACATAAAAATGTTTTATGACCATTTTTACGAGCCTGTCTAATTCCTTCAACTGTTTTTAAAGTAACCTTCCTACTAGACCCAGTTAAAGTACCATCAATATCAAAAAATAAATATTTGCTCATTTTCAACCTCCATGTATCCATTATACAAGGATTTCATCAATAAGTGTTGGTTTTTCAACAAAAAAATCGACTATTTGATATGCACTATAAAACTCATCTATTAATTCCTGATCAATTTCTTTGTCTGTATAAAAATAAGCTAAAATATCTTCACTATTACAATAATCTCCAATCTTTTTATTTAAAATAATTCCTGCACTATGATCAATTGTATCATCTTTAGTTAAACGTCCTCCACCAAGTTTCATTGAAATTATCCCTAAAGTCTTAGCTTCTAATTCTTTAACAAATCCCTCTTTTTTTGCTTTTACTGGTAATATAATTTTAGCTTGCTTAAATAAATTTGGATTATCAATAACATCAATATTACCATGCTGGTAGTAAACCATTTCTTTTAATTTATTTAGTGCTGAACCATCAACAATTACCTGCTTTAATAATTGTAATGCTTCAGCTTCGTTTTGACATCTTTTAGCCTGAACTAACATATGACTTCCAGCTTCTAAACACAAATTTAATAAATCTTTAGGCCCTTCACCTTTTAAAATATTAATTGCTTCAATTACTTCCAAAGAATTACCAATTGCATTCCCTAAAGGCTGATTCATATTTGATATAACAGCTCTAGTATCTTTTCCTAGATGTTGTCCAATTTCAATCATGGTATAAGCTAATTTCCTTGCTTCTTCTTTAGTTTTCATAAAAGCTCCCTTACCATATTTTACATCTAATAAAATAGTATCACTGCCAGAAGCTAATTTTTTTGACATGATTGATGAAGCAATCAAAGGAATACAATCAACTGTTGCTGTAACATCACGTAATGCATACATTTTTTGATCAGCTGGAACAAGATTTGTACTTTGTCCAATTATTGCAATACCAATCTCATTAACCTGTTTTATAAAATCCTCTCTATTAACATTAATATTTAAACCTGGAATTGACTCTAACTTATCTAGTGTACCACCAGTATGTCCTAGTCCCCGTCCTGACATTTTTGCAACCTTAACACCACATGCTGCAATCATTGGTCCTAAAACTAATGATGTTTTATCACCAACCCCACCAGTTGAATGTTTATCTACTTTTATTCCTTCAATTGCACTTAAATCAATAATATCCCCGCTATGAAGCATCTCATCTGTCAAAAATGCTGTTTCTTGTTTAGTTAACCCATTAAAGCATATTGACATTAACAAGGCACTCATTTGATAATCAGGAATTCTTTGATTACAATATCCTTCAATAATAAAGTGTATCTGTTCTTTAGTTAATACTTGTTTATTCTTCTTTAATTCAATTAAATCCACCATTCTCATCATAGAATCCTCCAATATTAATATAAACTTACTAAAAAAGCTGAACGAAGTAAACCCGTTTTAAAAGTTTATTTCATTACAGCTTCCAGTTTATTCAAATTTAGTATCTACCATAAATATATTATTACCATTTAGATAATCACGCACTAACATTCTTTTTTTACCTGCAACTTGTAATTCAGTAATTAAATAGATTCCATCACCTGTTTTTACACCAATTGCATCTTTAAAAATTTTAACAATTGTTCCATTTTCCTGATGACTATGATGCTTTTTAGCATTTGCACATTCATGAATCTTACCAGCCCAAATTTTTATTACTTTTCCTTGATAAACAGTATAAGCCCCAGGCCAAGGATTCATTCCTCGAACTTGATTATAAACTTGAAAAGCACTTTTATTAAAGTCTAACTTTTCTTGTTCATGACTAATTGTTGGTGCATATGTAACTAATTGTTCATCTTGTTCAATAGAATCATTGCTTCCTTCAATAATACTTGGTAATGTTTTAATCAATAATTCTCCACCAGCAATACTTAATCTTTCATATAATTCACCTGTTGTTTCTTGATCACTAATTTCAACTTCTAATTGGCTAATAATATTTCCAGCATCCATCTTTTTGACCATATACATAATTGTTACACCAGTAACTTTTTCTCCATTAATGATAGCATAATGTACAGGTGCCCCACCACGATACTTAGGTAATAATGATGCATGTACATTAATACAACCAAGTTTAGGTACATTTAGTAATGCCTCAGGAATAATTTGACCATAAGCAGCAGTAACAATCAAATCAGGATTTAAATCAATAATTTCTTGATAATCTTGTTTAATCCTTTGTGGCTGAAATACTGGAATATCATTTTCTAGAGCCAGTTCTTTAACTTCAGGCATAGTTAATACTTTTTTACGGCCTACATAACGATCAGGTTGGGTAACTACCCCAATAATTTTAAAATTGTTTTCTAATAATTTTTCTAGTACATGTCTAGAAAAACTAGCAGTACCCATAAATACTATTTTTACTTCTTTCATTTAATCACCACTTTCTTATAAAAGTGTACTAATAATATTAGAAATAATCAATACTAAAGTTTCAATTACTTTAATACATCCATCACTAATCTTTTTCACTACTAATGATAATGCATTTTCATCATTATCATTAGTAGTTCCATAATCAGTTGTAATTGGCTGTTGTTGTTTTATATCTTCTTCAAATTGTTCAAGGTTTTGCTCAAACATTGCTTTTTGAACCCCAAAATTACCAAGTAAACCATTAATCATAAACAAAAGTAATCCTACCAGACACAAATCAATTAAAAAATCTTTCATCCGCCTAAATAATCTCCAATTGCTTTAGCAATAATTTCAACTGTTGCCTGGATTTCTTCTTTAGTATTACTTTGTGCTCCAACTTCTATTAAAACCATATTATCGCTTATTCCTTGATTATAGTGAGAGTTTTTTACATATACCCCTCTACTGATTTTAGGAACTGTCCTATTAGCAATATCTGATAACTTTTGCGATAACTGATTTACTGCATCAAATTTACCACTACTTTTTCCTACTACAAACATAATCTTAGCATATGATTTTCCATTATGATTAATCGTTGATAACTCTTTAGAAATAGAATCTCGATGAAAATCAATAATTAAATCATACCCTCCATTATTTTGTAAACTCTGTTCCAAATACATCTTTGAAACAGAATAGGAATTTTTATAAGCAATATTATGCACTGCCTTATAACCCTCAAAATCATTTCCTTCTACATCACATTGATAACCCTGACTATTTAAACAATCTTTTAAATAATTAGCACCTAATACTACATTATACCCATCATATTCTTCTCCTTGATGAGTATTATAAATATGAATTTTCTTATCTTTAGTAATAGGAAAACTCGTATTTTGTGGATTAGTTGCTACTGGGGTTGAATCATCAGGATTTGGATTAATTGCATTAATAATTTGTGCATTAGAAGAAGTAGATACTTTACTTGGAAGATAAACAATCAAACCAACTATAACGGCTAATTTCAATAAAATCAAAAAAGTATTTTTTAGTCTCATCTTCATCACCCACTATACTATACAACTAATTGTATGCATGAAATGTAGGATTTAGTACCTTAAAGCATTAATACTTTTACTAATTATTTTTGACATTATCTCACACTGTTCATCAATCTGTTTATCACTTAAAACAAAATTACAATCAATTGGATTTAACACTTCATTAAATAACAACTCTAATTCACTATCATCTAATTTACCAATTTGACCCAACATCATTTCTTTCTGTTCCTCATTTAAACTACCTTGATATTTCTCACGCTTTCCAACTTTTAACTTATTTACTGGATTCAAGCTATCACCAAAATAATCAATCGTATAATTTAAAACATCACTAACTAAACTACTAGCATAAATAACTGTAGGAATACCTATAGCTATAACCTTAGCCCCTACTGTTTCTTCATTAATCGCTTGACGATAGTTACCTATTCCACTACCTGGATTAATTCCTACATCATTAATCTGAATTACATGTGCTAATTTACGATAATTTTTTGCACATAAAGCATCTACTACAATTACTAAATCTATATCTTCCTTATCAACAAGAGCTTTTACAATCTCACTCGATTCCATTCCAGTTTGCACTTTTACCCCTGGTGCAATCCCTAAAATATCATAATAATGATTTAAAAGTTTATCTTCGTCATCAAGAAAATGAGTAATTCGGATATCTCTTAATGTTCTAGGTCCTAGAGCATCATTAGTTAAATACTGATTCCCAAGACCGACAACTAGTATCCTAGGATAATCGATTTTATCAATTAAAGGCTTTAAATTATTTACTACCTCATTAATAATTATTTGTTGATCTAAATAGTTCTTAAAACTAATTTCAATATATGTTCCAATTCCTTGATTAATACTTTGATGAGGCTTTATAATAGATACTTTTTCGACCTTTACTCCATTATTAACATACTCTTCCTTATTATAATGTTTACCAGCTTCTAGTTGGCTCAATGATTCTGTTGCTAAATCACTACGTATATTTTTAAAATTCATCTTATCACCTATCATAAATATCACCAATTCTTTGATTTTAATACATTTTTATCTAAATAATATCATCTCAATTCAAAAAAAAGTTGCATTTAATCAATTAATTATATATAATGTAAAAGCAAGAATAAAGCGAGGTGAAAGATCATGGCAAATATGAAACAACAAATTAAACGTTATAAAAATGATAATGTAAAAAGAGCAAAAAACGCTTCTTATAAATCAGCATTAAAAACTGCAATTAAAAAATTATTAGCTGAAGTTGAAGCTGGAAATAAAGATGGAGCTGTAGAAGCTTACAACGTTGTTGCTTCAAAATTAGATGCTTCTGTTTCAAAAGGAATTCATCATAAAAACTATGCTAGTAGACAAAAATCTAGATTAGCTAAATTAGTGAACTCTATCTAAAGATAGGGTTTTTATTTTAAAGGAGAAAATTGTATGGAAAGAAAAGATATTGATATTAAAGATACTTGGGATTTAAGTACTATCTATAATGATCATAAAAGCTTTTATCATGATTTAGAAAAAGCTAAAACATTAATCGATGAACTAGTTAGTTATCAAGGAAAAATATGTAATACAATTGATAGTTTTTATAATTTTTTAACTACTAAAGACCAGGTAGAACGATTGGTTAATAAATTATATTGTTATGCCCATTTAAACTGTGATGTAGAGCCTAATAATCAAGAATATCAAACTATGATGGCTGCTACAATTGGTGTCTTAGAAGCTTCATCAGTTAAGATATCTTTTATTGATAATGAAATAATTGAAGCTAAAGAAAAGGTTTTAGAATACATTAAAGATCCCAAACTTCAAAAATATACTTATAAAATTAATTCATTAATGTTATTTAAAGACCATGTCCTACCAAAAGAACAAGAAGAGCTTCTAGCTAAGGCTGAAAGTATTGCTGATACTTCAAGTCAGGTATTTAATGCTTTACGACTTGAATATGATGATGTTTTAGAAAATGGCGAAATGAAAACTTTAAATAATGCGACTTTAAATCAATTTTTAAAAAGTAAAGATGATAATGTTCGTAAACAAGCATATACTAACTTTTTTAAAGAGTATAAGAAATTTGAAAATGTTTTTGCTCAAACTTTATCTGGAGTAATGAAAAAAGATGTTTTTTATGGAAATGTTCGTAAATTCGATAATGCTTTAGAAGCTAGTGTTTTTGATGATGATGTCCCAAGTGAATTATTTTTCAAAGTATTAGATAGTGCTAATATTAAATATCGTCATTTATTTCATCGTTATAATTGCTTAAAAAAAGAACTTTTAAACAAGGAAATAATCTATAATTATGATTTAAATATTCCCCTTGTTTCATCAATAAAAAAAGAATATACGATTGATAAATGTTTTGAAATCATCAACGAATGTTTAAAACCATTTGGTCAAGATTATTTAAAAATCATTAACAAAGCAAGAGAAGAACGCTGGATTGATTATTATCCAACACCTGGAAAAAGAATTGGTGCTTATTCTAGTGGCAGCTACGATACAAATCCATTTATTTTAATGAATTTCATTGGTGATTATAATTCTCTATCAACTTTAATTCATGAATTAGGACATAGTGTTCATAGCTATTTATCAAATCAAAATCAAGAATCAGTTAATGCAAGTTATCGTATTTTTGTAGCTGAAGTTGCTTCAACTGTAAACGAGACATTACTAATTAATTATATGATCAATAATGCTAAAAACGATCAAGAAAAAGCATATTTTATCTATGAGCAGCTTGAAAATTGCGTTGGATTAATTTTTAGACAACCTATGTTTGCAGATTTTGAACATAAATTACACACAATGGCAGAAAATAATGAACCATTATCATCACAAGTAATTACAGATTTATATGCAAAATTAAATCAAGAATATTATGGTGATGATGTTGTAATGGATGAATTGGTTGGCTGGTCTTGTTATTATGTACCACATTTCTATTATAATTATTATGTTTATAAATATACCTTAGGAATGACAGTTGCTCTAGCAATAGTTAATCGAATCTTAAAAGGTGATCAAAATCAAATAGATAATTATTTAAACTTCTTAAAATCTGGTGGTAGTATGGCTCCAGTTGATTTACTAAAAAAAGCTGGTGTGGATCCTTTAGATGATCAAATTTATGCTGATGCTTTTAATTATTTTGAAAATTTATTAAATCAGTTTGAAACAATTAAAAAAACTAAAAAAGATGTTTAGAGAATCACAATTGATTCATCAAACATCTTTTTTATTACTTTTTTGTCTTTTTCTTTTTTGGAAGAACTAGACTTAATAAAAATGATATAACAAATACCCCAGCTACAGCATTCCCATTAAAAATATCTCCTACTATCGCTGGAAAAGCTGCAAAAAAGTTACCAGATGTTTGTGTTAAACCAACGCCAATACAAAAAGCAAGAGAAACAATAATCATTGTACGATCATCAAATTCATTTTCTTTAAGCATTTTGATCCCCTCATACATAATTGAACCAAACATCATGACTGTACATCCACCTAATACAGCTTGGGGCAATGAATTAAAGAATGCTCCTAATGGTGGAAATAATGAAGCTAAAATTAAAATTAAAGCTCCCATTAAAATTGTAAAGCGATTAATAACTTTAGTCATCGTAACTAATCCAACATTTTGACTAAAAGATGTTAATGGAATACATCCAAAACAACCTGAAACAGCACTAGAGAAACCATCAACAGCTAAAGAACCTTGTAATTCCTCCATTTTAATATCACGCCCTAAAGCACCTGTACATACTGCAGTTGCAGCCCCAGTTGTTTCTGCTGCAGACACTAAAAATACAATTGCAATTGTAAAAAATGCACCTAAATCAAATACTGGTGTGTGACTAGTAAAAAATACTAACTTAGGAATACTAAAAATCCCAACTTCACTAATAGTTTTGGATATCCCAGAAAAATCTACCATTGGTGCAATATTCGCAACCGTAAAAATTATTGATAATAAATATCCAAATATTAACCCAACTAAAATATTTAAATTTTTATAAACCCCTTTTAATAAATAGCGTGATACTAAACAAACAATTAAAGTAAATGCTCCAACTAATAAATGATACCAAGCCCCAAAATCACTTACACCATTTCCACCACCCCAGGAATCCATACCAACAGATAAAAGTGAAAGCCCAATTGCAATTACTACACAAGCAGATACTACTGGTGTTAAAAAACGTTTCCAGTACTTTGCACTTAATCCTACTAAACCTTCAAAAATCCCACCTAAAATAACTGCACCAATCATTCCTTCATATCCTAATTGTGGATTTGTACATATGACTAGTAAACTGCCTAAAAAAGTAAAACTCACTCCCATTACAATCGGAAGCTTTGAACCAATCTTCCAGATTGGATAAAGTTGCATACAAGTTCCAATACCAGCTACAAACATTGCACATTGTAACAACTGAGTAATTTCAGCAGAAGTTAGATGTTCTCCTGTCCCCCTCACAATAGCTGCACCACAAACAATCAACACTGGCGCTAAATTGGAAACAAACATCGCCAGAACGTGCTGCAATCCAAAAGGTATCGCTTTTTTTAATGGAACACGTCCATTTAATACATAGATGTTTTCTGTACTTATTGATACAACCTTTTCCTCTTTATTGTTCTTCATAATCAATACCCTCATTCTTATTTTAATATTCATATCTCTTATTATCATCTTATAAAATAAGACTAAAATTTCTATAAAAAACGATAAAATTTTACCACACTTATAAACAAATATCTACTACTTATCCTACATTTCCCTTTATAAAATAATAGTTTATTTATTTTCATAAATATATAATGATATGTTATAATTATACTGAGGTGAAATTCATGAAAAGAGATGAAACAAGAGCTATCAAAATAGGTAACCTTACTATTGGTGGTAATAACGAAGTAATTATTCAATCAATGACAAATACTAAAACTAAAGATATAAAAGCTACTGTTAAACAAATTAATGAACTGGCAGATGCTGGGTGTCAATTAGTTCGTTTAGCTGTATTAAATATGGAAGATGCTCTAGCAATAAAAGAAATTAAATCACAAGTAAATATTCCTTTAGTAGCTGACATCCATTTTGATTATCGTCTTGCTTTACAAGCAATAGAATCTGGAATTGATAAAATTAGAATCAATCCTGGAAATATTGGTTCTATTGATAAAGTAAAATTAGTAGTGGAAGCTTGTAAAAAAAGACAAATTCCAATTCGAATCGGTGTTAATGGCGGTTCACTAGAAAAAGATATCTTAGAAAAATATGGTCGTCCTACTGCTAAAGGAATGATCGAAAGTGCCAAAAAACATATTAAAATATTAGAAAGTCTTGATTTCTATGATATTTGTATCTCTTTAAAATCTTCTAATACCTTACTTACAATAGAAGCATATCAACTTGCCAGTGAAACATTCCCTTACCCATTACATATTGGGGTTACTGAAGCTGGTACTAAACTAGGTGGAACAATCAAATCTAGTTTAGGAATTGGGACTATTTTATACCAGGGAATTGGTAATACAATTAGAGTATCGTTAAGCGATAATCCAATTGAAGAAATAAAGGTTGGTAAAATATTATTAAAAGAATTAGAATTAATTGACAATGTTCCTACCCTAGTTTCATGCCCTACTTGCGGTAGAATTCAATATGATTTAATTCCTATTGCTAAAGAAATTGAAGATTTTTTAAATACAATCAAAGCCAATATTACAGTTGCAATAATGGGATGTGCTGTTAATGGTCCAGGTGAAGCAAAACATGCTGATATTGGTATTGCTGGAGGAGTCAATGAAGGATTGTTGATTAAAAAGGGTGAAATTATTCGTAAGGTTAAACAAGAAAATATTGTTGATGAATTGAAAAAAGAAATATTGAAAATGATTAAGTAGCCTAGTGCTACTTTTATTATTTATGCATATTATTTAATACGGAGGGCAAATAATGAGCAATAGTAGTTATGATGATTTATTTAGTCTTGATTTTATAGAGTTTAAAAAACTTGTATATGAACAAGGTGTTGATATTGATGAAAAACAATTATTGATTATCTATGAACTTATTCAAAATAATCAATATGCTTTAGTAGATAGTCATTACAACGAAGTACTTTATAATTATATAAGTGAAAAGACAAGTATTTCTACTTGTCTTAAAATAAAATCTTTTTTAATTAATTTTCCTAATTATTTTAAATTTGGATTAAAAATTTGATTTCTAAACATTTCAATCTCTTCCTTATATGGAGCAATTTTTTCAACATATGGTGTTTCTAAAATCTTAGGAACATCTTTTAATTTTTCATGATGAACAATCATATTTAATGTATCGAAACCAATGTGTCCATAACCAATATTTTCATGCCGATCTTTGCTAGCCCCACATTCATTTTTAGAATCATTAACATGAACAACTAATAAACGTTCCAAACCTATTTTTTGATCAAATTCAGCTAAAATATCATCAAACTTAGCTAAATCATAGCCAGCATCATGTAAATGACAAGTATCTAAACATACTCCTAAACAATCATTATTATCAACATGATCAATAATATATTTGATTTCATCAAATGATCGTCCACATTCTGAACCTTTACCAGCCATAGTTTCTAGCGCTATTTTTACATTACCACAGTTTTTAGTCGCTTCATTTAATCCTTCAACTATTCTATCCAAACCAATCTGACTTCCAGCTCCAACATGTGCCCCTGGATGTAAAACTAATTTTGTCATTTCTAATGCTTTACAACGTTCAATTTCTTGTTTTAAAAAGCTTACAGCTAATTCAAAGGTCTCTGGTTTTGTAGTATTTGCTAAATTAATAATATATGGTGCATGGACAACAACATTATTAATATCTATACCATTTTCTTTCATTAACACTTTAGCTTCGTCAGCTCTTAATTGTTCTATAGGTTTACGAGCTGTATTTTGGGGAGCGCCAGTATAAAACATAAATGTATTAGCCTGATATGACAAGGCTTCTTTAACTGATCCTAATAACATCTCTTTACCAGACATTGATACATGACTTCCAATTATCATTAATCTTCTACTCCATTTCTTTTTTCACGTTGAGCTGCTCTTGCCCGTTCCTTTTTTTGGCGTCTGATATCATCTTGAATCATTTGACGCTTTTGTTTTCGAACTACCTGTTCAATTTCACGTTTTCTTTTTTTCTTATAACCTGGTTTAACTTTTTTTGGTCTTCTAATAATACTTTGAACCTTTTTTTCTAATTCAGTTTGCTGCTTAGGACGTTTAGTTCTTTTTAGACGTTCCCCTAAATCTACAAATTGATTATTTTTAATTGTCATATTCTTAAAAGAAATACCTTTTCTCTCTAAAATCCTTAAATTATCTTCATCAGCACTGTCATACATACTATAGCAGATTCCCATATAATTTCCACGTCCACTACGGCCACTACGATGAATATAGAAATCAGCCTCTTTAGGAAGTTCCATATTTATTACATGAGAAACCCCATCTATATCAATACCTCTAGCTGCAATATCTGTAGCAACTATATATTGATATTCATTATTATGGATTCTACGCATCATTTGTTTACGTTCACGAGGCTCTAAGTCTCCATGAATTTCACCAACTTTAAATCCTTCTTCACGCAATTTTTTAGTAATTCTAGCAACTTCATCACGTTTATTTGCAAAAATAATACAAATATATGGATCAATAATCATCATTATCTTCTTTAAAACTTCATAACGATTTTGATGTTTTGTTGCTAACAAAATATGTTCAACATTATCAGTAGTAACTTTATCATCATCAATTTCTATTATTACTGGTGTCTTCATATATTTCTTTAAAAATGGTCTAAGCATCTGGGGAATTGTTGCAGAAAAAACCATCATTCTTAAATCATCTTTCATTTTACCTGCAACTGCATCAATATCCTCTAAATATCCAAACTCTAATGTCATATCGGCTTCATCAATAACAAAAATAGATGCTGTAGTTATTTTTAAAGCTTGTTCATCTAAAGATAAATCTTTAATTCTACCAGGTGTACCAATAACGATATGTGGCTGGGTTGATAATTTATTAACTGCTTTTTGACGATCACTACCTCCAATAATTAAAGATACTCTAATATCTTTATTATATTTAATAAACAACTTAGCATTATTATAAATTTGTGTTGCTAATTCTCTAGTTGGAGCAGTAATTACTGCTTGAACAGAATCATCATCAGTATTTATACGATCTATAATTGGTAATAAAAATGCATGTGTTTTACCAGTTCCTGTTTGCGAAATACCAATTATATCATTATTTTTATATACTAAAGGAATTACTTTTTCCTGAATTGGTGTTGGTTTAGTGAAACCTAGCTCGTTAATTGTTTGATAACAAAATTCTTGAAATTTATAATTTTCAAATTTATTCATCTTTTTCCTCCTTTTCTTTGATAAATTCAATTAATTTTATCACAACAACACTAAAAAGCAAATAAATTTGTTTATAATTCTCTCTTTATGTATTTTGATATATTTAAAGAAAAAAATACCTAATTTACAGATATTTGTTGATATGCACAAATAAAAAAATATTACATAATATATATTAAAGGAGGGATAACATGAACCCATTCTATGATGAAAATTTCTACTACGATAATTTTAATCCACAAATCTATTCTATGAATCAAATAAATCCACTTGACCGCAAAATGAAAACTAAAATGAATTTGAGAAAATCTATACACTATGCTTCAAAAACTATTTATACAATTAATCAAGTAATACCATTAATTTATCAAATTCGTCCTATTATTAATAATACAAAAAACGCATTTCGTGTCATTCAGGCAGTAAATCATATTAATGATATTAATTTTGACGAAGTAGAACAAAATATCACTCCAATCAATGAAAATCAAACAAAAAATACTACTAATGATGACGTAGAATTTGAAAATATGATACAATAGCTTTGAGGTGATTTTATGAAAGTTTATCAAGTTATTCCTCGAGGTTATTGTAAAGGTGTTATCCAAGCTATCGAAATTGCTAAAAAACAAGCATATCAAGATGATACCTATATTTTAGGAATGATTGTGCATAATCAATATATTGTTGATGCTTTAGAAAATTTAGGCATTAAAACTATTGATAAAAAAGGAGCTTCACGTGAAGAACTCCTTGACTTAGTTGATCAAGGAACTGTAATTATCACTGCTCATGGTGCAAGTGAACAAGTAATTAACAAAGCTCGAAAGAAAAATCTAAACGTAATTGATGCTACTTGTCAAGATGTTATTAAAACACATGATTTAATAAAAAGATATTTGGATAAAAAAATAGAGATTTTATATATAGGAAAAAGTGGTCACCCTGAATCTGAGGGAGCTTTATCTATTGATTCTAAACATATTCATTTAATTGAAACAAAAAAAGATATTGATAACTTAGATCCAAATTTAGTTTATGTTATAACAAATCAAACTACAATGTCTCTATATGATGTATATGATTTATGCGAATATGCTAAAACTGTACTTAAAAATATAACTATTGCTAAAGAAACATGCCAAGCAACAACAATCAGACAAGAAGCTATTGCTAAAATCAATGATGATGTAGATGTTGTCTTCATTGTCGGTGATCCTCATTCTAATAATACCCAAAAGTTAGCAAATATATCTTCTAATAAAGCTAATAAAACTACTTATATGATTGAGAGTGTAAATGATATTACTTTAGAAATGTTAAAAGATAAAAAAGTTGCAGCAGTTAGTTCTGGAGCATCCACTCCAACCTATTTAACAAATCAAGTAATCAACTATTTAAAACAATTTAACTATCATGATACTTCAACATATATTAAACCAAATATAGATTTAAATAAAATTCTATAAATCCCCTATTAATGGGGATTTTAATTTAAAAATAAAAACTCTAATATTTTTGGTGAATCTCTAAATTTAATTAAATCTTTCAATTTTGACATCTGTCAAAGTAAAAACAAGGACAGCTTTTTAATAAGTTATAATAAGGTAAAATAATCTACGATTAATGAATTTCTAAACAACAAAAAAGCAAATCTTTCGATCTGCTTTGAATTAATTTTTTACTAACATATATTGACTGTTTGTAATATATCTTTTATATATTCATGCAAATTTAATGATGGATTTTCTTTATAATATTCATAACTACTATATTTAATTTTTTGATATATTATTTCATTTTTCTCACAAATTCTTTCTGCATTTTGAATTGCATATAAAACATCATTTATTGTAAGAGAGTTTAATATTCTTTTAAAATTAGCCTCCTCTTTATACTCTAACATTGATTCAAAGGATTTACTATAACAACGATTAATATCATTTAAATAGTTCCTCCTATGACTTCTATTCTCCATAGCACATTTTTTATGCAAAATTATCCATAAATCAAATGTATAATTACAGTATCCTAGTACATACTTAACTTTCTTTTTAAGTTTTGAAGCTTCTTTCATAACTGATAACGTTCTTTGAAAAGACATTTCATTCTGTAGTTCTTCAAAATCAAATACATGTAATATTTCTATATCACTTAATATATTTATCTTTTTTATCATTTTTTTAGGATTTTTTTCTACTTTAAGAATAAACTTCACATTATATCTAGCATTTTCATTACTGTTTATTTGTCCTTGCAACCATTCTAAATACCATTTTTCAGTTTCTCCTTCCACAGAAAAATAATATATTCTACATTCCTTTTTAAACATATTATTCAACCTCTGAGATATCATTTATAAATTTTTCTAACAGCTCATAAAAATCTATATCTTTAACAGCCCCATATCTTCCTAAAAAATAATGTTTCATATAGTCATCAGCTTTTCTCACACCTCTATGACCAGCTGTTTTAAAATCAGACAACGAATAATGCGTACTTAGATGCGTATTATCATCCCTTTCAACAAACTTTATCTCATCTCTTCTTACAATATTTGCATTTAAGAAAATTGGATTATGTGTATTGAATATCAATTGTGCATTCTTTTTGTTAATATCGTCATCATGAAAAATATTAATAATATTCATTAATGCCATAGGATGTATGTTAGCATCAAATTCATCTAAAACTAAAACCAAACCTTCTACTAATGCTTTTAAAATAAGTGGAAACATATTTATAAAGCGAACTGTCCCATAAGATTCAAAATATTTTGCAGGAATCGCAATACCATTATCTTTAAATATTGAGCATAATTGTACTTCCCCTCCATCTTTTGGTACAACATAACCTAGTGCATTTGAATTAATTCCAAATAACTTAGCAGCTTCATTAATTGTATGTTCTACAAAAACAGTTCCACCTTTTGAATTATCCAATTTACTTTTTATTTCTGTGGCATCTGCCCTATATATAACAATAAACTTTTCCTCAAACCATTCTAAAATAAAAGAAACTAATTTAGAACTAAACATCATTTTAAAACCATTAGTCAAAAATAGTTCAGTAGGATTTAAATTGTTTCTAGCTAAAGCTTTTGCACTATCTTCATTCTTTCTAAATTCTTTTATTAAATATTGTTCAATAACCTTAAGATCAAAAAAATCTATATTTTCTGTTCTTTCAAAAATAGTTTTATTATTAATTGTTAACTTTTCAAATTTTATCTTTCTTTGATAACTTTTATCTAAAAACAACCCTAAATCAATAATTAATTCATATTCAACTAATAAATCCTGTTCTACAAATCGAATATAAAACTTTGTGGGTTTGGGTAATTTATTTAAATTATTAGGAATTAGTTCTAACTTTCGCTCTGAAATATTTGGTAATCTCATCTCATCAGAATTTCTAATATTTCCTTTTAATATAATTTCTTTAAATACATCCATTGCACAAATAATATTTGTTTTACCTGATGCATTAGATCCATAAATAATTGCTGAACACAATCCTTTATAAGTTTTTTTTCCTATTTTATGTTCTAAAATACTGTATTCTAAATCTTTTTGTTTAGGAGCAGGTGTCATTAAAAAATCCATTTCGTCTAAAAATGACTTAAAATTCTCTGTCTTAAATTCTAACAACATATTTTCACCTCATTTTGCATATTTTCTTCAAAATAAATTATAATTACATTATTATTATAACACTTTTCAAAATAATTAGAACCATTTTAAAAAAATATCGTAAAATAAAAACTAACTAATTAAAAATAAGTTTCAAATCAAAATCTTAGACATATACAATGTATTTATTTCATCATGAATGTAGAGTTTATATTTATTTTCTATTATTTCCTGTTTTATCTTCTCTTTATTAGCTATAAAATATTTATCAATTTTGTTCGCTGTTATCTTATTATTGACTCTAGCTACACCTTTATTACTTTTAATTTTTCTGTTGCTTCATTAAAATTTTCATCTCTTAAAATCACTTCAATTAATTTTATGTTGTTGCTTTATACTCTACTTTCCCACAAGATTACAGTTATTAATTATAAAATTATTCTTGATTTCAAACTGGCTAAATATTACACATAGTGAGCTACACCATATAAACATTAAACTCTTCACTATTAGTGATATATCTACTATATATGCCTCAAACCGACTTCTTGTGACAACCTTCTTTGACCTTGGATTTCAGTTTGATGTACTACATTATCCACCATTTAGCCTTATATCAAATTTCTGTTCGTAATCTCAAAAAACTTACTACACCACTTCCCAACCATAGCATCACTGTTAACGACTTATGATTCACTATGTTTGACAGTAATTATCTGCGATTGGACTTTCACCAGCCAGATATACGTACAAAATAAAAACTAATTATCCAGATAAAAATCAATAAGTTATCATAACAATAAAAGACAGCTTATCAAACTGTCTAATATATATAATAGTCTTTTAAATTTGAAGTAATAACATCCACATCTTTATCTTTCAATAAATCTTTCACCTTATTTTCCATTATTACCTCAATGTGATGTGGTACATCAATTAACACAATGTTATGATCATAAGCATATTTTGCATGACGATGCTTAGTATCACCTGTAATATAAGCATCTACTTTGCCAGCTAAATATTCTAAATCATCACTACCACTACCACCACAAATAGCAATAGTTTTAATTATTTTTTCTTTACCTGCATATTTAACAGGTAGATTAAATATTTTTTTAATTCTATCTACTAGTTCGCTAGTTAAACAAGGCTTATTTAAAACAGCCTGCTTTCCAACCTGAATATCATCATAACACTTTACATCATGAACATCTAATTCATTAATTAACCAGTCATTCATTGAAATACCATTTTTACCTTGGTCTAAACATGTATGTAAACTATAAACAACTATATTATTTATTATTGACAATTTAACAAACTTGCCATGATGATTATCAAAACTTAAATTATCAATCTTTTCTAATAAAAAAGGATGATGTGTTATTAACATCTGACAATCCTTTTCTATAGCTAATTGTAAACTTTGTAAATCTGCATTTAACGAAACCATGACACGATTTATTTCTTGATTTACATCTCCAATTTGCATACCACACTTATCCCATGGCTGCTGTAAATTCAAAGGAAAATATTTTTCTAAATAATTAATTATTTCATAAGCTTTCATGTAGTACCTCTTTGATCATTTTCATTTTAGCATTTATTTCATGATAACGTGGATGATCCTGGGATAATGTATTTTGAATTTTTTTATATACAAAATATTGTTTTTTCCATTTTTCTTTAAATAATGGTGTTTGATTATTAATCAAAATCGGACCAAATTCTTCATCTCTTTGACTATAAGTAATAGCTTTATTTTTCCTAGCTGTAACAACCATTACTTCATATATATGCCCACTATCTTTGACCATCTGTTCATCAATTATGATCCAGTCATTAGCAAATAAATATTTTCTTAAATGATCATTATTAGTATTAGCTTGTAAAAACATCACTTCGATATTTCTTAAATATTCACGATGCTCATCAAGTATTTCACAAATTAAATATGCTCCCATTCCTGCAATACTAATCATATCAACTTGACGCTTTAGAATAGGATTTAATCCACTCCCTAATAATGGAAAAACCTGATTATCTAACTTATATTGTTTTATCGTTTCTTTAGAAGAATCTAGTGGTCCTTTAGCTACATCGCAAGCATACGCCTTTGTTATAACTTTATTTTCAACTAAATAACAAGGTAAATAGCCATGATCTGTTCCAATATCTGCTAAAATACTTCCTTGTTTATATTTTATGATTACATCTGCAATTAACTGTAATCTTTTTGATAGTTTCATCTAACGATCCAAGAAATCCTTTAACCTCTTTGAACGTGAAGGATGTTTTAATTTACGTAATGCTTTAGCTTCAATTTGACGAATTCTTTCCCTAGTTACACTAAATTCTTTACCTACTTCTTCTAATGTTCTAGTTCGTCCATCATCCAATCCAAATCTTAAACGTAATACTTTTTCTTCACGATCTGTAAGTTCTAATAAAACTTCATTTAACTCATCTTTAAGTAGTTCATTTGCAGCATAATCATCTGGAGACATTGCTCCTTCATCTTCAATAAAATCACCTAAATGAGAATCATCTTCTTCACCAATTGGTGTTTCTAAAGAAACTGGTTCTAAAGAAATCTTTTGAATTTCACGAACCTTTTCAGGTGTCATCCCATCCATTTTTTCAGCAATCTCTTCAGCACTTGGTTCACGACCTAATTCTTGTATTAACTGACGTTGTATTCTAGTTAATTTATTAATTGTTTCTACCATATGTACAGGAATACGTATTGTTCTAGCCTGATCAGCAATAGCTCTAGTAATTGCCTGACGAATCCACCAGGTAGCATATGTTGAAAACTTAAATCCTTTAGTGTAATCAAATTTTTCAACCGCTTTGATCAGCCCCATATTTCCTTCTTGAATCAAATCTAAAAATAACATTCCCCGACCAACATATCTTTTTGCAATTGATACAACTAAACGTAAATTAGCAGCAGCAAGTTCCTTTTTAGCAATTTCATCACCTTCTAAGATTTTTTTAGCTAAATCAATCTCCTCATCATGTGATAATAACTCAACTCTACCAATCTCTTTAAGATACATCTTTACAGGATCATTAATTTTAACATTGCTGCCTAATTGATTTTGATCCAATTCAGCATCAGCATCTGCAACTTGATACATATGAAGCGTATCTCCAGTCATCATATCGAAATCACCAGCAAAATCTAAATCAGGAGTATCATCATCTAAACCTAGATCATCATCTAAATCAAGGTCCATATCTAAGTCAGCTGGTACCCCAGTTAATAATAAATCATCTTCAACATCTAAATCATCTAATCCATCATCCGAAATAATAATATCATTATTCCCTATAAACTCTAATAATTCTTCTGCAAGCTCATCATTCAAATCATAATTAGACAAATAATTATCAATTTGATCCTGCGTTAGAATTCCATCACCCTTTTTGGCATCATTTAAAACTATTTTCTTTAAATCATCAAATGACACACCTACAACATTTTTCTTCTTCATACTTTACTCCTTATCTTTTAATGCTATGATTTCTTTTAATATCTGTGCTTTTTGTTTAGGATCAAATGTATCCTTTAAAGCTTTCGTTAATTCTTCTACCTTAATTCTTACTGTCTTTTCTTTAATTATCTCAATATAATCTTCTATTGCTTTACTATCTTTTAACTCTGGTAACTCTAATTGCGAAATCTCTACTATATTTTTAACAAGATTTTCATCTTCAATACTACTAATCAAATCCGCAACCTCTAAAACTACTTCCTGACGATAATAATCAACTATATAAGAAGCAATAATACGATAAGTATCATTAAACATAAAACCTGCTTTTGCTTCATACATCATTGCGACATTTTTATCATTCATCATATAATATAATAGATCACGTTCCGCTCTTACATATTTATCAATTAAGCGAATACTTTTTTGATATGGAATATAATTACTTGGATTAACTTGTTCTATTTTAGAAACATTTTTATCACTAACTAATCTTGTAATTGTTTCTTTTGAAAAACCTGATTTTTTTTCTAATTGCTGGATATAATAATCCTGATCAATTATATCACTAAGATTACTTATTTCTTTAGCAATCGTTTCTAAGTACTTTTTACGATCATCATAATTATCCATGTTAGTCATTTCATAATAATAATTCATTTTAAAATCTAAAGATGAAAGCGGACTTTTAATTAATGATTCTAACTCATCTCCACCTTTTTTATCTAAAAATTCATCTGGATCTAAATTTTCTGGTAAATCAACAACTTTTATCGTAAAACCTTCATGTAATAAGATATCAATACTTTTAATTGTTGCATTTTTACCTGCTTTATCACCATCAAGACATAGATAAACTGTTTTACTGAGACGTTTTAATAGTGATACATGTCCTTTTGTTAAAGCAGTTCCCATAATTGCAACCGCATTTTTTATCCCTGCTTTATATAAAGCAATAACATCCATGAATCCTTCTGTAATAATTACAAAACCAGCCTGTCTTGTTTCTTCAATTACACGATGATAATTATATAATGTCTCTCCTTTTATAAATATATCAGATTCTGGAGAGTTCATATATTTAGATTCATTTTGACTTGGCTGATATATTCTTCCACTAAAACCAACAACACGTCCATTAGCATCATGTAAAGGAAACATGATTCGATTACTAAAACGATCATAACCAGCATTTGATTCAATTACCAATCCTGATTCATACATTGACACTTTATTAAAATTCATTTTTTCAAATGCTTTTAATAAAATATTATTACTTGGTGCATAACCAATTTCAAACATATCAATAATTTCATCAGTTATTTTTCGTTTAGTTAAATATTCTTTTGCATCAATTGCTAATTTAGTATTCAAATAATGATTATATATTTTATTAGCTTCATCATGCATTTTATATAATGGTTCAAATTTTTGTTCAACAGGTTGAACTCTTTTTTCAAGATTGTATTCACTAATATCTATATTTCCCATTGAAGCAACCATTTTAACAGCTTCAATATAAGGAATCTTTAAATAATTTTTTAAAAATGTAAAAACATTTCCCCCATTATGACAAACAAAACACATATAAATTTGTCTTTCAGGTGAAATAGACATCGAAGGATGACTATCATCATGAAATGGACAAAGAGAAACATAATTACGACCTTTTTTTTGTAAAGAAAGATAATTGCCAATGACATCAACAATATCAACACTCTGCCTAATCTCATTAATTTTTTCTGCTGATAACCTTGGCATTAATACTCCTCCCTATTAGAATGTAACCTTTTTATTAAGATAATTCACTAATTCATCAATTGGTAAACGAACTTGTTCCATTGTATCACGATCACGTACTGTAACTGCATTATCCTCTATTGTATCAAAATCTACAGTTATACAATATGGTGTTCCAATAGCATCTTGTCGACGATACCGTTTACCTATTTGTCCAGCAACATCATATTCACAACTAAAATGTTTAGCTAACATACTATAGATTTCAGTAGCTTTTTCACTTTGTTTTTTAGTTAATGGTAAAACAGCAACTTTATATGGTGCTAAAGCTGGATGTAATTTCATTACAATTCTAGTTTCCCCATCTTCTAATAATTCTTCTTCATAACTGTCACATAATACAGATAGGAATAAACGATCTGCCCCAACAGATGGCTCAATTACATAAGGGATATATTTCTCATTAGTTGTTGGATCTAAATATTCTAATGATTTTCTTGAATGATTTTGATGTTGTGTCAAATCATAGTCTGTACGATCTGCAATCCCCCATAATTCACCCCAACCAAATGGAAAATTGTACTCAACATCACAAGTTCCCTTTGAATAGAATGATAATTCTTCTTTTTCATGATCTCTAAAACGTAAGTTTTCTTCTTTTAAACCTAAATCTTTTAAAAATTGTTTACAATATTCTTTCCAATATTCAAACCACTCTAAATCAGTATCTGGTTTACAGAAAAATTCTAATTCCATTTGTTCAAACTCACGCATTCTAAAAATAAAGTTACCTGGTGTAATTTCATTCCTAAAAGCTTTACCAATCTGTCCAATACCAAAAGGAACTTTTTTACGTGTTGTTCTTTGAATATTTTTAAAATTCACAAAAATACCTTGTGCTGTTTCAGGACGTAAATATACTGTAGATTTAGCATCTTCAACAACTCCCATTTTAGTTTCAAACATCAATTTAAATTGTCTAACATCAGTAAAATTACTTTTGCCACATTTTGGACAAACAATTTGATGATCTTCAATATATTTTACTGTTTCCTCACTAGTCCATCCCTCACTATGAACATTTGGATCATGATCTTCAATCAATTTATCAGCACGATGTCTAGTTTTACATTCTTTACAATCGATCAGTGGATCAGAAAATCCTCCAACATGTCCACTAGCTTCCCAAACTTTTGGATTCATAAATATCGCAGAATCTAAACCAACATTATATGGTGATTCTTGAATAAAACGTTTCCACCATAACTGTTTAATGTTATTTTTCATTTCAACCCCTAAAGGTCCATAATCCCAAGTATTTGCTAAACCATCATAAATTTCTGATCCTTGATAAACAAATCCTGATGTCTTAGCATGATTTACTAATTTATCCATATCTTTATTTGCCATAACTTACTCCTTCATATGCCAGTTTTAGATGCATAAACAACGAAAGACTTGAACATAGTCAAGCCTAGTTTATTTATATACTCTATACTTAATTTATTTTTATACACTATATAAAATACCCTTATAGTGGTTGTCTGTCAACCAATCATAAGGGTACTAAATAAAAGTTCGCTCATTTAACCATTCTAAAATATCTTTATATACTTCTAGACGTTGGCAATCATGTAAAATATCCTGATGACTATTCTCATATAATTTTAATGAAAGATCCTTAACCCCTTTATCTAAAAGATTATCATATAACCATTTTGGTCCTTTTCCAAATCTACCAAAAGAATCTTTTAAACCTGAAACTATAAATACTGATAAATAATCAGGAATTTTCTTAATTGTTTCAGATAAAGTTACTTCTTTAATAAGCTTTAAAATATCATTATATGCCTGATTAGTATAAATAAAGTCTGTGAAAGGATCTTGATGATATAATTCCAATTCATTTAAATCAGATGTTATGTATGTTTCACATTTGACAATTGTTTTTTTAATTAATTTGGAACGATACATATTTCCTCTTAAAATAACTTCACCTTTTACAAATGCTTTACCAAGATTTATATGTCTTAGCTTTCCACATGTCCCCATAAACACACACCCTTGAACATAGTCTCCGTAGTTTGCTACATATTTACGTAAAACAATTGAACCAAGCTCATTACCAATCATAAAATATGGTAAATCAGGATATCTAGCAGCCATCATATTTCGAAGTCTCTGCATATCTTCAACTAAATTTTTTGTAGCATCTCCATCACCAAAATAACCTTGTTCATAATTATATAAAGACATTCCATGACCAGGAAAATCGCTAACAACAACAACAAAGCCATCATGTGCTAAATATTCAGCAAAACGCTGGTAACGCCCTAAATGTTCACCCATAGCATGATGAATCTGAATAATTGCTTTATAACGAATCATTACAGTAGGAAGATAAACATCAAAATTCACATATGTTTTAGTAACAGACGTAAAAGTTTCACTAAATTTCATCGTTTTTTTCTCCACTTTTGATTATTATATTGATTGCTAGTCTTTCTTGGTTTTATTAAACATTTTTTGCCAAAACCTATTAAATCTTTACGATTCGCTTTAATTAACGCTTCATAAACCAAATCATAATTTTTAGGATTACGATACTGGATCAATGCTCTTTGCATTGCTTTTTCTTTGGGTGATTTAGGGACATATACTTTTGACATATCCCGAGGATCTAATTCTGTATAATACATCGTTGTTGAAAGTGTTCCTGGAGTTGGATAAAAATCCTGAACTTGTTCAGGCTGATGATGAATATCTCGCAAATACTCTGCTAATTCAATAGCATCTTCCAATGTACATCCTGGATGAGATGACATTAAATATGGCACTAAAAACTGTTTTTTATTATATTCATTATTTAATTGATAATATTTATCAACAAATTTTTCATATAAACCTCTTCGTGGTTTACCCATTTTGTCTAGAACCTGATTACTTATATGTTCAGGTGCAACTTTTAATTGTCCGCTAATATGATTTTGAACTAATTCTCTAAAAAAACTATCATCTTTATCATACATTAGATAATCATATCTAATTCCTGAACGAACAAAAACCTTTTTAACATTAGGCAGCATTTTCAATTCATTTAATAATTCTTTATAATCTTGATGACTAACTTCTAAATTTTTACAAGGCTTAGGCCATAAACATTGCTTTGTTGGACAAGCACCATGAGTATTTTGCTTTTTACATGCTGAATGCCTAAAATTCGCAGTTGGTCCACCAACATCATGAATATAACCCTTGAACTCTGGATCCCAAACCATTTTTGATGCTTCAGCAATTATTGATTCATGAGAACGAGTTTGAACTATTCTACCTTGATGAAACGCTAAAGCACAAAAATTACATGAACCAAAACATCCCCTATTACTAATCAATGAAAACTTTACTTCATCAATAGCAGGAATATGTTTATGACTAGGATGATAAGTTCGCATATAATCTAATGAATATGCTCGATCAAATTCACGTTGAGTCAAAGGTCGATTAGGTCGATTTTGTACCACATACCAACCCTGATAAGGCTCAACTAATGTTTTAGCATTATAATGATCAGTATTTAAATACTGAATTTGAAAAGATTTTGCATAAGCTTCTTTGTCTTTACAAATATCTTCATAACTTGGTAACATAATTGGTTCATGAGCATCATCAAGATTCTTAGTTTTAAAAACTGTTCCATCTAAATAAGTTAAATATTTAATATCTAAGCCACTATCCAATGCTTCAGCTACCTCAATAATACTGTTTTCCCCCATACCATATAACAATAAATCAGCATTAGCATCAATAATAATAGATTTACGAACTTTATCATCCCAATAATCATAATGACCTAATCGCCTCAAACTAGCCTCAATCCCACCAATTATAATATTAGCATCTCGATACGCTTGACGTGCCATTTGACTATACACAATTACTGCTCGATCAGGACGCTTAAATCCCTCACTCCCTGGTGTATATAAATCTTTATGACGTCGTTTTTTAGCAACCGTATAATGATTAACCATTGAATCAATATTTCCTGATGAAATCAAAAATCCAAGTCTCGGTTTACCAAATTGTCTAAATTCCTCAACATTATGCCAATCAGGTTGTGCTAAAAAACACACTTTAAAACCATGGCTTTCTAATGTACGACATATTATAGCCGCACCAAATGATGGATGATCTACATATCCATCTCCACAAATATATACAAAATCTGGTTGCTGCCAACCTCTTTCTTCCATTTCTTGACGATTTACAGGTAAAAAATCACTCACAGTTATCCCTCTTTCTTTATTAACTTATTATATACATAAAAACACAAAAAATAAATAAAATAGACAAAAGTTATTATAACTTTTGTCTATAATTTCACATTTAATTAATATATTTAAAATGCACTGTCAATCTTTTAAATTTATTTTTTCTTAAATCAATAACATAAAACAACTATAAACCATTAAATTGACGAATAAATTTTCTGCTTTGAAAAGTCATCCCTGTAAACTCATCAATATAAGCTTCCATAATCTCTATTAGTTTTATAATTACTGCTTCATCAAGATGAAGCCTATCAATATTTTCTAGTTTACACAAATTAATATAACGAAATCCTTTTAAAACATCTACCTCTAATTTAAGATCATATATTCCTATACACTCTTGGCAAACAAAACCACCACCATGAATAGAAATACCAGCAATGTGATCATGACGTCCACAGACTGTACATTGTTCTACCTCTAATGCTGAACCTGTAATTTCCATAATATAAGCATTAAACAATAGATAAACCAATTTGGGAGCATAACCAGCATCTAAATATTTCAATGCTAAAAATAAATTTTTATAACTCAGTTCATCTGGATCGTTATCCTTAGTAAACTTATAAATAAACTCAATAAAATAACTTGCATAAGATTCTAACTCAATATCCTCTTTAATATGCCTAAAATAATCACATGAAGAAGCCTTAATTAAAGTCGATAATCCTATCCTTGGTATAAATGTATAATCCCCTAAAGTAATTGTTTGACAAGCAGGAGCATTTTTACTTTTCAATTTTTTAGCCCCTCTAGCAATTAAAGCAATCTTGCCATAATCTTTAGTATATATCCAGACTAACATATCATTTTCTTTATAAGCCTTATTTTTTAAAACAACTCCTTCAACACTTACTTCACCACTAATAGTCATCTTCGTTATAACCAAATTCTTTTAAATATTTTTGTTTATTACGCCAATTATTTTCAACTTTCACATACAGTTCTAAATGAACTGGTACCTGTAAAAAACGTTTCATTTCTCTTTGAGCATTTAACCTAATTTTTTTAATCATCGAACCTTGTTTACCAACAATGATTCCTTTTTGACTTTTACGGTCACAAACAATTGTAGCAATTATTTCTACTCCCTGATCATCTTCAAGCATTCTTTCAACAACAATTGCCACACTATGTGGTATCTCATCTCTTGTAAAATATAAGATCTTTTCTCTAATAAATTCAGCCATTACAAATCGTTCTGGATGATCTGTTAAATGGTCCTCAGGATAATACATATTCCCCTCTGGTAAGTAATTTTTAATATTTTTTAATAATAAATCGACATTATCATCATTCTTAGCACTAATTGGAATAATCTCTTTAAATTCAAATAGTGACTGCCACTCTTGTAATTTTATAATCAATTCCTCTTTACTAACCATATCTATTTTATTTAAAACTAAAAATACTGGTCCATCTGCTTCTTTTAATCGTTCTATAATATATTTATCACCTCGCCCAATAGTTTCATTTGCTGGTGCTAAAAACAAAACTAAATCAACTCCATAAATACTATTTAAAGCAGTTGTATTCATAAAAGTTCCTAAACGATCTTGAGGTTTATGGATACCTGGTGTATCCATAAAAATAATTTGTGCTTCATCATCTGTATAAATTCCCTGAATTGTATTTCTTGTTGTTTGAGCAACATCTGACATAATTGCTAATTTTGTATCTAAGATACAATTTAATAATGTTGATTTACCTACATTAGGACGTCCAACTATACTTACAAACCCCGATTTAAATATCATAAATTTCCCTCTGTAAATGCCATTGGCAATAATTCTTTCATTGAAGTTATTATATATTCCTGATGATTCGCTAAAACAATTGGACATTTCTCAGGAATTAATTCACTTAAAACCTGACGACATGCCCCACATGGTGAAACAACCATATTGCAATCAGCAACAATTGCTAATTGTTTGATATCAGACTTTGTATACCCATTACAATATGCCCCATACACTGCATTTCTTTCTGCGCACATCGTTGAACCATATGCAGCATTTTCAATATTAGTTCCTAAAAAATATACACCATCATTCATTTCAACACATGCTCCAACTTTAAAATTAGAATATGGTGAATACGAGTATTTAGCTGCATCAAAAGCTTTTTTTATTATCTCTTGATAATCCATTGTTACCTCCCTATCCCTAATGCTTCTAAAATTGATTTTTGTATTCTCAACATCTTTTCTTCATCATCTTTTTCTATATGATCATATCCTAACAAATGTAATAGACCATGAGTAAATAAAAAGCACATTTCCCTTTTTAAACTATGTCCGTATTCTTCTGCCTGCATTTTAGCATGATCAACAGAAATAAAAATATCACCAAGACTTCTTGGCATTCCTTTTACATAATATTGCTCACTATCTTCTAACGCAAAACTAATTACATCAGTTGAACGATCAATTTTACGATATTCATTATTAATATCATGAATTTTTTGATCATCAACTAAAATACATGATAATTCAAGACTTTCATCAATATTTAATTGTTTAGTAGTTTCTTCAATAATTGCTAAATAATCTTGTTGATAATCTTCTTTAAAACTTTCAACTTCATTGATTAATGCAAAATCTATCTCCATAATATTACCTCATTTATAAATTTTTCCATCTTTAATTATAGCACAGTCATAAAATTGATTCACTAGTTTTGTTTGATGAGCTACAATAACAACAATAATTTCCTTTCTATAATTATTAATATAATTTAAAATCTTATACATTTTATGATCATCAACATTACTAAGTGCCTCATCTAAAATCAATACTTCAGGTTTTAATAATAAAGCTCTTATAATCATCATTATTTGTCTCTGTCCAGAAGATAATGGTTTACCATCTATCTCAATCATCATTTCTAATTTATCAATAAAGTTCTCTAATTCAAATTCTTTTAATAATTTTTCTAATAATCTTTGATTATTATTTTTTAATAATAAATTAAACTTTAATGATTCTTGATAAAATATTGGTTCTTTATCTATATAAATAATCTTTCGATACAATGAACTAGAGTCAATTCTAGTTAAAGAAACTCCATTTATTAAAATATTTCCTTTAATCAAATCATCATGTTTCATCAATAATTTTAATAAAGTTGACTTTCCTGCTCCAGTATCTCCCTTTAACCACAAAGAACTATTAATTACTAAATCTAAATGTTCAATGATTGGTTCTTTATAACCATAACTATATGTTATATGATCAAACTTAATCTCTCTAATACGTCCTTTTATTTTTAACTTTCGTTCACTTTTATCTGGAATAACCTCTTTATAACGTTCATATAAAATTTTCACCTCATCTTTTTCAAAAACCAAAGCAATAAAATTAAATAAAGGTTCAATTAAATATGTTGTTAACATATAAAAAAATACAATATCGCCAACATTAATTTTTCCTTGTTTATAAAAATAACAAGCAACTAAAACCACCAAAAAGGATAACCCTTGAATTAACATTTCACTAACAACATTTAAACTATTTAAGTTTTTATCACGCCAATAAACATTTAAATTATACTCATCAAATAAAAAGTTTATTTTTTCCTTTGTAAACTGTTTTAAAAAAAACTGATGACTATTATAAAAATTCTTTAAATACTCTAAATATCCCTGATTCATTTCTTCTTGACTACCAATAATTTTTTTATTTAACTCATTTAATTTCTTCATCCCATTTAATACTACTAAAGCAATTATACCTAAAATAACAACTACACTTAATCCTATCTGAAATGAAAATATTAATAAAGCCATAATTATTCCTAACATTAAAATCACATCCATAAATACAACAAGATAAAAATGAATAAAAAAATTACTCAAAGAATACAAATTTTGTACTTTAGTTAATAATACTCCTTCTTGATTACAATTAAAATATTTAAATGGTAAATACAACATATGAATAACTGTTTTATTTACATATTCATAGTTCAATTTTTTTTGAATCTCAATCTCTAAATTTTTACGTTGATAATTTAAAAGTACCCTAACCCCTGCAATAAAAATAAAAACTGCATTAAAACCTATTATAAAATAATAATTTACTTCATCAATCGTATTAATTAGGATTTGAAAATAAAAAGAACTAATAATACTACACATAGATATAAACAAAGCTTTAGATAAAAGTTTTACAATATATCGGTAATTGGACTTTAAATGTTGAATTATAAATTCTCTAAAACTTATCTCTTTTTGTTCTTTTTTAACCATATATCTTCCCACATGATTAATACAAACACAAACACCGCTAAAAACACTTTCCACTTCTTCATAACTAAGTTTAGTTAAGCCCTTTGCAGGATCACCGATAATTAAATATTTTTTAGTTATTTGATACAACACTACAAAATGTGTCATATTATCTCTAACAACATGAATTATACATGGTAATCTTGCTTCATCTAATAAAATATTAAAATCACATTGATAAGCTTTAACATCAAAATGATATGATTGTAAACAGCGAACTAAACCATAAACACTTATACCTTCACTCGTTAAGCGACACCTTTCTTTAATTTCTTTAATTTTTATATCAAGATGATGATATTTTAAAATCATTTTAATACAATATGCACCACAACTATAATTATTATCTTGTTTATATATTGGATATTTATACATATAAAAAACCTCCTATTATTATTTACTCTCTTAATAAGAAGTTTTCTTTTTTAAGATAAAAGAATGTTAAGATTTTCTATATCTTATCATAAATTTTCATAAGTATAAAAAACCTCTATTTATCAGTACTCACGCTAGTTTTATTATTGGTTGATACTTGGTATATATCAGTATAACTTCTCACTGAATCACAGTAAAAGTATGGTAAATCTCCTATAATATATAAATCTGTATATCACGTCTGATTTCTTTATGTGAAGTCTGGGTTAGAAAGCTTACAAGACAATGTGGTAATATTTCATAATCTAAATGAAATCAATGGCTAAGATAAAAATGTAATATAAATCATTGTAAGAATCGTTACTCTGAAAAGGCGAAACCAGGTTAAAACACCTTGATCAAAAAGATATGGAATCAAGCAATAGCCAACTGTTAAACTAAAGCGAATGGATATAAAACAAAGTCATTTAGACTTCGCCCATCTTATCTATATTATATTTATGTAGATATAATCTTTTATGATTAACTTTAATTAACCCCAAAGTTTTTATTTTTAAAGCTACTACATATATTCTTATATTAATAACTACTTAAGTTTTAAATAAAAAAACTATGACACTAATCTTATTACTGTGATTTATTATCATAGTTTTTTACATTTCAAACATATTTCTTACTTTTCGATCTTTACGAATTGCTTTTTTTGCAGACTTTAGAATATCAACTAGTAACCTTATCTCGTATTCATCACAATCACTAAACAATTCTTTTGCCTCTATCTCAAATATCACTTTTACATTCAATACATTGTCACATAGAAGAGCATCTACAGAAACAGAAAGTGCATTTGCAATCGCAATTAGAGTTGACAAACTAACTTTAGTTTTTCCAGTTTCAATATTACTCATATGTGCTGGTGTTACATCAACTATATATGAAACAACTTCTTGAGTCATACCTTTTTTAATCCTTGCGATTTTAATCCTTTGACCGATTGCTTTATAGTCTATCTCCACTATTCCTACTCTCCTTTCCATATTTTATATTGTAACCATTGAATAAAAGTATTATAACTATCTACATAAATGATTATTGCATACAGTATATTTTCGCTATTTTTTTCACATCCTATTCGGATTAGTCATAAATAATAAAGGAACGTAATTATACGTTCCTCAAATTATATTGATTATTTACTAATTTTTTTATATTACAATCTATGAAATGAAAAAATAAATCATAAATATTTATTTAATATTATTAAGCACAAACAAGAAAACTAAATGTCACTAAGCAATTTATCATTCACTACATCATCTCTTTAATGTTATATAATCAGTTATCTATAAACAATTAACAAAATTATAGTTACCACTATATATCAATATTTTTCAAACTAAAACATTTTTTATCTAATTTTCTTTAAATCACTTATTATAATGATTTCATCATGCCTTTTCCTTTCATTATAACGAGAAATAGTTTTATCTATGGCTATTTGTGCCCATTCTAAATCAGATGAAGCTAATATTAATGAATATTGAGTCATGTTAAATTTTGAAAAAACATCATTTTTTCTCAAACTATTAGAAATAACATCTTTTAAAATATCAACCTCATTATTTATGCTCTTTTCATCTAAACTATTACTTGTATCAACAACAGTCAATAAAGCTAATATTCGTGCTTTCATCGAACATTTGGCTGAACGAGCATTTATTTGATATATATTTTTAAATACATCAAAATCACAATAAAAAGTATTTTCATCATCATCATTATTATCACTAACTAAACTTTTTTCTAATTCCTCTACATCTATTTGAATAGATGAAGTAGTATCTATAAGCATCTTATAAATCTTCTTTAGTTTATGTGATACTTCAATACCATATTTACTATAATAATAGTCTACTACTTTATGATAAAACGATAATCCTAAATCAATTTTATTAGTTTTATAATATGCATATAATTGTATTTGATATATACGCAGATCTTTTAATTTTAAACAATTTTGATGATTGCAAATCTTTAATATTTCCTCATATTTATTATGATTAGCTAAAACTAAAAGAGTATTTAAAATTGCTTCTAAACAATTTCTTGATAATGAGTTATTCATCTCCACTATCCATTCATTATAATTTAATTCTGGTAATATCTCACTATTATATTTAGTTATCAAATCTAAACAAATCTCATATTTTTGATATGGATCATTTTTTTTTTCAACTTTATTACAAAGCTTTAATATATCCTCATAATCAACATTACAATCAACTTCTAGATTCCAAAAATAGCGGTGTCCTTTTGATTTTATACAATCAACATCTTCAAAAAAATGTTTCATTTCCTTTCTTGCACGATATACTAAATTCCTTAATGCCCCTTCAGGTTTATTAGAATTTCCACTTGGCCAAAGATAATCTATTAACTGTAAATTAGTAACACTCTTATTACGATTAATTATCAAAAAAGCAATCAGCAAATCTACTTGAGAACTCCTTTTCTTTTCATATGGAAATTCAACTTTTCCATTAAATATTTTTAATCCACCTAATAACTTAACTTTTAATTTAACTCTTTTTTTCAAATAAATCACTTCCCTTTATATTATTTCTTTATAAAAGTATACTATATTTCAAATTACTGTGTTTGTATAAAAATATCCCAATTATATATACTAAAAAATGATAAAGAAAATGCTTCTCCTTTTTAAAGAGCTATATTCTAAACTGTAAGTTATCATTACCATAATTTTCCTTTAAATATTCAATTTATTCAAAATATTTTTCTTCAATACTATAACACTTTAAACTTAAATAACTATATCTTTTATTCATTAATTTAATAAATAAGAAAAAACTATATTAAAAACTAATATCACCAATGTCAATATTTCAATAATATTTTTAAAGCACTCAATATAATTACCAACTTCATCTTGAAATTTATCTAACAATTTTTAGACAAAATTTGATAATATATTATTTTTGATAAATATATCCTATTAATACAATTATTACATGTAATAATATAACAAAGCAAATAAAAATAACTATCCAAAACTCAATCTTCTAATCATTGTTTTCTTCACTAATAATATTGATTCCTTGATAAAAACTAACATCATTACAATTTAGTTTGTAAAAATATACTTTTATTACCAGTTTTATACTAATTACCAGCAAAAGTTAAATCCATAATTGCTTAAACATTATTATTAATAAATATATTGAGATTAATCTTCCTTTTTTTATTATAGTATACTCCCATATTCATCCTTTTTCTATTACTTCACAAATTAATTGCATAGCAATATAATTGATTTCTAGCATTTATACTATTATTAAAGCATAATCTCTGTTCATTTTTATTATTTCTTCTGTATCCAAAATAAGATATTTCCCTACCAGTTATTAAACCATAATTATATTTTCTTTCACCTTTGAAGATATAAATTTTATCTATATTATTCTTTAAAAAACATCATGATATAACCATTATCTATATCTAAAACCAAAATATCAAACACACTACATATAATATTTCATCAATAGTATAACTTTTCGATATTGTATACTTATTTAGATATTTTGATTATCATCCATATATCTTATCTTGATTTTTATTATACTTAAAAAATCACAAAGAAACAAATAAGTAATATATCAGTACTTGTATTATTCCTGAAATAAACATTATGTAAATAGGATTTAATTTTTTTACTCTTAACAAAAATAATGCACCTGCAAAAATAATTACTGACATTAACTGAAAATGATTTAAATCAACATTACCATTAAAAAAACTATTTACTATAATTAATAAACCAGATCCACCAATCATTGCTACAACTGCAGGACGAATATATTTCAAAATATTTTGAATAATCGACATCTGTTGATATTTTAAATAAATATAAGCAATTATAGAGACAATAATACATGAAGGAATAATACAACCCATTGTAGCTGCTAATGCCCCAATAAAACCATTTATTTTTAAACCAACAAATGTTGCCGAATTGATTGCAATAGGACCTGGAGTAATTTGAGAAATAGTAATTAAATCACTAAATTCAACCATTGATAACCATTGATGTAGTTCCACAACCTGATGCTGGATCAATGGCATAGCTGCATAACCACCACCAAAACTAAAAGCTCCAATTTGAAGAAAACTAATAAATAACTTTAATAGAATCATTATCTTTTCCTCCAGAATTGTAATTTATTTTGAATAATTCCTATTATTCCACAACTTAAAATTACATATATTACACTAATATCATATATATATGTAACAACAAATGCTAAAACCATTATAATTATTGGTAAAATTTCATTTTCCTTAATTATACCAACAGCCATATCATAAGTTACAGAAGCAATTATTGCACCAACTCCTGCCTGCATTCCTGAAAGCATTAAGGCAAATAACTCATTATTTTTAAAAATTTCATAAAAAAATGAAACAAATGACAAAATAACAAAAGGTGGAATGATAGTTGCCAAAATCGATATAAGTGCCCCAAAAATACCAGCTAATTTAAATCCAATAACAATTGCTCCATTTATAGCAATTGCACCTGGTGCTGATTGAGCAATTGCAATTAAATCTAACATCTCTTTTTCTTTAATCCAATCCAATTCGTCAACATACTTCTTTTTCATTAGAGTTATAATTACATAACCCCCACCAAAAGTAAAAGCACTTAAATATAAATTTGTTATAAATAATTTTAATAGCAATTTCTTATCCATTATATCACCATTCCTAATTAGTTATTTCAAATAAAATTAAAGGGATTTAATCAAACTAAATCCCTAATCTAATTATTAACTTCCTCAATTACTTCTGTCAAGATTTTAATCATTTCATCAACATCTTTTTCCTCAATAATAAATGGTGGTAACATCCTAATTACATTAGTTCCTGCTGTAATTAAAACTAAACCTTTATCTAATGCTTTTTGAATATATGGCTTAACTGGATGAGTAAACTCTAAACCAATCATCAACCCTAATCCTCGACGCTCTTTTATCCAATCATATTTTTCTACTATCTCATCTAATTTATCAATTAGATATTCACTAATATCTTGAACATGTTTTAACATTTTCTGCTCATCAATAATTTTAAATACTGTTTTACAAGCACAGCCAGCCATTGGATTACCACCATAAGTTGAACCATGATCCCCTGGTTTTAACGCATCTCCTACCTTTTTGTTAGCAACAAAGGCACCTATTGGAAAACCAGCTCCAATTCCTTTAGCTAAACAAACAACATCTGGCAAGATTCCATATTGAAAATATGTCATGATTGTTCCTGTTCTACCCATTCCACATTGAACTTCATCTAAAATCATCACAATATCATATTCATCACATATTTGTCTTATTCCATTCATAAATGCTTGGCTACAAACATGAACGCCACCTTCACCTTGAACAGGTTCTAGAATAATCGCTGCTGTGCGAGGTGTAATTAATTTCTTAACTGATTCTAAGTCATTAATATCAGCGTATTTAACTCCTTCAATCAATGGTCCAAATGCTGTTTGATAGGCAGGAGTTCCTGTTAGTGTAACTGAACCAGTAGAACGACCATGAAATGAATGTTTTAAGCTTATGATTTCACTATCTGCCTTACCATGCTTTTCATAATAATATTTACGAGCTAATTTTAAAGCTCCTTCTGTCGCTTCTGTACCACTATTTGTAAAAAATACTTGATTTAATTTTGTTGCTTTAATAACTGCTTCAGCTGCTTCTATCGCTTCAACACTATTAAAATAATTTGATATATGCATTAAGCGATGCAACTGATCAGTCATTGCATCAACATATGGTTTATAATCATAACCAAATGAATTAACACCTATTCCAGAATAAAAGTCTAAATACCTTTTACCATCCTTATCATAAAGATAAACTCCTTTACCATAATCAAAAGTAACATCAAATCTACCATATGCTTTCATAAACGCATTATTAGCTCTATCATAATAACTCATTTTCATTCCCCCAATTTTATTTTAGCAGCAAGCTGATAATAAACATCAACTGCTTTAATTAATACATTTTCATTAAAATTAAATATTTCTGTATGTAAACCACTTGAATACTGAGAAGTCTTAGTTCCTAGATAAAAGAAAATTCCTGGAATTTCTTTTTGATAAAAAGCAAAATCCTCAGCTAACATTAATGGTTCTTTAAGTTCAAGATAATTTTCATTAACTATCCTAACAAACTGTTGATATAAACCATAATCATTTAACACAGGTGGATACATCGGTGGACAACTAAATTCAATTTTACATCCATAACTTCTTTCCATCCCACAATTAATTGCCTGCATTGTATCAGTAATTTTTTTAAATACTGCTTCACTATAAGTTCTTACTGTTCCTCTAAATACTGTTTTATCTGCAACAATATTTCTAGCTGTTCCACCACTGATTTCCCCAATATTAATTACACAACTTTCAACAGGAGAAACAACTCGAGAAATAATATTTTGGTATTGACCAATTATCGAACTAGCAATTACGATTGAATCAACACCAAAATGATATAATCCTGCATGAGCACTTTTACCAATTACAGTCACATCCAGTTCACCATTTTGGGCCATTAAAGGACCAGCTCGGCAAGCAATCTTACCTTCATCTATCGTTGGCATTAGATGCATTCCAAAAATTGCTTTTACATTATATTTATTCAATATCCCAGCTTCAACTAATAATTTAGCACCACCTGGTGATTCCTCAGCAGGTTGAAAAATAAGTAAGATATTAACATTTAATGATAAAGGTTTATCTTTTAATTTTTTAGCAAACCCTAACAAAGCAGCCATATGTCCATCATGACCACAAGCATGCATATATCCATCATGTTGAGAAATAAAACTACACTTAGTTTCTTCTTTTATCTTTAAAGCATCAATATCACTGCGAAAAGCAAGCGTTTTATCATAACCATTATCAATATATACAAGGACACCTGTCTTTAATATAGTAATTGGCTGATATCCCATTTTAAGAAGTTCCGTTTTTAGATATTTTGAAGTTTTATACTCATGCAAACCAGGCTCAGGAATTTGATGTAATTCTTGACGCCATTTTTTTATTTGCTCTAAAGCATCCATATCTTTCTCCTATAATTTTCTTAAATCATCCATTAACTGGGTTTTACTATCAGTCTTTTCATCTTTTTGCTGTTTAATGATTCTAGCTGGATTCCCAACCACTACTGCACCAGCTGGAACGTCTTGTCTAACAATAGCTCCTGCTCCAACAACAGCTCCCTTACCAATTCGTACTCCTTCAATAACTACTGCATTAGCCCCAATTAAAACATCATCTTCTAAAATTACTGGTGTTGCACTAGGTGGTTCAATTACCCCTGCTAAAACAGCTCCCGCTCCAACATGACAACGTTTTCCAACTTCAACACGACCACCTAAAACAGCTCCCATATCAATCATTGTTCCCTCGCCAATTACAGCTCCAATATTAATTATTGCACCCATCATAATAACAGCATTATTACCAATTTTTACATGATCTCTAATTAAAGCTCCTGGTTCAATACGAGCATTAATATTTGTCACATCTAATAATGGAATCGCACTGTTACGTCGATCCTGTTCTAAATAAAAATCAGTAATAATATTTTCATTAGCTTCCATATATGCTTTTATTACATCTAGATTACCTATACAAACTTTACTTTCATCTCCACCAAACATCTTAAAATCAGTTGCCTCAGGTAAATTTTCACCTTTTAAATAAACCTTTACTATTGTTTGTTTTTTAGCATCACCAATAAATTTAATAATTTCTTCTGCACTATTTAACATAATTCGCTCCTATTCTATATTTCAATTATTCCTTCAAAAACATTAACAGCTGGTCCAGACATCATAATTATGCCATCAAGATACTCAATTTCTAAACAACCACCTAATAATTGTACAATAACTTTATCTTTAGTATAACCATTTAGATAACTTGCATACATTGAAGCACAAGCTCCAGTACCACAAGCCATAGTTTCACCTGAACCTCTTTCCCAAACTCTCATCTTTATATACTGTTCATTAACTACCTGAACAAATTCAGTGTTAACACTTTCAGGAAATAACTCATGATGCTCAAATTTAGGACCAAGCACTGCTAAATCCAAAATTTCTAAATCATCAACAAAGATTACTGTGTGAGGATTCCCCATTGAAATCGTTGTCAAATGATATTCATGATCATCAACTATCATAGCTTCATTAATCATTTTCTCTTTATCATAAATACAGGGAATCTCTTTACATCTTAAAATCGGTTTACCCATATTTACTTTAGCCCCAATACATCTATCATCTTCAAACAATAATTCAACAATTCTTAATCCAGATTTAGTTTCAATTTTCAATACATGTTTATCACTTAATTTATGATCATAAATAAATTTCGCAAAACAACGAATTCCATTACCACACATCATTGCTTCACTGCCATCAAGATTAAACATTCGCATTTTAAAATCATATTTATCTGATGCTAGAATAACAATCATTCCATCACTTCCAATTCCAAAATGTCGATCACTTATTTTCGTGATAAATTCTTTATCCATGGGAATTTTCTGATTTATTCCATCAAAATATATATAATCATTACCAAGACCTTCCATTTTAGTAAAATGTAATCGCATAATTCCCCTCCTTTTCATGTATTTACAAAATTTTATCAAATTGATGACTTTTTTTCAATCCAAAAATAAACTTTTATTAATTAAATAAAAATATGAGAAATTCATACCCATATACTAAAACATTTATTTATAATTACTGGTTTTTACTAACCAAAATAAAATATATAATGCGTAAAATAACATTTCTACTTCTTTTTTGTTTTATATAGTATGATTCTATATAATTTTTATAAACTTTAGACTCCACCAGCATATAAATTCTCATATTCCTAGTATGCATCAAGTTTTAACCATTCATTAGTACTCAGTATGATCCAGTTTGCTATTGTTCTACAACTTAGCTTCAGGTCTAGATTTTTCTAATCTGTTTCCTATTTAGCATCGACATGTTTTGATACATAATATAGACAATATTGCTAGCTGATGCATATGAATAAAAATCAGCTTTAGCATTAATAAATATATCTTCATGTTTTAAAGAAATGTTATTACATCCAACAAGTGCTAGAAACATTATCAAAGATAGACCAATTAATAAATATTTATTTTTATTCATCCAAATCTTTCCTTATTAAAAATTATATTTTGCTTTAATACCACTGATATCATCTGATAATGGATATATTATTAAATCCTAAAACTTTCATAACAGATTTTAACTCCTTTGAAGTTAAAGTATACCCTAAACCTAAAGCACATCCAAATTCATGTACTACAGTTTCTTGTTGTATAATTGGGCTAGTATTTTTAAAAGCTTTATAGTATGTAAGATTAAATGACACTTTTTCGTATACTCAATTTTTTTATAAAAAACAAAAAAGATTAAGATTATTGTAGTGTGTAAGCTACATATCTTAATCTTTTCATTATGTCGATGTGATTAAAATAATTATAATTCTTTTATTATTCATCTATCACAAATATCTAATGAACTTCAATAATTTCTTTCTTACCCTTTTTATAATCAGATTTTAAAATAAAACCACGTTCCATTTTCCCATCTTTCATATAACTTATATAGTAATAATCTTTAGCATCATTAAATATTATTACACCCTTAGCTTCATTCATTATTATTTTTTTTGATTCTACTGTCTCAAAATCTAATGAATAAAACTCTTTTGTTTTATCATCCTGATATATCCACTCGTCATTGTTAAAAATTGGATATTGCCTAGTTGATACTATTTCTATTGGTTTATAATCAGGTAAAGTATATTTCATAACCATGAAAACTTTTTCGCTATTTACTTCTTTTTCATTTATGTCCTTTGATTCAACTGTTAATAATGTATCTCCAATAAGTTGTCCTCTTACAATATTTCTATCTTCTAATATGGAAGTAAGTTTTTTAGTTTTAATATCATATTTGTAATTCTCTATTTTTTCATTAGCATCTTTAAAATTTGTTCCATCAAAATAATTTTCAAAATAATTATAAGTCATATAAATCATATTTTCATCAGCTGCAACAATTTTTAAAGAATTATTAAAATTATTTTTAGGTTCTGTTAATCTTTCTTGTTTACCACTTTTTAAATCAACCCCAAGAAGATAACAATTATGCTTAGGTTCTTCAACAATAGCCCCACTTTCCGATTCTGTAAAAATAACTTCATCAATTGCAAAATAGGCTGTTTCCTTGATTACCGCAAATGACAAAATCATAGTACTATTTATTTTAACGATCTCTTTTTGATTACTCCGATCTAAATTAGATTCAATTAATGAATATTTTTTTTCTATATCATCATTTTTACTAATAACATACAACTTATCACCACTTACAAATCCAGCTCCATTATTACCAATATAAGCTTCAGAATCTTCTTTTAGCTGTGCTTCCATTCTACAATTAACCTTACTACAAGTTAGAACATCTTTTTTAGTTTCATAATCAAAAAAATATAAATAACCACTATTATTAGTATGATAGAATCCATCATCTGTTGAAAATTCTAATGCTCCAAATTGTTCATATACTTGCACATTATTTTCACCTGGACTATCTGTATTCGTACTGCAGCCACTTATAAAAACAATATTTAAAACAATAAGAATTATAATTTTTTTTAATCTATGTTGCATCTTATTTTACTCCTTTTAACCACTCCTGATATTGACGATTAGCTTCATCTACTATTTTCTGCATACCTGCTTTATCTAATTCTTTATTCATATCTTTTAAGAAAGTATCTAAATCTTCTATTTCTAATTTAGCTATTTTATTCATCCATTCACTTTCTTGATATTCATTAATAAAATCTCCTGTCATTATTTTATTCGTAGCACTAATTTCATCTAAAACTGGAATTGGATCAAATCTGAAACCTTTAGGAAAGTTATCACCATATTCTGTATAAAACCAATTTGAATATTCAACTTTGTCATTTTCTTCATAGACAGATGAATAAGTGATTTTAGGATTTGTAAACTGATATCCAAATATAGATAATCCATTATTTTTAGTAGTTACAGTAATATGATTGTCTTTATTGAGTGTATAATCTTGATCTTTAATGCCATATTGAATAAGATTTGCAATATCTTTATCTGTAAATAATTTTAAAAGAAAATCTTCTGCATTTTCAACATTTTCAGACCAAGATACAATTGATGTTTTATTATCTCCCCAATATAATTCCATATTTGGTGTAGAATAATTAGGGACAATAACAAAATCATCACTTTGTACTGTTTGTGACATAGAACGATAAGCTGTATTGATTTCAAATGCATCTCGCTTACTCATTGTAGCCACTGTAGCAAAAGGAATAACGTTATTTTTAGGAAGAGCCTGATCAAGCAAACCTTGCTGCTTTAATGACAAGTAATTAGCCAATGAATTTTTATACTCTTTTGACTGGCTTAAAGAAATAAAACCTTCACCTTTTTTCCAGGCTAGATTATTTGTCGGTGGTACAATCCACAAACCTAGCATACTAGAATCAAGTCCTATAAATTGTATTGGAATTTCCTTGCTATTTTTCTTTGCCTGAATCAACAATTCAGTATTGTCAAATATATTATCCTTAATATCACTAATATTAATTCCATACTCATCTAACATTTTTTTATTATACATCAAACCATTAATAATAGGTACATGACTTGAAATACCATACAATTCATTATCCATTTTTGATAACTCAAAATCATAAGGAACCAGCACCTTTTCTAATATCTCTTTATTTTTTTCTTTCCACTCATCTAAATTTCTAAGTAATTTATTATCAACAACATATCTATACGTATTTTTCCAATCATCAACTTCAGTATCATTATAAGATGTAAAGAACATTGATACTATATCAGTTTGTTCCCCATTTTCTTTTAGTTCTTTTAACTCATCTAGTTTCTTATCTGTTTCTTGAGTATTAAAAGTCATAATCTTAACTTGATAAGAAGCACCCTTTTCCTTCAACAATTCATTAAGCGGTTCTTCCCATGCTTCAATTAATTCATCACCTAAAGAAGCCTCACTACCAGGATCCTCAATTCTCCAGACAACAGTTTTCTTATCTACATCACCTTTTTTTGTATTATTATTTTGTGTGCAGGCTGTTATTTGTAAACACAGTGCTAAGATTAAAATAAATAATAATCCTTTTTTCATTGTTTCATCCCCATTTCGTTTAGAATTAATGAGTAAAATATATTTTATTAATTATCGAAAGACATTTATTATCTTTACTATAACACAATATAATAAAAAATTATTCGTTTCCCTATTTAATGGCTAAATATCTAATTAAATGGTTGTATTTTATACACACACTATTTTTAAGTACTTTATCAAGAATAAATCATAAATATATTTACAATATTTTTTAATAAACATACTTTAATGTTATAACTAATCTCATTACTATATACATATAATGGTGATAACATGAAATATATGTTTAAAAAAGTTACCCAGGTTCTTTCAATCATCTTATCAATAATCATATTTATGATTATTCGTTATTGGCTGTAATAGTGCATATTAGATATTAAATATTTTTATAACTGTTATAATAATTCAAGTAATATCAATAAAAGATTTTAACAATATACTAATTGAAGTTAAAAATGGTTATATGGAAGATAAAGAAATTCAAGCTTATATTAAATATTTAGAAAATAAGTTTCCTGATGAAACATTAAAATCACTTTCAATCATAATTGATGGTAAAGATGTAAATTTAGATTATATATTCCAGACACAAAATTTTGAAAAAATTAGAAAAATAACTGATTATTTAGTTGGAACTCTTAATCATTTTAATAATGCTAAAGCAGCAGAAGAAAGTGATTGTGTTAAATATGTATAAAAGCTATTATCATTTTAATGATGATAGCTTTTTAATAACCGTTTTTCTACAATCCTGCTATTTATAATCTTTTTATTTCATTATTATGATAAAACAAAAGAAATCACATCAATTACAGTTACATTAATAGAAAATAAATAAAATCTATTGAGATATAGTACTTTTAATTCTTGATAATCTTAAAATATATACAACTAATTCAATACATAAATCAAATTATCTTTCTTAGAATAAATGAACAAATAACTATTGATTCATTAAAGATTCTAATGATCAAAACTGTTTATATACTTCCACATCAATATCACTTGGACTTTCTGTATTCTTATAGCAACAACTTACAAAAATAGTATTTAAAACAATAAAAATTATAATTTTTTAATCTATATTATATCTTATTTTGCTTCTTTTAACCATTCTTGATATTGACGATTGGCTTCATCTACTATTTTTTGCATTCCAGCATCATCCAATGTTTTATTTAAATCTTCTAAAAAAACATCTATGTCTTTAACATCTAACATATACAACTTATTGGTTAATCCAGTAGCAGTTTGTTCATCAAAATATGTATTCCATACTTTATTAACTATATTAATATCTTTTATTACTGGCATTGCTTCAAATCTAAAACCTTTAGGAAAATCTTCTCCATATTTTGAATAAAACCAATTTGAATATTCAATTTTGTCATCTTCTTCATAAATTGAAGAATATGTAATTTTGGGATTTGTATATTGATAACCAAAAATCTTTAAACCTAATTTATCAGTAATTACTTTAACATGATTATTTTCATCAAGCTGATAATCCTTTCCCTCAATTCCATACTGAATCAAATTAGCGATATCTTTATCTGTAAAAAGTTTTAAAAGAAAATCTTCTGCATTTTTATTATTTTCAGACCATGAAGCAATTCCTGTTTTATTATCACCCCAATATAAATTCATGTCTGGCTTTGATTCATCAGGAACTACTATAAATTCTTTCTGTGATGCAGACAAACTTTTAAATGTAGCTCGTGTACTTATCCCCCTTCCAAATGAAGCAGCAAACGACACAGCACTTTCCTCAACCGACTCAAGTTCAAGTAATCCTTGTTGTCTTAAAGTAATACATTGATATAGTAAATCTTTATACTCTCTTGATTTACTTAAAGAAATAAATCCTTTGTCTTTTGTCCACACTAAATTATCACTAGGAGATACAATCCATAATCCAGGGTCTAAATATACATTATTAAGAGGAATTTTATTAATTTTATCTTTTACTTGAGTTAATAAATTACTATTTTCAAATACACTACTTTTTATGTCTATGATATCTATTCCATTTTTATCTAAAAGTTCTTTTTGATACATAATCCCTGAAGTCATTGGTACATTGCTTGAAATACCATATAATCTATTATCTATTTTTGAAAGTTCAAAATCATATGGAGTCAATACTTCTTCTAAGATTTTCTGATTCTTTTCTTTCCATTTATCTAAATCTAAAAGTAACTTGTTTTCAACTGCATGTTTATAAGTATTATTCCATGATGTTAATTCATAATCCTGACTCTCTGGCAATATAGTAATAACATCCGTTTGCTCTCCATTTTTTTTCAATTCTTTTAAATCTTGTATCTGCTTATTTTCCTTCTTATTACTAAATGGTATAATTTTTACTTGATATGATGCCTTTTTTTCTTTTAATAACTCATTAAGAGGCTTCTGCCATACCTCTATCATTTCATTTGTCATATTTTCAATATTTCCACCTGCTGCAACTCTCCAAACAACTGTACCAGTATCAATTTCATTCTTTTTTGTACATCCAGTTATTTGTAAAACTAATATTAAACTTATTGTTAAAAGTAAAAATTTTTTCAATTTTTCTCCCCCCATCAATTATCAATAATATTAAATATTTTTTCCATTTAACATTCAAACAAAAAATATTCTATAAATTTTTATATAGTGCTAGTTATTACTAGCACTATATTTTATTAAAAACTATTAATTTGAAGTATAAACCTTTATACCATAACCTGATGTAGTTGCATTTATAAAAGTTTCATTATCTGACTTTTTAGGGCGACTAGCAGTCCAATATGATCTATATGATGCTCCATTTACTGAAACATTTTCTTTCACAGAACCACTTACAGAATATGTAACATAAGCTTTACCCATTGGATATGTAGCACCATTTCGAGCGTTGATAGTGTGAGATGAACCATTTGCATTACAAGTAACAGAAACAATATATTTTCCATCAGTTGTTTGATTAGAACTTTCCGCTGCCATTACTGGTACTATAAATAATCCAAATAATAATGTTGAGACAAAACAACATAAAATTTTTTTGTGTTTCATAAATTTTCCTCATCATATTTAATTATATATATTTGTTATAAATTAATAAAATAACACTTATGTTTCATTAATCTTGATATAAACATTTTCACCCCTTTTTTATCTGACTAATTAATGAAATATATTTTATTAACTACCAAAGCTATTTAACATTAATATAAATTATTTATATAATGAAAACTTTTCCTAGTATATTAATAATTTCTATTATTATCTCTTTTCTTGTTTTTACTATAACACAATAAAATAAGAAATTATTCATTTCCCCATTTAATGGTTAAATATCTAATTAAATGGTATTATTTTATATAATATACACTATTTTTAAACTTTTTATCATGTCTAAATAAACATTTCTGGTACATTGTTCTTAATGTTACCAATGATTATATTTAGCTACTTTAATCTATTAAAATCTTTTTTACTTCTATGTTTAATATAGTTTCTTTTAATAAAACACAATATTTATCCATGATTTTTTCAACATTACTTCCTTATAAGTTTTTATATTTATACACCACTTTAATTTAAACCAGATAAAAAACTTATAATTTTATTTTTTAATTTAATACTGACAAAATAAAGTTAATATAATACAATTAAAAATCAATTTATAGTGTTATAAATATATAAGAAATACATTAACTTTCTGATATTAAAAATTATTTATTTATATTTATTATCTTATTATTTTACTGCTATTTAATTCAATGATATTATATAAGAAATGGGAGCAATATCTTCATAATACAGAGAGATTGAGGGGTAAAAATAATGATTACAATTGGAATAATAGATGATAAACAAGTATCTTGTGATAAAATAAAAGATATCTTGTTACTAAAATTTGATGATATTAGAGTTGTTACATATAATTCTATTTATCAGCTTGATAAAGATTTTGATTTTGTTATTTTAAATATTGATATGCCTGATTATGATGGTATAAAGTATGCAAAAATTAATGAGGATAAAAAAATACTTTTTATAGCTAACAATTATTCTCGCTGTAAAGAAGCCTTTGGACCTAATATCTATGGTTTTATTAGTAAGGATAATTTAGAAAAAGACTTAGTTGTAAATGTTTCAAAGATGATTAACAGGATTAAAAAACATCATATTGTTAATTTAAAAATAGATGGTGAAATGCTTGATATCCAAATAAACAGCATAATATATTGTATGTACTTAGGAGATATGAATATTGCTGTAATATTTGATGATAAGCAACTAATAATAAAAAACAAAACATTAAAAGAACTGTTGCAGCTTTTAAAAAATAATTTCATCCAAGTTAATCGCAGTGTAATTGTGAATAAAAAGAAAATTTGTGAATTATCTAAAGAAGGAATTTATTTAAATGGCGTCAATTGTTTATTTGATGTAAGTCGTCGTAATAAAAATTCAGTTTTAAAAGCTTTTTATGAAAAAAATCATTAATATCAAATACTATCATTTAATTAAATACTTAGCTACTAAAAAAAACTTCATCTTTTTACCATAAAAATTAGTATTACTGATTAACTATATATTTTATCTAGTCTAATGCTATGACTAATATCATCAGTATATACATATAATATACTGATGATAATCTAAATAAATCTAGTACATTCAAATAAAAAACCACTTACTTAAAGACCCCTTCAATAAAACAAGATTTTATTCATAATTATGTACATCTTATAACTACAAACAGAAAGGAATGTAAAGTTAATATGAAATACATGTTTAAGAAAATCAACCAGGTTCTTTCAATTATTCTTTCAATGATTATCTTTATGATTATTTGTTACTGGTTATAATAGTGCATTTTAGATGTTAAAAGCTTATTAAACTGTTATAATGTTTTTGAGGTGATATTTTAATGAAAGATTTTGATAATGTTAAAGTAGAAGTAAAAAATGGATATATGGATGAAGAAGAAATTCAAGCATATATAAAATATCTAGAAAATAAGCATCCTGATGAAACCCTAAAATCACTTTCGATCACAATTGATGGTGAAGATGTTGATCTAGATTATGTATTCCAGCCCCAAAACTTTGAAAGAATTAGAAGAATTACTGGATATTTAGTAGGGACACTTGATCGTTTTAATGATGCTAAAGCAGCTGAAGAAAAAGATCGAATTAAACATGCATAAAAGCTATCGTCATATATTAATGATGATAGCTTTTTAATAATCTTTTTATTTTACTGTTATTAAATTTAAATGAATAAAAAATAGAAATTGATATCGCAATAATAGATAAATTAAGAATTTATACATATAAGCTATCAATTAGATAAAGAGCTCAATTTTATTGAATACACCAAAGCTAAAAATTATTTTGATTCCTAATTAGTGTAAAAAGACTTTTGATCTCAATTATCAATAAAATCAAAAAATAAAAAACAATTCCAATAAATATATAACTAAAAAAGTACATTATTAAAAAAATAACCATTTAATCAGATATTTAACCATTTAATTGAGAAAATAATTTTTTCTCTTTTTTTATGTTATAGTAAAAATATAGTCATAAAGATTGTGAGGAAATAAGTTATGAAAATAGAAATACAACATCTATCTAAATCATATGGAAATTTATTAGCCTTAAATAATATTAATCTAACATTAACTCCAGGTATTTATGCTCTTTTAGGTTCAAATGGTGCAGGAAAATCAACACTTATTAATCTTTTAACTGGTAATTTAAAACCTAGTAACGGCTGTATTTTATACAATGGTAAAAATATCAGTGAATTAAATGAAGATTATCGAGCTATTTTAGGTTATATGCCTCAACAACAGGGCTTATATGAACAATTTAATGCTTATCGCTTTTTAAATTACATGGCAGCTTTAAAAGGAATGGATAAAAAAACAACTAAAGCTGAGATTGAACGTGTTTTAAAAATTGTCAATCTACAAAAAGATGCTCATCGTTTATTAGGACAATATTCTGGCGGAATGAAACAAAGAATTCTCGTCGCACAAGCTATTATGAACCAGCCTGATATTATTATTTTAGATGAACCAACTGCTGGACTTGATCCTAAAGAACGGATTCGAATTAGAAATATCATATCTGAAATAGCAGGTGATAAAATCGTTCTTTTTGCTACCCATGTTGTATCTGACATTGAACATATTGCTAAAGAAGTTATTCTTATAAAAAATGGTAGTATTTTAAACCATCAATCTCCCTTAGAATTTTGTAAATCTATCCAAGGAAAAGTTTTTGAAATATTTATTGAAGAAAAAGAGCTAAAAAAATACAAGATATGTATTTAATAAGTAATATTACTCAACAAGCTAATGGCTTATTAGTTCGTATTTTAACTGATCAACCACCTATTAGCTATCATTATCAAGAATCAATTCCAAATCTTGAAGATGTTTATTTATATCACTTCAGTGATGAAAAGAAGCATAAAATGGATATCCCTGAAAATGTAACCTCCACCAACCAATGTCATTAAGTTAAAGTGATACTATTTTAACCAGAAGTCATATCAAACAAATATTTTCTTCTGGTTTTATATTTGTTCAAGCTAAAAAAGTGTAGTCTTGAAACTACATTCGCCTAGATGTATAATCTATATGACTAATCATATCTATAGTTAAAGCATACGGTAGACTTCGAACTGACATATCAATTATATTTTCTGCCAGGGCGAATTGATAGAATCTCTTTAGCTATCAGATGTTCTACGAATGGATTCTTTCCAACTATTTTTCTTAAAAACTTTCTTATTTAGAGCCAAAAAGAAACAAAAAGATTTGAAGAGCTTCATCAAAAAAGCAGTCAAGCATCCCTTGATCTATAATCTGGCAAAATCAGTGAAAATGAAAAAAATGCAATTGATAATTACGTCTCTACCC
>Ga0073908_1000664_pt1 | contig 56086 bp, 61 predicted proteins | sample MucameincwithD2O_FD_65484 | JGI IMG/M metagenome (GOLD analysis project Ga0073908, IMG submission 65484) | Mouse cecum microbial communities from Vienna, Austria - Mucus amended microcosms incubated with D2O | ecosystem: Host-associated > Mammals > Digestive system > Large intestine > Cecum... | reverse complement strand
ATAACGAGGTAGATAGGTTGGAGGTGTAAGCATGGCAACATGTTCAGCTGACCAATACTAATAGACCGAGGGCTTGACCAATAAAGCAGTTGGCGAAGCCAGCTACTTGATTGACAGAAAGGTTTCTTGTGTTCAGTTTTGAGGGTGTTTCCCGATTTTGGGAGACCGTTTATAGGGGTATAGTTCAGTCGGTAGAACGTTGGTCTCCAAAACCAAATGTCGAGGGTTCGAGTCCTTCTGCCCCTGTCATATTTTTTAAGCCATTCCTATATGACGAAGTCATTTATATATGGCTCAGTAGCTCAGTTGGTTAGAGCGCCGGCCTGTCACGCCGGAGGTCGTGGGTTCGAGCCCCATCTGAGTCGTTTTATGGAAGTTTAGCTCAGCTGGGAGAGCATCTGCCTTACAAGCAGAGGGTCACAGGTTCGAGCCCTGTAACTTCCATTTTTTTTGTAAAAAGAGCATATATTCTTGACAAACAAAAAAAAGTTTATATAATTAGACCAGATTAAGCGCTTGGTCTATTGGTGAAACATATTTGCATTTTCAAGAGGAGGAAGAATATATGCTAAAAAAGATAATATGCGTTTTTCTAATTTTAATGTGTACATCGATGACGATATATGCGGAAGACCGCCAACAAGAGAGAACAACCAATTTAGTTGCTACTGAAATACGAGAGTTGACATATGAAGAAGCGATAGATACAATTATGGCAAAAAAACAAGTTAGTGAAAGAGAAGCTAAAGACATACTTGGTATTGTTCCTCGAAATACAAGAATAGTTCAAAAAATAGAAGAATTTGATTTTGGTTCAAATTCGATTGTTGAAGTTGGCGCAATGTATCTAGAGTGGTTCGAAGGCAGTTTTAGACAATTAAATGAATTGAATATTGCTGGTCCGCATTGGTGAGTTCTAGTAATACAACGTATGAAGAAATATTCTGTGTTGATATGATTGAAAGTTATCCTACTATTACTGGACATATACGCGCTAGAGGAACAGTGGTACGTACAATTTCCAGTTCTCTTGAGGGATCACTTGGAGCAGAATTAGAAGGCTTGGGGTTTGAACTCTCTGGAAGTTCATCAAGTGAAATGTATTATAGAAAAACAGATAATATGGATTTAATTTATGATTTATATTAAGGAAATTTTATGTAAATTGAAAAAATATGATGGCTGATAGGAATCCAACCTCTTTTGAGGTTGGATTTTATATAAGGTAGGAAAGTGTGAGCGTATGAAAAAAATATATGTTACGATCTTAGTTTTCATTTGTTGTTATTTTTATATTCAGAGCGTTCAAAAAGAACAAAATTGTGAGGAAAACGAGAGTGAATTAAAAGTTTTGGAAACGGAAACAAAGGAAGTAAGCAAAGATGAAATGGAAATGGCGATTCAAAGGGTTGCATATAAGATTCAAGAGATGGAACAGGATTTTAATATTGTAAATAGAGAAGAACGGATTCAAAATGAGAAATTTGACTGCATTATGATGAAACGCATGGCGTTTGAATGGAGGGATGCAGTCATAGATGTTGAGGGTTATTTCGAGGTAGATAAAGAGTCGGGGATGATACAGGATACGCTGTTTGCTTGGTCGATGCCGCGGGAATATTGCGAAGGTTACAGGCAGGCATATATCATGGACATGGTTACGGAATATCCAGTCAGAAAAGTGAATATTCGTGTCAGAGCGTTTTACCCGGAATTAGAGCATATGAATTTATACTACGAAATGACGTGAAGGAGGAAGTCGGTATGAGGGAAACAAAAATGCAGGAAATCCGCCGGAAGGCGCGGGAGCAGACGGAGGAGGACGTTGCCGCGGCATACAGGGAATACCGGAAGGAAAAAGGGCTGGATACGGAGCGTGACGGCATGTCCTGTCCGGAATGCAACGGGGCGGGCATGGTTGTAAAGGAAATTCCGATACTTCGGGTAAAGGCGGGGAAAATCTGCAAAACCTGCGGCGGGAGCGGATTTTTACTGAAAGAGGATTAAACAGATGAAATTGTCTGAAATGGGATTGAAGGAGCTTTGGCGGCTGTTTCCGATACGTCTGGAACCCTGGCGGAAGGAATGGGCACAATGGTTTTGTGAGGAAAAAGAAGAACTGTGGAACATTCTGCCGATGGAACAGGTTTGGAGGATAGAACACATCGGAAGTACGGCGGTCAGGGGGATATGGGCAAAGCCGACAGTTGACATATTGGTTGAGATGAAAGAAGGGCAGGGGCTCGATGATGCTGGCACGAAGCTGGAAAACAGCGGGTATTTGCTGATGTCGAAGGCTTCGAACAGACGTTCCTATAACAAGGGCTACACACCGGATGGCTTTGCGGCGCGCGTATTCCATATCCATCTGCGGCAGGCGGGCGACCATGACGAGCTGTATTTTCGGGACTGCCTGCGGGCGGACAGGCAGGCGGCGGAGGAATATGAGCGGCTGAAGCTGGGGCTTTGGAAGGCATACGGGAATGACAGGGATGGTTATACTGCCGCGAAGGGGGAATTTGTGCGGCGGCATACGGCGGAAAGGCGCAGGGCGTTTGAGGGACAGTATGAAGAAGGAGGGCAGAAAGATGTCGAATTGTGAAAGCTGCATGTATTTTGGATATGACGAAGAATTTGAAGAATATTATTGCGAGGTCAATCTGGACGAGGACGAAATGCAGAAGTTTTTGACGGATACGTTCCAGGGCTGCCCATATTACCGTTTGGAAGATGAATATAAGACGGTGCGGCGGCAGATGTGAAGGAAAGGAAGGAATGGCATGAGGCTGGAATGGATGGACGGGGAATTTTGTGTTTGCAGATGGGGAAAGGAACGGGCGTTCACACAGGGCGGAGAATTTTGGTTCTGGGCAAGGACGGACGTGGAGTGTTCCCTGCTCTGCCCTGCGGAAAGCGCGCCGGAGGACGCAGAACAACGGGAGGACGGCTGGAAGGGTTTCCGCATTGCGGGCCAGCTGGATTTTTCGCTGATTGGCATACTGGCGGGCATTGCCGGAATATTGGCAGAGGCAGGAATCAGCATTTTTGCAGTTTCTACATTTGATACGGATTACATTTTTTTGAAACGGGAAAATGCAGAAGGGGCAGAGAACATACTGCGGAAAAATGGATACCAATTTGCGTGACGGCAGGGCAAACACAGGCTCTGCCGTTTTTTGATGGACCATACCTGTTCAGCTGCCATGATTTTCTGATTAAAAAGACGGAAACGGGCATACTATGCAGAACGAATACAGGATTGGGAGGGATTCGCGTGGTGTATACGCTGACGTGCAGCCCATCGGTGGAATATGCGGCGGAGATGGCAGAGTTTTTGCTGGGTATACGGAACTGCTCCAAAAACGAACAAGCCGTTCCGGGCGGAAAGGGAATTCATATAGCAATGACCCTGCGAAGCCTTGGCGTGCGGAATACAATGCTGGGATTTTCGGCAGGATTTACAGGGGATTTTTTGGAACAGGAGCTGCGGGAAAAGGGTATTGAAACGGCGTTTATCCGGCTGGAAAAAGGTTTTTCGCGCATGGCGGTCAAAATTCTGGGGCAGGAGGAAAGCGAAATCATTGGAAGTATGCCGGAGATTTCGCCGGAGGATCGGGACGCCCTGCTTGTACAGCTGGACGGGCTGCAAAAGGGGGATATTCTGATACTTTCCGGGGACGATGCCCCTGAGGGGCTTTATGAGCAGATATTGAAACGGCTGGCAGGGCGGGACGTTTTCAGCATCGTAGATGCAGCAGGGGAGACGCTCCCGCGAATGTTGCGGCAGAAACCGTTTCTCATCAAGCCAAACAGGCAGGAACTGGAAGAGTTTGCCGGACGGCGGCTGTTTACATGGCAGGAGCTGCTGAAGGAAGGGCGGCGTATGCAGGAAATGGGGGCAGAAAATGTACTGATTTCACTTGCAGCAGAGGGTGCAGTGCTTTTGGGCGGGGATGACGTGCTCTGCGGGGAAGCTCCGCGCGGGGAGGCGTCCCGCTCTGCGGGGGCAGGTGATGCGATGCTTGCGGGGGCTGCTGCCGGCTGGCTGAGAACGGGGAGTTTACGGGAGGCTCTGCGGCTGGGGATTGCGGCGGGGAGTGCAAGTGTGTTTTGCAGAGAGCAGGCGGAGGAAATACGGCGGTTATATGAAGAAATCGTTGTGAGGGGAATGGGATGAGAAAAGAGACGGGGCAGAATGCGTTTCGCGAAGGGGAAAAGGCGTTTTAGCATCTGAGGAGGGAGCAGCAAAGGCTGGGATAAAAAAGTTAGAAATAATTCACATTTGGTATTGACAAGGAGAATCAGGAGTGATATATTTATAACATCAAGAAGTTAGAAATATATCACTTGGAGGCATGAAGTATGAAAACAAAAGTTACATTAAAAGAACTGGTAGGGACGAAAATCATCTATGCGGTACTCCTTGTCAGCTATTACTGGATGTGGGCAAGGCGGGACTGGCATGATTACTATGAAACGGTACAGATGGTGGTTGGCATATTTACCATTGTATTTTTCCTGTTGCAGGCGGGGCGTATTCGGAGATACAGCAAGGAAGAAAAAGACGAAATGGCAATCCGGAATCTGCACAGGACGGACGCTGCCGGATTAAAAATCATGGTTGTAGCTGTGAGCATCATAGCGTTTGCTTCCGCAATTTTTGGCATAGAAGGAAGGATAACGGGTTACGCGCTCGTTGCGATGATACTGGCGTTGGCAGTGATACGCTTTATCCTGTTCAGCATCATGGACAGCAAAGGAGTTTGATATGGCGCTGAAAACGAAGGTCAGGGAATACAGGGAAAAGGCAGGATACAAGCAAAGTGAACTGGCAGAGATGGTGAACGCAAGGCGCGAAACGATTGTACATCTGGAAAACGGGAAATATAACCCTTCGCTGAAGCTGGCAATGGATATTGCGAAGGTGTTCCATGTGACGGTAGAGGAATTGTTTGAATTTACGGAAGACTGACTGGGACAGCTGCGAGGGGAGAATGCAGGGGCTTGCCTGTTTTTGGGGGAATCTGTATACTTATAAGAAGATACCTTAGCCTGACAAGGGGATACACGCTTTTTCAGCCGGAATTTTGGCATTTTCTGTGTAATCCGCCCTTGACGTACCTGCGGGTACGCCTGCGGACGGCTGCCTTGAAACTGCCTCAAATTACGCGCTGAAAAAGCCGCAGAACTGCAAAACAGACGTTTTTAGCCGTATATACCCTTGTCAAGCGAAGGGCAAGATATGATTTTGAAGGGCAGGTTGGAATGAAGCGTGAAGGAATGGATGGAAGAATGGGGAAAGGTAATACTGCGGGCGGCTGTGATATTGCTGGTATTGTTTTATTTCTGCTGGCCGGTACGGCTTTCGGGCAGTTCTATGGAGCCCGCGCTTGGCGATGGGGAAATCGTCCTGATGAGCAGGGCCATGACAATGGCGGGTATGTATGACAGGGGAGATATTGTGGTGTTTCGGTATGATGGCGGGAATGGACCCAAAACGCTCGTAAAGCGTGTGGCAGGCCTGCCGGGGGAGCATATCCGGATACTGCCGGAGGGCGCGGGCGTGGAGATCGACGGAGAGATTTTGCAGGAGCCTTACGCAGAGGGGCGCACAGACGGGCTGGTGGATATGGATATTCCGGAAGGGGCGGTGTTCCTGATGGGGGATAATCGTGAAACCAGCTATGACAGCCGGAACATTGGGGCGGTAGCGGAAAGGGACTTGAAAGGAAAGGTGTTTTTCCGTATTTATCCGTTCAGCGGGTTCGGCGGAGTCAGTTGAGCAGGTTTAGCATGAGAAACGCCCTGCCTTAAGGCAGGGCGTTTTTGCTGTACAGAATGTGAATAACTTACCGTAGTATTTTGATAATCAGAAGTTTTTGACCGGGATAAAGCAGGTCGGGATTTTCAATCTCATTGACTGCTAAAATATCTTCCATGGTGGTATGGTAGTTTTTGGCAATGCTCCAGAGAGAATCACCCGGCTGTACCATATAAATGACTGCGCTTGCCGCGCTGATTTGTTCTTCAGCATTTTCTTCCAGCGTGATATCCGTTACAGTTTCAGCCGTTTCTTTCCGCTGGACGTGTGTTTCCATTGCCAGCGTGGCGCGAAGTTCGCCTTCCCGTTCGGAAAGTATCTGGAAATCCAGATCCTCCAGGCGCAGTTCAATTTCGGCTGTATCGCCCTCCTGTACGCCCTTTAGCTCAACTGTTTGGGTGAAAGGGTACCCGCGCCGGATGACGCATACGGGGCTTTCATCATTCTCACAGTAATACAGCACTGCCGCGGAAAGCACACCCTCTGCCTCCACAAAATCCTGCCCTGTGCGCGCTTCTTCCAGCCGCACATCGCCCCAGATTTCTTCCACCCGAAGCATGGGGGATTCCCCGTTTTCCAGCTGCACGCGCTCTTTCAGCGAGAACTGGTTTTTGCCGCTGGCAACCGTCAGCGGATATGTCACCGTTTCACGGTCGATTTTTACAGTTCCTTTCGGGGAATAGGCATCCAGCAGTATTTCATGCTCCACAGGCTCCCGTCCTTTTAACGCTGCGCCGACGGTTACATCTGCGGAAAGCTGGCGTGTTTCGCCGTCCTCGTCTATTGTGGGCGTGAGTTTTGCCTCCTCGATCCAAAGGCGTGTATCAATAACACTGCGCGGCTCGATTTCATCTCCTTCCAGATAGCCGCTGAACGGAATTTTTTCCGTAAAGCTGCCAAGATTTCCCTGTGTGTCTGTATAAAGGATACTGATTTTCAGATTCCCGCGTACCATGACTTTCCCGTCCATCGGGCGGACATCCTGTTCCGTCAGCGCGGTTCCTTCCCAGAGAATTTCGCTGATTTCCGGCTTTGCGGCGGGCAGGACAAGCTCCTCTTTTATGGTAAACCTGTCCCGCAGTTCCGCGGTGTCTGCTTCCATGCACAGACAGCCTTTCAGACATTCCACGCCTTCGCCCTCTGCATCGCAGAGAATTTCCGCACTGCGCCTGCGCTCCGCCGCCGCCTCTACGCCGACGACTGCTTTTACGCTCAGTTTTCTGTCGTTGATGATTTCACAGTCTAAATGCTCTAAATTTGCGTCCAATGTGATTTCCATGTCTGGCTCCAGCCCGTCCATATGTATAAAATCTTCCATAGGCAGGGAGGATTTCATGGTGTAAAGCGGCTGTTCCCCGTTTTTGCCCGCATAAAGCACAAGCAGTTCCAGCTCGCCTGAAAAACCGATCCTGTCGTCGCTGACTCTTTTGTCACGTATTTTTACACTGCCCTCACAGCGCAGGAGTTCCTGCAGGTCAGGCTTGCTGTCCGGCACAATAACGTCCCCTTCCAGCAGAATCTGGGAAGCCTGCCTGCCCGCTTCTTCCCGCCATACCATCGTTTCTTTCGCCAATTCCAACGGCATAAAAACCCTCCTTATCCTTCCTGTGGCGTATCCGCACTTTGTCTATATGGTAATATATTAGCGCGCGGCGGTTTTATGCCAAAAAATTGGGGGACGGGTAGGGCTGGAAGGAGATACCGGCATGTTTTTGGCGTATGCGGGCTTTATTTCTTTGCGTATTTTCATAGGATGTGGTATACTGAAACAAAAGGAAGCACTGATTTAATCACTGGCACGTGTATCATCGGCAAAATTTCCGTCATATTTTACAAAAAGCCTCGGAAATACCTGCGGGTATTCCCTGCGTTTTTTGTTTCTTCTTACGAAAATTTTTCTCGCTGCTCCACGCACCGGAATAAATCAGTGCTTCCTAAAACAATCCGGCGGCAAGCAATGCGGCGCGGATAGCATGGGGGCAGGAATTTATATGGATAAGCCTGGGTATTTTATATCTATCGAGGGCGGCGACGGCAGCGGCAAATCCACACAGATACAGAAGATAAAGGCGTATCTGGAGGAATGCGGCGCGGATGTGCTTCCGACGCGGGAGCCGGGCGGCACGCCCATTGCGGAACGGATACGGGAACTGATACTTGACCCGGAAAACACCGCAATGGCCGCACGCGCGGAAATGCTGCTTTACGCGGCGGCACGCGCGCAGCATCTGGAAGAAAAAATTCTTCCCGCACTGGCAGCAGGCAGGACTGTGCTTACAGACCGCTTTACAGATTCCAGTATCGCCTACCAGGGCTATGGGCGCGGGCTTGGCGGCATTGTGGCGGAGGTAAACCGCATTGCTACGGACGGCAGGGAGCCAGACCTGACGCTTTTTCTGAACATCAGCCCCAAGGAGGGCATGACGCGGAAAAAACAGCAGGACAGCCATGAGCTGGACAGAATGGAGCGGGAAAAAGCGGCGTTCCATGAAAGGGTATATCAGGGATACCTTGCGCTGGCAGAGGAAAGCGGCGGAAGGATATGCGTAATAGACGCGGGACAGCCGCCAGATGCTGTGTTTGCGGAGATAAAGGAAGAATTAGACCGGCTGTTTGGCTTTGCGCCACGGCGCGGGTAAGGAGGGATTTTTATGAAACTTATTATTGCGATTTTACAGGACGAGGATGCGGGAGAGGCAATCTCCCATCTGAATGAAGCGGGCTTTCAGGTGACAAGGCTGGCGACAAAGGGCGGTTTCCTGCGCGCGGGCAATACGACGCTGCTGGCGGGCGTGGAGAATGAGAAGGTAGACGAGGCGATAAAGATTATTGAAGAAAACAGCAAGGCGCGGACACAGTACGCAACGCTTCCCTCCTCCTGCGGGGCGATGCATGGGTTTATCCTTGCGCCGATTGAGGTGAAGGTCGGAGGGGCAACGGTGTTTGTGGTGGACGTGGAGCAGTTCCATAAGTTCTGAGGACTGCACCCCTGAAGACCTTGGGGCCCTGCCCTATGGCACCCTGCTGTGCAGGGCGGGCGAAGTCCGTTTTTGCCATAAGCAAAAATGCTTAACCCCGCAAGGGCTTTCAGCCCTTGACCCTTTTTCCAGACGCATGGTATGCGGCTGGGGAGGAAAGGGAGAGATGGCGGCAGGGTTTTAGACCTGACAGATGCGGTGGCTATTATGGGCAGGTTCTGGCAGGGTTTTGAACTTGTGAATATTGGAATAAATTGTTTTTGTTCCCGCAAAACGCAGTTTTGCGGAAAACGGGTCAAGGGACAGTGCCCCTTGCGGGAGTTTGAAGGCAGAGCCCTCAAGGTTTTTAGGCTCTTTCAGCGGTAAAAAAGGAGAAACGACGACTTGTATACATTTCGGGAAATCTGGGGGAACAGCGCGCTGGTGCGTCATTTGCAGACAGCGGCGGCAGGCGGCCGTGTGTCCCATGCATATCTGTTTACAGGCGGCGCGGGCGCGGGCAAACGCATGTTTGCGAATACATTCGCGAAGGCGTTGCAGTGCGAAGGCGCGGGCGAACGCCCCTGCTGTACATGCGCAAGCTGCACTGCGTTTGACAGCGGCAACCATCCAGACGTCATTTATGTGCGGACAGAGAAAAAAAGCATCGGCGTTGACGAGATACGCGAACAGATACTGGAAACGGTGAATTTGAAGCCGTACCGTTTTGCCTGCAAAATTTATATCATGGAAAATGCGGATACTATGACTGTTCAGGCGCAGAACGCCTTGCTTAAAACGCTTGAGGAACCGCCGGGTTACGCTCGTTTTCTACTTTTGGCGGAACGCGCGGAGGCATTCCTGCCAACGATTCTTTCCAGAGTGGCGGTGATGCCGCTGCGTCCACTGCCGGAACAGGAGATTGCCGCGTATCTGCGGGAAAAGGCACATGTCCCTGCTGAGGCCTGCGACAGCTACGCCGCTTATGCACAGGGGCGTATCGGGCGGGCGCTGGATTTATTGCAGGACGAGGACTTTCAGCAGCTCCGGCAGGATATCCTGCAAAAGGTGCAGGCTCTGCCCGGCATGTCTGAGGCAGACGCGCTGGCAATGGCAAAGGATTTGGAGGGTTATAAAAACGACCTCCGCTTTTTGGATATTATGGAACTCTGGTACCGCGACCTGCTGGCGGCAAAATGCCTGCGGGAGGAACGGTTTTTGGTGGAAAAGGAACAGAAAGACGCTGTTTTCCGCGCGGCAAAGGAACCGCCGGAACGGCTGGCGCGAAACGCGCGCGCCGTACACGAAGCGCGGAAACGGCTGGCGCAGAACGCAAATTTTCGGCTGACGATGGAAGTTATGCTGATGGAGATAAAGGAGATTGAACCCAATGACAGAAGTGGTAGGAATACGCTTTAAGAAAGCGGGGAAAATGTATTATTTCGACCCTGCCGGACTGAAACTGGAAAAGGACGACGGCGCGATCGTGGAAACGGCACGCGGTGTGGAATATGGTACGGTGGTAAAGGGCAATATGGCTGTTGCGGAGGAAAATATTGTTTTTCCGCTGAAAACGGTGATGCGCAAAGCCACGCAGGAGGACTGGAAAACGGTGGAAAGCAACCATAAGCGGGAAAGAGAAGCCTTTGATATCTGTCTGGAAAAAATTGCGCGGCTGGAACTGGAAATGAAGCTGGTGGACGTGGAAATGACGTTTGACCGCAACAAGCTGATTTTTTATTTTACATCTGACGGGAGGGTGGATTTCCGCGAACTGGTGAAGGAACTGGCGGCAGTGTTCCGTATGCGCATTGAACTGCGGCAGATTGGCGTGCGGGACGAGGCGAAAATGCTCAACGGCATCGGTATCTGCGGCAGGCCGCTGTGCTGTGCGACATTCTTGGGCGATTTTCAGCCGGTTTCCATAAAAATGGCAAAGGAGCAGAACCTTTCGCTGAACCCGACGAAAATCAGCGGCATCTGCGGCAGGCTGATGTGCTGTCTGAAATATGAGGAGGACGTTTATGAGGAACTGAACCGCAGACTGCCGAAGGTGGGCGATATTATTGCAACGCCGGATGGGACGGGGGAAATACTCTCCACAAACGTGCTTTCCCAGCAGGTGAAAGCGGCGGTGCGCAAGACGGAAAATGACCCGCCTACGATTGCGTTTTACCATGTGGACGAGATTAAGCTGATTCGTTCCAAAAAGAGGAAAAAACAGCAGCCCGCGCCGGAGGAACTGAAAGCCTATGAGGACTGACGTGACCATACACCCGCATGAACGGCTGGACGACCTGCACAGGGGCGGCTATCATATCATTCAGGACCCGGGGCGGTTCTGTTTTGGGGTAGATGCGGTGATACTCAGCGGCTTCGCGCGGGTGAAGCGAGGCGAAAACGCACTGGACCTGGGAACGGGAACTGGCGTGATTCCTGTTTTGCTGGCGGCGAAAACGGAAGGCAGGCACTTTACTGGGCTGGAAATACAGCCGGAAAGCGCGGAAATGGCGGCGCGGAGCGTCCGGCTGAATGAACTGGAGGAACGCGTTTCCATTGTGCAGGGCGATATTAAAGAGGCGGCAGGGATTTTCGGCGGCTCGACGTTTGACGTGGTGGTGTCGAATCCGCCGTATATGAACAGCGGCGGCGGGCTGGTGAACCCGGGCGAAGCAAAGGCCATCGCGCGGCATGAGATTCTCTGCACACTGGAAGATGTTGCGGCGGCAGCGGGAAAAATACTCCGGCCGAAAGGGCGGTTTTATATGATACACAGACCGCACAGGCTGACGGATATTTTGACAGTATTGCGGCAGTATAAGCTGGAACCGAAGCGGGTGAGGTTTGTGCATCCGTATGTGGATAAACCGCCGACGATGGTGCTGGTGGAGGCTGGCAGGGGCGGCAGGCCGATGGTGAAGGTTGAAGCGCCGCTGGTGATTTACCGCGCGCCGGGGGAATATACAGAGGAGATTTATCAGATATACTATGAATGATAAAGGCTGTGGGGCAGCGCCCCACGGTTTTCGCAGAAAGGAAAAGGAATGGCTGGGACACTCTATCTTTGTGCAACGCCTATCGGCAATCTGGACGATATTACACTGCGCACGCTAAAACTGCTGGAAAGCGCAGATGTTATCGCTGCGGAGGACACGCGCAATACACTGAAGCTATTGAACCATTACGAAATTAAAACGCCTATGACAAGCTACCATGAACATAATAAGACGGGGAAAGGCCCTGTACTTCTGGAACGTCTGCAAAAGGGTGAAAACATCGCGCTTGTGACAGACGCAGGCATGCCGGGCATTTCCGACCCCGGTGCGGATTTGGTGCGGCTCTGCCATGCGGCAGGCGTGCCGGTGACGGCTGCACCGGGCGCTTCGGCCGCTGTGACCGCGCTGGTGCTTTCGGGGCTGGATACGCGGCGTTTTGTGTTCGAGGGATTCCTGCCGCCGGAGAAAAAGGAGCGCAGAGAAATTCTGCGGACATTGGAACGGGAACACCGGACAATGGTATTCTACGAAGCCCCGCACCGCCTGCTGGATACGCTTGAGGAGCTTTGCGGCGTATTCGGCGCAGAACGGCAGACAGCCGCGGCGCGGGAGCTGACGAAGAAATTTGAAGAGGTACGCAGGGATACGCTGGGCGGACAGCTGGCGTATTTCCGTGAACATGCGCCGAAGGGCGAATTTGTGCTGGTCTGCGCGGGTTTTTCGCTGGAGGAACAACGGCACGAGGAACAGCAAGGCTGGGCACAGGTTTCTATTGAGGAACATATGGCGCGCTATCTGGCGCAGGGCATGGGCGAAAAAGAAGCGATGAAACAGACCGCGAAGGATAGAGGCGTGCCAAAGCGGGAGATTTACCAATATTTGAAAAAAAATGATTAAACGCCTGTTCGGATAACAGATACAGGAAGGGAGAGAAAAAGGTTTGAAGGAGTATTTTTCTGTTTTGACATGGCAGGATGTGTTCCTTGCGGCGTGTCTGGCGTATGTGATTACCTATATCATCCGCAGTTTCCAGAGATGGATCGACAGAAGGGTGGAAAAGACGTTTGTAGTGCGTTCGCTTGACGTGCCGGGGGTCTATGAGAAATGCAGGGAGCTGTTCCCGATTGAAAAAATCACGTTCCAGGGGAAGGAATTTACGCGGGGTATGCGTGTGAAGGTAACGACGCAGCATGAAAATATCATTGAGGGCGAACTCATTGGCATGAACAAAATGAATCTGGTCTGCATCCGGACGAACAGCCAGATTATTGCGCATCAACTGGAAAAAATACAGGAAATACGCTCTATTTGAGGGGACGCATGAGGCGTTCGGCGGAGAAGGGCAACAGGATATGGAGAAAAAACGGGAAAGCCCTGCGGGATTGCAGGCTTTCCTGTTTTTGCGTTTCGGGCGGGCGTTTTGGCTGTGTAAGGCAGGAAGGACAGAGAAAATTTTTTGTTTGAATTTGACAAAAAAACAGAGGAATATGCTGAAAATAGCTTTGAATTTTGTCTGATATGCTGATATTTATGGATTTTTAACGACATTTTAACGGATATATCTATTGAATTTCCTTTGCAGGAGAATATAATGAAAGAGAAACAGACCGGTCGGTCTGATAACGGGGCTCTGCCTAAGACCCTGGGCTCGCCCAAACCCGTCCGCTTTTTGAAAAAAGCGGAACAAAAGACTTTTGCTGCAACTGCGTGTTGCAGGAGAATAAAGGAAAAATGAAGCTATTTAGCAAGGGGCGCAGAGTATCGCAGGCAAAGGACAGAGCAAAGCAAGCCCTTGCGGGGTGCCGGAGGGGACGATGTTCCCATGGCCTTCATATTTTTGCAGAAAAGGGGGAACGCCATGTGAAAACAGAAAACGAAATTCTGGAAAAGGCTTTCGATTTGTTTCTGAAAAAAGGCTTTTCCGAAAGTTCTACAAACGAAATCATCCGCGAAGCGGGGCTGACCAAGGGCGGCTTTTATTACTCTTTCAAAAGCCGCGAGGATTTGGTGCGGCGCGTCATTGAGAAATACATAAAAACCTATTATCTGTGTCCGCTGCGGGAGATGGAGCAATGCTGGGAGGACGCACGGAAATCAGGCTGGCGCGGGGCTGCAACGGAACTGCTGCTTTGGAACGGGTTTTTCCGCCCTCTGCGGTTTGAAAATTACCGCCGGAGTATCTGCCGCGAGGATATCATGTTCCGAGATTTTTACTTTCTGCTTTACGAGGGCATGAAAAAATTTCCGGAGGTTATTACGCTTTCACAGAAGTATGCGGCGGAAAAGGAACGATGCCTGCGGCGCATACTGGAATGCGGGCAGGCGTGCGGGGAAATCCGGCGGGATATTGATTTGGAAAGCCATATCACAATGATTCTGGCGATGCAGGACGGAATACTTGCGCTGAAGGTGCTGGACGACGGCATCGACGATGAAGAAAAATACAGGAAAATACAGAAACAGGTCTGGGCGGAGATTGCTGCGCCCGAGGCTCAGGAAGGGTTTGCAGACGGGGGTGTTGCAAGTGCAGTATCTTAAAGGCAAGGGAAATATATACCGCATGGGTATTGATATTGGTTCGACAACAGTAAAGGTGGTGCTGGCGGACGCGGAAAACGGGATTGTTTTCAGCAGATACCGGCGGCATTTTTCCGAAATTAAAAAAACGGTCAAGGATATTTTGAAAGAGGCGCAGGAAAAGCTGGGAGATGTCTGCTTTACCGCTATGATTACAGGCAGCGGCGGCGTTGCGCTGGCGAATGCCATTGGCGTGGAATTTATTCAGGAGGTTGTTGCAACGGCGAACGCTGTGGAAACGACCGCGCCAAAAACAGACGTTGCCATTGAGCTGGGCGGCGAGGACGCAAAAATCATCTACTTTTCCGGCGGGAACATAGAACAGCGCATGAACGGGGTCTGCGCTGGCGGCACAGGCTCCTTTATCGACCAGATGGCAAGCCTTTTGCAGACAGATGCAACCGGTCTGAATGGGCTGGCAAAGGGCTGCGAGGTCATTTACCCGATTGCTTCGCGCTGCGGTGTATTCGCGAAAACGGACATTCAGCCGCTTATCAATGAGGGCGCGAAAAAAGAGGATTTGGCGGCTTCTATTTTTCAGGCAGTTGTCAACCAGACCATCGCGGGGCTGGCGTGCGGCAAGCCCATTCGGGGGCATGTTGCTTTTCTGGGCGGCCCGCTGCATTTCCTTTCCGAGCTGCGCCAGAGGTTCATTGAAACACTCAAGCTGACGGACGAAACAACAGTTATCCCCGAAAATTCGCATCTGTTTGCGGCATATGGCACGGCGGTTTCCAATAAACCGGACAGCGCGGAACTGGATTTCCCTTCCCTGCTGGGCAGGCTGGAAAACGGCGTTGAATTGAGCGCGGAGGTCAGCCGTATGGAACCGCTGTTCCGCAATGAAGCAGAATATGACGTATTCCGGGACAGACATGACAGGGACAAGGTGAAGCGTGTTCCTATTTCCAATTATCAGGGGGACGCGTTCCTTGGCATAGACGCGGGTTCCACAACGACAAAGGTTGCGCTGGTCGGCGAGGACGGCAGCCTGCTTTATTCCTTCTATGCGGGGAACGAGGGCAGCCCGCTGAACGTGGTGATGAAAAGCCTGAATGAGATGTATGACCTGATGCCGGAGGGCGTGACAATCCGCAATTCCTGCGTGACGGGCTACGGCGAAGGGCTGATTAAAGAAGCCTTGATGATGGATTTAGGATATATCGAAACAGTGGCACACTACAAGGCGGCACAGTTCTTCAAGCCGGATGTTGATTTTATTCTGGACATCGGCGGGCAGGATATGAAGTGCATCCGTATCAAGGATAACGTAATCGACAGCGTGCTGCTGAACGAAGCGTGTTCCTCCGGCTGCGGCTCGTTTATTGAAACATTTGCGAAATCTTTGAATTATACAGTAGCGGATTTTGCGAAAATCGCGCTTTTTGCCAAAAACCCGATTGACCTTGGTTCCCGTTGTACGGTATTCATGAATTCCCGCGTAAAGCAGGCGCAGAAGGAAGGCGCGGACGTGGCGGATATTTCCGCAGGGCTGGCGTATTCCGTTATCAAAAACGCCCTGCTGAAGGTGATTAAAATTTCTGACCCGAAAGCGATGGGGAAATCCATGGTCGTGCAGGGCGGTACGTTTTATAATGACGCGGTGCTGAAAAGCTTTGAGATGATTAGCGGGCGGGAGGCTGTCCGTCCGGATATCGCGGGCATTATGGGTGCGTTCGGCGCGGGGCTTATCGCGCGGGACAAATATACCGCGGGCTATCAGACGACGCTTATTGGCAGAGAGGAAATGAATGCGCTGGAAGTCAAATCCGCGATGGCGCGTTGTCAGGGCTGTACAAACCACTGCCTGCTGACAATCAACCATTTCAGCGGCGGACGGCGTTTTGTTACGGGCAACCGCTGCGAGCGCGGGCTGGGCAAGGAGAAAATTGAGAACCCCGCGCCTAACCTTTACGAATACAAAAGGCACAGGCTGTTCGATTATGAGCCGCTGACGGCGGAGCAGGCAACGAAAGGCACGGTCGGCATTCCGCGCGTGCTGAATATGTGGGAGGATTACCCGTTCTGGTTTACGTTCTTTACGAAGCTGGGCTATCGGGTGGTGCTTTCCCCGTATTCCTCCAAGGCGGTATTTGAGATGGGCATGGAATCCATTCCGAGCGAATCCGTGTGCTATCCGGCGAAGCTGGTGCATGGGCATGTGATGTGGCTGATTGACAGGGGCGTGGATATGATATTCTACCCCGGCGTGGTCTATGAGCGGCGGGACAGCGCGGCGGCGGATAATAACTATAACTGCCCAATTGTGGCGTCGTATAATGAAAATATCAAAAACAATGTGGAGGATTTGAAGGAAAAAGATATAAAATTCCTGAACCCCTTCTTATCCCTCGATAAAATCGAAACCGTTATCAAGCGTATGACGGAGGAATTCGTGCCGCTTGGCTCTACGGAAAAGGAAATAAAGGCGGCCGTAAAGCAGGGCTGGGAGGAATGGACGCATTTCCGGCGCGATATGCAGAAAAAGGGCGAAGAAACGCTGAAATATATCCGCGAAAACAATATGACGGGCATTGTGCTGGCGGGGCGGCCCTACCATGCAGACCCTGAAATTAACCATGGGATCCCTGAGCTGATAGCGGGCTACCGCATTGCCGTGCTGACAGAGGACAGCGTGGCGCATCTGGGGCATGTGGAACGGCCGACTGTGGTGCGTGACCAGTGGACATATCATTCCCGCCTGTATGAAGCGGCAGGGTTCGTGAAAACACAGAAGAATTTGGAGTTTGTGCAGCTTAATTCCTTTGGCTGCGGGCTGGACGCTGTGACGACGGACGAAGTCAGGGCGATTCTGACAGCGGCAGGCAAAATTTATACTGCGCTGAAAATTGACGAGGTGAATAACCTTGGCGCGGCAAGGATACGCGTGCGCTCGCTGATTGCGGCGATTGAGGACAGGAAGGAAAAGGGCGTACAGCTGCACAAGGGCGAAGCTGCGCTGCATCGCGTGCTTTTCACGAAAAAGATGAAAAAGGATTATACGATACTCTGCCCGCAGATGTCGCCAATCCATTTCGATATATTGCAGCCGGTGTTCCGGCACTGCGGCTACCGGTTGGAAGTCATGGCGGCGATGGACAAGGACGCGATTGAAACAGGGCTGAAATATGTGAACAATGATGCGTGTTACCCTGCGCTGATTTCCATTGGGCAGCTGCTGAACGCTCTGCTTTCCGGCAAATACGACCTGAACCGTACTGCACTGCTGATTTCGCAGACGGGCGGCGGATGCAGGGCGACGAATTACATTGCGTTTATCCGCAAGGCGCTGGTAAATATGGGTATGCCGGATATTCCGGTTATTTCCATCAATCCGGCAGGGCTGGAGAAAAACCCGGGCTTCAAATATGAGCCGCGTCTGATACACAGGGCATTGCAGGCGTTGGTATACGGCGATTTGTTCATGCGTGTGCTTTACCGCACAAGGCCGTATGAGAAGGTGAAGGGTTCTGCAAACGCACTGTATGAAAAATGGAACGAGAAGGTCAAAAAGAACGTTGTGAAGGGCGACAGAAAGACCTACTGCGAGAATATCCGCGGGATACTGCGTGACTTTGAGGAGCTGGAGCTGAACCGTATGGTAAAGCCGAGGGTCGGCGTTGTCGGGGAGATTCTGGTGAAATTCCACCCGACCGCGAACAACGACCTTGTGAACCTTCTGGAACGGGAAGGCGCGGAGGCGGTTGTGCCCGACCTGCTGACGTTCGCGCTCTACTGCTGTTATAACATGGTGCAGAAGGAAAAATATCTGGGCGGCTCCAGGAAGGCGCGCATCATAGGCAATCTGGTGGCGAAGGTCATTGAGCATTATCAGAAGCCGATGATGGACGCACTGGAAGGGAGCAGACGGTTTGACAAGCCGGAGGACATCAGGAGCCTGGGCGCATATGCGGAAAAAATCGTTTCGCTCTGCAACCAGACGGGCGAAGGCTGGTTCCTGACGGCGGAGATGATTGAGCTGATACATGCAGGCGTGCCGAATATCGTCTGCACGCAGCCGTTTGGCTGCCTGCCGAACCATGTGGTGGGCAAGGGCGTTATTAAGGAGCTGCGGAAACAGTACCCGTTGTCGAATATTGTGGCGATTGACTATGACCCCGGCGCAAGCGAGGTCAACCAGCTGAACAGGATTAAGCTGATGTTGGCAAGCGCGAACAAGAATCTGGAAAAGACGGAAGTGCAAAAGCTGAAAAAGCCGCATTCTGCGGATCGTGTGGCGTTCCGGATGTGAAAACCTTAAAGACTGTGGGGGACGCTGTCCCTCGGCCTGATTTCCGCCGCATATTCATGCGTCGGGCGGGGGAGAATAGGATAAGGAATACAGAAAAGGCATTGATGAGGAGTCAATGCCTTTTTTAATAGGAAAAAAGATGATTATAATGCGCCGTGCGTATGCGCGGCAGAAAATGGGTCAAGGGGCGAAACCCCTTGCGGGGTCAGGCATTTTTGCCTATGGCAAAAACGGGCTTCGCCCGCCCTGCGCAGCAGGGTGCCAGAGGGCAGAGCTCCGCGGCCTGAAAGGTTTTTTCGAGGTGAAAAGATGTTTGATTTTGTTTGTTTTTCGTGGATAGTGCTGTGCTTCCTGCTTTCCTTTACCGGTGGTATGCCGCTGGCGGCAGGTCTGACGCTCTGCGCCGATTTTTTCCTGATTTATACCACACATTACGCCACTGGTCTGGCGTTTTTTATCCTCGTCCAGCTTGCGTATCTCCAAAACTTTCGGGAAATGCCGTTCCGCCTGTGGTATACTGCTATTTTTCCGCTGGCGTATCTCCTGCCGCTGCCTGTCCTGGGCGGCATTTATGCCCTGCTGTTTTTCTGCCATTTTTATTTTGCCATAAAAAAAGCGGGGACATACAGAAGCGTTTTTACTATGCTGTATGTCCTCGCGCTCGTGCTGTTTGCCGCCTGCGATATAACGGTCGCATGGGGCTATTTTGCACAGCCCGCGCCGGAAACCGTCTGGCTGTTCTATGCGCCGAGCCAGTTCCTTCTTGCGCTCACCGCCAGAGCGTGGCAACTTCCGCAACGATTTTTTCACCAACGGAAAGGAAGGAAAGCACTTCCTTCCCATCAGGCAAAGCCCTGACGTATGTCTTGATTTCCACAATATCTCCGCGTACACATTCTTTACGGTATACAATGCGCACGTCCGCCAGCGACATGCCGTCATAGATTTCGTCCGGCACATCGTCCATCGCCCACTCTAAGTATTTGACGTTATTGGCGTGGCCGTTGGTATCCGTATCCCTGCGGGTGACGGGCAGGGTGCGGGTGGAAAGCAGGTCGCCCTCCGCTTCCTTTGGCATGAAAAATTTTTCATCGGGAATTGCAGGCTCCTGACCGGAATGGTAGCGCTCCGCCATGCCATCCGGTGCGTTTGCGGGGCGGCGTCTGGCAAGGTCCATAAATATCCAGCGGGACGCGCCGTCCAGCAGTTTATTGCCCGCTTCATCGAACAGGAAAAAGCTGCGTTCCGCCTGAAAACGCATACATTTATTGCTCCATGTCTGCACCTGTATGCGTTCGCCATGCTGGGGCATGCGGTAGATTTGCAGGTGCCAGTTGACGACAGACCAGCCCCACTGGTGTTCTGCCATATAGTCCAATGTGTAGCCGATGGTGTCCGAGTGGGTGACGGCGGCCTCCTGCAAACAGGAGAGCAGAGCGGCGGGGCTCATGTTCCGGTTGCCGTCTATCTGGAAATAGGACACCTTCAACGTTTCTTCATAACCAATTCTATCCAATTTTCTCCCTCCTGAAAGAGTAAAACCGTGGGACGCTGTCCCACACCCTGCGAACCCTTTGAAAAGGGTTCGATCCTAAACTTTGATTTGCAAAAGCTGCCGCTTTGCGGGGAAATCCATATAATACTGTAAGGATGCCGATAGTTCTCCGCAGAACGAAGTTCTGCGGCAATTTTCTTTGCTTCTTTCTTTGAAAGAAAGAAGCGGGGTATGGGGCAGAGGCCCAATGTTTTATAGCATAGGCGATATCAGGCGCGCGATGGATTCCTTTACCTTGAACCACCACTTCCGCCTGTTGTACCAGTCCTTTGTAATCTCCACGCAGCTTTTCAGATCGTTCTGGAATCCGGCTTCTAATTCCTTTGTGAATTTCCCGTCATACAGGAAAGCATTGACCTCGAAATTCAGGTCAAAGCTGCGGATATCCATATTTGCTGTGCCGACAGACGCGACACACCCGTCTACAAGCAGCGTTTTCGAGTGTATGAAGCCTTTTTCATACTGATAGCACCGCACGCCAGCCTCAAGCAGTTCACCCAGATAAGACATGCTCGCCCAATAAACAAAAAGATGGTCAGGGTTTCCGGGGATAATGATGCGCACATCCAGCCCGGAAAGCGCGGCAACGCGCAGGGCTTCAAAGATACCGTCATCCGGCACGAAGTAAGGCGTTGTCAGGTAAACATGGTCAATGGCTTCGTTTATCATCTTGAAATAGCCGTTGCGTACGTTTTTCCACTGCGTATCCGGCCCGCTGGAAACGATTTGTGTTTTGATGCCCTCAAACTGCTGTTTTTTGGGGAAATAATGCTCTTCCAAAGGAACGCGGCTTTTTTCGGAGGTAAAGTTCCAGTCCATGATAAAACGTATCTGCATCTGGTCGAGTGCGTCGCCCTCTATGCGCAGATGCGCGTCCCGCCATGGGCCATAGCGTTTGGTAACGCCGAGATATTCGTCGCCGACATTGAAGCCGCCGATATAGCCTGCCTCGCCGTCTACAATGCAGAGCTTGCGGTGGTTGCGGTAATTCAGGCGGACAATGAAGCGGGGCAGGAATGCTGCGGTATGCCCGCCGGCGGCGTGAAGTTTATCAAAGAAATGTTTCGGCAGGCGGGAATTGCCGATTCCGTCATACAGCAGGCGCACTTCCACGCCTTCCGCCGCTTTCTTCGCAAGCTCCTCCACAAGGCGCGTGCCAAGCTCGTCCCCGCGCCAGATATAGTATTCCAGATGGATAAACTTTCTTGCCCTGCGGATATCCTGTACCAGTGCATGAAATTTTTCCTTTCCGCTGCGGAAATACCGGATGCGGTTATTGAAGGTCATCCAGTTTCCGGAATTTAAGTGAAGATGGGCAAGGTCTGTCAGGTATTCCGCGCCGCGCAGACGCCCATGGTTTTCCACGATGCTTTTCTGTGCCTGTATTTTTTCAACAGAGCGCACATTGCGGAACAGGTATTTATAATAGACTTCCTGATCGTACTTTGCCTTTTCGCGGAACATTTTTTCCCTTCGCCCATTGCGCCCGAAAACCATATATATCAAAAACCCCAGTATGGGGATAAAAAACAGCACCAGCAGCCATGCCCATGTGCTTGCCGGATTTCTCCGCTCAAAAAAGACGACGAGGCCAGCCAGAAAAACGTTTGCCATAAGTGCGGCAAGCCCAAGAACAGTAGCCCAATGCAGTATGCCCTCCAAAAAAAACGCCCCCTTTCCACGTCATTTTGATTTCCTTTTCATTCCACAGGAAACAGTATACTCTATTCCCCGGCGCGGCGCAACCGCCCGGGAAGGGAAAAAAATCGAAAAAATTCTCTTTTTCCCTTCCATAATGTCCAAAACGATGTTAAAATGTTAAAATGTGAGCAATACGAAAAAATTGCCGCTTGGCAGGCGGTTTGCCTGCGCGTCTGCAAGGAAAAGGCGGCGCGAGTTTTTAAGGAGGAAAGATTTGTGAATTTTTCAGATGTTTTGATTATCATTGTTATTGTTCTGGCTTTGATTTTGGCTGGGCTGTATTACCTGAACAAAAAAAGTATGCGCAGGATGATACAGGCTCAGGATTTCATTGACCAGAACCGCACGACCGTCCAGATTTTCGTTATTGACAAAAAGCAGGAAAAGCCCTCTCCGACAAACCTGCCGAAGGTTGTGTATGAACAGATGCCGAAGGCTTCCCGTATGCGCAAGACCAATATGGTACGCGCAAAGGTTGGGCCGCAGATTGTAACGCTTTTGTGCGATAAGCCTGTGTATAACGTGCTGCCTGTGAAAAAGACGGTAAAGGTTGAGCTGGCAGGCATGTATATTATTGGCATGACAGGGCTGAATCTGGAGGATAAGAAGAAAAAGACATTCTCCGAAAAAATGTCCGCAAGCGTGAACCGCTCGATGGAAAAGCAGTCTAAAAACAAAAAGTAAGAGAAAAAGAAACCCCGCAGCCAGACTGCGGGGTTTGCTTTTGCGGAATCATACCGCGCGGTACATGCCGGCGGCGTCCTCTTTTTTTGTGGATTCCTGCAGGCTGAGGACTTCAACCTTTGTCGTATTGGAACCGAACTGTATTTCGATGATATCGCCTACCTTGACATCTGCGCCCGCTTTTACGACTTTCCCGTTCAGCGATACACGCCCCGCGTCGCAGGCTTCATTTGCAATAGTACGCCGCTTTATGATTCGGGAAACCTTCAAAAATTTATCAATCCGCATTTCTGCCGCCTCCTTTTTCGTTCCAAATCTTTGCGCAGAGCCATCCGGTATGGCCCCGTGCAGGGAAAATCAGCTGTTTTATCAAGATACCACAAAGCATATAGTTTTACAATATTTTTCTGTTTTTTAGCAGCGCCCTCAAGGTTTTGAAGTTTTATTATCTGATGCCCCCATGTTTTTTCATATGGCTCGGAAACAGTACAGACAAGGCTTGCGCTTTTTTCGGATTTCGTATAGAGTATTGGTAATATGGCGGGAAACAGGGAGGACGGCAGACATGCGGAAAAAAGTGCAGACGATGTTGAAAGAAAACCATATGTTCCCAAAGGGGGCGGAGATTGTTGTCGGGATATCCGGCGGGGCAGATTCCGTTGCCCTGCTGCATATCCTGAACGGCTGGCGGGAGCGGGAGGGCTGGATGCTTACGGCTGTCCATGTCCACCATGGTCTGCGCGGCGCGGCGGCGGACGGGGATCAGGCGTTTGTGGAGCGCCTTTGCGCGGATTGGGGCGTGCCCTGCAAGGTTTACCATTATGATGTGGCAGCAGAGGCGAAAAAGCACGGTATGGGCGAGGAAGAAACGGGGCGGCTTCTGCGCTATGCCGCATTCCGCGAAACGGCAGGGGAACGGGGATATATTGCCGTTGCGCACCACCGGAATGATCAGGCGGAAACGCTCCTGATGCGCCTTTGCAGGGGGACGGGGCTGCATGGGCTGACGGGGATGCGCCCTGTGCGTGGGAATATCTGCCGCCCTCTTCTGGCATGCAGCCGTGCGGAGATTGAACGCTATTGTCTGTCGGAGGCACTTTTGTTCAGGGAGGACGAAAGCAACAGGGAAGTGAAGTATACCCGCAATAAGCTGCGTCATGAGGTACTGCCGCTGATGGAGGAAATCAACCCGCGCGCCTCTGTGCATATTGCCCGGACTGCCGCACTCCTTGCCGATGATGAGGAATATTTGGAACAGCAGGCTGCCGCGCTGTTTGCCGCGCTGGAACGCCCCGCACGCAAGGGGGCTGTTTCTCTGGAGCGGGAGGGGCTGCTGCGGGCGCATCCGGCAATGCGCCGTCGTGTGCTGCGGCTGGCTATGGGCAGGTTTGCGTCTGCGGACGTTTCCCATGTGCAGATTGCGGCTTTGGAGGAGCTTCTGCAAAAACCAACAGGAAAGAGCCGCCGTTTTTTGCAGGGGATACGCGCAGAAAACAGCTATGGCATGCTCCTGCTATCCAGAGGCGCGGCGGAACAGGCGTCCTCTTTCTGCTATACCCTGCCGCAGGAGGGGGCGATTTTTATACCGGAAATAGGCGTGACCGTCAGTACCTGTCTGCGGGTTGAAAAAAATGGCGAAATTTGCGGCGGTGGGTGTACGAACGTATTCGATTATGATAAAATACTGGAAAAGGTTTCCGGCTGTACGGAAACAGAGGGACTTTCCTGCCGTACAAGGCGGGCGGGTGACAGCATCCGTCTGAAAAATGGCAGGAAAAAAATAAAGGATTTATGGATTGACGAAAAAATACCGCGGGAACAGCGGGAGGTATGGCCTTTGGTGGCGCTAGGGGAAGAAATCCTCTGGGCTCCGGGGCTGAGGTCTTCTGTCGGTTTCCTTGCGGACGGGCAGACAACACGTTTTTTACAGATACGGATACGGAGGGACACAGAAACATGAAAGAACGGGTAGAAGTAATGATTACTGCGGAGGCGATTGCCAAGCGGCTGGAAGAGATTGCCGAGCAGGTTTATGAGGATTTCGAGGGGGAGCAGGTGGAACTGGTTTGCGCGCTGAAGGGCGGCGTAACGGTTCTGGTGGAGCTGGCAAAAAAACTGCGCCAGCCGGCGACGATGAATTTTATGCGGGTTTCCAGCTATGGCGATGCGACGGAGAGCAGCGGACATATCCAGATTATAATGGATTTGGAGGAAAGCATAGAGGGGAAAAACGTTCTGGTCGTGGAGGACATCATTGACAGCGGCAGGACGCTCAGCCATCTGCGGGGACTCCTGCTTTCGCGCGAACCCAAAAGCCTGAAAATATGCACGCTTCTGGACAAGCCGGAGCGGCGCGTGACAGATGTACCGGTGGATTATACCGGTTTTACGATACCTGACGCGTTTGTGGTCGGCTTCGGGTTGGATTATGCGCAGAGATACCGGAACCTTCCGTATGTTGGTGTGATTCATTTTGAGGAATAAAGACGCTTTGCCCCAGACGGATGCCCTCCGCCCCGGGGCTTTTTTGCGTGTCAGTGAAAAATGCGGAATGACAGCTGATTTTTTCAGAAATCATTCGTTGCGTTTCCGGAAAAAGTATGCTAGAATTATAAATTGAAGCCGAATATCCGGCAAATAAATATAGCATAAAAATAAATAGGAGGGACTCTCTTGAACAAATACTTCAAATCCATAGGGCTGTACGCGCTGGTATTTTTAATCATACTGGCGGGCCTTGCGTACACAGGGCAGGGGCTTCTGCCGCCGCAGGGGGAACAGCCGGCATATACTTACGGCGACTTATTGGAAGAAATGGAAAAGGGCAATGTAAAAAGCCTTGAAATTACAAGGAGCAGAGAAGTTGGCGACTTCGGCAATGTGCAGGCGGTGCTGAAGGACGGCGGTGTTATCAATGTAAACGTGGCAAGTATCAGCACATTTCAGGAACGCGCCGACCAGAAGGTAGTGGAGAGCGGCGGCAGCCTGTCCATGACGGTTAAGGAGCCGCAGAAGGAAAACATGCTTGCGGCAATACTGCCTTCCCTCATTATGATGGTCATCATGATACTGTTTTTCATGTTCCTGTTCAGCCGGATGCAGAGCGGGAGCGGAAAGATGTCCTCTTTCGGCAAGAGCAAGGCAAGGATGAGCATAGATGAAAAAAATAAGGTAACGTTTCAGGACGTGGCTGGCTGTGATGAGGAAAAGGCGGAGCTGGAGGAGCTTGTCGAGTTCCTGAAAGCGCCGCAGAAGTTTACCGATTTGGGCGCGCGGATACCGAAGGGCGTACTGCTTGTCGGCCCTCCGGGTACAGGTAAGACACTGCTGGCAAAGGCTGTTGCAGGGGAGGCGGGCGTGCCGTTTTTCAGCATTTCCGGCTCAGATTTTGTGGAAATGTTCGTAGGCGTGGGCGCGTCCCGCGTGCGCGATTTGTTTGAACAGGCAAAGAAAAATTCGCCGAGCATCGTATTTATAGACGAGATTGACGCTGTGGGCAGACGCCGCGGCGCGGGTCTTGGCGGCGGGCATGATGAGCGTGAACAGACGCTGAACCAGCTGCTTGTGGAAATGGACGGTTTCGGCATTAACGAAAGCGTTATCATCATTGCGGCAACGAACCGCGCGGATATTCTTGACCCTGCGCTTCTGCGCCCGGGCCGTTTCGACCGGCAGGTGTATGTGGGACGTCCTGACTTAAAAGGGCGCGAGGCAATCCTCCGCGTACATTCCAAAGGCAAGCCTCTGGCAGAGGAAGTCGACCTGAAGGTCGTTGCGCAGACAACGGCAGGCTTTACCGGTGCGGATCTGGCGAACCTTCTGAACGAAGCCGCCCTTTTGACCGCGCGGCACGACAAAAAAGCCATTGATATGGAGGAGCTGCAAAAGGCCCTTATCAAAATTGGCGTAGGTACAGAAAAGAAAACAAGAGTCATTTCCGATAAGGAAAAATATATCACGGCGTACCACGAAAGCGGACACGCAATACTGTTTGAAGTACTGAGCGAGCTTGACCCGGTACACAGCATTTCCATCATCCCTACGGGTATGGCGGGCGGCTATACGATGCCGCTTCCGGGCGAGGACAGGATGTACCGCACGAAAATGTATATGGAACAGGATATTGTGGGGCTGCTGGGCGGACGCGCGGCGGAGGCCATTGTGATAAAGGACGTGACGACGGGCGCATCCAACGACATCGAGCGTGCAACGGCGATGGCGCGGAGCATGGTGACGCAGTACGGCATGAGCGAAATCCTCGGGCCGATACAGTTCGGGGAGGACAGCAACGAAGTCTTTATCGGGCGCGACTGGGGCCACACCCGCAATTACGGTGAGGCTGTCGCGACAACGATTGACGAGGAAGTCAAGCGCATCGTGACGGAAGCGTATGACGAGGCACTCCGCATTTTGCAGGAAAACATGGAAGTACTGCATGCTGCGGCAAAGCTGCTTGTGGAGAAAGAAAAGGTTACGGGTGACGAATTCCGTACGCTGTTTGACCCGAATGTACGGGAGGAAATTCTCGGCATTGCGGAGAATAAAGAGAATACGGAGCCGGAAACAGAAGCGGCTGTGCAGGAAGAAAAGGAAACCGCAACACTGTCAAAGGAAAAAGAAGAACCCAGAGAGGAGAACGAATAATGGAATTCAACAATATTGTACCCGGCATGACATTTGAAAAGGAATTTGTTGTAGAGGAAGAAGATACGGCAGTGCATTTCGGCAACGACAATGTGCCTGTGTTCGCTTCTCCCCGCATGATCGCATGGATTGAAGGCACTGCAATCGGCACAGTTGCGCCGTTTTTGCCGGAGGGCTGGGAAACGGTCGGTACGAGCTTTAACCTGGCGCATATGGCGGCTACGCCTGTGGGCATGAAGGTGCGTGTTGTGGCGGAGCTGACGGAGGTTAAGGGCAAACTGCTGACATTCGCAATCAAGGCGTATGACGAAGTGGATAAAATCTGCGAAGGCACGCATGGGCGCGCGATTATTGAACTGGAAAAATTCCTGAGCCGCGTGAACGTAAAGGGCAAAAACTAAATTATCGTTTGCAATCTGTTTGAAACCCCGGAAAAGGCGGCCTGCTTGAAAAACCGTTAATTTTGGTGGACGCCGGAGAACACAGGGAAGTATGAAGGGAAACGGGGAAAAGTCTGAATATTACAGAGTTTTCCACGTTCCCTTTTTTTCTGCAGATAAAACACAGGAGGAATCAGAGTCTGACAAAGGAGGGCGTCAGATGTATCGGATTTTAGATATCTTGAAGGGGGAAACAGGCTATATTTCCGGTGAGGAAATTGGCAGAAAGCTGGATATTTCCCGTGCTGCTGTATGGAAGGGTATCAGCCGCCTGCGGCAGGAGGGCTATGAAATTGAGGCGGTCACGAACAAAGGCTACCGTCTTGCGCCATATGAAACGATGTATAACCAAAAGGAGTTGGAAAGCGGGCTGAAAACGAAATATATGGGCCGTCCATTGTTATTTTTTCATGAAACGGATACAACGAGCAACCGTATCCGTGAATTTGCGCTGGAAGGCGGGGCGGAAGGCGCGCTGGCTGTGGCGGAAAGCCAGACGGCTGGACGCGGCCGCAGAGGACGCCATTGGGAGGCTCCGGCGGGTACCGGCGTTTGGATGAGCCTGCTTCTGCGCCCGAAAATGGAACCGGCATCTGCCCCTGCGCTGACACTGCTTGCGGGGCTGGCTGTGGCAGAGGCTTTGGAGGAAGTGACGGGGCTTTCCATGGAAATCAAATGGCCGAATGACATTCTCTGCAATGGCAAAAAGATTGTCGGCATACTGATGGAGATGGACTGCGAGATGCAGGAAGTACATTTTATTGTACTGGGCATTGGCGTAAATGTGAATATGGCGGAATTTCCGGAAGGGCTGCGGGAAAAGGCAACTTCGCTCTATTTGGAAGGCGGCAGGACGTATTCCAGACGGCAGACTGTACACAGCATTTTGGAACGTTTTGAAGAACTTTATGACGCGTTTTTGCAGAGCGGCAGTTTTGTCCCGTTCCAGAAACGTTATCGTGAGAAATGTGTGAATATCGGCAGGGAAGTCCGCGTTTTGGGGCGGGAGGAATTTTCTGCGGTTGTGCTGGACGTTACGCCGGAGGGCGAACTGCTTGTCCGGCGGCTGGATACCGGGCGGGAGGAAGTTGTTTTTTCCGGTGAGGTTTCTATCCGGAAGGAGGGGACAGACTGATGGAACGGAAGATTTTGGCTGCGGCAAATGCAGAAAAGCAGAAATATTTTCTGGAACCGGAGTTCCGAGAGCTGCCTGAAAGTATACAGGAGGAAGTGCGGGTGATCTGCGTTTTGCTGGCGCAGAAACTGAACTGTACATTCCTGATGGGCTTCGACGAGGCGGGGGAATTATATTTTGAAACGGTGCGCCGCGAGGACGATTTTGATTTTGACGAGATTGGCGCAGGGCTGGAAATCGGCGCGCTGCGGCGGGAGAAAAAGGAGCTCCTGCGCGCGCTGGAACTTTGGTATGCCGTATATTTTATGGAGGAGGGGCAGGAGATAAAGGAAAGGCTGCTGAAGGAGAACCCATAAACGGTGTAGGTGGGGAAAAAAGAAATATACCAGCTGTAATTTTTATAAAATGTGCGGCAGGACAATCCTAAATTCTGTAAATTCTTGCTATTGGCAGGGGTTTATGGTATTATTTGTATGATTTACTGTATTACCCATGAGCATAGCTCCAGCTATGGCTTTAGGATAACGCTATTTTACAGAAGGGGAGATTTTTATGAAGAAAAAAGCAGTTGTATTCTGCCTGCTGGGCGCGATGGCACTTGGCACATGCACCGTTTCCGCAGCGAACGGCACAAAAAATATTTCCGCAACATTCCGCAATATCAAAATCGTAGTGGACGGGAAAGAGGTTTCCACAAGCGCAGAGCCGTTCATTTACAACGGGACGACATACCTGCCTATCCGAGCGGTGGGCGAGGCTGTCGGCAAAGAAGTGACATGGAACGCAGGGACGAATACCGTTTACCTTGGGGAAGTACCCGAGAGCGCGAAACAGCCTGAAACACCTGCCGCGCCTGCGGCAACAGGCAGTCTGCCGGTTTTCACGAAATTCATGGTGGAATCCGAAATGTACGGCGAGGAGGAAGTTTCTGAAGTGCTTGCAGCAGTCCGTTCCGGCAAGGAAAGTGCTTATCTGATTGCCGAAATGTACCTTAAGTGCATAGATGAAGCTATATATGCGGAGAACCCGCAGCTTGCAAGGGCTGCTTACGCGGAGGCGCAGACCGCACTTGCCAGCATTACGGGTGCTCCCGATTATGCGGAGGCGAAAGAGGAGTTTGAGCGCATATACCAGCAGGATTTCCTGCCAAGGCTTTAAGCCCTGCGGATACGGGATTCCGCCCGCATGACATACCACACCATTGATAACAGAAAAGGCCCCTGCTTTGCAGACGCATGGCAGGGGCTTTCGCTATGCCCGATTTCGAGGGGAAACTGGAAAAATGCGCAAAGAAATATTTTTTTTGTGTAAAAATGCGTGCAAACTGCAAAAAAATGTTGTAATAATCTGATTTGCTGTTATAATGAAGAAGGTTGGACAATCCGGAGGAACTACGGAAAACGGACGTTATGCCAGCGGGCAGATGTACCGTGTTCCTTCCGAAGGGGCGGAAGACCACGACACCATAATCATCTTATATCTCAGAAAAGAATGAGAATGAAAGGGGAACTGAAAAATGAGTGAAACAGCAGTAAAAGAAGGCGCAGGGAAAATGCGCAGAATGTCCGCAGGAGAGTTGACCACTATGGGGCTTCTGACAGGTGTTTTGTTGCTTATGTCGTTTACGCCGCTGGGGTATTTCAGGACGCTTGGGCTGTCCATATCCCTGATGATGATTCCGGTAGCCATCGGCGCGATGCTGATTGGACCAATGGCAGGGCTCTGGCTGGGCTTCGTATTTGGCGCAACCAGCTTCCATCAGGCGTTGCTGGGAGGAAGCCCGTTCAGCACAATGCTGCTGAGCATCAGCGTTTTCCGTACATTTCTGGTATGCGTGCCTACGCGTATGCTTATGGGCTGGCTGACAGGCGTGGTTTATCTGGCACTGAAAAAAATGTTTTCCGGAAAAACGGTCAGCTATTTTATCGGCGGTTTCTTTGCGGCATTCCTGAATACGTTGTTTTTTATGGGTGCATTGATTTTGTTGTTCTGGAATACAGAATACATTCAGGGACTGAGCGCGTCTTTGGGAACAACGGGCCCGCTGCTCTTTGTTTTGGCTTTCGTAGGCGTCAACGGTGCGCTGGAAATGCCTGCAAGCTGTATTGTGGGCGGCGTGGTGACGAAGGCGGTCAGCCGGACACTGCATAAAAAAGTAGTATAAAGAAATTCCATTACTGAAAGAAAAATCTGACAGCGCAGGAGCGGGGAAACGCCCTTCCTGCGCTTTTTTAAGCCGCCGGGCGCGGGTGCGGGCGGCGCAAGGAGAATATGGGTATGATACTTGTTATTGATGTAAGCAATACGAATATGGTATTCGGCGTATTTGATGGGAAAACGCTCAAGGCAAGCTGGCGGCTTTCCACGCAGAGCGGCCGCACCTCTGATGAAACGGGGCTGATGATCCGTTCGCTGTTTGAATATTCCGAGGTTTCCGTGGGCGAGGTGAAAGCGGTCGTGGTTTCTTCTGTTGTGCCGAACGTGATGTATTCTACGCTGAACGGGATACGGAAATTTTTGAAAATGGAACCGATGATTGTGCGCGCAGGCATGAAAACAGGCATCAATCTGCGCATGGAAAATCCTAAGGAAATGGGGACGGACCGAATTGTAAACCTTGTCGCTGCCTATGAAATTTATGGCGGACCGGCGATTGTGGTGGATTACAGCACGGCAACGACGTTTGACGTTGTCAGCGAAACCGGCGAATTTTTAACGGGGATTACCGCGCCGGGGCTGGAGATCTGCGCGGACGCGCTCTACCAAAAGGCGGCGAAGCTGCCGAAATTTGAAATTGTGCGCCCAAGAAGCATGATTACGCGGAACACGGTGGAAAGCATGCAGGCGGGGCTGGTATACGGGCATATCGGTGAAGCGATTTATATTATAGAGCAGATACGGGAGCATTTTGGTCTGCCGGATATGAAGGTGATTGCCACCGGCGGATTTGCGAAGGTAATTCAGGAGGAAAACAAAATTTTCGATGTATATGATCCTGTTCTTGCGCTGCATGGGCTGCGGCTGATTTATGAGAAGAACAAGGGCAGGAGATAGGAGGCAGACAGATGCTTTTGGTAATCGACGTTGGCAATACGAATTATGTTTTGGGCGTGTACCGGGGGGACAAGCTGATTAAATGCTGGCGTATGGCGACCGGGGATAACCGGACAGCAGATGAAACGGGCATTTTTATACATGGGCTTTTCGATGCTTCGGGTGTAAACGCAAAGGATATTGAAGCGGTTATCATTTCTTCCGTCGTGCCGGACATTATGTATTCGCTGACGCAGGGGATACGGAAATATCTGGGTATCGAACCGATGATTGTGAGCGCGGGCATGAAAACGGGCATCGTAATCAAGCGGGATAACCCCAGAGCGGTTGGTGCGGACAGAATCGTCAATATGGTGGCGGCAAACGAGATTTACGGCGGGCCCGCTATTGTCATAGACTATGGCACAGCGAATACGTTTGATGTAATCAACGAAAAATCGGAGTTTATCACCGGCTTTATTACACCGGGTATTTCGACCTGCGCAGACGCGCTCTACCAGCGGGCGGCACAGCTGCCGAAGGTGGAAATCAAAAAGCCGAAATCCATCGTTGTGAAAAATACAATAGGCAGCATACAGGCAGGGCTTGTGCTGGGGCATATCGGGCAGACGAGGTATATTATACAGGAGCTGAAACGGGAACTGAACCTGCCGGATATGAAGGTCATTGCGACAGGCGGGCTGGCGCGGGTGATTGACCCGGACAGGAAGATTTTCGATGTGCTTGACCCTGTGCTGACGCTCAAGGGGCTGAAAATACTGTATCAGAAGAATAAGGGCTGAAGGCCATGCGGGGCAGACGGTTTTGTCTGCCCTGTTTTTTGGGAAAGAAACAGTCGGCTGTAATTTAGAAAGTTTTTCTTTTGGAAAAGTATATTTTGGGTATGCAAAGCAGAGGTTTTGTGCTATACTTTTTTGCGGAAAAGTTCTGCCAGGTAGTGTCGCTATAAGCCAAGTATACGTATTTCCGAGCATAATTGGGGCGGATTTCAGGAAAAATTTTTAACGGAAAAGCCGACAAAATCTGCCGGAAAGGCGTGCGCAGACACTTGCGACGACACGCCTAGGGACAAAGAAACTTGGGAGGTATCAAAAATGAAGATGAAAGGCAGACTGATGCTGCTTGTCATGCTGGTTGTGGCAATCGCGCTGGGTGCGGTTTCCTATTACGGCATCGGCGAGGACGGGCAGATGAGTGCGGCGCAGATCAAGCAGGGGCTGGATCTGAGCGGCGGCGTGGACATTGTGTATGAAGCGGACCAGGCGGCGGTAACAGAGGAGGAAATGGCGGCAGCGATTTCCCTGCTGCAGGGACGTCTGGACTGGAATGGCTGGACGGAGGCGGAAGTCGCGAAGGAAGGCGACAAGCGCATCCGTGTGCAGATTCCCGGTGTGGAAAATGCGGAAGAAGCCATACAGCAGATTGGCAAAACGGCGCAGCTTTCTTTTGCAGATGAGGCGGGAAATGTACTGCTGACTGGCGACATGGTGCGCAACGCAACGAAGCAGGTGGGCGCGATGGAGCAGAATGGCCCTTCCGCGCCGTATGTTGCGCTGGAATTTAACGATGAGGGCAAACAGCGCTTTGCGGCTGCGACTGCGTCAAACATCGGCAAGGTCATTTATATCATTATGGACGAGAAAGTTATCAGCGCGCCTGTGGTGCAGGCTGCCATTACAGATGGGCAGGCTGTGATTACCGGACAGTTTACCGGAGAAGGCGCGGAGGAACTTGCATCCCTGATTCGTGCGGGTTCCCTGCCCTTCAACCTGAATGTCATACAGATGAAGAACGTAGGCGCAAGGCTGGGCGCGGACGCTCTTTCCGCCGGCATCAGGGCGGGCGCAATCGGCATCGGGCTGGTATTGCTGTTTATGCTTTTTGCGTATAAGGTGCTGGGGCTTGCGGCAGACTGGGCCCTGCTGATTTATATGGGCCTGGAAGTGATTGCGCTGAGCGTGCTGCATGTAACGCTGACGCTGCCTGGTATTGCGGGTATTGTGCTTTCCGCGGGTATGGCGGTGGACGCAAATGTCGTTATTTTTGAGCGCATCAAAGAAGAACTGCTACAGGATAAGACACTGCGCTCCGCTGTGAAAAACGGCTTTTCCAGAGCCCTGCCCGCTATTCTGGACGGCAACGTAACAACGCTGATTGCGGCAGGCGTGCTGTTCTTCCTTGGCTCGGGTACAGTGAAGGGCTTTGCGACAACGCTGATGATTGGTATTATCATTTCCATGTTCACAGCGCTTGTGATAACACGGGTGATTGTAAAGGGCCTGATTTACGCGGGCGTGCATAACCCGAAATATTATGGGCTGAGAACGAAATAAGGAGGCGGAAAAAATGAAGATAATCGAAAACAGAAAAATTTTTTTTGCCGTTTCCGTTGTGCTGATTTGCATTGGCCTTGCGGCGATGGCGCTCAACGCGAACGCAGGGCGCGGCGCGCTGAACTGGGACGTAGAATTTACGGGCGGCACGTCCATGGAGCTTGACATGGGCGGTGCGTTTGAAAACGATACGCTGGAGGATATCGTGCGGGAGGTAACCGGACAGACAAGCCCGCAGATCCAGCAGGTTATCGGTACAAATTCTGTTGGCATCAAATTGCAGTCCATCGACAGTGAAATGCGTGTTGCGCTGATGGACGCGGTTACAAAGACTTATCCTGACGCGGAGCTGACAGAGGCCAACGACATCAGCGGCACAGTCAGCGGGGAAATGCAGCAGGCGGCAATTAAGGCGACATTGATTGCGTGTGTGGCAATGCTCCTGTATATTTCCCTTCGGTTCAGGGATTTCCGCGCGGGCGGCAGCGCCATCATCGCATTGATTCATGATGTTCTGATTGTGCTGTCGGCATACGCGCTCCTGCGTATTCCGGTCAATCAGTCGTTCATTGCGGTGCTGCTGACGATACTGGGGTATTCGGTTAATTCGACTATTGTAATTTTTGACCGTATCCGCGAAAACAAATCTGCGTTCCAGACGGGACACGCGGCGGAGAAAATCAATAAGAGCGTCAGCCAGACGCTGGCAAGGTCTATCAATACGTCCCTGACAACACTGTTTACCATTGGCGCGATCTATATTCTGGGTGTGCAGTCTATTAAGGAATTTTCGCTTCCGCTGATTGTCGGTATTGTTGCGGGCGCGTATTCGTCTATCTGCATTTCCGGTTCGGTATGGTACACTTTCCTGCCGAAAATTGAAAAGGGCGAAAAGGCCTAAAACAGTGAAGGAACCCGTAAGGCGGTTTGGCTTAAGAAAGCATATTTTTCTACAAGTTTGCTTTTTTGGGTAATGAATGAAAAAAATATCCGCAGACATGTGGTCTGCGGATATTTAGAACCTATCCGTAAATTATCTGCGCACATTTTGCTTCATCTTTTCCGGCAGCCTTTGCCGCTTTTCCCTGCCGTACCACCCGGTACGCCTGCAAAAAAGCTCCCTGCCTGCCGGAAAATCTGACTGTGCAATCTGCACGTATCTTATTTACGGATAAGTGCTTAACATTGTATATTGTAAGGAAAAATACTATCGTTTTTCAGCCGCAGAGCTTACACATGGAGTAGCTTTGCGGTTCTTTTTTCAGCCCAGTCCATACTTAAACCGCAGAGTGTTACAAATGCAGCTGCTGTCAGAAGTATGCCCGCCGCAACAACAGCATGACCGGCAAAGGCAGCCGTGCCCAGAGCACCGATGTAGCAAAGAATTGCGAATAACATGATGTCTGCAAGGATTACACTGTTCCGAAAATATTTATCGTTTTTCATAGCCATTTACCTCCTGAAGATATGATTTTTTATCTGTTTTGGAGATCTGTTTTTCATGGCTATACTATAACACGAAGCTTTCTGTTTGTAAAATTCAAAGAATCTAATACCATGATTGACAAATTCAATATAGGAACGGCGCCTTTTTATGGAAAGTCATATGTTACTTCAAACGAGACCAGCCCCGCGTTGGCGGGGGCGATGCTTTCCGGCGGCAGATAAAACGCCACGCCGTCTTTTGTTAAATAAAACCCGACGTTGCCAAGCTGGCGTTCCAGCTGTGTTTCCGCATCGCGATAGAATTCGTCAGGCTTTTCCTTTATCATCGCCTGAAAACCGGAGCGGAACAGGTCCTTTAACTCGGACTGGCTGTCCGGAAACAGTTCTCCCGGTGTGGTTTCTTTGCCCGATGCAAGGGAAAACGTATGCGAGGAGCAGAGTTTTTTCTCCGTTGCCCCGGTAAAGCTGTCTGCCGTCCCCAAAAAGGAGGCATAGTCCCCATCGTCCCTTGTCAGATGGTAGCTGCCGAGATAAAAATAAGGCTGGAAACTGTCCGGCTGTGCCGCGTATGCCTTTAGTGCTGTGTCGCTGTATTCTCGCAGAAAGCCCTGCCCTTTGGCAAAGGCGGCTTCTGCCATCAACATGTTTATGGTTTCCGCTGTGGATTTTTTCTGTTCCAATAATTCGCATTCCAGCTTGACCGTCAGCACAGTGGTGCCGTCCGCCGCGCAGATTTCTGCCGTAAAACCGCCGGGCTTCGGCTCGCTCTGCACTGTCTGTGAACCGGTGGGCTGGACAGGCTGTTCCGGTTGGAGAGTCTGGCTGCCGTTCAGGGATTGTATGGTTACGGTATAGCTGGGTTCATCCCAGCTGACAGCCGCACCAAAACTTTCGGCAATAGCGCGGACGGGTACCAGCGTGCGTTCGTTGATAATCTGCGCCGGAACTGCCATAGTATAAGCCAGTTGACCGTTTTTGTACAGCCCTGCATTGCCAATGCGGAACTGGAGAGTACCCTGTGCAGCAAGGGCGGTTACGGTCTGGGAACTTTCTTCCCAGAATACCTGCGCGCCAAGGGCCTGGAAGATGGCGCGCATCGGCACAAGCGTGCGGTCATCCTGTATGACGGGCGGCTGGTCGAAAGTAAGCGCGTGCCCGTCCACAAGTACGGTGACTGGCGGATGCGCAGATACCTGTAAGGACGCCGGCACACAGAACAGGGCGGCGGCAAGAGCCCCCGCGAGTATTTTTTTCATTGGTTATCGCTCCTTTCGCCGCTGGCGGATTGGATTATTTTTCCGTGCTGCTGGCTTCTTCTGCGTATTTTGCTGCCAGCCCTGCACAGTAGCCAATCATCTGCATGCAGCTTTTCTTGCGGGTTTTGCCCTCAAAATCTCCATGAGGTGCGGCAAGTTCAGAGCATATCAGCGTTCCGTATTCATCTTTTATTTCCTCAACCATGCGTCCTACGATGTCATAAATACCATTCAGTTCCTGTATCCGTTCCGCCATTGTTTCCTTTTCTGCCGGATTTTTCCGCCCTACGATGGTACTCAGGGCCATGACCGCACCGGTTACTGCGCCGCAGGTATTTTTTGTGTGCCCCATGCCGCCTCCGAAGCCTGTTGCCAACGCGATAACATCTTTCGGGAACGGTGTTTCAAAATTCGCCATAAAGCTGCCCAGTACGCATTCCGAGCAGTTTAGCCCCTGCCGGAAACCGTTTTTTGCGTCCTGTTCCACTTGTTCTCTTGTTGTTAATGTATTTTCTTCCATTATTTTTCCTCCTTTTCAAATATCATGAATCTTTTGGGATTTTATCGTGTTTTTCTGTATTACAATGTCAGTTCATACAGCCTTTTTTTGTCCAGCAGTTCCACACGCCCGCGTTCCACAGTTACCAGCCCTTTTTTCTTGAGTTTTTTCAGGCTCCGGCTGACAGCTTCCCTCGAACTTCCGACATTTTCTGCCAGTTCTTCCTGTGTTGCCAACAGAACTGTGCTTTTTCGTTCCCGGCTTTCCTCCAACAAATGGCTTACCAGACGCTTTTCCAGAGAAAGGAACATCAGCTGCCGCATGGTTTCCGATAAATCGGACAATCTGTCTGCCAGCATACGGAATGAAAAATTCTGTACATATACATTTTCCCGTTCTGCTTCGCCATAAACCCTGGCGGGGATTATCAGCAGTTCTGAATCTTTTTCTGCCACAGCTTCCATCGCGAAACAAATGGACGAGAGTGCACAGGAAGAGGAAGGTACGCACATCTGCCCTTCCCGCAGATGGAACAGCGGCGCTTTTTTACCGGTTTCTGATACCATCACGGTGCGGATGCTGCCGGACAGCAGCCAGATCATACCGGATTTCTCCTGTTCTGGTGAATATATGGTTTCCCCCGCCTGAAACCGCACGCATTCCGCGCTTTCCAGAAAGGCACGCTTCTGTTCTTCTGTCAGATGGGGAAAAAAGGGTAATCTTTCAATCATTTCTTTTTCCATTCTACTGCCCCCTTTCTGCTATTTTACGCCAAAGCCTGCCGTTCTGTCAAATAGGAAGGCGGGGCGTGGGCAGCTTTCCGGCAAGAAAAAGGCAAAGGAAAAAGACGCCCCTCCCAGAGCGTCTTTTTTTGTACAGGCAATTACACTAAATTACATAAAGCTAATGTGTTCCATAAAGCCTGATTTATATCTTATTTGTGGCCTGCCGCCTTGTAAGCTTCGATACCCTTGCCGAGCAGTTCGATACCTCTGGCCATATCGTCAGCATTCAGGATGTAAGCAATACGCAGTTCGTTTTTGCCGATGCCGGGTGTTGCATAGAAGCCCTCAGCAGGAGCGTACATAACGGTTTCGCCATTGTCCCTGAATTCTTTCAGCAGGAAGATCAGCAGGTCTTCTGCGTTTTCAACGGGCAGTTTGCATGTGATGTAGAATGCACCGCCGGGTTTTTCGCAGACTACGCCGGGAATCTTCTTGAGTGCTTCGTAGGAAACATCTCTGCGGTGTTCGTACTCTTTTCTTACTGCATCGAAGAAAGAAGGATCCAGTTTGTACATTGCTGTTGCGCCAACCATTTCCAGTGTAGGGCAGCACAGACGGCCCATAGCGATCTTCATAACGTTAGCCATGAATTCGTCGTTTTTGCAGACGATGCAGCCGATACGAGCGCCGCAGGCGGAGAATCTCTTGGAAACGGAGTCGATGATGATAACTCTGTCTTCAACGTCAGGATACTGACCGAAGGATGTCATTTCTCTGCCATCGTAAGCGAATTCTCTGTAAACTTCGTCTGCAAGGATCCACAGGTCGTGGTCTTTTGCGAAATCGCAGATAACTCTCATGTCTTCTCTGGAAAGGATGCAGCCGGTAGGGTTGCCGGGGTTAACCAGGGAAATCATTTTTGTCTTATCTGTTACAGCCTTTTCAAGACGTTCTCTGATCGCGTATTTGTAGCCTTCTTCAGCATATGTAGTAACGGGTTTTACAACGCCGTCAGCAGCCTGAATGAATGTAAGGTAGTTTGTGTAGTAAGGCTCTGCTACGATAACCTCGTCGCCGGGGTTGATCAGGGACAGGAATACCAGTGTCAGCGCTTCGGAACCGCCGCTTGTAATCAGGACGTTCTTTCTGTCCAGATTCATTTCGAATCTCTTGAAGTAATCGATGATAGCGTCCTGCAGTTCAGGCAGACCGGGGGATTCTGCATATGCCAGAACCTTCTGGTCGAAGTTTTTGATTGCCTCCAGGAATACGGGAGGTGTTTCGATATCGGGCTGGCCGATGTTCAGGTGATAGATTTTTGTACCCTGAGCCTTTGCTTCCGCAGCCATAGGGTTAAACTTTCTGATGGGAGAGTTCTGCATTGCCTGTACTCTGTCAGATAATTTCATGTCTTTCACTTCTCCTTTTCATAAATGATTCATAAAAATAGATGAAAAAACGGTTCCTTTCCGGACTGCTTTCCGGCTGCTGTGAAATATCGTTCATTGCCGTATGGTTCCACAACATTCCTAAAAAAACTGCCCAGAGACAATACCAGTATACCACTTTTCAGGAAAAAGGCAAGGCGTTCTTGTGAAGTTTTCTACAATCTCATGTTTTTTGTATATTTTTTCGTACATTTTTGCCTGTCTGCACCGGATTCCTGCTTTTTTGGGGCTGTTTTTGCAAAAAAACGGCTGGGAAAATGTTCATTTCACAGCCGTAGAATGAAGAAAAATATTTTTTTTGCAAAAAAAATGAAAAATGAACAATATTTTTTCGCTGAGAGAACAAGATTTTGTTCGTTCTCACGTTGAAAATGCAGGAAAAAAACGCTCCCTTTTTATTAAAAATGTTCCAAAAAAGTCAGCTTCTTCTTGTCAGACATGCCATCAGGTAGTACTGCCTGCCGTTGAAATCGAATGTTCCGGCGGTTTCCATTTTTGCCTTGCGTGAATGTGCCGCGTAGGAGCGTGCGTTGACCTGGTTTACGAAGGTTGCCATAATGGGGAAACGGTTTTCCATGCTGGCAAGGGAAGCGTTAAACACACGCTCGAACAGGCCTGTCCCCCGCAGGGATTTTTCTACGCACATTGGCCCGTATTGGTAGGAATTTTTTGTACTGAGTTTTTGTCCGGCGAATGTAAATCCCGGCAGTTTTTCAATCATATGTGTAAACAGCGGCCATTCTGCCCAGTATTCCCAGGGCGCGGCCATCGCAAAAGCCAGAACAGTTTCGTCCTCCCGCGCGATTGTTACGCCGTTTTCTTTTGTGATGAGTCGTTCCATCTGCTCCGGCGTAAAATTTGTCGTAACAAATCCGTCCGCCTTTTCCGCCTCGCTCAGCGTGTCCGCGTGGTTTGCCCGCAGAAGCCGCATGACTCCGTTAAAATCTTTCATGCCCGCCTGTAAAATTTCCATCTTCTCCACTCCTTCTGTCTGTTTCTATTTTATTGCAGAACGCGGGAGGACGCAAGCCTTTTCTGCCTTAGAACCTATCCGTAAATTATCTGCGCACATCCTGCTTCATTTTTTCCGGCAGTCTTTGCCGCTTTTCCCTGCCGTACCACGCGGCACGCCTGCAAAAAAGCTCCCTGCCTGCTGAAAAATCTGACTGTGTCATCTGCACGTATCTTATTAACGGATAAGTTCTTAAAGCAAAGCGTCCGTAATCAGCTTGATAAACAGCAGGGCGGTTACGGCCATCAGCATACGCCGGATAAATTTGGAGCCGCTCTTTATTGCAGTACCCGAGCCCAAAAAGCCGCCCGCAATGCTTGCCGCCGCCACAGGCAGCGCAACTTTCCAGTAAATCGTCCCTGCCAGAGTAAATACGGCAAGAGAGGCATAATTTGATGCGAGATTCAGGAATTTCGCGTTGCCTGTGCCCATACGCATATCGTAGTGCATAATCAGACAGAAGGAAATGAGCGAAAATGTGCCTGTACCGGGGCCGAACAGCCCATCGTAGAACCCCATCATACAACCGATGAAGAAACCCAGAACCATGCGTCTGCGCGGCGAAAAGTCACTGGAGCGGTCTGTGCTGCCCATGTCCCTGTTCAGGAGCGTAATCATGCCGACAACAGGCAGAATAATCATCATCATGGTTTTCAGTGTTTTGTCGTCCAGAATCAATACCAGCTGTGAGGAAATGACGGAACAGCAGAAGCTGCCCGCTGCCGCGCTCAGCCCAACGGGGATTTCTACCATTTTATGCCGCCAGTAGCGAAGCGTGGCGATGCTTGTACCGCAGGCGGCGGCAAATTTATTGCAGCCATAAACCAAGTGCATTGGCATACCGGTCATGATATAGGCAGGGACGGAAATCAGCCCGCCTCCGCCCGCCACAGCATCTACAAAGCCTGCCAGAAAACTTGCCGCTATCATAAAAATAAGCTGCGGCATGGATACAACCCATTCGCCCATAAAAATACTCCCCCTTTGTTCTGCAGGTTCCCTTGTTTTTCTGGCTCAAATGTAGCACAGAAAAAACTGGCCTGCAACGTCTTTTTTTTACAAAAAAGTGTCAAAAACCACAGGTGTTTTTGTGCGGTTTCCGCCCCTGCGCTGGGGGAAGTATGGAGAGAGCAGGGAAACACGCTTTCCGGTCGGTTGTTGACTTTACAGGGCTCCCGCTTTACAATGGAAACAGAAAAATCAGGACAGGAGAAAGCGAGGAGGAAAAACATGAAACGCTGGCTGTTGAAGCGCAGTAAAATAGATACAAAGCAGATGGCGCGGGAGCTGGGCGTGCGGCAGGCAACGGCATGCGTGCTGGCAAACCGCGGGCTTTCCGCCAGAAAAGACGCGCTGGATTTCCTGTATGGCAGGGGGGAAGCGTTTGCGGACGCGATGCAGATGAAGGGCATGGCGGAAGGGCTGGAACTGATTGCGGATGCTGTTGACAAAAAGCGGCGCATTGTAATATATGGCGATTATGACGTGGACGGTGTGATGAGCGTTACGATACTCTCCAAGGCAATCGCGCGCTGCGGCGGGAATGTGTTTTTTTATGTGCCCCACCGCCGGAAGGAGGGCTATGGCCTGAATCTGAAAGCTGTGGAAACTCTGGCGGCAGATGGCGCAGAGGTACTTTTTACCTGCGATAACGGGATTTCTGCCCTGCAAGAAGTTGCCCTGGCAAAGGAGAAGGGCATGACGGTCGTTATACTGGACCACCATGAGCCGGGGTTTTCCGGAGAGGGGGAAGAAAGGAAGGACATCCTGCCAATGGCTGACGCTGTGATTGACCCAAAACAGAAAGACTGTGCGTATCCCTTCCCGTTGCTCTGCGCCGCAGGAATTTCCTACCGCTTTGCCTTGCTCCTGCTGGAACGCTTTGGTATTTCCGATGAAAAGCTGGAAAAAGAACTGGTTTCCTTTTCCGCGATTGCTACGGTCTGCGACATTGTAGACCTGACGGGGGAAAACAGGATTCTGGTACGCATGGGGCTGCCGGAGGTACAGAGGACGGAAAACATTGGCCTGCGTGCGCTGATTACGGAAACAGGGCTTGCGGGAAAAACAATTACGGAATATCATTTCGGTTTTGTCATCGGTCCCTGCATCAATGCGGCAGGGCGGCTGGAAAGCGCAGCGGCGGCGGCGGAACTTTTTGCAGAAACGGACGGACAGCGCGCAGGGGAGCGGGCAAAACAGCTGGCGGAACTGAACGCGGAACGTAAAAGCCTGACAGAAAAAGCGGCGGAACGGGCGGCGGAAATGCTGGCGCGGGAGAATACCATGGAGCAGCCTGTGCTGGTCCTGTATGACCCGCAGATACACGAAAGCATAGCGGGAATCGTAGCGGGACGCGTCAAGGATAAATACTACCGCCCGACCATATTGATTACAGGCAGTGAGGACGGCGCGAAAGGCTCGGGCAGGAGCATTGAGGGGTACCATATGTTTGAAGCGCTGTATGCCTGCCGCGATTTGTTTACGCGCTTTGGCGGGCATGCGATGGCGGCGGGGCTTTCCCTGCCGGTGGAAAACATCGCGACCTTGCGGGAGCGGCTGAATGCCGCCTGCACGCTGACGGAGGAACAGCTGAGACCCGTACTGCGCATTGAAAAACAGCTTTCTTTCGCGGAGATTGACATGGGGCTGGCGAAGGAGCTGGCGGGTCTTGCGCCATTCGGCAAGGGGAACCCGATGCCGTTGTTCGGTTCGAAGGGGATACGTGCGGACAGGTTTGACCGGATTGGGAAAAACAAAGATATCCTCCGGTTTACGCTGGCAGAGCCGGCAAGCGGGATCCGTCATGCGGCAATTTCCTTTGACGGGTACGATATGGTGCGGGAAAAGCTAAAAGAATTGTACCCGGAGGAAAAATGTGCTAAAATATGGGAAAGCGGACGTCTGCCTGTTTTGATGGATATTGTATATAGTATTGATATCAATACATACAACGGCAGGAGCAGTGTGCAGCTGGTGCTGAAGGATTTCAGGTTTTCGGAGAAGGAGGATGAAAGGAACAATGGACTTAAAGGATAAAATCAGGTCTATTCCGGATTACCCGCAGAAGGGCGTTATTTTCCGGGATATTACAACACTTTTGAAAGATGCGGAAAGCATGGTGCAGTCTGTGGAGGATATGCAGGCAAAGCTGGATGGCGTGGAATTTGACCTTGTGCTGGGGCCGGAATCCAGAGGGTTTATTTTTGGTATGCCTGTGGCGTATAATATGAAGAAAGGCTTTGTGCCTGTGCGGAAAAAGGGCAAACTGCCCGCGGAGGTCATCAGCTGGGATTACGTGCTGGAATATGGCACGGCAACGATTGAGATGCATAAAGACGCGGTACAGCCGGGACAGAAGGTTGTAATTGTGGATGACCTGCTTGCGACAGGCGGTACGGCAAAGGCGATTGTGGAGATGGTGGAAAGCGCAGGGGCTGAGGTGGCCGCACTGGTATTCCTGATTGAGCTGGATTTTCTGGAGGGAAGAAAAGCACTGCCCGGCTATCGTGTGGAATCTGTGATACATTACGAATGAGGAAAACGGGCGCGTGAACGGAATGATGCAGCCGGGCGGGGCGTATGCCCCGCTTGTTTGCGGTTCTTCCTGTATGACGGGTAATATGACAAAATGGCGCGCTGTGATTTCTAAAAAGATAGGATAGGGATATGGTATGTTTGGACAGTTTTTTGTGCTTTTTGCGATGGTTGGCGTAGGCTGCCTTTGCAGCCGGAGGGGCTGGATTACGCAGGAAGTAAATACGGGACTTGGCTCCCTGGTGATGCAGGTGACATGCCCCGCACTGCTTTTTGTTACGATTTCCGGCAATGATATTGCGCCCGGCCGCCTGCCGGTTTATTTTGGTGTGGCGGCGGCACAGTATGGGGCGATGCTGCTCGGCGGCAGGCTGATGCGCCTGTTTTGCAGGGACAGGGGCTATTCCGCCGGAGAACTGGGAATGCTGGAATGCAGCCTTGCGACTGTGAATAATGGATTCATCGGTCTGCCCGTGGCGATGCTGTTTTTCGGGCAGGTGGCCGCCCTGTATATGTCGGCGGCTTTTTTCGGCGTGCATCTGTATCTCTGGACTTATGGCATTTATGCCTTGCAGGGGAAGGGCGGTGCGCTTTCCTGGAAGGCAATGGCAAGAAAGATTGTAAACCCGAACTGCATGATGGTGTTTCTGGGGCTTTTGTTCTCTCTGACGGGCTGGGCGGGATACCTGCCTGTTTTCCTGAAAGATTTCCTTTCCACACTGGGGAATCTCTCAACGCCGCTTTCCCTCATCTATATTGGCGCGATGGCGGGAAACACGGGTCTGAAACGCCTGCTGGGGCAGGGGGAAGCCATGCGGCTGGCTCTGCTGAAAATGCTCCTCTTTCCCGGTCTGACTGCTGCTGTGCTGTATGTTCTTCCGGCGGAGCCAATGCTGAAAACAGCCTTTTTGGTTTCCATGACGTGCCCCTGTGCGGCCATTATGCCGATGGTAACGGAGCAGTACGGTACTGGGAGGGAAATGGCTCTGGACGTGACACTGCTGACAACGTTTTTTTCCATGCTGACACTGCCTGCGTGCATCTGGCTCTGCGGGGTGCTGTTCTGACAGCGGTTTTGCAGACAGGTGCGCGGTGCCGTGCATTTCTATGAAATATTTTGCAAAAATCCTTGCAAACATCTGTGAGATATGCTATAATCTGAAACTGTGATTACGGATGTTCCAATACTGCGTCAAGGGGACGGCGGCAAGAACATCTTTGAGGAAGGGAGGAAACACGATGGATATTATCAGAGAACTGGAAAAGGAACAGCTGAAAAGCGAAGTAACTCCTTTTAACGTAGGCGACACCATCCGCGTATATGCGAAGGTTGTAGAAGGTACGAGAGAAAGACTGCAGATGTTCGAAGGCGTTGTTATCAAAAGACAGGGCGGCGGCATCCGTGAAACTTTCACAGTAAGACGTATTGCTTCCGGCGTTGGCGTGGAAAGAACATGGCCCCTGCATTCCCCCAGAATCGACCGTATTGAGGTAACAAGACGCGGCGTAGTAAGACGCGCGAAACTGTTCTACCTGAGAGATAAGGTCGGCAAGGCGGCTAAGGTTAAGGAAGTATTGAGATAAGCAAAAAAAGGTCTTGGTGAACAGCTTTCATCAAGGCTTTTTTCGTGAGGAACGGAACATTCCGTTCCTGACGAAAAAAGCGGAGAGAGGAAAAAAGGAGGGCTGGAAATGGAGCAGGAAGAACAGAGGGCGGAAAGCCTGCCGGAGGAAACGGCGCACGCCGAAGCGGAAACATTGCGGACCGAAGGCGAAACGACGGAGGAACTGCCCGCAGAGGGCAGGAGGCGCAGGCGGGAGAAGAAAAAAAAGAAGGAACTGCCGTTCCTTTTGTGGCTTGCACTGTTGGTGGTATTTGTACTGGTTCTGCGGAACTTTGTGCTGGGGACGGTTTATGTGAAAGGCTCGTCTATGGAGCCCAATTTTTACCACGGCGATTTGGTGTTTATGGAAAAGCTGAGCGTACGCCTGGGTACGCCGCAGAGGGGCGATGTTGTGATCTGCCGGCTGGATAATCAGGACGGGCCGGAGGAAAATATAATCAAGCGTGTGATTGGCCTGCCGGGAGATGAAATAGATATTGTCTGGAACGGGGACAGCGAAGATGTGGAATACGCGCTGTACCGTAACGGGGAACTGGTGGAGGAGCCGTTTTTGGGCGAGCCGATGATGACGGCAGGCGATCAGGGCTATCCGTATACTGTGGAGGAAGGCACATTCTTTGTAATGGGCGATAACCGCAACGCAAGCTCGGACAGCCGCAGGACTTCCATCGGCGCGATTGAGAAAGAGGACCTTGTCGGCAGGGTGATTTTCCGGCTTTACCCGTTTGACAGCTTCGGGCCGGTGCAGAGGCCGTAAAACCTTTACAAGAAAAGAGAGGGAACGCAATGCATATACAATGGTATCCCGGGCATATGACAAAGACCCGCAGGATGATGGAAGAGAATATTTCGCTGGTGGATATCGTGATGGAGCTGGTGGACGCGCGTATTCCGTACAGCAGTAAAAATCCCGATATGGATACGCTGGCAAGGAATAAAAAGCGTATGATACTTCTGAATAAATGCGATTTGGCGGACGAAAAAGCAACCGACATCTGGCAGGCGTATTTTGAGGCGCGGGGCTTCTGCGTTATCCGCATCAACGCGCTGAAAGGCAGCGGCATGGGCGGGGTGACGGAGGCCGCAAAGGGATTGATGAAGGAAAAAATAGAAAAGCTGAAAGCGCGCGGGCGTATCAATGTGCCAATCCGGAGCATGGTTGTCGGGATACCCAATGTGGGCAAATCTACCTTTATCAATAAATATGTCGGTAAAGCAACGGCGAAAACGGGCGACAAACCCGGCGTAACGCGCGGAAAGCAATGGATTAAGCTGAAAAAGGACTTTGAGCTTCTGGATACGCCGGGGATACTCTGGCCGAAATTTGAGGACCAGCAGGTCGGGCTGAAACTGGCGTTTACCGGAGCAATCAATGATGATATTCTGGACGCGGAAACGCTGGGGGCGGCGTTTATCAACCATATGGCCGCGAGGGACGCGGATTGCCTGCGGCGGCGGTACCAGGTCGATTTTGATACCATTGACGAGCCGCACGAGATACTCCGGCGTATTGCCGAGGCGCGGGGCTTTAAGCTGAAAGGCGGGGAGCCGGATATGGAGCGGGCGGCAAAGATACTGCTGGACGAATTCCGCGGCGGAAAGCTGGGCAGGCTGACGCTGGAACTGCCGGAAGATATTGCGGAACAGAACGAATAACAGGAAACGCGGCACAGCGGCGGAAACGGCAGGTTTTCCATCGGCTGTGCTGTTTTTTTGCGGAAAAATCCTTTGATTTCCATGCCGGAACAGAAAAAAAGGACATAAAAAAGGCACATAAGCCTGTGCCTTTTTAGACTGTCAAAAACCTGCTTTCGAATCGCGGAAGGGCTCGGGAATCCGCCGTGCGGCCGGCAAAGCCGGCTGCTGGCCAATTCATAAAAATTTCCCCCTCTAAAATCAATGTTCCAATAAGATTAACGTATTATGCTTCTATCACAGGAGGGAGGGGCTTAGAAAAGCCCAATGCTCTTACAGTCCTCCTCAAAATTTTCTTTTACAGAAGCATAATCGGGGTCATTCGCAGCGTAGCCAAACGCGATTTGCGCTTCCGCATAAGCAGATTTTGCAAGCGGTATATTGTCATCCACTAATGCATCGTCGATAATATTGATGTATGTCACGTGAATATCGACAATATCTATCTGACCGGATTGAAGCATTGAAATGGCCTCCTGAATTTCCTCCTTGCTTGCTCCTGCGTCTGCAGCATATTGTGATAAAATCGGCAGGCTGCTTGATGCCGCGGGCGCGGGCGTTTCAGGCGCGGGCGTCTGCTGTTTCGCGCTTTCGGGCACTTCCCCAAGGTAAACGGTGTTTGTGCCGCCGTTCCATGTGACTTCTTTGCCAACCGCTTCGCCGACTGCGCGGATAGGCAGATATGTTGTGCCGTTATAAATGAACGGCTCCGCGCTGGTGGAAAGCTCCTTGCCGTCCACAACGATTTTAATGTTGCGGAATGTCGCGGAAATGTTCTTTGTGCCGTTCGCGGCGGAAACGGTGCATGTGCCGAGCGCCATTGCGCCCACTAAACCAAGTACAACTGCTTTCTTTTTCATAAAAATTTCCCCTCTCTGTTTGCTCTGCCGGATTTCCGGCAGGCTAATAATGAAAATGGCTGTAAATTCTGTGCAAACTGTACAGCCAATTTTTGAAATTATATCATGAATACTGAAAATTGGCAATCATATATAGCTTTATTTTGGTTTTTTTGTCTGATTTTGGGGATAATACAGGAAAGCATGGAAATGAAAAGGAGGCTTTTGCAAGCCTCCCTTTTTTACGGAATCCGTTTTTTCCAGAACCGCCCCGCCACAACGGTCATATCGTCCGCCCTGCCGTCGCGGCGTTCTTTTTTTGCGGCGTGCAGTATGTATTCGGCGGCTTCCTGCGGGTTTGCCATTGGGCGTTCTGCCAGCTTTTCCCGCAGCCATGCTGACGTACGTTCTTCGCCGTCGAGTGCGTCTGTCACGCCATCCGTTACGAGGAATACCATATCCCCATCTTTTAACTGCATTTCATTTTTTTCCAGCGTGACCTGTTTCAATATGCCAGCGGGCAGGGAGGCCGAACGGAGGGAAATGACCCGCCCGCCGCGGCTGATATAGGAGGCCGATGCCCCCAGCTTGATGAATTCGGCTTTGCCGTTGTATAAATCCACCCCACAAATATCCAGCGTCGCGTAGCTTTCCTCCCCCCGCCGCAGGAGCAGCGCGGAATTTATCATTTTTACTGCAAGCTCCCGCCCGAAGCCTGCCTGTGTGAACTGTTCCAGAAGCTCTATGGCGGTCTGACTTTCTTTTGCCGCCTTTTCCCCGGTGCCCATACCGTCAGAAAGAGCCATCAACGCAGTCCCATATTCCGTATCGAAAAATGCCGCCGCATCCCCTACGGGCATCCCTTCCTCAGCAGGGGATACAGCCGCCGCCATCGTCAGGCAGAAGGGCGGTTCTTCCCAGAATTGGAGGATACAGTTTTTTTCCTCCGCGTCACAGCGGCAGACGCCCGGGCTGTCCTCCCGCAGCGTCATTGGACAGCCCATTGTTTTTCTTATCAGCGGCAAAACCTGTGAACGGCAGAGCCCCTTCCCGCCGCAGGTTCCCAGCGTCAGCCGGACACGCCGCCCTTTGCCGTTCTGCTCCTCTGTGACCAGTACCTTTTTCGGGCGGAACCCATTCTTGCGCAGTACCGCTGTCAGCGTTTCTGCCATATTTTCCAGAAAAATGCAGTCCGGCTCCATTTCACCGGAAAGGTCTTTTAATATGCCGCCGACTGCAAGCAGCTGTTCGCTGACCAGCTCGCGGCATTCCGTCAGGCGGCTTGTCCAGAGGCAGTCGCGGCGGTAGCCGGTATAGACCTCGTTGACTGCCTTCAAAAACGCCGCCGGACGTGTGCAGTCTTTTTTGAAATGCTCCGGCATCTGCTCCATTCCCACCTGCCCCCTGCCGTCGCAGTAGGACAGGGCGGAGAAGGTCATGCCGTAGGTGCGGTAGAGTTCTTCCTCCCAGCAGTAATGCGCCATGCCGCAGTCCTGACACACCCTGCCCGCAATCGTATCCACCAGCTTTGATATCTCTCCTTTGTCCTTGCGTTCCCCCTCCAGCACAAAGGTTTTGGATAATGTTTCGAAGGCCCTCGAGAAGCCTAAGAGCTTTTCTTCTGCAAGCTCTTTCATTTTTGTATACCTGTCTGCAGGGCTTTCCGTTTCCCAGAGCCCGCCTGCCAGCTTTTCCAGCAGTACGGTGGGGAACAGGGAAAACATGGCTGCCCCGGCTATCAATCCTCCCATCCAGATTGGCTGTAATTGTTCCGGTTCTATGTAAAACAGGAAAATGACCGGCGCGAAAATCATGGCCGTGGCAGAGGCCAGCCTGCCAAGCTCACGGAAGCATCCCGCCAGCATCCCTCCCAAACTGAGGGCAATAAAAAGTGACATTCCTGCTGCGCCGCAGAGGAACAGCAGAAACCCAAGGAATACGCCTGCCGCCGCACCCCCGCCAATCCCTTCCCGCCTTGCGGCAAGCAGAAGGAAAAATACGGAAAGGCAGGGCAGGAGGGCATCCCGCAGAAAAGGCTCCTCCACAGAGGCCAGCCCTGCCAGCGCGCCGCCCGCAAGCAGAAGGAGCGATAGTGTTTCTTCCCGCGTATAAACGGGGCAGGCGGTGCGCTGTAAAAGTAATGTAACGCCTTTTTCTGCCAGAAAGCCTACGGTAAGCGTCAGCGCGCTTTCCACCAGCGCGACTGCGAAATAAAACCCGAGCCCGCTGCGGCTGATGGCGAAGAATATTCCCGCAAGCCCCATGGAAAACGCGCCGAGCAGGGCTTTTTTGCCGCCTTCCTCCCGCCGGACGAACCGCCCCAGCGTCAGCTGTGTTGCGGCGGCAGCAGCAAGGAACGCACCTGTTTTCAGCGGCGCATGGAACATTCCGCCGATGCCGACTGCCGGAAGGACGCACCAGAACAACAGTCCTTCTCCGAAAAAAGCGGACAGGTATGCCATGCCCATAGGGTGCAGGATTTGGAGTACCTCTAGCCTGCCCCAGAGCACGCCCATCAGGCAGAATGCCCCATACGCCGCCAGCTTTCGCAGTATGCGGGGCGGGCGTTCCACAGCTGCTTTTTTCGGCAGTATGGCTTTCCCGAAGGGGAGGGGCGCGCGTCCCTCTGGCTCAAATGCGGTATCCTCCGGTAAATATTCTAAAGTGATTTCTGTTTTCTCCATTTTGCTTTCCCCCTCTGTATGCCCATTTTATAAAAAAATGCCTGCTTTTTTTGTCAAAATGGGGCGATGGCAGGGAGAATTTTTTTACAAAAAAAGACATGGTTTCCCATGTCTCAGACTGTCAAAAAAGGCTCAGGCTACGCCTTCAAGCCTTTTTTGACTCTGTATATTTTATAATTGCTCGAAAATGGATTTCGACTGTGGGTTTTACCCCAGCATAATGGACATCATTTTATCCAGAGGGACATAGACTTCACCGTCCACCATATAGCAGGTCAGGCCTGTATCCGTTCCGCCATAAACAAGGCGGAAATCCGCTTTTGTAGTAATCATCCGCCCGCTGGTATTTATCCCAATTTCGTTCCCGATGGAATGGAAAAGCCGCCAGGGCGTCAGAGAAAGTACCTTGCTTTCCCGGTTATATTCGGCGGAGAAGCCATTGCCGACCTTTGTCATTTCCCGCAGAGGGACATGGGTTTCACCCATAATATCCAGCGTGGTAAATGTGATGCTTTTTTCTCCTGCCGTTACGGTCTTTTTCTCCGTACTGCGCGGCGGCGTGCGCCCAATCCAGTTCAGCTCGTAGGGCTTTATGGTGTCGGTATATATCCCGTCTACGCCCATGTCCAGCAGGCTTTCTGCCTGTTTATAACGGTTGACGGTATGCGTATATACCTTGACCTGCTGGTTATGGAATGTATCAACCACCTGCTTTGTGATCCGGCTATGCTCAATGGTTACCGTATCCACGCCGTTTTGTTTGCAGAACAGGGCAATATCTGCGTAATCGGGGTTGTACATCTGATAGAGCGTAAAAATCCACTGCCGGAAGGGATGGATTTTTTGCACCCAGCCCAGCATTTCCTTGCTGTAAATCTGCGGCACAATGCGGTCAAGCACCTCCGGCGCGCCAATATTGTTCGCAATATCCTTCAAATCCTGAAATTGCCGTTTGACGGTTGCTTCGTCTGTTTCCTTGGTATCGGTAATCAGGTAAACGTCTTTATATTCCGCCATCAGCCCCAGAAGCTCCACCGCTGTGATGGGCGTCAGCTCATAGACTGCCTTTTTTTCGCGGTACGTCTGGGAATCCATCACCAGCGGGCCATCTGGTTCGATTTCCAGGCGGTAATAAGAGCCGCCTGCTTCAAAATCGTGGCGCACAGCAAGCACGCCGTCCGAAGTATATGTAAAATCGGCTTCCATCACCCGGAATCCTTCGCTCCATGAAGAAAGGAAAGCCTCCTTTGTATTCGTTTCCGTTTTCCCATTTGCCTCCCCAAGCGCATGGGCGACCAGCGTATTGCCAGCGCGCCAGTCGGTTTCTGCCGCCTGCACGGGGCGCACCATGCCAAGGCTCACGCCCAGCATTGCCGCCAGCGCAACGGCTGTCAGCCTTCCGGCTGTTTTCCCGTTTTTTCCGTTCATCGCTCTCTCTCCTGTTATTTTGGCTGAAATTTATAGTTCCGATATACAAACGTATATCGGAAGGGAATTTCTGCCCGTATTTTTTTGAATCCGAAATTTTGCCGGAGCCGGATACATCCAGCGCCGGCAGAGCTTTGTCCGAAGGGGTTTACTCCTCATCTTCTCCATCGAACAGGTCGTAAAATGTATTGGAAACCTTTTCAAAGTCGTCATCGTCTTCGATAACGCTCAGTTCCACATCGTCGCCGTTTTCCTGATATTCATACAGCAGGACGGTTTCATCCTCCAAAGGCAGCAGAGCGATAAATTCTTTCCCCTTCATGCCTTCCACTTCAAATACGCCAAGAATGCCGCATTCCAGTTCAGTATCATCCTCAAGTGTCAGGAACATCGTTTCCAGTTCCATTTCTTCATGCTCATGGTCGTGTTCGTGGTCATGACCGCATCCACAGGTTTTGCACATAATATTTCCTCCTTTGTTTTTCCTCGGTTTCTCTGTCGCCTTACCTATTATCATACCTTAGAATTGCCGTATGAACAATTACTTTTTTTGGTGTTTCTGGCGGTTTTTCTCTTTTTCAGCAAGTTTGCGTGCCTTTTTTTCAAAAAAGCCCAGTTTTTCCACTGTTTGACGGTTCGCGTGCCTGCTGTTTTTGGGGCGGGCAGGTGCTTTTTGTTCCGGACGCTTTTCTGCTGAAAGCGGCGATTTCTTTTTTGCGGGCTTTGCAATGTCCTTTTTCGTCTTGCTGCTGTTTACCAGCTGCCCGTAGGACATTTCTTTCTGTACAAATTGCAGCCCCCATGCTTTTTCGTATTTGTGTACCCACCGCCGTTCATAAGGCGTGACGATGGTAATGGCAGTCCCCGGCAGGCCCTTCCGTCCGCAGCGTCCGGCGCGGTGCAGGTAATGCGTTGGCTCCTCCGGCACATCGAGGTTGATGATGTGGGTTACGCCCTCGATATCCAGCCCGCGCGAACCGATGTCCGATGCCACAAGCACAGAAACGCGCCCTTCGCGGAAATCCGCCAGTGCGGTTTTGCGTTCCAGTTTTCCGGCTGTGCCGTAAATCCCTGCTGCTTTTATGCCATGGTAACAGAGTTTGTCCACAGTCACCTCGATATTTTCGGGGTTATTCAGGAATACAATCGCTTTTTCCGGCTTTTCGCCTGCCAGAATTTTTCGCAGGTTCACAAATTTCTCCCGCGGGGGCGAAAGGATATAGTAATGCGAAAGCCCCTTCGGGACAACTGCGGATTCCGCTTCCACAACAGCAAAATCCGGCTTCATCAGCCCTGACGCGCGCTCCTTTGTTTCTGCGCCAATGGACGCCGAAAGTATGGCAATCTGCCGTTCTTTCAGCGTTGCGCGTATGACTTCCCGCACATCGGAGATATTCCCGTCCTCGAGCAAGCGGTCGCCCTCGTCCAGAACGATGATTTTCACGAGGTGCGCCTGGATCTTCCGGCGGCGTATCAGATCCAGAATGCGGCCTGTGGAGCCAATGACAATGCGCGGTTTGGATTTCAGGCGTTCCACCTGCCGCGCAATGCCCGCCGCGCCGATGAGCAGGGCGCAGCCGGCGTCTATGCCGGAATTTTCCTGCAAAAGTTCTGCCTGACGGAACACCTGCGCCGCCAGTTCGTGTGTCGGGGTCAGGATAATAGCCTGTGTGCCGCGGACGGACAAATCCAGCCGTTCAAATATCGGCAGGAGGTATGCCAGCGTTTTGCCGGAGCCTGTTTCAGAGCGGCCAATAACGTCCTTTCCGGCGAGAAGTTCGGGCAAAAGCCTGTGCTGTATCTCCGTTGGCTGAGAGATATCCTGTTTTTCCAATGCGGACAGCAGGGCAGGGGAAAGCCCCAGCGGCACGAAGCCGTTTTTTATTTCATTTTTCTTTTCCATGTGTATGGTATCCTTCCGAAAGGTTTTCCACCATTATAGCCGCTATTGGGCCGTCTGTAAACTAAAAGATGATAAACCGCGGGACGCCGCCCCGCACTCCGCAAGCCCTTGGAAAAGGGTTTGACCCTGAACTTTACAGGGCAAAACAGCCTTTTTGCCTTTTTTTCAAATTTCTGCTGTTCACGGGTATCAGAATAGCCGATAAGGTAATCTGCGGAAACATGAAACAGTACACACAGCTTTATCAAATCCTCATAAGACGGTCGATTCCGTCCGCTTTCATAGTTTGCAATTGCGGTATAGCCATAGCCCAGATATTCCCCTACTTCTGTCTGTGTCAGACCTTTTTCCAGCCGGAGTTCCTTTAGTCTTTTTGCAAAAAGCACTTCCATTGCCCATCTCCTTCCTCTATTTTATACAATCTTTTCATGCTCTTTATATAGAATACACCATATAAAATTAAAAAACAATTTTATATCAGTAATATTTTTGATATTTCTTTGCTATTCTATCTTTATATCAGAAGGAGGTGCTTTTATGGAGGTAGGAAAGCGGATTGCATTTTTCCGTAAGGGAAAAGGGTATAGCGTCAATAAACTGGCAAATCTTTCTGGGGTTTCTCAGGGCTATCTGAGAGAAATCGAATTAGGGAATGGAAATCCTACTGTTGAATTTCTATCGCTTTTATGCAACGCTTTGGGTATTACTCTAAAGTAATTTTTTGATGAACAGCCTTCTGACCCTATTCTTTCTAAAATTTACCGTTTGACGCCAAACCAGAGAGAAGCCCTCGGGAATTTTCTGGATAGCTTGAATGAATAAAGACCTTGTTGCGGCCACATAAAAATTGGCTTGTTATAGGGTCTTTTGAATTTTTTTGGAGAATATAACTTTTTTTATCGAGGTTCTTTTCCTACATTTCCGACTGTCGGAATGGCCGATAAGGTAGTCTGCGGAAACATGAAACAGTACGCACAGCTTTATCAAATCCTCATAAGACGGTCGATTCCGTCCACTTTCATAGTTCGTGATGGCGGTATAGCCATAGCCCAGATACTCCCCTACTTCTGTCTGTGTCAGATTTCTTTCCTTTCGGAGTTCCTTTAGTCTTTTTGCGAAAAGCACTTCCATTATGAACATCTTCCTCCCCTCAAAGCTAAAGTTATTTATGTTATAAATTTATATTATCATAATATGTTATAAAATACAATTAACTCATATATGTTAAATATTTCTGTTATAGTTTAGAAGATAATTAACGATTATACTATAATCAGAATAATGAGAAGGGTTTGATTGCCGTATGGAAAAGTTTATCGTCACGCCAAAAGAATATAAAAAAGATGATAGGTACGTCACGATGACGATTCGGATTGAACGGACATTGCAGGAGGCTTATGATGACCTTTCCACGAAAACTAACCGTTCCCGAAACGAATTGATGGGCATGGCTCTGCGGTATGCAATCGACAATATGGAATTGAAGGACTCAGAGTAAATGCTATCTGGTAAAAAAAGGACAGCCTTTTGTATTGGCTGTCCCTTTTTTATTCTCGAAAATCTCCCGTAAAACGTAGTTTTGCGGAAAATAAAGTTTGGGGTCAAGCCCTTTTCAATAAGTACCGGAAAGAAGTCCGGACGCCGAAGGCGGCTTTGCCGCAGGCAAAGTACTGACGGGCTTGCGGGGTACGGGGCAGAGCCCCGCAATTATTCTTTTAATCCAAAGGCCGCATTGTCGGAAAAGGCAATCGAGTTACTTCATTATTCTTCATAACCGCTTATCTCCGCTTTTCTCTAACAATTTAACACTTCATTATGATGTGTTATTCTACCAGTAAAA
>Ga0073908_1000656_pt1 | contig 56492 bp, 59 predicted proteins | sample MucameincwithD2O_FD_65484 | JGI IMG/M metagenome (GOLD analysis project Ga0073908, IMG submission 65484) | Mouse cecum microbial communities from Vienna, Austria - Mucus amended microcosms incubated with D2O | ecosystem: Host-associated > Mammals > Digestive system > Large intestine > Cecum... | reverse complement strand
GCTGATAAGATGAGGGCATGCCGGCCATTCGTGTGAAGGATGGCTCTCAAAGGGTGGAACGCACCGCCGTCGAGGCTACTAAATGTAGAGTGATATGTTACGAAGCCATCGACGGCGGGCATTCCTCTTTCCAATCTTGGTATTATGCTGCACCGGGACCGGTCATTTATGTTCGTTTCGGCGATCTGCGCATTGCGTGTATGGTTCGTAAGGGTGAATGTTCCGTCAAGTCGAGATGTTTCGGCTTCGCTATCGCTCCGCTCAACATGACAGCAAAGACTGTCATCCCGAGTGTTGGGAGCCGTACTGACTATGCAAGTCGTATGGAATGTGTCTTCTCGATGCCGGCGCATAACGGTTGGGGTTAGTGGATTGGTCGTGCGCCCCATAAGACGGCAAAAAAAGCAAGGGACGCGATAGCATTTCGAACAGAAGGCATTGGGATACCGTAGCGAAGAAATGCACCGCGCCCTTGCAAGTCCCGTCCTTTCGGACGGAACATATCAAGGGCTGGCAACATTTATACCTTCGCTTTGAAAATTCCCAATTTTTCTGTTTCGGTATAAAGAGTTGCTGCTCTTTAATTATGTTTGTCGGCTATACCGAACTACTCAATTGCAAAGTTAGCATAATTCATATAACTATTGAAATTATGTGACAAAAGTAATAAAATAAATCTAAACATACGAATTCGTAGGAGCAAAAAAATGATTTAGGAGTGTTCTTTGCAAAAAAAATGTGAGTGAAGCACACAAATGATATATTATTACGATCAATCGGGGCTCGTCTGAAATGTCTCCGAGTTGAACGGGGCTACACTCAAGAAGTTGTAACTGACAGAACGGGAGTGAATGTCGGTTTGTACGAGATCGGGAAAACGAATATCACGGTGGTATTATTAGCAGTTCTTTGTAATTTTTATGGGATTGCATTGGATGAATTTTTTAGAAATATGGAGTACGAAAAATAGTAGAGGTAATTAAAAGAGCGCGGAAAGAATTTCTTTCCGCGCTCTTTTTTGTCACCCCGAGCGCCGTTGTGATCCGCAAAGGTGAATGCTCCGACGAGTCGAGATGTTTCGACTTCGGGGCTTGTCGCCCCTTCGCTCAACATGACAGCAAAGGCTGTCACCCCGAGCGAAGTGGAGGGGTCTCGAGGGCGGATTAGCAAGAGCCCTTGCGAACCGCACCGGCGAAAGTTCGGCGAACTCGAGACCTTTCGACTACGCTATCGCTCCGCTCAAGGTGACAGAAACAGCTGTCATCCCGAGTGGAGCGCAGCGGAATCGAGGGATCCCGAGGGTGAAATGGCGTAAATCCGTCACGAATCGCACCGTCGATGTTCCGGAACATCGACGGATGTACCTTTTTTATTCCAAAAAGCCGTAAAAAATAATAAAAAACGGTCGGATAATTTTGATATAATAAATCGAATCTTTAATTTTGTTAGCGAAAGGCTGCGATCGCAGTGTAATACCCAAGAAAGATTAAAAATAGGTAAAATGGAAAGACAGCCGGGAACCAAGCGCGGGTCCTGGTCATTTTACATTCTATTTAATCTTTCTTATTCCGGGTATTATTCTGTACCGGGACCGCGCTTTTTTGAAATGCAACGGGCCGTTCGTCAGAGCCGGGTGACAGCAGTCGGATGAGCCATCGAAAAAGGTGCCGTGCGGCTCCTACACGCGGTAGGCGCGTTGGATGCCCTTGATCCGGACGATCGAGTGGATGAGCATGTCGACCACGCTCGTCCCCGGCACCTCGACGCTGATGGTGCCGGCGACCGACCCGTCGCCGCGCGAAGTGAGGCTCAGCGTGCGGATATTTAGCTTCAGATCGCGGCTCACCACCTCGGTGATCCGGTTGGCGATGCCGGGTTCGTCTTTGGCTACGATGGCGACCACGACCCGGAAGGCGCCGTCGGCCCGGTCGCGCCACCGCGCCTCGATGACGCGGTAGGGGTAGTTCTCGTGCAGGCGCTTGGCATTGGGGCAGTCCGTACGGTGGATGGTGATGCCCGAACCGATGGTGATGAAGCCGAAGATCTCGTCCCCCTTGATCGGGTTGCAGCACTTCGCCAGCTTATACTCGATCTTGTTGATCGCCTCGTCGATCACCAGCGCATCGCTCCGGTGCGGGACGCTCTCCCGCTTCGCCGCGGTGCGCAGCTTTTCGGCCTCCTGCTCGGCGGCGGCCTGGCGGCGCTCCTCGTCCGCCGCGCCTGAGAGCCAATGGTTCAGAATCTCCTTCAGCGAGCCGATCTCGATCTTCTGGGTGGCGACCAGCGCGTACAGCTCGGTGCCCGTCCGCAGTTTGAAGTATTTGCACAGATAGCCCACCGCCTCGTCGATGGGCTTGTCGATCTTCCAGTTCTTGAGCTTGCGTTCCAGCTCCTCGCGCCCCATGCGGGCATTCTTCACCTGCTCCTCGCGCAGGTAGGCCTTGATCCTCGACCGCGCCTTCGAGGTGACGACCACGTTGAGCCAGTCGGCCTTGGGCGTCTGGTTCTTCTGGGTCATGATCTCCACGATGTCGCCGTTGCGGAGCACCTCGCGGATCGAGACGGCACGGTTGTTCACCTTGCCGCCCGAGCAGGTGGAGCCCAGCCCCGAGTGGATGTCGAAGGCGAAGTCGAGCAGCGTCGCCCCTTCGGGCAGCTTGCGGATGTCGCCGTTCGGGGTGAAGACGAAGATCTCGTGCGAGACGGGTTTCGATTCGAACCGTTCGGCCAGCGCGTGGGTCTTCTCCTCCAGCAGCTCGCGCAGCTGTCCCAGCCACATCTCGCTGGTCTGCGCTCCCTGGTTCACCCCTTTGTAGCGCCAGTGGGCCGCGATGCCGCGCTCGGCCACGGCGTCCATCCGCTCGGTCCGGATCTGAATCTCGACCCACTTGCCCCCTTTTGCCGAGACGGTGGTGTGCAGCGACTCGTAGCCGTTCGACTTCGGAATCGAGATCCAGTCGCGCATACGCTCCGGGTTGGGGACGTAGCAGTCGCTGACGATGGAGTAGACCGTCCAGCAGAGCTGCTTCTCCAGCTCGCGCGGGCAGTCGATGATGATGCGCAGGGCGAAGATGTCGTAGACCCCTTCGAACGGTACGCGCTGTTTGTGCATCTTGGTCCAGATCGAGTAGATCGACTTTGTGCGGCTCTTGATGTGGTATTTGATCCCCTGACGGTCCATCCGCTCGAGGATCGGCTCCAGAAAGCGGCCGATGAAGGTCTGACGCTCCTTCTCGGTCTCCTCGAGCTTCGTGCGGATATGCTCGTAGTCCTGCGGCTCGAGGTATTTCAGGGCGATGTCCTCCAGTTCGCTCTTCAGATTGTAGAGGCCCAGCTTGTGGGCGATCTGGGCGTAGAGGTTCAGGCTCTCCCAGCTCTTCTTGCGGTGCTTCTCGCGGGGGAAGATGTCGAGCGAGCGCATCACCTCCAGCCGGTCGGCCAGCTTGATGAGGATCACGCGCGGATCCTGCGAGTAGGAGACGATCAGGTCGCGGAAGTTCGACGCCTGTTCCTTGGCGGTCTTGACCTTCAGTTCCGAGATGTTGCAGAGCCCCATCGTGATGCCGGCCACGGCCTCGCCGAAGCGGCTCTCGATGTCGTTCATCAGCAGCAGAAACTCCTCGCCCGACCGCTCCTTGTGGGCCAGCCGGACCACGTCGTGCAGGATGGACGAGACGGTCGAGTTGCGGCCCAGGCCGATTTCCGAGATGACGATGCGGGCCACGGCGGCGCCGTGATCCAGCAGGGGGGTGCCGTCGTAGCGCAACCGGCCGTCGAGTTTCTCGGCGGCGTAGTCGAGCGCCTCTTTGACGAGCAGCTGCGTGACGGAGGAGAAGTTCGAACGAACCAGCTCCCGGAGCGAATCGTAACGGGATGTATCCATACTCATAAACCTTTAGCGGAAGGCGGCGGAGCCTTCGGGCGTAAAGTTAGTAAATATTTCGGGATTTGGTCCGTCTCCGAGCCGGAAAAGCGGCCTTACGAACTTTTCAAAGGGGTTTGCGAACCACGTAGAGCCGGTCGGCGGCGAAGGCGTAGCGGCGCCGCTCCTCCGCGGTGAAGCGGGCGGCGTAGTCGATCTCCCGGGCTTCGAATCCCGCGCTCCGCAGCCGTTCGGCGTAGTCGCGGCCGTAGACCCGCCGGTGGTCGTACTGCCCGAAGAGGCGGGTGCGCTCCGCGGGGTCGGTGATCGTGTCGTCCTCGAAGGTTTCGGCGCGCGCGTAGTCCACCGGGGCAAGCAGCACGCCCAGCCCGCCGGGCTTCAGGATGCGCAGCAGTTCGCGGAGCGCCTGCCGGTCGTCGGCGACGTGCTCCATCAGGTGGTTGCAGATCACTGCGTCGAAGCTGTCGCCGGCCAGCGGAATCTGCTGGATGTCGAAATGCAGGTCGGCCAGCGGCGACTCCAGATCGGCCGTGACGTAGCGGTCGGGCCGGTTGCGGTAGGCCCGGCGGAGGTGGCGCATCAGGCACACCTCGGGAGCGACGTGCAGCAGGCGGGGCAGCCGCTCGAACAGATCGGTCTCGCGTCGCAGCCAGAGCCACAGCAGGCGATGGCGCTCCAGCGAGAGGCAGGAGGGGCAGAGGGCGTTGTCGCGCGGGTCGACGTAGCCGTAGGGGAGCAGCTTGCGGAACGACCGTCCGCAGACCGGGCAGGTGAAGCGGCTGCCGCGCAGCAGCAGGCCGTAGAGCGGTACCAGCCAGCCGGCCAACAGCTGGACCACGGGCCGGGGAAGGTGCCCCAGCGTCCACTTTATCACTCGTTTCATTCCGTCCCGAGCACCTTTTTGACCTCGGTCTCGCTCTTCAGCAGCCGCTCCTTGCAGAGGGCGATCAGGTCGGTTGCGCGCTTCACTTCGCGAGCCAGATCGTCGACCGACATCTCTTCGGTGCGGAACCGCTTGAGGATCGACTCGATCTCGCTCATGGCCTCCGTGTAGGAGGGTTGTTTTTTCGTTGCCATATCTTTGCTGCCTTTTTTATTCGTCTGTCGTTTCGACGGTCGCCCGCAGGGTGCCGTCGGCCAGTTCGATCGTTACGGTGTCGCCCGGACGGACCCCTTTCGCCGAGGCGAGAGCCCGTTCCCCGGCCCGGACGATGGAGAACCCCAGCCGCAGGATGTGGTGCGGCGAGCGGCTCTCGACGAGCAGGGCGGCGCTCTCCAGCCTCCCCCGTTCGCGGTCGAAGAGCCGTTCGCAGGCGTCGCCCAGACGGCTCGCCAGCGTATCGAGTTCGGCCCGTTTGCGGATCGAGAGGGCTTCGCAGAGCCCTTTGAGGTCGCTTTGCAGCCGCTCCAGCCGGAGCAGATGGCTGCGCGAGAGGGTCGCGGCTGCGTCGTGCAGGGCGAGGGCGGCCGTGTCCAGCCACCCCTCCACGCGGGCCATGCGCTCCACGAGCCATCCGGCGACGGCCGTGGGGGTCTTCAGGGCCGTGTGGGCCACCATGTCGGCGACGCTGGTGTCCTTGTCGTGCCCGATGCCGGTGAGCACCGGCAGCGGGAACTGCGCCACGTGGGCGCAGAGCCGGTAGGCGTTGAAGCAGTTCAGGTCGCTCGCCGAGCCGCCGCCCCGAATCAGGACCACGGCGTCGAACCGGTCGTACTGCTCCGCGATCTCGCCCAGAGCCGCGATGATCGAATCCTCGGCGGCGGCTCCCTGCATGAAGGCGTCGAAGAGGGTGACCCGGAAGTCGTAGGGGCTCTTGCCAATCTCCTTGCAGAAGTCCTGATAGCCGGCGGCCTGACGGCTCGACACCACGGCGATGCGCTGCACGACTGCGGGCATCTCCGTCTCACGGTTCATCTCCCACACCCCGTCCTGCCGGAGCCGGGCGATGGTCTGCTGCCGCTGCCGCTCCATGTCGCCCAGCGTGTAGGAGGCGTCCAGATCGGTGATCTGGAGCGAGAAGCCGTAGAGCTCGTGGTAGTTTACGGTCGCCTTGAAGAGGATCTTCATGCCGGCCGCGAGCCGCTGGCCCGTCTCCGCCTCGAAATAACCCGCCAGACGGGGGTAGTGCGAACGCCAGATCACGGCCCGCGCCTGCGCTTTCGGAATGCCGTCCGCCTCGCCCTTCTCCACCATCTCCAGATAGCAGTGACCCGAGTAGTTGACCTTCAGCTCCGATACCTCGGCCGCCACCCATACGGGCAGCGCGAAGCGTTCGGCGAGAACGCCCTTCACCTGCGCCTGCAGCCGGCTCAGCGAGAGATGTTGTTCGGGGATCATGTCACAAAGGTAGGAATTTTTGCCGTTCCGCCGCGCTGCGGAGAACTCTTTTCCGCCCCGATTTCGTGTTTCGGATTTTATTTGCTATTTTTGAGCATGATGAGTTCTCTGAATAGTATGGCCAGGTGGGCGGTTGTCGTCTGCCTGCTCCTTGCGATGGCCGGCTGCCGGAGCTGGCCCGCGCCTTATCCTCCGTTGAAACGGCTCGAAGTGCTTCCGTTCGATATCCGGGAGTTCGAGACGAAGCTGGTCGCATCCGATGCGGACCGGGTGCAGAGCGGTATCCTGCTGGAGGCTCCGCTCTACGTCACTTCCGATACGGGATACATGGCGGCCGGAGCCGGGAATTTCGGAGCTGTTTTCCAGACCGTCGACGGAGGGACTTCCTGGCGGACGGTCGGGGAGTGGACGGATGACTGCTCCCAAGTCGCGCATATCGAAGGAACGCTCTATGCCGTCGTCCGGAAAGAGGATTCCTCGGAGATTTACCGGCGGAGTGCCGGATGTGCGGAGTGGAGGAAGATCGTCGAATTTCCGGGTCGGATCGAGCGGATTCATCCGTTCGATCGGCAGCGGGTGGCGGTCTTCGCGGGTGAAGAGGTCAAGGTCTCGGAGGACGGGGGAGACAACTGGACCGACCTTTCGCTGCCGGGTCGGATCAGGAAGCCGGATAAAGCCTTCTTCTCGGGAAGGACGGCCTATTTCGTCTGTCGGGAGGAGGACGGAGCCATTCTGTTTTGCAGCTGGAATGTCGACACGGACCGGGTGACCATGACCCCGATCCCCTATCCCGATTACATGGCAGGGGATAAGAATCTCGTCATGATTATCGGCAGGGGCGCTCCGAAGGTCTACGAAATACGGAACGGCTGGCTCCATTACAAGAGCTCCGTAGCCTGGGGGCGCCGGCTCGGCGGCGGCCACTTCATCACCGAGTTCCTCGCCCGGAGCGATAACCACGTGTTCTCGCTGACCAACCGGTGGACCGATCCGAGATCCGTACTCGCCTATTCGTCGGATGGCGGATCGACCTGGTCGCTGGCGACGGAGGATTCGCCCTTCGCCAACGGCTCGACGTTGGGTCGTTTCGATAACGATACGCTGTTCCGGCTGGACCGGGTCGGTTTCAGGGGTGAGGGCGTTTACCGGACCACCCGGCTCGTGATGAAAAAGTAGAGCCCCTCTACCGGATCACGACGTAGCGTTCGCGGGGCATGGGGCGGCCGGCGGGGAGTTGCAGGCGCAGGACCCCTTCGCTGCGGACGGGAACTCCCTCCTTCGTTGCCGGAGCCCAGGCGGGTGCCGTTTCGAACGCCTTGCGCACGCGGCGCAGCAGCCGTTTGTCGGTGGCCTCCAGCTCTTCGGAGATCGCGGCTGCGCCCTGCTCGTCGACGGTGTAGCGCAGCACCACCCGCGCCGTGGGGTCGCTCTCCTTCCAGTCGACCTCGCGGGCGACGTACTCGGCGAACGAGAGCGAGTCGGAGCCGGGGAAGCGGGCCGGCCGGTCGTAGCGCAGCGTGAGGACGATAGCGCCGTTCGCGGCTTCGGTGCCGAACCGGGCGATGGTCGCCTCTTCGGCCGGGAAGACCTCGATATGCTCGATGTCGTCGGGCGGAATGGAGCGCACCTCGCAGCGGACCTCTCCGTTGACGATATAGAGGGGCTCCTGCGCGGCGGCTGAGGCAGCGAAGCAGGCGAAGGCTATGGTGAGAAGATGACGCATGGTCGTTCCGCTTTTCGTGTCGAACGGGCTCGGCCGCTCTTTTATTGTTTCATAAATGAAAGGGAGTGTATCCGGATTTCGGCACACTCCCTTTTGTCGCTGCTGTTCGGTCTACAGTTCGCTCTCCTTGAGGCGCTCGGCGTTCTCGGCCACGATCAGGTGGTCGATGCAGTCCTGTATGTCGCCGTCCATGAAGGCGGCGAGGTTGTAGATCGTGTAGTTGATGCGGTGGTCGGTGATGCGCCCCTGCGGGTAGTTGTAGGTGCGGATCTTGGCCGAACGGTCGCCCGTCGAGACCATCGTCTTGCGCTTCGAGGCGATTTCGTCCAGATACTTCGAGTACTCGAGGTTGAAGACGCGGGTCCGCAGCTCCTCGAAAGCCTTGTCGAAGTTCTTGAGCTGCGACTTCTGGTCCTGACACTGCACGACGATGCCCGTGGGGATGTGCGTGAGGCGGATGGCCGAGTAGGTGGTGTTGACCGATTGTCCGCCGGGGCCCGAGGCGCAGAAGATATCCTTGCGGATGTCGTTCATCGATATCTCGATGTCGAACTCCTCGGCTTCGGGCAGCACGGCCACCGAGGCGGCCGAGGTGTGGACGCGGCCCTGCGTCTCGGTCTGGGGCACGCGCTGCACGCGGTGCACGCCCGACTCGTATTTCAGCGTTCCGTAGACGTTCTGGCCGGTCACCTTCATCACGACCTCCTTGTAGCCGCCCACGGCACCCTCGGAGAAGGAGGTGACTTCGTATCGCCACCCCTTCGTCTCGACGTATTTCGTGTACATGCGGAAGAGGTCGCCGGCGAAGATGGCCGCCTCGTCGCCGCCCGTGCCGCCGCGGATCTCGACGATGGCGTTCTTGGCATCCTGCGGATCCTTGGGGATCAGCAGCAGCTTGATCTCCTCCTCCATCGGCTCGATCGTGGGTTCGATCTCGGCGATCATTTCGCGCGCCATCTCGCGCATCTCCTCGTCCTTGTCGTTGGCGAAGGTGTCCTTGGCCTCGGCCAGGTTGGCCAGCGCGGTGCGATAGCGCTCCGAGGTCTCGATGATGGGCTCCAACTCCTTGTACTCCTTGGTGAGTTCGATGAACTGTTTCACGTCGGCGATCACCTCGGGGTCGGTGAGCTTCTGCCCGACCTCCTCGTACTTGAGCTTGAGGCCGTCGAGCCTCATCAGTATGCTGTTGTCTGCCATAAAAAATACGTATCTTTGCTTTTGCCGGCAAAGATACGATTTTTAATTCAAAATTCAAATTGTTCCGTCTGCCCCGTCCGTCCGTCGAGCGGTGTGAGGGTGCCGTCGGCGAGGTCGGTCACCTCCGAGATCCGGTCGTGCGAGGGGTAGATGTAGTGCACGCCGTCGAAGACGTAGGCCGAGGGGTCGGCCATCCGGTCCGCCGTGTAGATGTAGCGGGCCGGGCGGAGCGTCTCCGGTGCGGGGCGACCGCAGGCGATGCACAGCAGGGCGAACAGCAGGGCGAGGTGATGGGTCATGTCATTTCAGGTTTTCCAGCCACTCCAGTAATGCCTGCTGCCACTCGGCCTTGTAGGCGAAACTCTTCTTGATGCCCCAGCCGTGGCCGCCCGAGGGGTAGATGTGCATCGAGGCGCGCCGGCCCTGCTCCTTCAGGGCGTCGTAGTAGCGGGTCGAGCTGACGGGCGGGACCACCCGGTCGTCGTCCGAGAGCAGCAGGATGGCCGGCGGCGTCAGGCTGTCGACCTGCCGCTCCAGGGAGTAGAAGGCGGTCTGTTCGGTGGTTCGCCCCTGCCCCAGCAGCTGGTCGAACGATCCGCGGTGGCACCGGCCCTCCTCGCCCGTGATGACCGGGTAGAAGAGGATCGAGAAGGCGGGGCGGAAGTCGCCCATCGTGGAGGCATAGGCGGCCAGATGACCGCCGGCCGAGAAGCCGGCGATGCCCACCTTGTCGGCGGTGAAGCCCGTGGCTCCGGCCTCCTGCCCGGCCAAGACGCGCAGCGCCTGCACGGCATCCTCGAGCGGCACCTCGGGGTGGCCGTTGGGCATGCGGTACTTCAACATGGCGGCCGTGATGCCGTTCTCGGCCAGCCAGCGGCCGAACAGAAACCCTTCCGTGTCGACCGAGAGCCGGCGGTAGCCGCCGCCCGGGCAGATCACGACGGCCAGTCCGGTATCGCGGGCCGGGTCGGCCTTGTAGATGTAGAGCACCGCTTCGGTGGTGTTGCCGATGCGGAACGGGTCGTCCTCGGTCTCGGGACCGGTGAGTCCGTTCGAGTGGGGCGCCGTGGCGTTGTCCCAGAGCTTGAGAACGTGGTCGGCACCGTAGCGCTCCTGCGCGGCGGCGCAGAGGGCGAAACCCGTCAGCAGGGTCAGGGTGAGCAGGATCCGTTTCATCAGATGACGATGTTGATGATTTTACCCGGTACGACGATCACCTTCTTGGGGGCTTTTCCGTCGAGCCACTTCTGCGCCTCCTCGGTGGCGACGACATCGGCCTGGATTTCTGCCGGAGCGGCCGAGAGGGGGTACTCGCGCTTGAAGCGGAGCTTGCCGTTCACCGATACGGGATATTCGAACGAGCTTTCGGTCAGGTACTTCTCGTCGAACTGGGGATAGGGGGCGTCGCAGACGCTTCCCGAGTGGCCCAGCTGCTCCCAGAGCTCCTCGGCGATGTGGGGGGCGAAGGGGGCGATGAGCACCGTGAGCGGTTCGAGCACGGCCCGCTTGTGGCAGCTGCCCAGTTCGTTGAGGCAGATCATGAAGGCAGCCACCGAGGTGTTGAACGAGAAGTTCTCGATATCCTCGCGCACCTTCCTGATGGTCTTGTGCAGCGACTTCATCTCGGCCTTCGTGGGCTCCTCGTCCACCACGGCGAAGTTGCCGGCCTTGTCGGAAAAGAGCCGCCAGAACTTGCGCAGGAACTTGTGCACGCCGTCGATGCCGTTCGTATCCCAGGGCTTCGACTGCTCCAGCGGACCGAGGAACATTTCGTACATGCGCAACGTATCGGCGCCGTAGTTCTCCACGATATAGTCGGGGTTCACCACGTTGTACATCGACTTCGACATCTTCTCGATGGCCCAGCCGCAGATGTATTTGCCGTCTTCGAGGATGAACTCCGCGTCGCGGAACTCGGGGCGCCAGGCGCGGAAAGCCTCCAGATCGAGCTGGTCGTTCTTCACGATGTTGACGTCGACGTGGATCTCCTGGGTCTCGTACCCCTCCTTCAGGCCCAGCGAGACGAACTGGTTGGTGCCCACCACACGATAGACGAAGTTCGAACGGCCCTGGATCATGCCCTGGTTGACGAGCTTTTTGAAGGGCTCGGGTTCACAGACGTAGCCCAGGTCGTAGAGGAACATGTTCCAGAAGCGCGAATACATCAGGTGCCCCGTGGCGTGTTCGATGCCGCCGACGTAGAGGTCGACGTTGCGCCAGTATTCGTTGGCCTCGCGGCCGACCAGCGCCCGGTCGTTGTGCGGGTCCATGTAGCGCAGGTAGTAGGCCGACGAACCGGCGAAGCCCGGCATGGTGGAGAGTTCGTAGGGGCAGCCGTCGGCCGTGTGCCACCGCTCCGCGCGGGCCAGAGGCGGCTCGCCCTCGGCCGTGGGGCCGAAGTCGGCGATGGGGGGCAGCTCCAGCGGCAGTTCGTCGGCCGGGAGCGGACGGGCGATGTCGTTCTCGTAGTAGACGGGGAAGGGCTCGCCCCAGTAGCGCTGGCGCGAGAAGATGGCGTCGCGCAGGCGGTAGTTGACCAGTCTTTTGCCCAGTCCGCGGCGCTCGACCTCCTCGAACATCAGGCCGATGGCCTCCTTGACGTCCATGCCGTTCAGGAACCCGGAGTTGATCATCCGGCCCGACTTGGCGTCGTAGGACTCCTTCTCCAGATCGCCCCCCTCGACGACGGGGACGATCTCCAGTCCGAAGTGGCGGGCGAAGGCGTAGTCGCGCGAGTCGTGCGCCGGGACGGCCATAATGGCCCCCGTGCCGTACCCGGCCAGCACATAGTCGGATACATAGATCGGAATCTCCCGCCCCGTAAAGGGGTTGACGGCGCAGGAGCCCGTCGCGACGCCCGTCACGCGGCGCGTCTCGGCGATTCGCTCGCGCTCGGAGCGCTTCTTCGTGGCGGCGACGTACTCCTCGACGGCGGCCCGGTTGTCGGCCGTCGTGAGCTCCGTCAGCCATTCGTGTTCGGGGGCGATCACCATGAAAGTGACGCCGAAGATCGTGTCGGGACGGGTGGTGAAGATCTCCAGCTTGCGGTCCGAGCCCTTCACGTCGAAGAAGATCTGCGCACCCACCGAGCGGCCGATCCAGTTGCGCTGGATCTCCTTGAGCGAGTCGCTCCACTCCAGCGTCTCCAGTCCGTCAAGCATGCGCTGGGCGTAGGCCGTCACGCGCAGCAGCCACTGCTTCATGCGCTTCTGTTCCACGGGGAAACCGCCGCGGACCGAAAGACCGTCCTTCACCTCGTCGTTGGCAAGCACGGTTCCCAGCTGGGGGCACCAGTTGACCATCGTGTCGGCCCGGAAGGCGAGTCGGTAGTTCAGCAGCACCTGTTCGCGCTCGGCCTCCGAATAGCTGTTCCACTCCTCGGCGGTGAAGTGCAGCTCCTGCGTGCAGGCGGCGTTCAGCCCTTCGCTGCCGTATTTGGGGAAGGCCTCGACGAGTTCGGAGATGGGCCGCGCCTGCTGCGAGTCGTTGCAGTAGTAGTGGTCGTACATCTGCAGGAACGCCCACTGGGTCCAGTGGTAGTAGGCCGGGTCGCAGGTGCGCACCTCGCGGTTCCAGTCGAACGAGAAGCCGATCTTGTCCAGTTGCTCGCGGTAGCGGGCGATGTTCTGCGCCGTCGTGACGGCCGGATGCTGTCCGGTCTGGATGGCGTATTGCTCGGCCGGCAGACCGAAGGCGTCGTAGCCCATCGGGTGCAGCACGTTGAATCCGCACGACCGCTTGTAGCGGGCGTAGATGTCGGAGGCGATGTAGCCCAGCGGATGGCCGACGTGCAGACCCGCTCCCGAGGGGTAGGGGAACATGTCGAGAACGTAGAATTTCGGGCGTGCGGGATCCGCCTCCACGCGGTAGGTGCCCCGCTCCTTCCAGCGCTGTTGCCATTTGGCCTCCAGCTCCTTGAAATTATATTCCATAAGATGTCGAAATTTGCAAATTTTCACAAAGGTAGGGAAAAATATCCATTTGTCGGTTATTTTTTTTCGCCTGCGGCGTTTCGGCCCCCTCTCCGCTTTCGAAGGCCGGACCCTGCGCGGCGGTCGGAGGGCGTCAGGGTGAGCCGGCAACCGACTGTAAATAGCTGTCGAATAGTGTTTTGAATGAATGTATATAAATGCGTTGTTATCTTTTTGGGAATTCGATAAGAAAAAAGAATAGGCAAAATGGGCGGACAGGGTCGAAATGCGGGAAAATCAGCGTAAAAAGTTGGCGGAATATATGGTGTTTCGAAATTTTTTCGTACCTTTGCAGTCCTGTTTGTGTGATAGGAAAACAAGCATGAGGCTGGAAATCGCCTCGTAAACGAGTAATAATTAACAAATTAAAAGGACAAAATGCCTACTATTCAACAGTTAGTAAGAAACGGTCGGGTAAGCCTGGAGGACAAATCGAAGTCGCCGGCACTCGCCGCGTGTCCCCAGCGCCGCGGCGTATGCACCCGTGTTTACACGACTACGCCCAAGAAGCCTAACTCGGCTATGCGTAAGGTTGCACGTGTAAGATTGACCAATGGCAAGGAGGTCAACGCCTACATCCCCGGAGAGGGTCACAACTTGCAGGAGCACTCCATCGTGCTGGTTCGCGGCGGTCGTGTGAAGGACCTCCCCGGTGTGCGCTACCACCTGGTTCGCGGTGCTCTGGATTCCGCAGGCGTGGACGGTCGTCGTCAGCGTCGTTCGAAGTATGGTGCCAAGCGCCCGAAGGCAGGTGCAACGGCAGCCAAGAAGAAGTAATCGAAAGAAAACATTTAAGAAGCTAAGGAAATAAAATGAGAAAAGCTAAGCCAAAGAAGCGAATTCTACTTCCGGATCCCAAGTTCAATGACGTAATGGTTACCCGTTTCGTGAATAACCTGATGCTGGATGGTAAGAAGAGTATTGCCTATGAGATTTTCTACGACTCGCTGGAGCTCGTGGGCAAGAAGATGAAGGATGCTGATAAATCTCCCCTGGAGGTCTGGAAACAGGCACTGGAGAACATCACACCCCAAGTCGAGGTAAAATCGAAGCGTATCGGTGGTGCGACCTTCCAGGTTCCTACGGAGGTTAGACCGGAGCGCAAGATTTCGATTTCCATGAAAAACCTTGTCCTTTACTCGCGCAAGCGCGCCGGTAAGTCGATGGCAGAGAAACTCTCGGGTGAGATCGTTGACGCCTACAACCAGCAGGGTGCCGCCTTCAAACGCAAGGAGGAGATGCACCGCATGGCAGAGGCCAACAAGGCATTCGCACACTTCAGATTCTAATAACAGGACGAACCAATGGCAGCAAGAGACTTACACTACACTCGCAATATCGGTATCATGGCTCACATCGATGCCGGTAAGACCACCACGTCGGAGCGTATCCTGTTCTACACGGGCAAGACCCACAAGATCGGCGAGGTGCACGAAGGCGGCGCTACGATGGACTGGATGGTCCAGGAGCAGGAGCGCGGTATCACCATCACCTCGGCCGCTACCACGGCATTCTGGCGGTACAAGGATCACCAGTATCAGATAAACCTGATCGATACCCCGGGACACGTCGATTTCACCGTCGAGGTGGAGCGTTCGCTGCGCGTCCTGGACGGTGCCATCGCTACCTTCTGCGCCGTCGGCGGCGTCGAGCCCCAGTCGGAGACCGTATGGCGTCAGGCCGACAAATACAACGTTCCCCGTATCGGTTACGTCAACAAGATGGACCGCACGGGTGCCGATTTCCTCGCCGTCTGCGCCCAGATCAAGGAGCACTTCGGCGCTACCGCCCTGCCGGTCGTTCTGCCCATCGGTGCAGAGGATAAGTTCGAGGGTCTGGTAGACCTTATATATAATAACGCCATCTACTACTTCGACGACAAGTCCGTCCGCGACAACTTCGAGCTGCGCGAGATTCCCGACAGTATGAAGGCCGAGGCCGAGGAGTGGCGCAACAAGCTCATCGAGGAGGTGGCTTCGACCGACGACGCCCTGATGGAGAAGTTCTTCGAAGATCCCAACTCGATCACGCCCGAGGAGCTGCTGGCAGCTATCCGCAAGGCGACCATCTCCATGCAGCTGGTTCCTATGCTCTGTGGTTCGTCGTTCCACAACAAGGGTGTGCAGAAGCTGCTCGACTATGTGATGGCATTCCTGCCTTCGCCGCTGGACGTTCCCTCCGTCGAGGGTACCAACCCCAAGACCGAGGAGATCGAGGTGCGCCGCGCTACCGAGGAGGATCCGTTCTGCGGTTTGGCGTTCAAGATCGCTACCGACCCCTTCGTAGGTCGTCTCGCCTTCGTCCGCGTATACTCGGGTAAGCTCGACGCCGGTTCCTACGTGCTCAACGCACGCAGCGGCAAGCGCGAGCGCATCAGCCGCATCTACCAGATGCACGCCAACAAGCAGAACCCGATGGAGGCCGTAGCGGCCGGAGATATCTGCGCCGCCGTCGGTTTCAAGGAGATTCATACCGGCGATACCCTCTGCGCCGAGAACGCTCCGATCGTTCTGGAGCAGATGACCTTCCCCGAGCCCGTGATCGGTCTGGCCGTAGAGCCCAAGACCCAGAAGGATCTCGACAAGCTGGGCATCGCTCTCGGCAAGCTGGCCGAGGAGGACCCGACCTTCACCGTTCACACCGACGAGGATAGCGGCCAGACCGTCATCAGCGGTATGGGCGAGCTTCACCTGGATATTATCGTCGACCGTCTGCGTCGCGAGTTCGGTGTGGAGATCAACCAGGGTGCACCTCAGGTGAACTACAAGGAGGCCCTTACCCAGACGGTTCAGCACCGCGAGGTCTTCAAGAAGCAGACCGGCGGTCGCGGTAAGTTCGCCGACATCATCTTCGAAATCGGTCCTGCCGAGGAGGGTAAGATGGGTCTTACGTTCGTAGACGAGGTGAAGGGCGGTAACATTCCGAAGGAGTTCATCCCCGCCGTTCAGAAAGGCTTCGAGGCCGCCATGGCTAACGGTGCGTTGGCCGGCTACAAGATGGACTCGATGAAGGTTACCCTGAAGGATGGTTCGTTCCACCCCGTCGATTCCGACCAGTTGTCGTTCGAAATCGCCGCCCGCAACGGTTACCGCGTAGCCGCTCCGAAGGCCGGTTCGGTGATTATGGAGCCCGTGATGGCCGTCGAGGTCGTAACTCCCGAGGAGAGCATGGGCGATATCATCGGCGACCTGAACAAGCGTCGCGGTCAGATCCAGGGCATGGAGTCGAAGGGCACCGCCCGTGTGGTTAAGGCACAGGTTCCCCTGTCGGAGATGTTCGGCTATGTAACCGTGCTGCGTACCATTTCGTCGGGCCGCGCTACGTCGTCGATGGAGTTCGACCACTTCGAGGAGGTTCCTGCCAACCTGGCGAAGGAGATCATCGAGAAGTCCGGTAAACGTAAGGATTTGGAATAAGAAAAACAACAGATATGAATCAGAAAATCAGAATCAAGTTAAAGTCATTCGATCACAATCTGGTTGACAAGTCGGCCGAGAAGATTGTGAAGACTGTGAAGAGCACGGGTGCCGTAGTAAGCGGCCCGGTGCCCCTTCCGACGCACAAGCAGATTTTTACGGTCAACCGCTCGACCTTCGTCAACAAGAAGGCCCGCGAGCAGTTCCAGCTCTGCACCTTCAAGCGTATTCTCGACATCTACTCGTCGACTCCCAAGACGATCGATGCCCTGATGAAGCTCGAACTTCCCTCGGGCGTCGAGGTGGAGATCCACGTATAACCATGATTCCGCTGGTCGAAAGGAGACCATGAATCACTTTTATAATTAACAAACGAAAATTGACAACACAATGTCAGGACTTATTGGAAAGAAAATCGGAATGACATCCGTTTACAGTGCCGAGGGTAAGAACATACCATGCACTGTTATCGAAGTTGGTCCGTGCGTAGTTACGCAAATCAAGACCGTGGAGAAGGACTCCTACGAAGCGGTTCAGATTGCCTATGACGACAAGAGTGAAAAGCACACCAACAAAAGTTTGTTAGGTCACTTCAAGAAGGCCGGTACCACCCCCAAGCGCAAGATCGCCGAGTTCAAGGGCATGCCCGAGGTGAACCTGGGAGACGTTCTTACGGTGGACATGTTCTCGGAGGAGGACTGGGTCGACGTTACGGGCATCTCGAAGGGTAAGGGCTTCCAGGGCGTAGTGAAGCGTCACGGCTTCGGCGGCGTCGGCGGCCAGACCCACGGTCAGCACAACCGTCAGCGCAAGCCCGGTTCGCTGGGTGCATCGTCCTATCCGTCGCGCGTATTCCCCGGCAAGCGTCTTCCGGGCCAGATGGGTGGCGAGCAGGTGAAGGTTCTGAACCTGAGAGTTTTGAAGGTGATCCCCGAGAGCAACCTCCTTCTGGTGAAGGGTTCCATTCCGGGGGCAAAAGGTGCTTATTTAACAATCGAGAAGTAGTCATGGAATTAGCTGTATTAAACACACAAGGCAAAGAGACCGGTCGTAAAGTCGTTCTTTCCGACGCAGTCTTCGGCGTGGAGGCTAATGACCACGCTATCTATCTGGACGTGAAGCAGTATCTGGCCGATCAGCGTCAGGGTACGCACAAGTCGAAGCAGCGCAACGAGATCGCCGGTTCGACCCGCAAGCTGAAGCGTCAGAAGGGTACCGGCGGTGCCCGTTGCGGTTCGATCAAGTCGCCCCTCTTCCCGGGTGGCGGTCGCGTGTTCGGTCCCGTACCCCGCGATTACAGCTTCAAGCTCAACAAGAAGCTCAAGCAGCTGGCTCGCCGCAGCGCACTTACCTACAAGGCACAGGCCGGTGCCATTACCGTCGTCGAGGCGCTTCAGCTGGAGGCCCCCAAGACCAAGAGCGTGATCGCTCTGACCGGCGCGCTGAACGTAGCCGACAAGAAGGTTTTGGTGGTTCTGCCGGAGTCGAACCTCAATCTTCAGCTTTCGTGCCGCAACATCCCCAACGTGAAGCCGATCCTGGCCCAGAACCTCAATACCTACGAGGTGATGAACGCTTCGGCCGTCGTGCTGGTGGAGGGTGCCGAGAATGTACTGAATGTAATGTTAGCTTAAAACGTAAAGAAAGATGGAAATTATCATTAAGCCTATTTTGACCGAGAAAATGACGATTCAGGGCGAAAAACTGAACCGCTACGGTTTTATCGTTGACGTGCGTGCTAACAAATTGCAGATCCGCAATGCCGTGGAGAAGATGTACAACGTGGTCGTTACCGACGTGAACACCATCAACTGCATGGGCAAGCTCAAGAGCCGCTACACCAAGGCCGGTCTTCTGGAGGGTCGCGCAAATAACTTCAAGAAGGCGATCGTCACCTTGAAGGATGGAGATAAGATAGATTTTTACAGTAATATCTAAGGTAAGATGGCAGTAAGAAAGTTTAAGCCGGTAACCGCCGGTACGAGACATAAGATTATCGGCACGTTCGAGGAGATCACCTGCAGCGTACCGGAGAAGTCGTTGCTCAGCCCCAAGAAGAGCTCGGGCGGCCGTAACAATTCGGGTAAGATGACGGTTCGCTATATCGGCGGCGGTCACAAGCAGATGTATCGTCTGGTCGACTTCAAGCGCTCGAAGGACGGTATCCCCGCAACTGTAAAGACTATCGAGTACGATCCCAATCGTACCGCACGTATTGCACTGTTGGTTTATGCCGACGGCGAGAAGAGCTACATCATCGCTCCCAACGGCCTTCAGGTAGGCCAGACCGTCGTAAGCGGTCCGGGCGTGGCTCCCGAGGTCGGCAACACCCTCCCCCTGTCGGATATTCCGCTGGGTACGGTGGTCCACAACATCGAACTCTACCCCGGTCAGGGTGCCGCCATGGCTCGTTCGGCCGGTTCGTATGCTCAGCTTTTGGCACGTGAGGGCAAGTTCGCCATCATCAAGCTGCCTTCCGGTGAGACTCGTATGGTACTCGTTACTTGCCGCGCGACGGTGGGTGTGGTGTCGAACGTCGACCACAACCTCGAAAGCGCCGGTAAGGCTGGTCGTGAGCGTTGGCTCGGCCGTCGCCCCCGCAACCGCGGTGTCGTTATGAACCCGGTTGATCACCCGATGGGTGGTGGTGAAGGTCGTGCGTCGGGTGGTCACCCCCGTTCGCGTAAGGGTCTGTTGGCTAAGGGTTACAAGACTCGCAATCCGAAGAAGACGACCTCGAAGTTTATCATTTCCAGAAAGAAAAAGTAATTAAATAAGAGTACATAATGAGCCGTTCATTAAAAAAAGGACCATTTATCGACCCGAAACTGGAGGCAAAGGTTGTCGCTCAGGCCGAGGGCAATAAGAAGTCTGTCATCAAGACTTGGTCGCGTGCAAGTATGATTTCGCCTGATTTCGTAGGTCAGACGATCGCTGTCCACAACGGAAACAAGTTTATCCCCGTCTATGTAACCGAGAATATGGTCGGTCACAAGCTCGGCGAGTTTGCTCCGACGCGCAACTTCCGCGGTCATGCAGGTAACAAGAAAAAATAGGTAGAAAATGGGTGCAAGAAAATCAATAAGAGCCGAAAAGATCAAGGCTGAAAAGAAGCAGAAAGCTATCGCTATTATGCGCGATTGCCCGACCTCTCCCCGTAAAATGCGTCTGGTAGCCGATATCATCCGCGGTGTGGAGATCAACAAGGCATTGGGCATCCTTCGTTACTCGAAGAAGGAGGCATCTATCCGCATGGAGAAACTCCTCAAGTCGGCTATCGCCAACTGGGAGGCTAAAAACGAGAACGAGCGTCTGGAGGATACCAAACTCTGCGTGAAGGAGGTATTCGTCGACTGCGGCCGTATGCTCAAGCGCATTCAGCCCGCTCCCCAGGGTCGTGCTCACCGCATTCGCAAGCGTTCGAACCATGTGACGATCGTAGTTGACAAAATGGTAATCGAAGAAAACAAGTAGACAAATGGGACAGAAAGTTAATCCAAAAGCAAATCGTCTTGGTATCACCCGCGGTTGGGACTCCAACTGGTTCGGCGGCAAGGATTTCTCAGAGAAATTGGTAGAAGACGCTAAGATTCGTAAGTACCTGAATGTCCGTTTGGCCAAGGCAAGTATTTCGAAGATTATCATCGAGCGTACGCTCAAACTCGTTACCGTTACCATCGCTACCGCCCGTCCGGGTATCATCATCGGCAAGGGCGGCCAGGAGGTCGACAAACTGAAGGAGGAGCTGAAGAAGCTCACCGGCAAGGAGGTTCAGATCAACATCTTCGAGGTGAAGCGTCCCGAAGTAGACGCCGTCATCGTCGGTCAGAACATCGCCCGCCAGCTGGAGGGCCGCGTATCGTTCCGCCGCGCCGTGAAGATGGCCGTAGCCTCGACCATGCGCATGGGTGCCGAGGGTATCAAGGTGCAGGTCGCAGGTCGTGTGGGCGGCGCCGAGATGGCCCGTACCGAGACCATCAAGGAGGGTCGCGTACCTCTGCACACCTTCCGCGCCGACGTGGACTACTGCCTGACCGAGGCGCTCACCAAGGTGGGTATCCTGGGTGTGAAGGTGTGGATCTGCCAGGGCACGGTTTACGGCAAGCGCGATCTGTTCGAGATCGCCGGCGCATCGGCTTCGTCGCACGGCGGCGAGCGTCCTTCGCAGGACCGTCGCGGCGGCAAGGGTGCTCCCCGCAAACGTCGCAATAATAACAGTAAGTAGGACCTTTTAAGCGATAGAACATTATGTTACAGCCAAAAAAGACCAAATTTAGAAGAATGCAGAAGGGTCGTATGAAGGGTATTGCTCAAAGAGGCAACCAGCTTGCATACGGTTCGTTCGGCATCAAAGCACTTGAATCCACCTGGATTACGGGTCGTCAGATCGAGGCTGCCCGTCAGGCCATCACCCGTTACATGAAGCGTGAGGGTCAGATCTGGATTCGCATCTTCCCCGATAAACCGATCACGAAGAAACCCGCCGAGGTGCGTATGGGTAAAGGTAAGGGTAATCCCGAAGGATTCGTGGCGCCCGTTACTCCCGGCCGCATCCTCTTCGAGGCCGAGGGCGTGCCCTTGGAGATTGCTCAGGAGGCATTGCGTCTGGGTGCTCAGAAGCTGCCTATTACCACCAAGTTTATCGTTCGACGCGATTACGTAGAATCATCAATCTAAGGAAGTAACTTATGAAAAGTGCTGAAATAAAGGATCTGTCGGTAAAGGACTTGCAGGAGCGCATCGAGGCGGAGAAGGCCCAGCTTTCGAAACTGAAGGTGCAGCACGCCGTGTCGCCCGTCGAGAATCCCTCGATCATCAAAAAATCCCGCAGAGATATTGCGCGTATGCTGACAATTCTGCGTCAAAAGAACCCTAAATGTTAATTGACCACCATGGAAAGAAATCTTAGAAAAGAGCGTATTGGGGTAGTTGTCAGCAACAAAATGGAGAAGACCATTGTGGTTGCCGTTGCACGTAAGGTGAAGCACCCTATTTACGGTAAGTTCGTGAACAAGACGACCAAATTCGTCGCCGAGTGCACGGACGAGACCATCAAGGAGGGCGATACCGTACGCATCATGGAGACGCGCCCGTTGAGCAAGACCAAGCGTTGGAGATTAGTACAAATCATTGAAAGAGCGAAGTAGTTATGATACAGCAAGAAAGTAGACTGGTAGTAGCCGATAACAGCGGTGCGAAGGAGGTTCTCTGCATCCGCGTGTTGGGCGGCACCAAGCGTCGCTACGCTTCGATCGGCGACAAGATCGTCGTGGCTGTCAAGAGCGCAACCCCTTCGGGCGACGTCAAGAAGGGTGCTGTGTCGAAGGCGGTCGTAGTGAGAACCAAGAAGGAGATTCGTCGTGCCAACGGTTCGTACATTCGTTTCGACGACAACGCCGTGGTGCTTCTGAATAATCAGGGTGAGATGCGCGGTACCCGTATCTTCGGTCCCGTAGCCCGCGAGTTGCGCGATCAGTACATGAAGATCATCTCCCTCGCGCCCGAAGTATTGTAAATTAAAAACACACATTCGAATATGTCAGTTAAGTTACATATTAAGAAAGGGGATCAGGTTTACGTTATCGCCGGCGACAGCAAGGGCCAGCAGGGCAAAGTCCTGAAGGTCGATGCCGCCAAGCAGCGTGCCATCGTCGAGGGCGTGAACATCTGCAAGAAGGCCACCAAGCCCAATGCACAGAATCCTCAGGGTGGAATCGTCGAGCAGGAGGCTCCGATTCACATCTCGAATCTGCAAGTCGTAGACCCCAAGAGCGGCAAGGCCACTCGCGTAGGTCGCAAGGCTGGCGATAATGGTAAATTAGTTCGTTACGCTAAAAAGTCCGGGGAGGAGATCAAATAATGGCAGCTTACATTCCTACACTCAAGACCCAGTATAAGGAGCAGATCGTTGCTGCCCTTATGAAGGAGTTCGGTTACACCAGCGTCATGCAGTGCCCGAAACTCGAGAAAATCGTCATCAACCAGGGTATGGGCCAGGCCGTTGCCGACAAGAAGCTCATCGACGTGGCTCAGGAGGAGTTGACCCTCATCACCGGACAGAAGGCCGTGCAGACCAAGTCGCGCAAGGATATCTCGAACTTCAAACTCCGTAAGGGCATGCCCATCGGTGTTCGCGTTACCCTCCGCCACAACCGGATGTACGAGTTCCTGGAGCGTCTGATCGCCGTGGCTCTGCCCCGTATCCGCGACTTCAAGGGTATCAACGAGAAGTTCGACGGCCAGGGCAACTACACCCTCGGCATCACCGAGCAGATCATCTTCCCGGAGATCGATATCGACAAGATCACCAAGATCTTCGGTATGGAGATCACCTTCGTAACCACGGCCAAGACCGACGAGGAGGCTTACTCCCTGCTGCGCGAGTTCGGTCTGCCTTTCAAGAACGCTAAAAAGAACTAACGACCATGGCAAAAGAATCAATGAAGGCTCGCGAAGTGAAGCGCGAGAAGCTCGCTAAGCGTTACGCCCACAAGCGTGAGGAGATTGCAGCCAAGGTGAAGAGCGGCGAAATGGATCACGAGGAGGCTTGGATCGCCCTGTCGAAACTGCCCCGCAACTCCAATCCTATCCGCCAGCACAACCGCTGCAAGATTACGGGTCGTCCGAAGGGTTACATGCGCCTGTTCGGTATCAGCCGTATCCAGTTCCGCGAGATGGCCTCCAACGGCCTGATCCCGGGCGTCAAGAAAGCCAGCTGGTAGTAAAGGAAAGCCGTGTGAGGCAAGCTCCCGAAGCCTGCCTCACACGCTTGCTTTTTTCGGTTCCTGTATCCGGAGGGTTCTTTCGGGAGCCCGAGGTGCGACGGCGGAGGCGCTTCTCGTTTAAGGGAAGCGATCCGGTGACGGATCGGATGGATCGGAGCCTATACGGGTGCCGACGAGGAGTAGACGGTCGCGAGATCGTGGAAAGTGCCGCTTGCTGGCGGTAACTTCACGGTGGAGGGGCCTTCGAAACGACTCGACATTTGTAGCAAAACTTCTCATGTTCCGCGGAGCGAACGTTCGACCGCGCCGGAGCATCGACCGGGGAGATTTTGCCGGTATATGTTAGCTTGACCGTGTGCTCGCTAACATTGTCCGTATGATCCGGTTCGGTGTTTCTGCGGTAAAAAATCGCTAAACCGTTGGTATATCGGGAAATTATGCGTATATTTGCCCGCTTGTTAAGCGCATGTGCGATGCGCGGGCCCGCGGAAACGGGCGGCCGGATGCGGAGTTGGACGATCCTTAGGGGATTCGAAAACCACGATTAAGGCCTTGATGGGCAAATAAATAGAAAGGAAACGAACAACTTATTTTTTAATTTTAACTTTTAATTCATTATGACGGATCCTATTGCGGATTTTCTCACGCGAATTAGAAACGCGGTGAAAGCCAACCACAAAGTGGTTGAAGCTCCCGGCTCGAAAATTAAGCAGGCAATCACGAAGATTCTCTTCGAGCAGGGTTACATTCTGGCTTACAAGTTCGACAACAACGAGCAGGGTCACCCGACCATCAAGATCGCTCTGAAGTGGGACGCAGCCACCAAGACCAACGCCATCAAGAATCTTCAGCGCGTCAGCCGTCCCGGTCTGCGCCAGTACGTATCGGTGGCCGACATGCCCCGCGTACAGAACGGTCTGGGTATCGCCATCCTCTCCACGTCGAAGGGCATCATGACCGATGCCGCTGCCCGCAGAGAGAACGTAGGCGGCGAGATTCTGTGCTACATCTACTAAAAACTAACACTCAAAACGTATAGAAATGTCAAGAATTGGTAAATTACCTGTAAACATACCCGCCGGCGTGACCGTTACGGTCGAACCGGGCAACGTGGTATGCGTGAAAGGGCCTCTTGGGACACTGAGTCAGAAGGTCGACTCGGACATCAAGGTAGAGGTCGGTACCCACACCGAGACGCACACCGGCAAGGAGGTTCCCGCCGTGATCGTTACGCGTCCGACCAACCAGCCTCGCCACCGTTCGCTGCACGGTCTGTACCGCGCGCTCATCAACAACATGGTCATCGGCGTGTCGAAGGGCTATGAGATCAAGCAGGAGCTCGTCGGCGTCGGCTTCAAGGCCGAAGTGAAGGGCAACGTGCTGGAGATGAGCCTCGGCTATTCGCACGATACTTACCTCATGCTTCCTCCCGAGGTGACCGCTACGGCTGTGACGGAGAAGAAGGGCAACCCCATCGTAACGCTGAAGAGCACCGACAAGCAGCTCGTAGGCCAGGTTGCCGCCAAGATCCGCTCGCTGCGCAAGCCGGAGCCTTACAAGGGTAAGGGTATCAAGTTCGTAGGTGAAATCCTGCGTCGCAAGGCAGGTAAGTCTGCAGGTGCCAAATAGTAAATAACGAAAGAGTATGTCATTGAATAAAATCGAAAGAAGAGAGCGCATCAAGATGCGTATCCGCAAGATCGTCAGCGGTACGGCATCGCAGCCTCGTATGACTGTATTCCGTAGCAACAAGCAGATCTACGTGCAGTTCATTGATGACCTGGCAGGCGTAACCCTCGCTACCGCATCGTCGCTGGACAAGGAGGTGGCAGAAGCAGCCGCAGGCAAGAACAAGTGTGAAGTAGCCGCTCTGGTCGGCAAGCTCGCTGCCGAGCGCGCCGTAGCCAAGGGCATCGAAAGCGTGGCTTTCGACCGTAACGGTTATCTCTATCACGGCCGAGTAAAAATGTTAGCAGACGCCGCTCGTGAAGGCGGACTTAAATTCTAAGCGATTATGGCAAATACGAATGTAAAGAAAGTACGCACGAGCGATCTGGAGCTGAAGGATCGTCTGGTCAGCATTCAGCGCGTAACCAAGGTTACCAAGGGTGGCCGCACCTTCACCTTCTCGGCTATCGTAGTGGTAGGTAACGAGAACGGTGTCGTGGGTTACGGTCTGGGTAAGGCTTCGGAGGTGCAGGCTGCCATCGCCAAGGGCGTGGAGGATGCCAAGAAGAACCTCGTGAAGATCCCCGTAATCAACGGAACCATTCCTCACAAGCAGGAGAGCCGCTACGACGGTTCGCTCGTGATGATTCGTCCGGCCGCTCCCGGTACGGGTATCATCGCCGGCGGTGCCATGCGTGCCGTGCTGGAGTCGGTGGGCGTGAAGAACGTGCTTGCGAAGAGCAAGGGCTCGTCGAACCCCCACAACCTGGTGAAGGCCACCATCGCCGCTCTCTGCGAACTTCGCGATGCCTACAGCGTGGCTCAGCTCCGCGGCATCTCGATGAATCAGGTGTTTAACGGTTAATTAGTTCGAAGCGATGGCAAGATTAAAGATTACGCAGGTAAAAAGTCGCATCGGTGCTACGGCACAGCAGTGCAAGAATCTCGACGCTCTCGGTCTGAGAAAGATCAACGCCAGCGTGGAGCACGACGACTCGGTCATCATCAAGGGTATGATCGCGCGCGTGAAGCACCTCGTCAAGATTGAGGAGGTAAAATAACAAACTCATTTAAGACAAGCAATTGATTATGGAACTCAATAATTTGAAACCCGCAAAGGGTGCTACGCACCATGATAAGCGCGTCGGCCGCGGTGCCGGCTCGGGTCATGGCGGTTACTCTACCCGCGGTAACAAGGGCGCTCAGTCGCGTTCGGGTTACAAGCGCAAGTTAGGCTTCGAAGGCGGCCAGATGCCTTTGCAGCGTCGTCTGCCGAAGTTCGGCTTCACGAACCTGAAGCGCGTGGAGTTTAAGCCCATCAACCTCTCTACTCTGGAGGAGCTCGCAGCCAAGAAGAACCTCTCGGAGATCACGCTCGATACGCTGGTAGCCGCAGGCTTCGTTTCGTCGAACGACAAAGTGAAGATCCTGGGTAACGGATCCGTTACGAAGGCGTTGCAGGTGAAGGCTCATGCCTTCTCGAAGAGCGCCGAGGCAGCCATCACGGCCGCAGGCGGCAGCGTGGAGAAGTTGTAAACTTAGACAAAACCTGATATTATGAAAGTTTATATCTTAGTTGGTATCGTCATCCTGGCCATCGTTGCCTTGCTGGCGACCAACAAGAAACTTCAAGAGACGCTCAAGAACATATATAAGATCGAGGAGCTGCGCAAACGTATTCTCTACACGCTGGGCCTCCTTCTTATATATCGCTTGGGTAGTTTTGTGGTGCTCCCGGGTATCAACCCCAACGCATTGCAGGGCCTTGCCAGCCAGTTGTCGGACTCCCAGAACGGCCTTCTCGGCCTGCTGGACGTCTTCTCTGGCGGTGCATTTGGCAATGCCTCCATCTTTGCGCTGGGCGTGATGCCTTACATCACCGCCTCCATCATCATTCAGCTCGCCGGCATGATGATTCCGGCCGTGCAGAAGTTGCAGAAGGAGGGTGAGAGCGGACGCCGCAAGATGAACCAGTGGACCCGCTACCTGACCATCGGCGTGCTGATGCTTCAGGGTCCGACCTATGTCGCCAACCTGGCGCACCAGTCCGGTGCCGCCTTCGTCTACGGCGCCACGGGTTGGTTCTATGCGTATGCCACCACCATTCTGATCGCCGGCACCATGTTCATCATGTGGCTCGGCGAGAAGATTACCGACAAGGGTATCGGCAACGGTATCTCGCTCATCATCATGATCGGTATCGTGGCCCGTCTGCCTCACGCCCTGCTGGCCGAGGCTACGGCGCGTTTCTCCGTCTCGGACGGCAGCGCGATCATGCTGGTGCTGGAGTTGGTACTGCTCTTCCTCGTCTTCATGGCGACGATCGCTCTGGTGCAGGCCGTCCGCAAGGTTCCCGTACAGTACGCCAAGCGTATTGTCGGCAATAAACAGTACGGAGGAGTGCGTCAGTACATTCCTCTGAAGATGAATGCCGCGAACGTGATGCCCATCATCTTCGCGCAGGCGCTGATGTTTATTCCGATGCTGTTCACCTCGATCGCCCCGGGTTTCGCGAGTGCCTTCTCGTCGATCACGGGCTTCTGGTACAACTTTACGCTGGCGGTGTTGGTAATTGCGTTCACCTACTTCTACACCGCAATTATCATCAATGCTCAAATGATGGCCGATGACATGAAGCGGAACGGCGGCTTTATTCCGGGCGTGAAACCCGGCAAGCAGACCGTGAACTACATCGACGGCATCATGACGCGAATCACCCTCCCGGGTTCGGTGTTCCTGGCTATCGTGGCAATTCTGCCCGCTTTGGCTATGCGTTTCCTGAACATCCAGCAGTCGTTCGCCTACTTCTACGGCGGTACGTCGCTGCTGATTATGGTGGGTGTGATTCTCGACACTCTGAAGCAGATAGAGAGCTACCTTCTGATGCGTCACTATGACGGTCTGATGAAGACCGGACGAATCCAGGGTCGCCACTAAAATGTTTTGTAGAGAAAAATCTTTCGTATGATATACCTAAAGACGGACGAAGAGATCGAACTGATCCGCGAAAACAACATACTGGTCAGCCGCACGCTGGCCGAGGTGGCCCGTCACATCCGACCGGGTGTGTCGACGGCCGAGTTGGACCGGATCGCCGAAGCATTCATCCGCGATCACGGAGCGGTGCCCGCCTGCAAAGGGTACGAAGGCTACCCGGCTGCGACCTGTATTTCGGTCAACGAGCAGGTGGTGCACGGCATTCCGTCGTCGAAATGCATCCTCAAGGAGGGTGATATCGTATCGGTCGATTTATGTACGTTTATGAAGGGGTTTGTTGGTGATTCGGCTTATACGTTTGCCGTAGGCGAGGTTGCCGATGAAGTTAAGCAGCTGATGGCAGTCACCAAAGAGGCTCTTTATAGGGGTACGGCACAGGCGAAAGCCGGGAATCGCGTGGGCGACATCTCGGCTGCCGTGCAGGAGTACGTCGAAAGTTTCGGCTACGGCGTGGTCCGTGAGTTGGAGGGACACGGCCTGGGTCATAAAATGCACGAGGACCCGGGTGTTCCGAACTACGGAGCCCGCGGCAGAGGCCCCCTTCTGAAGGAGGGTATGGTCATCTGTATCGAACCGATGATCACCTTGGGGAACAAGTCGGTCGTTTTCGAGCGCGACGGTTGGACCGTCCGCACGCGCGACCGCATGCCGGCGGCCCACTACGAATTCGCCGTAGCGGTGCGCAAGGGCGGCCCCGACGTTTTGACAGATTATTCGATTATCGAAGAGGCATTAAATTAGAAAAGAAAAGAGCTCTATGGCAAAACAGACTGCAATCGAACGGGACGGTACCATCATCGAGGCGTTGTCGAACGCGATGTTCCGCGTAGAACTGGACAACGGCCACGTGATTACGGCCCATATCTCGGGTAAGATGCGTATGCACTACATCAAGATCCTGCCCGGAGATAAAGTGAAAGTGGAGATGACCCCCTACGATTTGAGCAAGGGACGTATCTCCTTCAGGTACAAATAACAAAAGATTGCTTGAAAATTATGAAAGTTAAGGCATCCATCAAGAAAAGAAGCGAGGATTGCAAGATCGTGAAGCGTAAGGGTAAGCTCTACGTGATCTGCAAGAAGAATCCTAAGTTTAAAATGCGCCAAGGGTAATGTTTAAACGAGTAATTAAAGAAAGAAGAAATTTATGGCACGTATAGTCGGTGTAGATTTACCAAAAAACAAGAGAGGCGAGATCGGTCTGACCTATATCTACGGTATCGGTCGTTCGACGGCTCGCCAGATCCTCGATAAGGCGGGTATCAGCTATGACCTCAAGGTCGAGGAGTGGAGCGATGCTCAGGTCGGCGCTATTCGTTCGACGATCGCCGAGCTGGGTATCAAAGTGGAGGGCGAATGCCGTTCGGTCGTTCAGCTCAACATCAAGCGTTTGATGGATATCGGTTGCTACCGGGGTATCCGTCACCGTCTGGGCCTCCCCGTCCGCGGTCAGAGCACGAAGAACAACGCCCGCACGCGCAAAGGTCGCAAGAAGACTGTCGCAAACAAGAAAAAGGCAACGAAGTAATCATAGAGAGTTATGGCAAAGAAAACTGGAACAGTTAAGAAGAAGGTTGTCAAGGTGGGTGCCGTGGGTATGGCCTACGTTCACTCTACGTTCAACAACGTGATTGTTACGATCACCAACGAGGTGGGTGACGTAATCAGCTGGTCTTCGGCCGGTAAGATGGGTTTCCGCGGTTCGAAGAAGAACACTCCCTATGCCGCACAGACGGCTTCGGCCGATTGCGCCAAGGTTGCCTACGACATGGGTCTGCGCAAGGTGAAGGTTTACGTGAAGGGTCCCGGTGCCGGTCGTGAGTCGGCCGTGCGCACCATCCACGGAGCCGGTATCGAGGTGACGGAGATTATCGACGTTACGCCGATGCCTCACAACGGTTGTCGTGCTCCTAACCGCCGCCGCGTATAATGCGCCGCCCGGTTGAGAGAATGGTTTAACATTAAAGATTAAAACAATGGCAAGATATATAGGACCTAAATCGAAAATCGCCCGTCGTTTCGGCGAGGCTATTTATGGAGCGGACACGGTACTGGAGAAGCGCAACTTCCCTCCCGGACAGCACGGTCTGGCTCGCAAGCGCAAGAAGGTATCGGAGTACGGAACGCAGCTCAACGAGAAGCAGAAGGCCAAGATGACCTACGGTCTGCTGGAGAAGCAGTTCGCACGTACCTACGAGCAGGCTGCCCGCATGGGCGGTATCACGGGTGAGAACCTGCTGAAGCTGCTGGAGTGCCGTCTGGACAATGTTGTTTATCGCATGGGCATCGCTCCTACGCGTGCTGCTGCCCGTCAGCTGGTATCGCACCGCCACATCTGCGTGAACGGAAGCGTGGTGAACATCCCCTCGTATTCGTTGAAGGTTGGCGACGTGGTATCGGTTCGCGAGAAGTCCAAGAGTTTGGAGGTTATCACCTCTTCGCTGGCCGGCGGTTCGAAGAGCCGTTATGCCTGGTTGGAGTGGGACGGCGCGACGATGTCGGGCAAGTTCCTGCAGAAGCCCGAACGCGAGGAGATTCCCGAGAACATCAAGGAGCAACTGATCGTCGAGCTCTACTCCAAGTAGTCATTAAACAACCAATTCAATATTATGGCAATATTAGCATTTCAGAAGCCTGAAAAGGTGATCATGCTCGGATCTACTCCGTCGTTCGGAACTTTCGAGTTCCGCCCGCTGGAGCCCGGATTCGGCATGACCGTCGGCAACGCCCTGCGCCGTGTGCTGCTCTCCTCGCTGGAGGGTTTCGCCATCACGACGGTCAAGGTGGCCGGCGTCGACCACGAGTTTGCCGCCATACCTGGTGTGAAGGAGGGTATGATCGATATCATCCTCAATCTCAAGCAGGTTCGCTTCATTCGCACGGTGGATAATCAGGAGACCGAGAAGGTCTCGATCAATGTCGCCGGCGTTACGGAGTTGACCGCGGGATATATCTCCAACTTCCTCTCTTCTTTCAAGGTATTGAACCCGGAGCTGGTAATCTGCCATCTCGCACCCAACACCAAAATGCAGATGACCCTTACCATCGGTAAAGGTCGCGGCTACGTTCCCGCCGAGGAGAACACGCCGGCAGAGTGCGAGTTCGGAACTCTTCCGATCGATTCGATCCACACGCCTATCAAGAACGTGAAGTACTCGATCGAGGACTACCGAGTGGAGCAGCGTACCGACTACGAGAAATTGAATTTGGAGATTACTACGGACGGTTCGATTCACCCGAAGGAGGCGCTGAAGGAGGCTGCCAAGATTCTGATCCAGCACTTCATGCTCTTCTCCGACGAGAAGATCACCGTCAACATGGAGGACACCAACGGAGCAGAGGAGTTCGATGAGGATGTGCTTCACATGCGTCAACTGCTGAAGACCAAGCTGTCGGATCAGGATCTGAGCGTCCGCGCTCTGAACTGCCTGAAGGCTGCCGATGTCGATACGGTGGGCGATCTGGTGAAGTTGAACCGTAACGACCTGCTTAAGTTCCGCAATTTCGGTAAGAAGTCGCTCACCGAGCTCGACGAGCTGCTGACTTCGCTCAACCTGAAGTTCGGTATGGACGTATCTATCTACAAACTTGATAAAGACTAATTATGAGACACAATAAAAATTTCAATCACCTTGGCAGAAAGGCGGGTCACCGCAAGGCGTTGATGTCGAATATGGCTTCGTCGCTGATTCTGCACAAGCGTATCGAGACTACGGTTGCGAAGGCGAAGGCTGTGAAGCAGTTCGTCGAGCCTCTCGTAACGAAGTCGAAGGAGGACAGCACCCACTCGCGTCGTGTGGTATTCTCGTACCTGAAGCAGAAGGAGGCCGTTACGGAGCTGTTCCGTACCATCGCCCCCAAGATCGCTGACCGTCCGGGCGGCTACACCCGCATCCTGAAGACCGGTTTCCGTCTGGGCGACGGTGCTGACATGTGCATCATCGAGTTCGTCGACTTCAACGAGGCCTATACGCTGGGCGTTGCTCCGGCCGCTGCCGTCGAGGCGAAGCCGAAGACCCGCCGTTCGCGTGCGAAGAAAACCGATGCCGTCGAGGATGCCACCGTGGTAGCCGAGAAGAAGAGTGCCGCCAAGGCCGCTCCGAAGGCTGCTGGCAAGGCTGCCGCTCCGAAGGTAGCGAAGAAGACCAACGTCGGCAAGAAGATGTAAATTCTTTCGATGACATAGGGCGGCAACGTCCGGTCACGTTCACCCCTGAAAGGAAGTTTCGCGAGTTTCTTCCTTTCGGGGTGATTTTTTTCGGGAGGGGCGATGCCGGTTGGAAGGGGCGATGCCGGTTGGATAAGACCGGTCCGTGCGGGACCGAACGGATGCGGCGCCCGGTGGAGCGGGCGCGCCGAGCTGATGCGGATGGGCGGGTCAAAACAGCTCCAGCTGGGCTGCGCAGGGGTTGAATGTCAACCGGTGGTAGGGCGAAAGGCCGTATTGACGGACGGCGAGCCGGTGGTCGCGCGTAGGGTAGCCCTTGTTCTTCGCCCAGCCGTATTGAGGATACTCCGCGTCGAGCCGACGCATGTACTCGTCGCGATGGGTCTTCGCCAGGACGGATGCGGCGGCGATGTCGGCGAATTTTCCGTCGCCCTTGACGATGCAGGCGAAGGGAATGCCGGCGAGCGGCTTGAAACGGTTGCCGTCGACGGCCAGAAACTGCGGCCGGGGATCGAGCCGCCGCGCGGCGAGGTTCATCCCCTCGATAGAGGCATTGAGAATGTTGATCTCGTCGATGCGGGCGGCCGGGATCTCCTCGACGGCCCAGGCTACCGCTTCGCGTTCGATGATCGGCCGTAGCAGCTCCCGCTGGCGCTCGGTCATCTGTTTCGAGTCGTTGAGCAGCGGGTGATGGAAATCGGGCGGCAGCATGACGGCCGCTGCGAAGACCGCACCGGCCAGGCATCCGCGCCCGGCCTCGTCGCACCCCGCTTCGAGCAGTTCCGTCTGATAAAAATTCGCAAGCATCGCTACAAAGTTACGAATAAAATCGTTTCTGTGAGGGGAATTCCCTATTTTTGCAATCGGAAATTCGATCGAACATGAACCTGTCCCGACAACCCTTTCTGTTGGCTCTGCTGACGCTCGTCGCGTTGGTGGCGGCCGCCTTTCTGCGTCGGCAGGGGATCGCCTTTCCCATCGAGACCGTCGGAGGGCCGCAGACCTTCGCAGCCCGCTGGCTCGTCGAGATGCAGCACGACTGGCCCCGGACCTTGTGGGTGTCGTGCGGCCTGCTGGCCGTGATCTCGGCCCTGCTGCTCGGCCGCCTCGGGGTGCGTTACAAGCTCTACGGCGGCGGAACGCTACTCACAATCCCGTTCTATGCCATCATCGCCTGCTGTATCTACATCTCTCCGGAACCGGCGGTCGGCTTCGCGGTGTCGTTCCTGCTGACGCTCGCGCTCCGCTATTACTGCGCCTCCTACCGGAACGGCTATACGTTCGACGTCCTTTTCCGCGGATCGGTCTGCCTGGGGATGATTCCTCTGCTCTATGCGCCGGCTATGCCTGTCGCGGTGCTGCTTCCGGTCGGAGTGCTGCTCTTCAAGCGAACCCTTCGCGAGCTGATCGTCGCCCTCTGCGGGCTTTTGCTCCCCGTCGCGGCATTCAGCTACCTGCGCTGGGCATTCGGGGAGCCTTTCGAAGAGGTCGTCGTGCAGCTCGCGGAGCAATGCCGCCCCGCAGAGACCGGATGGATCTACGTAGAGAGTTCTTTCGCCGGTTTCGCCCTCTCCGTGGTGCTCGCCCTGCTCGTGCTCGGCGGGGCCGCCGCACACGCCGTCGACCGCTATGCGTGCTCGACGAAGGCCCGGGCCATTCTGGCCGCCGACTTCTGGCTGCTGGCCGCCTGTGCTTCCGTCCCCTTTCTGGCCGTCCCTTCGGTCGTGTTTCTGCCGCTGATCGCCGTGCCGGCTTCGGTGCTGATCCCGTTCCTCTTCGTTCGCCTGCGTGCCGCGTTTGCCAACCTGCTTTACCTGCTCGTGCTGGCGCTCGCGCTCCTTCATCTCTTTCTCTGAACGTTCGTTAGGGACCGCATCATGGCAGAAAAAGGCCTATTTTGGTCCGTTCGGCGATTTATTGTAATCTTGTCAATCTGGTTTTGTAATTTTATTATTACATTTGGTAAACGAAAATACTAAATGGAGAAGATATGTTACAGAAAAACCAAGAAACGGGACAACCGATGGTTGTCAAGTATGTGGAGACACAGTCCGGTGGCGTGCGCTCCATTACCCTGTCGCGCTATGCAATCGGCTACATTGTTCATGGCACGAAGTATATCCACAGCGGGGATAAGCGGAAATGTCTGACCCGCGGCGATCTGTTCTATCTCGGCATCGGTCTGCACTATACTGAGGAGCTGCCCGAGGCGGATCACCCCTTCGAGCAGATCGTCTTCTATTATACGCCCGACGAGCTGCAACGCATTCTGCTGCATCTGAATGTGACCTATCGCCTGAGCATCACCAACAACCACATCTGTACGGAGTGCCGCTCCCGTTCGGAGGTCTCCATGCCTTCGTGGCCCGCCATCCGCAGCATCTTCCTCGGTGCGGCCAGCTACCTGCGCGACGAGGGGAGCCTGAACGATCCGGCTGCCGGAAACTTCAAGATGACCGAACTGATCTACCACATCGTCTCGCACGAAGACAGCTGTCTGAAGAGCAAGGTGCTCAGCAGCATCGATTCGGCCAAGGAAAACTTCGAACAGATCGTCTACGGACATATTTTCCGGGAGTGCTCGATCGAGGAGCTGGCCCAGAAGACCAACCGTTCGCTCACGTCGTTCAAGAAGGAGTTCCGCCGGATCTACGAGATGCCGCCGCACAAGTGGTTCATCCGTCAGCGGCTCATCCATTCGCGTCTGCTGCTGCTCTCCACTTCGAAATCGATCTCGGAGATCGGCGTCATTTGCTCGTTCCCGAACACCTCCCACTTCATCAAGCTCTTCAAGAAAGCCTACGGCTTCACGCCTGCCAGCTATCGCAACGGCCATTTCCGCATGGTGGAGGAGAACGAGCGCGAGGAGATGCGGAATCCGGCCTGAGTTCTGTAAAAAATTAAAATACCGAATAGATTTGGTTGGTTATGTTATAAATTATGATAAAAATGACGCTTTCTGTAGAAATTTGTCGTCGTTTTGTTTGGACTGTTACTAAAATTGTAGTACCTTTGTAATACAAACGTGGGATTCTCCCACATCTCATTAACCTAACTAACCTAACCAAGAGGGTCGAATGTTGTGAAACATACGGCCCTCTATTCCTTTCGTCCCGCGATGTATCCCGGAGCCGCTGCGAACGATTCGGACAGGATAGAAAAAAGCAGGGAAAATCTTGAAAAAATCGCCGGAAAAGAGTACCTTTGACACAAAGAGTAACTTTTATAAACGATTTATCTCCGATTTGTAACTATGAGAGTACGTTTTTTAGCGATGTCGGCTATCCTCATCTCGTTGATTGCCTGTACGAAGGACTTCGATGAGACGGCCGGCCCGGCTGTCGGCCGCCCCGCCGGCGACGAGAAGATTCTGAATATTCCCGAAGGGGCCTCGGCCGGTGTGCTGGCCGTTAAGGTCACCCCGGCCGCGGTGGAGCGGATCGAGCAGGGCGTCACCCGCAGCGAGGGCACCCGCTCGGGCGTGGAGTCGATTGACCTTTCGCTCGACGAGATCCGGACGTGGGGCTTCGCCCGCATGTTCCGCGACGAACCTTTTGAGGCCGACCTGCGTGCGGCCGGTCTGCACCTCTGGTACGTGGCCCGATTCGATTCGGAGGTCGATCTGCGCCGTGCGGCCCGCGCCCTGAGCAGCTCGGAGTCCGTCGCCTGGGTCGAGTACATGCGTCCTCCGGTGCGTCCTTCGCGCCGCCGTCTTCTTTCTGCGGCCGATCCCGGCAGCGTGCGGGTCGATGGGGCTCCCTGCAACGATCCGGGTCTGGACAAGCAGTGGCACTATCACAACACGGGCACGCTGTACGGCTCGAAGGCCGGCGCCGATGTCAGCCTCTTCGATGCGTGGAAGGTCTGCTCGGGCGACGAGAGCGTCGTGGTCGCCGTGCTGGACGAGCCGGTGCAGTACGATCACCCCGATCTCGAAGCCAATATGTGGATCAATACGTTCGATTCCGATTCGAAGCTGCGCCACGGAGCCAACTTCACCACGTCGACCCCCGGTGCCCTGAACTGGAACTACCGGGACAGCTTCGGCGAGGCCCCGACGGGTCACGGCACCCACGTGGCCGGTACGATCGCTGCCGTGAACGGCAACGGCAAGGGTGTCTGCGGCATTGCCGGCGGCATGAACGGCCGCGGCGGCGTGAAGATCATGTCGTGCCAGGTGTTCGGTGCGAAGGATCGTGAGGAGTCGGTATCCGACGCCCTGATCTGGGCCGCCAATCGCGGTGCCCATATCGCGCAGTGCAGTCTGGGCTACTCGCCCCTGTTCAACGAGTACGACTGGCTGAACTCGTGCGGCTACGAGGTGGATGCCATCGACTACTTCATCGCCCATCCCCGTACGACGGGCCCGCTGGAAGGGGGGCTGGTGATCTTCGCAGCCGGAAACGACGGAAACTCGCGCTACTACACCTCCTCCGGACAGCGCCAGCAGGTGAAGGACCTGCGGATTCCGATGGCGTTCTACGAGCCCTCCATCGCCGTGGCCTCCATCTCTCCCGACTATCTCCCCGCCACCTATACCTGCTACGGCAAGTGGTGCGATATCTCGGCTCCGGGCGGTGATTCGGAGGCGTTCGGCGATTCGGGAACCATCTACAGCACGCTGCTCACCCAGGACGGCTCCTACGGATACATGGAGGGCACCTCGATGGCATGCCCGCACGTGTCGGGCGTCGCGGCGCTGGGATTGAGCCACGCAGCCAAGCTGGGCAAGCGTTTCTCGACCGACGAGTTCCGCTGTCTGCTGCTCTCCTCGACGGATTACATCGATAATTACTTCATCGGTACGAAGCGCTCCACCAACGGATACGACTACGACCGCTACGGCAATATGATGGGCCCTTTCAGCTGCATGCTCAACATGTCGGACTACAAGGGCAAGATGGGCGGCGGACTGGTCAATGCCTACAAGGTGCTGATGGCCGTGGAGGGCACCCCCGTCATGACGGTTCCCGCAGGCAGCCAGACGGCCGTTTCGCTGGAGGACTTCCTGGGCGGTGCGGCCCAGGTGATGGATTTCTCGGTGACCGATACCTATGGCGAGGCGCAGCAGATCGGCCTGACCTGCTCGCGGAACAACGGCAAGCTGCTGGTGATGGCGCCCAAGAGCGGTGCAGCCCGGCTGACCCTGAAGTGCACGATCGGCGAGACGAAGGTCGAGCGGCCGATCGCAATCGTCGTCCGCGAATCGTTCGCGGCGAACGGCGGCTGGTTGTAACGGCCGGATCGGAAAATGAAAAAAAGGACCTCAATGCTGAGGTCCTTTTTTATGAGACGTTTGTATTCAAAGGAATTCGACGGTCTGTTTCGGGTCGAAGTCGGGCAGGGGAGCCGGCGTGAAGTCGGAGTAGCCGCAGGCGACGGCACACAGAATGCCGCATGTTTCGGGCAGCGGCAGGAAGGTGCGCAGGTAGGCGTCGGCTTGCTCGCCGTCCGGCTTCTCCTTGCGGCGCGGACGTCCGTCTACCTGAACCCAGCAACCGGCCAGCCCCCGGTCGACCAGCCCTTGCAGCAGCAGGGTGGCCGCGATGGAGGCATTCACCTGCCAGAGGTCGCTCGACGTGCGGTCGCCCAGCACCAGCACCACGCACGGAGCCCCCTTGACGAAGGCCGAACCGTAGTCGCGCATGGCGGCGATGCGGGCGATGAGGTCGGGATCGTCTATCGCCAGAAAGCGGGTCGAGCGGCTGTTGCGCGAGGATGGGGCGAAGGCGGCCGTCTCCTCCAGGATGCGGGAGATCGTCTCGCGGTCGACCCGGCGGTCGGTGAACTTGCGGATGCTGCGCCGGCGGCGGATCACTTCTTGAAATTCCATAAACAGACTATTTTAGGGAGTACGAGTACAAAAATAGTGAAAAAATTTCTATCTTTACCCATTGAAAACGAAATCGCAGATGGAAGAGAGAGTAACCGTAGCCCTTATTTACGACTTCGACGGTACGCTGGCGCCGGGCAACATGCAGGAATTCGACTTCATCCCCGCCGTGGGGAAGAGCAACAAGGAGTTCTGGACCGACGCCAATTCGCTGGCCGAGGAGCAGGATGCCGACGGCGTGTTGACCTACATGGCCAAGATGGTGCAGGAGGCCAAGGCTACGGGGCTGTCGCTCAAGCGCGAGGCCTTTCAGGAGTCGGGCCGCCACGTTCAGCTCTACAGCGGCGTGAAGGAGTGGTTCGGCCGGATCAACGCCTACGCGGCGACGAAGGGGGTCGAGGTGGTGCACTACATCAACTCCTCGGGGTTGAAGGAGATCATCGAGGGGACGGAGATCGCCCACGAATTCCGCAAGATCTACGCCTGCTCCTTTCTCTACGACATCGATGGCGTGGCCTACTGGCCCGGGGTGGCGGTGAACTACACCAACAAGACGCAGTTCATCTTCAAGATCAACAAGGGGGTGGAGTCGGTCTACGACTCGAAGCGGGTGAACCAGTACATCGAGGAGGAGAAGCGCCCCGTGCCCTTCAAGCACATGATCTACTTCGGCGACGGTACGACCGACATCCCCTGCATGCGGCTGGTGAAGAGCTTCGGCGGCCACTCCGTGGCGGTCTACAATCCGGCGCAGAAAGGGGCCCGCAAGGAGCTCAATGCCCTGATCCGCGACAACCGCGTCAACCACGTCTGCCCGGCCGATTATACCGAAGGGTCGGAGATCGACATCGTGGTGCGGGCCATCATCGACAAGGTGGCGACCGACCATCGGCTCAAACAGCTCGAAACGCCCCGTTAAACAGGTAAGGAAATGAAGATACTTTTCGCAACCAACAATGCCCACAAACTGGCCGAGGTAAGCGCCGTGCTGGGCCCGCAATTCACCCTGACGACCCCGCGCGAGGCGGGCATCGCGGAGGATATCCCCGAGGATCAGCCTACGCTGGAGGGAAATGCCTTGCAGAAGGCGCGCTACATCCATGCCCGCACGGGGCTCGACTGCTTCGCCGACGATACGGGGCTGGAGGTCGAGGCGCTCGGCGGAGCGCCGGGTGTCCGCTCGGCGCGCTACGCCACCGACGGCCACGACTTCGCGGCCAACAACCGGCTGCTGCTCCGTAATCTGGAGGGGTGCGGGAATCGCCAGGCGCGGTTCCGGACGGTGATCGCCCTGATTCTCGGAGGCGAGGAGCACCTCTTCGAAGGGATTGTCGAGGGGCGCATCGACACCCGCGAGGCGGGGTGCGGCGGTTTCGGGTACGATCCGCTCTTCATCCCCGACGGCTTCGCGTGCAGTTTCGCCGAGATGAGCGCCGAAGAGAAGAATGCCGTTTCGCACCGGGGGCGTGCCGTGCGCAAGCTGGCGGAATTTCTGCATGAAACGATTGAACGGAGTTGACTATGGAAGGGAAGAATTACAGCCGGGAGGAGATCTACCGGCCCGAGACGATTGAAAAGCTGGCCGCGCACTACCGCGAGATCCTGAGCCTGCTGGGCGAGGACCCCGACCGCGAGGGACTTCTGAAGACCCCCGAGCGGGTCGCTAAGGCCATGAGTTTCCTGACCCGGGGATACCACGAAGACCCGCAGCAGATCCTGAGGTCGGCCATCTTCCGCGAGGAGTACAAGCAGATGGTGCTGGTGAAGGATATTCAGCTCTACTCGCTTTGCGAACACCACATGCTGCCCTTCTACGGCCGTGCGCATGTGGCCTATATCCCGGACGGCTATATTACGGGCCTTTCGAAGGTGGCCCGCGTGGTGGAGTGCTTCGCCCGCCGGCTGCAGGTGCAGGAGCGTCTGACGGTGCAGATCCGCGACTGCATCCAGGAGGCGCTGAACCCGATGGGCGTGGCCGTCGTGATCGAGGCCAGCCACATGTGCATGCAGATGCGCGGCGTGGAGAAGCAGGGCTCGGCGACCACGACCTCCGCCTTCACGGGGATTTTCCTGAAGGACCCCCGCACGCGCGAGGAGTTCATGAATCTGATCCGTTAGAGCGGCCTACACCGCCTGCAATGACACTGCCATATCCGGGCGGCGAAATAAAGGGTCAGGGCCGATACCGCTTCACGATCAGGCGATAGCGTCTCGCCTCGCAGAGGAATTCGTCCAGCAATTTGTCGCGGCACTCGTCGAAAGCCTGCCGGAGATTCCCGATCTGCTCGGTCGTCAGTCCCCGTTCGCGGCAGACGGCCTCGTCCACCTCGAAGGTCTCGCCTTCGAGCATGGCTTCGCGCAGCCAGTAGGCCAGCATCAGTTCGAAGGCATCCGGGAACTCTCTGAATCCGAGCTGGCTGTAGCTGGCTGTATTCTCCACTCCGCAAAAATAGAACGGATAATCTCTCCTTTTCGGACAACAGGCATCCCACTCCGAGCGGTAGAGATAAGTCCTGAAGCAGACCGAAATAACATCCTTTGTCGGATGTATGGAATCGAGTTTGTCGATCAGCTCCGGAAAAGTCAGTTCGAAATAATTGCGTTGTTCCCGAATCAGGGTCCCTATTTCGAGCCGGAACATCGGGCGGGGAATATGAAAGAGCAGGGCGTAGAAGTTGGGATGGTTCACTTTCCAATTCTCGATATACCGGAGCATATCCGGTTTGCGGACGAAACCGCCATAATCCAATAGGCCCGGTCTCGCTGTATTCGAATGACGCATAATGATTGAGTTTTAAGGTGGGAATAAAAAAAGAGGAGCGCGGTGTCAGCACCTAACGACAGGTCTTGGAGTACCTTCAGATGGATGCTGTCCTGCGCCCTTGCGTGTTCTGCCCTTTATGGGCAGAACATAACAAGGACTGACAACCATTATACCATCTGATTAAACATCCTCCGAGGAGGTCTCCAAGTTTGTCGTTAGGTATAAAGAGTTGTTTACCCTTTATAATGTTATGTCCGTCGGCTATGCCGAGCTATTCAATCGCAAAGGTAGCATATAATTTTGATCTTAAAATGGTATTTCGTTTGCAAATATAAACAAAAAATCAATTTACCCTGCTAATAAGCCGTGATAATACGTATTTATTTCTAATTCTTTTGTACTCATGGATAAGAAATACCGATACAAGGATCCTGAATTAGCAGAAAGATTAGTACAACGAATTAAAGAGTTGCGCAAAAAACACGCTGTGTCCCAAGAGACAGCAATTGATCAATCGCATTCGGATATTTACAGATATGAAGCTGGGCGAAAGACACCTAATTTAATGTCTATCCGTAAAATATGTGAATTATTCGGTATTTCCGTTCGCGAATTTTTCGATGTAGATTTATTTGATTATCCTGAAAGAAAATAATTAGACCGGTGGTAAGAATTTTTTCCGCCGGCTATTTTTGTCACCCCAAGCGTAGTCATTCCGTACTGTCACCCCGAGCTTGTCGAGGGGTCTCGAGGGTTGAGGTCCATCCAACGGGTGCGTTCCGTATGTAGTATGTTTTTTTGAAGCCGGCGCATAACTGGAATTGTTTGGTGATGGTGCGCCCGGAAAAAAAGGGGGACGCAGAAGCAGCCCTTTCCGGTCGGCCTTGCGAGCCTCGAGTAGTAAGCTGCCCTTACGCCCCAGTCTGCCGCCTGCACTGGAATGCAGGGGCAAAACAAGGGTTTCAGACAAAATTTATACTACTCTCAATAAATGTTATATTTCTATAACAAGTCGCAAGTTTACCAGAAAGTATAAAGGTTTGTCCTAACCTTTAGAAATATGTATCGGTCCTATGGCGGAACCGTTCTCGACTGCAAAGGTAGCATATTTTTTGTATAATTGGTTTACAAATATATATAAAAAATGTTTAACATGTCATGTGCCATGCGCAAAAATATTGAGTTGATAATTTTTTTGTATTCATGGAAAAAGTACATAAGAAATTTATTGACATAGAATTAGCGGAAAAGGTTGCTCTGCGCATCAAGGAACTGCGTGATACTTATGGACATACGCAAGAGTTCTTAATTGAAAAACTGCATTTGGATATTAACCGCTATGAAATTTGCGATAGAATACCCACTTTGATGTCTTTGCGTAAAATCTGCGAATTTTATAATATATCTTTGTCTGATTTTTTTATGACAATGAATTATCCGCCAAAAACTGAAAAGGTAGTAGAGCGAATGTCTGTAAAGAAATAACGCAATTCGCAAAAGAGAGACAAAAAATAGCGGAAAGATTTCTTTCCGCTATTTTTCTGTCACCCCGAGCTTGTCGAGGGGGCCCGAGGGTCGTATTTGCGAGAGCCCGCGCGACTCGTGATGGCGAATGTCCCGCAGCGTCGGGATGTTTCGACTGCGGGCTTTGCCCTCCGCTCAACATGACAGCACAGCTGTCACCCCGAGTGCAGCGCAGCGGAATCGAGGGGTCCCGACGATCGGATCAGCGTGAACCGTGTTGAACTGCACCGGTGAAAGTTCCGCTATGTCGAGACCTTTCGACTCCGCCTTCGGCTCCGCTCAAGGTGACAGAGAGGCTGTCATTCCGAGTGCAGCGCAGCGGAATCGAGGAATCCCGACGGTCGTATATACGCGGACCGTTCCGTACCGCCGCGAAAAGGGAGGACCGACAACTGCGCGGAATTGAGAAATCACCCCCGTCAGAGCAAACTCTGACGGGGGTGAGATCGTGCGGAACATCTTTGTCGAGGTCCCGTTACGGCGGGTCGGCGGAATTTATTTCCGCGTCTTGGCCTTTTTGGCCTCCAGGGCCTTCTCCACCTCGATCTGGAAGTCGGACAGCACGTTCATGTAGTTGATGAAGGCGTCGTAGGACGAGTCGTAGGGGTTGAAGTAGGAGTGTACGTCGCCGTCCGAGAGCCACTTCGTCGCCATGTAATAGAAGTGGTCGGAGGTCTGGAGGAAATTCCACACGTAGTCGTAGTCGGAATTCTTCAGTTTGGCGAGTTTCTCCTTCATGGCGTATAGCTTCGTGAAGGCCTCGTTCTGGAGCTCGTTGCCGAGCCAGGCCGTTACGTCGCGCTCCTCGTCGGCCCACGACATCACGTGCGGACAGTGCAGCACGGCGACCGGCTGGTACTTCTTCGCCGTTTCGGAGACGGTGGCGAACTCCAGCCGGCCCGAGGCCAGCGCAGCCTTCGGCAGGGCGCGCATGAAGTCGAAGATACCCGTATTGGCGTTCTGGTGTTCGCCGAAGGTCTCGTAGTCCATGAAGAGGTTCAGCACCTCGCCCGGCGTATTCTCGTCCGTGAGCCACGAAACGTATTTGTCGGCCGTCAGCGGATACTGGTCCCAGCCCTGGTTCGAGAAGCGGAACGCGATGTCGTCCGAGAGCTTGTAGTTGCGCAGCAGCAGGCGCAGCTTCTGGTCGATGGCATTGGCGTAGACGTAGTTGGGCGACTTCCAGCCCAGGACGTGGCGGGCGCCCTCGGCCAGCATGGTCTTGAAGCCCATGTCGGCTACCATGGCGCCGATCTCGTCCGAGTAGATCAGCTCCGTGTTGCGGAAGGCGGTAGGCTTCGTGCCGAACTCCTTCTTGATGGCGGCGGAGTGCAGCTTCACCTGATCGACGAAATCCTCCTTCGAAGCCAGTGCGGCCAGCGAGTGGGAGTAGGTCTCGCCCAGGAACTCCACGCAGCCCGTGGCGGCCAGCTCCTTGAAGGAGTCGAGCACCTCGGGGGTGAAGGTGCGGAACTGCTCGAGCGCGATGCCCGTGATGGAGAACGAGCAGCGGAACTGGCCCTTGTTCTCCTTGATGAGCTTCAGCAGCAGGGCGTTCATCGGCAGATAGCACTGACGGGCCACCTTCTGCATGATGGAGCGGTTGAGCATGTCGTCCAGGTAGTTATGATCTTTGCCCATGTTGAAGAAGCGATACTTCTTCAGGCGCCACGGCTGATGAACTTGAAAATATAAACAGATGGTTTTCATATGTAGGTTTTGATTTATTTGTTACTTCTTCTGGTCGTCGATCGCAGCCTGGTAAACCGCCTTGATTTTGGCGGCGGCGTTGTTCCACTTCAGGTGGGTGACCTCCTCCAGACCCTTCTCTGCGAACATCTTGTTCAGACTGGGGTAGGTGATCAGTCCGTAGATGGCGTCGGCCATGGCATCCACGTCCCAGTAGTCCACCTTCACGGCGTAGTCCAGCACCTCGGCCACACCGCTCTGCTTCGAGATGATGACCGGCACGTTCGAACGCATCGCCTCCAGCGGCGAGATGCCGAAGGGCTCCGATACGGAGGGCATGACGTAGACGTCCGACAGCTGGAACATCTTGTGCACGTCGTCGCCGCGCAGGAAGCCGGTGAAGTGGAAGCGGTCGGCGATGCCCAGACGCGCCACGCGGCGGATCACGTGGTTCATCATGTCGCCCGAACCCGCCATGACGAAGCGGACGTTCGGTACCCGCTTGAGCACCTTGGCGGCAGCCTCCACGAAGTAGTCGGGACCCTTCTGGTAGGTGATTCGGCCCAGGAAGGTGACGATCTTGTCCTCGACGCCGCGCTCGGGCAGCGTCTCGTCCTTCTCGGCGAAGCGCACGGCGTTGTGCACCGTCACGACCCGGTCGGCCGGTACGCCGTACTTGTTGATGACGATGTTGCGCGTGAGGTTCGACACGGCGATCACCCGGTCGGCGGCGTGCATGCCGGCCCGCTCGATGGCGTAGGTCTGCGTGTTGATGTTCTCGCCGCTGCGGTCGAACTCCGTGGCGTGCATGTGCACGACCAGCGGCTTGCCCGATACGCGCTTGGCGGCGATGCCGGCGAAGTAGGTCAGCCAGTCGTGGGCGTGGATCACGTCGAACTGCCCCTCCAGCTCCTTGGCCACCTGGGCGGCGACCACGGCGTAGCGGGCCACCTCCTCCATGAGGTTGGCGCCGTACTTGCCCGAGAAGGTGTAGCGCTGTTTCCAGACGTCGCCCGTCTCCCAGACCTTCCTGCCCGTCTTCATGAACTCCTCGTGGTAGGTGGCGTACTCCTCAGGCGAGATGTAGGGCACCATGTTCGAGTCGATATGGATGAAGGTCATCTTCTTGACGATATCGTCGGCGCCGCTCGCGACGTCTCCGTAGAGAGCCTCCACGTCGCTCGCATTGACTACTTTTACGAAACGCTGGTCTTCGTCGCCCGACGCGTGGGGCATCACGAAGATCACCTCCACGTCGTTGCGGGCCAGGCCGCGCGTCATTCCGTAACACGCCGTACCCAGACCGCCCGCAATATGGGGAGGAAATTCCCAGCCAAACATTAAAACTCTCATAGGACTATTTTTTTGATTCTTTCTTCACTCTTTTCGCCGAGCTTTTCCTGCTCTTGGCCTCGGCCTTCGCGCCCTTTTTCGCAGCGCTTTTCTCCTCTTTCGGCTCTTCGCCCACCTGCATGCCGTGCTCCTGGGCCATGCGGCAGATCTCCAGCACGGCACCCACCGACCAGGCCTGCGACATGGAGCCCTTCGGGGTGTAGGGGGGATCGGCGTCGTAAACCTCGTTCACCGAACCGATGCAGTAGGCCTGGATATCCTCCTCGAAGCCGGCGATGATCTCCTCGGCCTCGCGCAGGAAGCGGTCGCCCGAGAGGTCGAAGCAGGTCTTCACGTAGAAGGTCAGCGGCCAGATCCATACCGTGCCGTTCTTGCCGGCGATGTCGCGCGATGCCTGGTCGCCGTCGAGCGTCCCTTTGTAGAGGGGGTTGTGGGGCGACAGGGTGCGCAGACCGCGCGGCGTGAGCAGGTGCTGGCGCACGGTCATCACGATGTTGACGATCTGCGTCTCGTCGAGCATCTTGTAGTTCAAACCGCAGGCCACGATCATGTTCGGACGGATGAACTTGTTCACCTCCCAGTCGTTCACGTAGTCGGCCAGATAGCCCTCCGATTTGAGCCAGAACCGCTCCACGAACGAAGCCTTGGTCTTCTCGGGCAGCGCTTTCCACTCCTGCACGAAGGCCTTGTCACCGAATTTGCCGGCCAGAGCCAGCGTATAGCAGACGGCGTTGTACCACAGCGCCTCGATCTCCACGGCATAGCCTGCACGCTGGGTGACGGGCTCTCCGTCGACGATCGAATCCATCCACGTGAGCGCCTTGCGGTCGGCGGCGGCCCATATCAGGCCGTTCTCATGCAGCACGACGGTGCCGCCGATACCGCGCTTGTAGGCCGCCAGAATGGCCTTCATGGCCTCTCCGTAGCGGTTCCAGATCTCTTTGGCGCCGATCTCGCGCTCCAGCTCCTGCAACGTGCGGAAGAACCACAGCGGGGCGTCGGCAGCCACGGCGGCCGATGCCGACCCGGCGAAATCGCCCTCCTTCATGTCGCGAAGCATCGTGTCGAGGATCTCCATGCAGTCCTCCTTGTAGCCCTGCTCCAGCGTGATGCCGGGCAGTGCCTGCAGGGCCTGACGGCCGATCACGCCGAACCAGGGGTAGCCGGCGATCATCTCCGTGCGGTTGCCCGGACGGCGGATGACGAACTGGCGCGCCGAGTGGTGGAGGCACGACAGGAAGCCGTCCTTGTGGGTGCGGCGGGCGATCGAAGCCTCGAACATCTGCTCGATATCGCGGGGCGAGTCCATCTCTTCGACCGAAGCGGAGAAGATGACGCTTTCGCCCTTCTTGATGTCGATTTCGAAATAGCCGGTCGTCAGCAGGTCTTCATGACACTCATACTGGCGCAGGGCCTCCTGCTGGTATTCGAAGTTGTAGTACCAGTCGGGCGCGGCGATGAACTCGGCGTCCGGGCGGTTGGTTTGCAGGTAGAGCCAGGGAAATCCCTCGTAGAGGCGGTTCTTCACACCGCAGGGTACGGGGTAGGAGCGGCCGTTGGCCTCCATGTTCGCCTTCGAAAGGGCGTGTTTGTCGCGGTAGGCGAAGAAGGGGCGCAGGCGGAGCTTGGTCTCCGAGTGGGCGTCGATAAGCGTGTAGCGGATCATGAGTTGGGTGCGCTTGTGGATCCACAGAAGCTCTTTTTTCAGGATCACACCGCCCACGCGATAGGTGATCGTGGGGGTGGGGGTGTAGACGAAATCGGTGATGTACTTGTGGCCGCGGGGCTCGTAGACGCCCTGGAAGCGGTGCAGAGCCAGGTTGAACGACTGGTCGTGCTGCACGACGGTTTCGTCCAGAGACGAAAGGAGTACATAGGTCCGGTCGCTTTCGTCGATCGGGGCGACCATCAGACCGTGATACTTGCGCGTATTGCAGCAGACGATGGTCGTACTCATGTATCCTCCGCGCCGATCGGTGGCGAGCATTTCGCGCTGGAGCGAATACTCCAGGTTGCCCAATTGGCTTTTGTCGAATGTAAGTGCTGACATATAATAGAGTAAATATAGTTTGCTTCTGTAAAGTTAGATTTTTTTTTGCGAAAATCCTACCTTTTTTCCGCGAAAAAATCCCTGCAGCGGGAGCTCTGTTCGAAAAGGGACAGAAAATGGGTAAAAAGGTTGAATATCACCCCGAAAACGCGGTGACCCCATAAAATAAGAGAGACACCGGCCCGACGGCGAAGCCGGGCCGGTGTCTCTCTTCGGGGGCATATTAGGCCCACTTCACCAGCGCGAAGTCCATGCGGTGCGGCAGGCGCGGGTTGTGGGGGTAGATACGCAGGGCGTAGTCGAACGTGCCGGCGTGGCTGGGCGTGTAGTCCAGAGCGTAGGTCACCACCGAACCCTCGGTTCTGATGCGATTCAGCGCGATCGTGTCGAGCACGTTGGCGCTGTGCCCGTATTCGATCTGCTTGGCCAGTACCAGCTCCACGCCGATATCCTCGGGCTTGAGGTTGTCGATGTTGACCGATACCTCGAAGTGGTATTTCGAACCGACGTAGATCGCCTCGTTGGCTACCTTGACGCGCTGGACGTCGACCACCTTCACCTTGTCCCAGGCGGCCGATACCTTGCGCTTCCAGGCTGCGATTTCGCGGGCCAGCATGTAGTCGCCGGCTACGATCTCCTGCTTGCGGTCGCGCAGCTTGTAGTAGAAGCGGTCTTCGTAGTCGATCAGCTGGCGGTTCATCGTGAAGTTCGACGCGATGTCGGCGATGCACTTCTTGATCGAGCCGACCCACTCGTAGGGGACGTTCTCGTGGTTGCGGCGGTAGTATTTCGGTGCGATCTCCTCCTCGATGGTGTTGTAGATCATCTCGGCGTCGAGTTCGTCCTGATAGCGCTGGTCGGCGAAGGTGCGCTCCATGGGCAGGGCCCATCCGGCACCCTCCTTGTAGCCCTCGACCCACCAGCCGTCGAGCACGGAGAACTGCATCACGCCGTTCATCACGCACTTCTCGCCCGACGTGCCCGAAGCCTCCAGCGGACGGGTCGGGGTGTTCATCCAGACGTCGACGCCCTGAACCATCTTGCGGGCCAGGTCCATGTCGTAGTTCTGCAGGAAGAGTATCTTGCCCACGAACTGCGGCATGGCCGATACCTCCACAATGCGCTTGATGAGATCCTGACCGGGCTTGTCGTTCGGGTGAGCCTTGCCGGCGAAGATGAACTGCACGGGGCGCTCTTTGTTGTTCACGATCTGCGACAGACGGTCGAGGTTCGTGAAGAGCAGGTAGGCGCGCTTGTAGGTGGCGAAGCGGCGGGCGAAGCCGATGGTGAGGATGTTGGGCTTGATGCCGTCGATGATCTGAACCATCTGGCGGGGCGAATCCAGACGCACCTGGTTGGGATCGCTGTAGCGCTTGCGGATGTGGTCGATCAGCTTGTTTTTGAGCACCATGCGCTCATGCCAGAGCTCCTTGTCCGAAACCTCGTGGATCTTCTGCCAGGCCGGGATGTTGTAGACATGGCCCTCGAAGCCCTCGGGGAAGTAGCGGGCGTAGAGACGGCGCAGGTTCGACGCGATCCAGGTGGGGAAATGTACGCCGTTGGTTACGTAGCCGATGTGCAGCTCGTTCTTGAAGTAGCCGGGCCACATGTTGCCCAGAATCTCCTTCGACACCTCGCCGTGGAGCCACGATACGCCGTTGACCTCCTGCGAGAGGTTGCAGGCCAGCACCGACATCGAGAACTTCTCGTTCGGATCGTTGGGGTTGGTCTTGCCCAGGTTGATGAACTGCTCCCAGGTGATGCCCAGCACGTCGGGATAGTGCGACATGTACTGACGGATCATCGACTCCGGGAAGGCGTCGTGACCGGCCGGTACGGGGGTGTGGGTGGTGAAGAGCGACGAGGAGCGGATCACCTCCAGCGCCTCGGAGAAGGTCAGCTTCTTGCGGCCTACCAGATTGCGGATGCGCTCGATGCCGATGAAGGCGGCGTGGCCCTCGTTGCAGTGGTAGACATCCTGCTTGATGTGCATGGCCCGCAGGGCGCGCACGCCGCCGATGCCGAGCAGGATCTCCTGCTTGAGGCGGTTCTCCCAGTCGCCGCCGTAGAGGTAGTGGGTGATCTGACGATCCTCCTCGAGGTTGCCCTCGTGGTCGGCGTCGAGCAGGAAGAGGTCCGTACGGCCCACCTGGCACTTCCAGACGCGTGCCGAAAGGGTGCGGCCCGGGAAGGCGATCTCGACGGTCACCCAGTTGTCCTCCGCGTCGCGGACGGGGGTGATGGGGAGCTTCTGGAAATTCTGGGCCTCGTAGGTCGCCTCCTGCGCGCCGTCGGCCGACAGACGCTGGGTGAAGTAACCGTAGCGGTAGAGCAGACCTACGGCGACCATCGGAACGTTCTTGTCCGAAGCCTCCTTCAGGTAGTCGCCGGCCAGAATGCCCAGACCGCCCGAGTAGATCTTCAGCGACGAGTGCAGACCGTACTCCATCGAGAAGTAGGCGATGGTCGGGATCTTCGGATCGGGCTTCTCGTTCATGTATGCGGTGAACTGGCCGTACACGGCGTCGAGCATCGCCAGGAAGCGCTCGTCGTTCTCCAGCTCGTGCAGGCGGTCCATCGAGAGCCGGTCGAGCAGGGCGATCGGGTTGCGGTCCACCTGGTTCCAGAGTTCGTTGTCGATATATTCGAACAGGTCGCGGGCGCCGGGCGTCCAGCTCCACCAGAGGTTGCGCGAGAGCTCCTCCAGCGGGCGCAGGCGGGCCGGCAGGCTCTTCTCGACCATCAGACGGCTCCAGTTGGGGCGCTCGGAGATCAGCTGCTGCTTCACGAAGTTGATCTGCTCGTTCTGTGCGCCGCCCTCGTCCAGCACGGCGCGGTTCGTGCGCGAAATGGAGTGCTCGATCGCCTCGGCATAAGCCTCCTCGTAAGCCGAGAAGAGGTTCTCCCACAGGGCGGTCTTCGCTACGGCGGCGGCCGACTTGCGGGCCTTCTTTACCTCGTCGGGCGTAAGGGCGGCGAAGCGCAGCAGGGCGTCGGCGATGTTGGCGACAGCCTCCTTGTCGTTATAGTCGTCGCGGCGGATCACCTCGACGCCGGCGTGCTCCTTGAGCTTGTTGACCCACAGACCGAAGCCGGCCAGCGTGGTGGTGACGGTCGGCACGGAGAAGGCCACCGACTCCAGCGGGGTGTAGCCCCACGGCTCGTAGTAGGAGGGGAATACCGTGACGTCCATGCCGACGAGCAGCTCGTAGTAGTTCTTGTTGAAGATGCCGTCGGCCTTGTTCAGATAGGTCGGAACGAAAATCACCTTCACCTTCGAATCGACGGCCGAAAGGTTGCTGTTGTCGATAGCCAGCGAGATGGCATCCCAGGCGGGCTCGGAGATGTAGTGGGTCGAGTGTTTGTACTGCGTGGGGTCGATGGGGACGTTCGGGTCGGCCAGGTGGGCCTGGAGGTCCAGACGGGGGCCGTTGTTGGCGGCCGGTACGGTGACGTAGGCCAGGATCTCGCGGCCGAGCTTGTCCGATGCGGCCAGCTGTCTGAGCGACTCGAAGAAGATGTCGAGCCCCTTGTTGTGGAATTCGTAGCGGCCCGAGGTGCCGATGATGAGCGGATCGGTCGAGAATTTCGTGCCCAGGCAGGCCTCGGCCACCCGGATCATCGATTCGCGGGCCTCCTTGCGCTTGGCGTCGTACTCCTTGCCGCTCCATACGAAGTCGTTCTCGAATCCGTTGGGCGTCACGCAGTCCACCTCGCGTCCCAGCAGGTACTTGCACTCGTTGGCCGTGATGTCGCTCACGGTCAGGAAGGCGTCGTGGTAGGTGGCCGCCATCTTCTCGATGGAGTGCTTGGCTACCACGTTGAACTGACGGGCCAGTTCGTCGGCATTGAACTTCGCCAGATCGTTGTAGAGCGGCAGGCGGTTGCCGGCGATGCAGCGGCCCATCACCGTGGCGTGGGTGGTGAAGAGGGTGGCGATGTAGGGCGAGTACTTGCGCAGGTAGAGGCCGCCGGCGGCGGTCATCCACTCATGGAAGTGGGCGGCCACCTTGTCGGTCGAGGCGCAGAAGTTCTCGACGAACGAGGAGATCACCATGCCGGCGGCATAGCCGAACAGCACGGGCTCCACGTAGTCCCACTGGCCCGAGATGGAGTCGACGTGGTAGGTCTCCCACAGGCTCTTCAGAATGTCGTCCTTGCGGGCGAAGAGCGAGGTGAAGTCCACCAGAATGGCGATGGGGCTGCCGTTGATCTTCCAGCGGCCCACGCGGATGCGCACGCCCTCCTCGTAGACGCTCAGGCGCCACCCCTTCAGCAGTTCGGGATCCTCCTCGAATTCGGGGTTCACCCCTTCGTGCGAGAGGTCGGGACCGATGAGCATGTACCGGTCGCCGAGTTTCTTGGTGGTAGTCAGCGCCTTGGTCGAAATTACGGTGTGGATTCCCCCCACCTTGTTGCATACCTCCCAACTGGCTTCGAACAAGTAGTCGGGTGAAAGTTTTGCAGCTGTCATAATTTTCTTGATTTCTAATATTTTGTATTTTTTGTATCGAAAATGCGGATATGAAAAATCCGCCGCAAAGGTAATACTTATTTGTATATAAACCAACTTTTTCGGTGCTTATGGAGCGTCCGGCGGGTCAGGTCGGTGGCGTGCGGTGTCCGGTTCCGGCTCAAAAAGCGTTCCGATCACGGCATCCGATGTCAGAAACCGCTCGGGCGGAATCAGCAGCCGGTCCCCTTCGCGGCGGAGCGTTTCCGCTTCGAGCAGGGGCCGGGCCTCGAGGACCAGCCGGGCGGCGGCCTGCGGTCCGAAGGCCGCTTCGAACGCCTTCAGCGAGAGCCCGTCCGAGGTCCGCAGGCGGGTCATCAGGTATTCGTTGCGCCGGTCGCGATCGCTCAGCATCTCCTCTTCGAAGCTCAGGGGGCCGCCCGCGGCGTAGCTCTCGGCCGTGTCGGTCGACCAGCGGCGGCTCCGCCCGTCGAAGGAGTGGGCGGCGGGACCGATGCCCAGATATTCCCGGCCGTTCCAATAGGCGGAGTTGTGGCGGGCCCGGAAGCCGGGCAGGGCGAAGTTCGAGACCTCGTAGTGTTCGTATCCGGCCGCCGTCAGGGTGTCGTGGACGGTCCGGAACTCCGCCTCGCTCACCTCCTCCTCTACGGCCCGCAGTTCGCCCCGCCGGGCTCGGCGGCCGAAGGCGGTGTCGGGCTCGATGGTCAGGTGGTAGGCGGAGATGTGCTGGGGGCGCAGCTCCAGCGTCTGCTCCAGGTTGTGCCGCAGGGTGTCGCCGCCGAATCCCGGAACGCCGAAGATCAGGTCGATAGTCAGGTTGCGGAAGCCGGCCCGGCGGGCCTCCCCGACTGCCTGTCGGGCGGCTGCGGAGTCGTGGCGGCGGTTCATGAACCGGAGTTCCCGGTCGTCGAAGGACTGGATGCCTATGGACAGTCGGTCGATGCCGGCGTGCAGCAGCCCCTCCAGATAGGCGGGCGTGAGGTCGTCGGGGTTCACCTCGGCGGTGGTCTCGCAGAGGGCCGAGCAGTCGAACTCTTCGCGGATGCGGGCGATGAGTCCCCCCAGCTGCTCCGGCCGGCAGAGCGAGGGGGTGCCGCCGCCGAAATAGACGGTCTCGATCCTCCGGTCGTGCAGGTAGCCGCTGCGCTCGGTCAGTTCGCGGTGCATGCGCGCCGTTACGGCGTCGATCAGCTCCGTGCGCACCGACTTGTAGAAGTCGCAGTAGGAGCATATGCGCTTGCAGAAGGGGATATGTAGATAAATGCCTGCCATCGTTTCGGACTCCGCCCCGCGGGGCTCGGGTATCGGACAAAAGTGGGAAAAATTTTTCAAACGGGCAACATTTTTGGGACGAACGGTCGAACGGGTCGGTCCAACGGTGCGAAACGGGGGACGAAAACCCCGCAGGAGGGGCGTTGCGAACGATTCGAGGCCGATCCCGGACAGATGGATTTTTACATGTAACATGCTGTTTCATCTGTATTTGCGGCTGCTTGAAAAATTTATGAAAAATATTGAATAATTTTCTGTTATTTATTTCACAAAACTGAAAGTTTTGCTACCTTTGCACCGTGAAGGAGCGGGGGATGCTCCGCTTTGCGAACAGGATTAATGAGCTATTTATTAATATAATCGAAAAACTATGGCTAAGATTGATTTGAAAAAGTACGGTATCACGGGTGCGACCGAAGTGGTTTACAACCCGTCGTACGACGAGTTGTTCCGCGAGGAGACCAAGCCCGGTCTGGAGGGATACGAGAAGGGTCAGCTGACCGAGATGGATGCCGTCAACGTGATGACCGGCGTCTACACCGGCCGTTCGCCCAAAGACAAGTTCTTTGTGATGGACGATACGACGAAGGACACCATCTGGTGGACCTCCGAGGAGTACAAGAACGACAACAAGCCCGTTACGGAGGAGACCTGGAAGGTGCTGAAGAACCTGGCCGGCCAGGAGCTCTCGAACAAGAAGCTCTACGTGGTCGACACCTTCTGCGGCGCCAACGAGAACACCCGTCTGAAGATCCGCTTCATCATGGAGGTGGCCTGGCAGGCTCACTTCGTGAAGAACATGTTCATCCGTCCGACCGACGCCGAGCTGGAGAACTACGGCGAGCCCGATTTCGTGGTGCTGAACGCATCGAAGGCCAAGGTGGAGAACTACAAGGAGCTGGGCCTGAACTCGGAGACGGCCGTCGTCTTCAACCTCACGGAGAAGATGCAGGTCATCATCAACACCTGGTACGGCGGTGAGATGAAGAAGGGTATGTTCTCCTACATGAACTACCTGCTGCCGCTGAAGGGCATCGCTTCGATGCACTGCTCCGCCAACACGAACGAGAAGGGCGAGACCGCCATCTTCTTCGGTCTGTCGGGCACGGGCAAGACCACCCTTTCGACCGATCCCAAGCGTCAGCTGATCGGCGACGACGAGCACGGCTGGGACGACGACGGCGTCTTCAACTTCGAGGGCGGCTGCTATGCCAAGGTGATCAACCTCTCGAAGGAGAACGAGCCCGACATCTGGAACGCCATCCGCCGCAACGCCCTGCTGGAGAACGTGACCGTAGACGAGAACGGCAAGATCGATTTCTCCGACAAGTCGGTGACCGAGAATACCCGTGTGTCCTACCCCATCTACCACATCGAAAACATCGTGAAGCCCGTATCGAAGGCTCCCGCCGCCAAGAAGGTGATCTTCCTGTCGGCCGACGCATTCGGCGTGCTGCCTCCCGTTTCGATCCTGACCCCCGAGCAGACGAAGTACTATTTCCTGTCGGGCTTCACTGCCAAGCTGGCCGGCACCGAGCGCGGCATCACCGAGCCCACGCCGACCTTCTCGGCCTGCTTCGGCGCTGCTTTCCTGTCGCTGCACCCCACCAAGTACGGCGAGGAGCTGGTGAAGAAGATGCAGATGTCCGGTGCTACGGCCTACCTGGTGAACACCGGTTGGAACGGTACCGGCAAGCGTATCTCAATCAAGGATACCCGCGGTATCATCGACGCCATCCTGGACGGCTCGATCGACAAGGCTCCCACGAAGCAGATTCCGATCTTCGACTTCAAGGTGCCCACCGCTCTGCCGGGCGTGGACAGCGCCATCCTCGATCCGCGCGATACCTACTCCGACCCCGCACAGTGGGACGAGAAGGCGCAGGATCTGGCCGGCCGCTTCATCAAGAACTTCTCGAAGTTCACCGGAAACGAAGAGGGCAAGTCGCTGGTAGCTGCCGGTCCGAAGCTCTAAATCGGTCCGACGCGAAATTTCCGGGGCTGTCTGACGGTTGTCAGGCGGCCCCTTTTTTGTGCGCTCCGCTCGGAATGACAGAACAAATCTCAATGCACGATGCACAATTCACAATTATTCTGTACGCTCTTTCTGTCACCTTGAGCGAAGGGGCGAAAGTCCCGAAGTCGAAAGGCCTCGACATGGCGGAACATTCACCGGTGCAGTTCAACACGGTTCACGCTGATCTGATAGTCGAGACCCCTCGATGCCGCTCCGCTTCACTCGGGGTGACAGTCTTTGTTGTCATGTTGAGCGGAGGGGCGGCCAGCCCCGCAGTCGAAACATCTCGACCTATCGGCACATTCACCCATCATAAACCATACACACAGTGCGCAGCCAGCGAAGGACGGAGTTTTATGCAGTCCTTCGCCCGGGGTGGCTGCGGACTGCCGGCGCAAAGCGCCGAATCGGACGGCTGTCACCTTGAGCGGAGCGATGGCGGAGTCGAAAGGTCTCGACATAGCGAAACATTCACCGGTGCAGTTCAAAACGGTTCCCGCTGATCCGGCCGTCGGGATCCCTCGACAAGCTCGGGATGACATGTAGGGGCGCTTCATTCGGAGGCCTTTTTTTCTGTCATGTCGAGCGGAGGGCCGCAGGCCCGCAGTCGAGACACCCTACGTTCCGGAACATTCACCCTTTGCAGGTCATAATGGTTCACGCACTACGACCCTCGGGACCCCTCGACTGTGCTCGGGGTGACAGTACGGAATGGCTACGCTTCGCTCGGGATGAAAAAAAAGCACATATTTTGTTGTAAATCGGGAAAAATGTACTACCTTTGGGACAAGCGATCCGCCGGAAAGGCGCGGTTCGCGTTGCCGTCGCAGTAAACGTGAGAAATTTACCAGTCTGACGGTAACAGGAGGGTGTCCCCGGACCGGGTCGTGCAACCACGCCCCGAAGGGAGGCAGTACATTGACGGCACTATACCCTGACGGGCGTGGGCCTCTTGTGTTATGAAGTTAGACGGGTATCTCACGACCTACTGCGACATAGTAACGCAAGCCGCATACCTTTCTCGCAAAGGACAGCGGGGTCTTCGGACCGGGTTCCCGCTTCGTCTTTTTCATTACGACGGCGGTCGCATAACTGAAAAAAACGAAAAGTTATGTTACCTTTGCAGTCGAGAGAGGTCCCTCCATAGGACCGATACATATTCTAAAGGTTAGGACAACCTTTATACCAACGACAAACTTGCGACTATTATATACTATAATAGGTTTTCTCGGTATAAAAGATGTCTGAAACCCTTGTCGTGTCTGCGGCTTCGGCCGCAGGCGGACTGGGGTGTAGGGGCAGTTTACCGGGAAGGCTCGCAAGGCCGGTCGTTGGGGCTGCTTCTGCGCCCTTTCTTTTTTCTTTCACCTCAAATACATTCCGGTCATGAAAAATTCCGCATCCGCCCGGCAGGTGATCCGAGCCCGGGA
>Ga0073908_1000655_pt1 | contig 56496 bp, 74 predicted proteins | sample MucameincwithD2O_FD_65484 | JGI IMG/M metagenome (GOLD analysis project Ga0073908, IMG submission 65484) | Mouse cecum microbial communities from Vienna, Austria - Mucus amended microcosms incubated with D2O | ecosystem: Host-associated > Mammals > Digestive system > Large intestine > Cecum... | reverse complement strand
CGCAACTTCCCACGTCCCATCATTGCCGATAACCGCATTTCCCCCATGTATGTCCCCTCTCGATAACCTTCCTCCCATATCGCTGCTATTTGGTTATTTCTGGTTAACTTAATGGCATTGGGCTAACCAGGAGCGGTATCAAGAAAATTATGATACATACGTTTCTCTCCTGAAAGAGCAAGCCCAAATCGAGGAGCAGATCGCCGCAGCTGAGGAAAATATCCGCTTGGAACAAGAGCGGCTTGACGGTATGAGCGGCTGGGACCAGTTCTGGACCGGCACTGACGACCTGGAGGCGTATCAGGCCGCGCTCGAGGAGCTGCAAGCTGCTCAGGCGGACAATCTCGCTATGCAAGGCGAGTGCGAGCAGGCCATGCAAGACTATGCGGACGCCGCGGCTGAGGCGGCCGACGCTTCGATCAGCTATGAGGACGCCGTAAGCAACGCCATTACCGCCGTATCGGACGACCTGAACGAGCTGGCTGAAAAGTATCAAGAGGCCTACGGCGCGGCCCTGGAGAGCGTTCAAGGCCAGTATGCGCTATGGGACGAGGCCGAAAAGGTCACGGCTACCAGCGCCAGCTCCATCAATTCGGCTCTGGAGAGTCAGGTCAGCTACTGGGAGAAGTACAATGCGAACCTCGCCGGGCTGACGGAACGCAGCGCCGATATTGAGGGCCTAAGCGATATGATCGCCAGCTTCGCAGACGGCAGCTCGGACAGCGTGAACGCGGTCGCCGGTATGGCGAGTGCCACTGACGAAGAACTCGCCGCAATGGTCGCCAACTGGCAGAGCCTTCAAGACGTACAGGGCACGACCGCCGACAGCCTGGCGCAGCTGGAGACCGACTTCAACGACTCTCTCGCCAGTATCGAGGAGCGTATGAACGCGGCGGTTGACAACATGAACATGGACACCGAGGCCGCGTCTGCGGCTAAGGCGACCATCGACGCCTATATCGCCAATATCCGAGCGGGAACGACCGAGGCCGGGAACGCTGCGGAGGCCGTCGCGGCGGCTACCGCAAAGGCGCTCGCCGGGAACGGTTCGGGCGTCACCGGGTACGCGACCGGCACGACCTACGCGGAGCCCGGCGTGCACATCGTCGGCGAGGAAGGCCCCGAGGCCATCTTCTTCCGCGGCGGTGAGACCGTTCTGGATTCGGATGATACCCGGCAGTATCTCGCCGGGCAGCGGCCGCTCCAGACGTCTGTGCCCGACGTGACCGACACGCAGGACAACGGCCCGAGCGGGAACGGCGGAGAGAGGCGTATCGTGCTGGAGCTGGCCGGGCGCGGTTCCCTTGAGCTTTCCGGCAGCAACTTCGACCCCGACACCGCGGCCGAGTGGCTGGCGGACAACCTACGGCCGCTTCTTATCAGCACGCTCAAGCAGGAAATTCTTGAAGAGGGGGACGGGTCCCGTGACTTCTAATGCCTACCAAATCTGGCTGACCTTCGACGGGGAACGGCAAAAGCTGCGGTTCCCCGTCCACCCCGAGAAGATCAACCTCAAGCAGGGCAGCAGTAACCAAAGCGTGGATATTGTCGGCCTGGGCGAGGTCACCATCATGCAGGAGAAGCCCGAGGCTGAGGTCTCCTGGAGCAGCTTCTTTCCCAACAACCCCTTTCCTGGTATGCAGGTAAGCAACCTGACATGGCCGGAAGAGATCAAGTTCAAAATCAAAACCTGGATGGGGAGCAAGAAACCGTGCCACCTGATTGTCACCGGCACCAAGATCAACCTCCATTGCACAATCGAGCAATTCGACTGCGACGAGGAAGGCGGCGCGATCGGTGACCTCAATTATACTATTCGGCTGAAAGAATATCGCCAGCCTACGATCCGGCAAGTTTCGGTTGACCCCAAGACCGAGACCGCCACCGTAGACGACGCGGAGGAGCGAACGGACAACACCGTTGCCCCGAGCACCTACAACATTGTCAAGGGCGACTGCCTTTACAATATCGCGAAGAAGCAGCTCGGGGACGCCAGTAAGTGGCCTGAGATTGCCAAGCTGAACGGTATTTCTTCCCCATACACCATCTACCCGAACCAGGTGCTAAAAATGCCGTCGTAAGGAGGTCCCTATGAGCCGTATGCGTTTTTTGGTCATTAAGGGCGGCGCGACCTGGGACATGACCAACATAACCAGCAAGGTCAAAATCTCAGGCCGCAAGGGGTCCTCTTCCCGCAGTCTGACCGCGACTTTACTGGACGACGACAACTATGGGCGCCCCCGCCCGGAGATCGACGTAGGCGAGGGCGTCCACTGCATTTTCTACTGGGATAACGTAGAGCTGTTTCGCGGTATCGTGGAGCGGCAGCGGACCAGCCAGAAAAAGCTCCTCACGATCACCGCGCACGACAACGGGATTTACCTCTCCACCAACAAAGACACCTTCTCCTACAGCGGCAAGACCGCGAGCCAAATTTTTTCGGACGTGTGCGGGCGGTTCGGTATTCCGACCGGCGCGGTGGACGATACGGGCTACGTGATCGACGAGTTGCCGAAACCCAAGACGACGGGCTGGGACGTTATCACGGACGCCCTTTCGCTGACTTACGACGCGACCGGCGTACGTTTCTGGCCCATGAGCTGGGGCGGCAAAATGCAGCTCAAGCGGCGCAAAGACACCATCCTCCAATGGGTGATCGAATCGGGCGCGAACCTTATCAGCTATGACGCCGAGAAGAATATCGAGAACGTCAAGACACGTATTCGCCTTCTCTCCGAGGAGGGTACGGTTCTGGCCGAGGCCGCGAACGCCGGGCTTGAGGGCAAGATCGGTATGCGGCAGGAGGTCGACGAGCCTGACGACACACTCTCTCAGGCGCAGCTCAACGCCCTGGTCAAGTCCATGCTTGCCGAGAAGAGCCGGCCAAAAGAGAGCTTGTCGGTCTCCGCAGTCGGGCAGGCCGACGTCATTTCAGGTATCGGCGTGTTTATCCGTATTCCCCACCTGAACCTTTCCAAGACCTACTACGTGGAGCGGGACGACCATAGTTTCGAGGGCGAGTATCATAGCATGAGCCTTTCCCTGGTCTCTGCGGCGGATATTGACGGTTAAAGGAGGCCGGAGCAATGAATGAAGCCCAAAGCATTATGTCAATCATTCGCGGCGCTACTATGAGCGAGGACGGGTCCGTGATTGAGGCTAAGGTGATCGGCGTCGGTCCGCTCAAAGTGCAAGCCACAAACGATGACAAGCTGATCCTCAACGCCGGTTCCCTTGTGGTCCCCTGGCACCTGACCGACTACACCACCAAAATGACCTACCGGCTCGACAAGGGAACGCTGGACAGCGAGACCTACAACGATGGGCCGCACGGCGGTCATGTGGGCGGCGACGGTACACACATTAACCACCTGCGAACGTTCAACCTGTATAAAGGCACCATTACCGTTTACAACGCGCTCAAGGTTGGCGATATAGTCTATCTGCTGCGCTACAACGACGGGAAAAAGTATTTTATTCTGGACCGCAAGGAGGAATGACATGCCGACCTTTATTCCCATTCCTATTTCCAGCCTCCAGACGGCCCGTGAAAAGCCCAGTTTGACCTATGCCCTCGACTTAGACCGCGGCCGGATCATTGGAAAAGCGGACGGCTTGAAAGCGACTGAGCAGGCGATCCGAAAGGCAATTATCACGCCGCGCTGGAAGTGCCTGGTCTACGATAATCAGTACGGCAGCGAGCTCAAGAACGAGATTACCGCCAAGGACGCCAGCCCGGAGCTGATCGAGACCGAGATTCCCCGTATGGTCGAGGACGCCCTGAAACCCGATACCCGCATTTTGCGAGTGCATAGCTTTGACTTCTCCTTTGAGGAGGACCGGTGCTATATCGCATTTACCGCCGAGACGGTCTACGGTACGATCGTCATAGAGGAGGTGATCTAAAGTGGCTTTTGAAGACCGCACATTTGACAATATCCTGGCTGAAATGCTCGCTATGGCCCCTGACGGAGTTGACACCCGGCAGGGGTCAATCTATTACGACGCAATCGCCGCGTGCGCCCTTAAGCTGGCGAATTTCTATATCGACGCGAGCTGTATTCTCGACCTGGTATTTATCAGCACGACCTCGGGCGACTACCTGGACCGCAAGGGGCAGGAGTACGGCCTGGTACGAGGGCTGGCGACTCCGGCGCGCTACCGCTACGTCTATGAAGGAACTAAGCCGGCGCTCGGCGCTCGGTTCTTTACTGACGGCCTCTACTTTTTCCTTGAGGACGCGGACGGCGTTCTCCAGCTTGTGGCGGAGGCCCCCGGCGAAGGGTCCAACACCGTCTTAGAGCATACGCCGGCCACGCCGGTCAACGCAATCCAGGGCCTCGCAATTTCCGAGTTCGGCCCTATGGTAGAACCCGGCACCGATAAGGAGGACGACGAGACTTACCGGGCGCGGGTGCAGGAGAAGCTGGCCGGGCAGGCGCAGAACGGCAACAAGCAGCACTACAAGACATGGTGCGAGCTCAATTCCGGCGTAGGCCGGGCGCGGATTCTCCCGCTTTGGGCCGGCGAGAACACGGTCAAGGGCGTGCTCCTGGACAACGAGGGGCTTCCCGTTACCGAGGCCGTAGTCGCCCGCGTGCAGGAGTATATCGATCCGGGCGGAACGGGCCTCGGCGAGGGCGTCGCCAATATCGGCGCGCACTTTACGGCGGTCGCGGCCAAGCCGGTCGAGATCACGGTGACCTGCTCCGTGGCGCTGGCCTCCGGGCACACCATGAAGGGCGCGATCGACTCCGCGAAGAAGGCTATCACGGCCTACCTCAAAAACCTGGCCCTGCGGACTCCCGAGGACGAGCTGATTGTCGTCCGGGTCGCCAGTATCGGCGCAATGCTCTACTCCCTGGAGGAGATTCTGGACTACTCCGACCTTGCCATCAACGGCGGCATGGAGAATATCACGATCGCCGCGGATTCGGTCGCCGTCCTGAAGGAGGTGGCCTTCGATGGGCTTGTATGATAACGCATGGCCCCACGTTTACGAGGAGATCAGGCGGTTCTATCCCGTATGGTATCGTGACGTGCTGGAGATGGACGCCATCTGGCGAGCCCAGGGGGTTGAGCTGGACGGCGTGCGGGCTACGGTCGAGGCCTTAATTGATAACGGCTATATCATGACCGCCGACCTCCGCACGATCGCCTCCCTGGAGGCGTTTCTGCATATCAATCCGTCGCCGGGGCAGACGCTCCAGGAGCGGCGGCAGGTCGTCGCGACCTACGTCAGAGGACAAGACCATATCGGGGCCCCGGAGATCAAGAGTATCGCCGGGGCCTTTACTTCTGGCGTGGTCGACGTGGAGTTTGCGCTCGGCATCATTTCCGTCATGGTGAGCCATCCGGTCACGGAGACCTTTGATTTGGACGCTTGTCGGGCTCTGCTGCTGGCACGTATCCCCGCGCACCTTGCGCTGGCCTTGGTTGAAGTTATTTCCACCATGCAGGCGGCCGACCTGCGCTTTCTTTCAGGCATGGGTAAAGGCCACACGGAGACTACCTTGCCGGAGGCACCGCTGGATTACAGACACCGCGCGCCGGTTCTGCTTACCTCGCTTATGGGTAAGGGCTTCTCGCAAACTGGCTTGCCGGAGATCGCGAAGGACTATAACCACCGTGCTTTCGTCACCGCCGCTTCGTATCTGGGCAAGGGTTACACGGAGACGGCTTTACCGGAGGTCTCAAAAGACTATGGCTTAACCGCCGTGCTCATTACGGGCGGCGCGTTCAGCACATACACTTCCACGGCTCTTCCCGCCGCGGAATAAATCAAAGGAGGAAGCGAATGTTTTACGGATTTGTAATTACGGAAGCGGGCAACCGTCTTCTCGCGCGGCAGGTCGCCGGCGATCACCTGGATATTTCCAGAGTGGTCATGGACAAGGGCACCTGCGAGAGCGCCGAGGAGGCGATCAAACTGACTGCGCCCATCGACCCCGGGCCCAATGGCGTCCATACCGTCCCGGTGTGCGTGGATTCCAACGTCAACTTTATTGTGGAATACCGGAGCGACCTGAACGGCGGCCTGAAAGAGGACTTCTGGATCGGCGGCTTTGCGGTCTATGTCCGCAACCCTGCGTTCAGCGAGGGCCTTCCGTTGAGTGAGGATAACCCGGAGGACGAGATTCCCGAGGAGATCATGGTCTACTATGGTACCTTGGGCGACGCCAAGCAGAAGGTCAAGGCCTACGTGCCTGGCAGTGTCCCCGACGTTCGGCGCTACCCTGTCAGCATTGCGGTGACCAGCGGTGTAATTTCCGGCTCGGCCCATCCTGCTGAGGCCTGGATGACCGCCGAGGACGTGAAGAACTACGTCATGGGCACGCTTGACCCTGAGCTCCGTGCCGCTCTGACTGTTTTGATCGAGGCGCACGACCAAAACGAGCAGGCCCACGAGGGTATGCGCGAGCTGGCCGAGCGGGCCAAGGAAGAGTCCGCCGAGGCTTTGCAGGTTGCGAACGCCGCTGGCAATACGGCAGGCAGCGCCGCCAGTACAGCCAGCAGGGCCCTTGAGCTCGCTATGTCCGCAGGCAATACCGCGGCCGGGGCCAGTGAGACCGCCACCAATGCCCTTAATCTGGCGCAGGCCGCAAAGACTGAATCCGAAGCGGCCGTTGCGGCCGCCGCAGCTGCGCAGGCGACCGCCGACGCCGCGGCCAAGGGCCTGACCGACCTGACCAGCACCATCAATGCCGTGCCCAGCCAGAACGGTATTCTCTTTTACACTGGCTTCACGCAGTCGCCAAGCTGGAACAGCTTCGACACGGAAAAGCTGACTCTCGGCGGTACGACCACGGGAACGAATGCCGGCAGCTATCAGGCTACCTTTACGCCGAAAGAGGGCTTTAAGTGGTCGGACGGCACGACTACGGCCAAGACCGTCTCCTGGACGATTTCTAAGGCAACGATTCAGGTGCCCTCGCAGAGCGGCAGTCTGGTCTATACTGGGGCCGAGCTGAGCCCCAGCTGGACTGGCTATTACAGCGCCAAAATGACGCTCGGCGGTACGACTAAGGGGACCAATGTGGGCAGCTACAGCGCCAGCTTTACGCCCAAGGCCAACTACCAATGGCCGGACGGGTCCAGCGCCGCCAAAACGGTCTCCTGGTCGATCGGAAAAGCGGCCGGGTCCTTGAGCCTGAATGTATCCAGCATGGCGCTGAGTTCCCGCGAGCCCAGCAAGCAGATCGTCGTTACGAGAACCGGCGACGGCACGATCAGCGCAAGCTCCAGCAATACCAGCATTGCGACCGTTTCCGTCAGCGGCAATACCGTTACCGTGACCGGCAGGGCCAACGGCCGCGCCACCATTACCGTCAAGGTCGCGGCCGGCACCAACCATAACGCGCCGGCAAATAAAACGTGTTCGGTGTCCGTCTCCTTCGAGGCTTTGGCCGGCACGTCGGCGGCCTCCGGCGTGAGTTATACCAGCGGCCTCGGCAGTATCACGCAGGCCAAGCTCAGCGCTTACGCCAAGGCCATTTCCAATAACAGCGGGATCACCAAAACCACGACGTCGGTCTATATCGACGACGGGGCCAGCCATTTCAAGCTGAGCGTCGGCGATACGGTCAATATTTCTCTGGGCGGCACGAGCTATGCGTTTGTGATTATCGGCTTTAACCATGACACCTTGGCGAGCGCTACGGCATATGGCAGCGCGACCGCCACGGGCAAGGCCGGTATTTCCCTCCAGATGAAAGACTGTCTCAATACCACGTATCAGATGAACGGCACCAACACCAACTCCGGGGGCTGGGGCAACTGCGCGCTGCGAACCACGCTCCAGAACACTATCAAGGGCCAGCTTCCATCGGCCTGGCAGAGCATTATTAAGACTGTCACCAAGAAGGCCAGCGCCGGCACGCAGAGCTCCACAATCAATAGCTACTCCGACACCCTCTTTCTGCTGGCAGAGGTCGAGATTTTCGGCTCTACCACGTACTCCGTCGCGGGTGAGGGCGATCAGTACGCATGGTACAAGGCCGGCAACAGCAAGGTCAAGAAGGTCAACGGTTCTGCGTACTACTGGTGGGAGCGTTCTCCTTATGCGACCAGCTCCGGCAGCTTTTGCGCTGTCAACAGCGGCGGCTACGCCCTCGCTAGCTACGCCAACGCCTCGTATGGCGTGGCCTGCGGCTTCTGTGTTTAATCCATAAATCTACAAATATCCCCGGCCCGAAAGGGCCGGGGCAAGGGAGAAACAATGTCGGTATATAAGTCTAAACGCGGCGAGAGCTCGATCCAGTTCATCGAGGTTGCCCGAAAGATCGAATGTCACACCTTGGAGCAATGTCTCAAGGTCCCCAAGCGCTACACCTTCCTGCTGACGACGAGGATCATGAGCCTGGCTTCCGACGTGTACGATCATGTCGTTTCTGCCAACAGCATTTACCCCACGAACCAGCATGAGGCGCAGACGCGCCGGGACCACCTGATCGCCGCCAACGCGGCATTGCAATCCCTTGACCGTCAGCTCGGCCTCCTCGCCGGAGTCCTCCGCAAAAATCCCGAAAACTTCAAGGGCTTTGAGACCGCCTTTATGACGTGGGGCGAGCTTATCAACGAGGAGGCCAAACTTATTTCCGGTATCAGGCGCTCGGATCGCGTCCGATATAAAGACCTCCCGGACTAATTCAACGCTTGTGGGTCAAGTCCTGTTTTGTTGCCCTGTCTGCGAACAACTGGTGGGAGCGTTCTCCTAATGCGACCAACTCCAACAACTTTTGCAATGTCAACAGCAACGGCAACGCCAACGCTAACAACGCCAACAACTCGAATGGCGTGGCCTTCGGATTCCGTTTCTTTTTCCTGGTGAGACCGAGTAAGCCCTTTTCAGGGTCGAAAGCAGGACCTTATACGGAAGGAGGACTTGCAGCCCTGGCCGTCGGGCCAAAAACACCCAGCCGACGCAGCCGTCCGGACGCTGCTTGCATGGCTCAGGAGCGCGCGGGTACTGAGTTTCATGGACGGCGCTGCTACGCAGTTAGAACACGCGCCCTACAACAAACTGTGCGGAGGGGATCAACCTTTTATGACAAGCGAAGAACGGCGCGAGGCGAGATACCGGCGCCGCGTTCGGGACCGACAAGAGAAAAGGCTTGCCCGAAGTAAAGCCTGCGGCGACTTCGAGCAGGTCTTTTCTTTTGACAACTTATTTCAATCGGGCCTTCTCTGCTGCAAAAATGTGGGCTGGAAGTGCTCGACGCAGAGATACCGCATGGACATTATCGGGAACACCGCAAAAACCCGCGGCGCACTTCTCAACGGCACCTACAAGAGCCGCGGCTTTTACGAGTTCGAGCTCTACGACCGCGGCAAATGGCGGCATATCCGCAGCGTGCATATCAGCGAGCGGGTGGTCCAGCGGACCCTATGCGACAAGGTAGTCTCGCCGCTCTTTCAGTCGGCGTTTATCTACGATAACGCGGCGAGTATCAAGGGCAAAGGGATTGACTTCGCGATGGACCGCCTCAACTGCCACCTGCAGCGGCATTACCGCAGGCACGGACTCAAGGGCGGGATTCTCGTCTTCGACTTCACCAACTACTTCGGCGACGCCCAGCATTGGACGGTCCAGGAGGAGCTTGCCCGGCGCGTCCACGACGTTCGGACGCGGGACCTGGCGAACGCCTTCCTCGAGAATTTCGGCCCGGTCGGATACGGGCTCGGCAGTCAAATCTCTCAACAGGCGGCGCTCATGCTTCCCAACCTGCTTGACCACGTTATCAAGCAGGAGCTGGGGATCAAGGGCTACGGCCGCTATATGGACGACGGCTATTTGATCCACGAGGATATGGGCTACTTGAAAAAGTGCCTTGCCCGGATCAAAGAGGTCTGCGCCAAGCTGGGGATCAGGCTCAACGAGCGCAAGACCAAGATCAGGCCTATCTCCCACGGGATCGTGTTCCTCAAGACCAAATTCATCCTGACCGAGACCGGCCGAGTCCTGCGGAAAATGAGCCGGGCCTCCATGCGGGCCATGAAGCGGAAGCTCTTCAAATTCCGCAAGTGGGTCGAGGAGGACCGCTTCACCTTGGAGGACGTCAGAACCGCCTACGAGAGCTTCCGCGGACACATGCGCCGGGGCGACTCCTGGAAGGCTGTGCGGCGTATTGACAATTACTTCAAACGTCTATTCGGGTTCCATCCCGACGACAAAACGAAATGGAGGGCCAACAATGTATCAGATCATGAAAAACGGGACTTCGATTGGATTAACCGAGCAACCGACCTATGTCGAGCCGCTTGACAACGGCTCATATGGGCTTTGCGAGGAATCCAAGGCGAAGGGGATCGCCTGGGAGGGCAAGGTCTACGCCCTGGAGGACCGGGGCGGCATGGAGGACCTGGAGGCCGTTTCCCTGGTCCAGACGGACGCCGGGCAGGTGCTCCGCAGTCAGAACGAGGTGCAGTCGATCCTCTTCGTGATCGGCGCGGAGCAGGGCGCGGTGGACGACGCGACCGCTGCCGAGCATACCGAGCTCTTCGCCCCCTGGGCCTCCGGCGTCTCCTACATCGCCGGCAATATCCGGCGCTACGGCGGGGCGCTCTACCGCTGCGTGCAGGCCCACAAGTCGCAGGACGACTGGACGCCCGACCAAGCCGCGAGCCTCTGGACTCAGGTGGCCGATCCCGCGGAGGAGTGGCCCACCTGGAGCCAGCCCATCGGCGCCCACGACGCCTACCCTATCGGCGCAAAGGTGTCGCACGTGGACAAGCACTGGGTCTCCACCGTCGACGACAACGTGTGGGAGCCCGGAGCGCACGGCTGGGAGGTAGCGGATGAATGAGCCTGAGAGACCTGCTGACTGAGCTGAAAGAAGTCCTTCCCTGGGGGTTCGGCGCGCTCTTCGTCCTTTCCGGCTTTATTGAGTTTTCCAAGATCAAGGTCAATCCCTGGTCGGCGGTCGTCAAGTGGCTCGGCCGGTGTATCAACGCCGACGTGCTCAACAAGCTGGACGCCGTGGAGACCGAGCTGGCCGCGACCAAGAAAAAGCTCGACGAGCACGTTACTATGGACGACGAGCGCAACATGGACCTCCACCGAGCCGCGATCCTGCGATTCAATACCGAGCTCATTCGCGGGCTCAAGCACACGGAAGAGGATTTCAACGAGATCATGCACAATATTACCTGCTACGAACGCTATTGCGACGCGCACCCGGAATATCCGAATAACCGGGCCGTGCACGCAATCAAGAACATCAACCGGGTTTTCGACGAGCTGATGAAAACGGGAGGATTCCTCTAAGGCTCGCGGAAATATAACGAAGAAAGGAAAGGTACAATATGGAACTGTCTGTTATTATCACCATCATCGGCGTCCTGGTGGCGCTGACCAACATCGTCGTGCAGGTCCTCAAGACCTCCACCTATGAGAAGCTGCCCACAAACCTGCTGGCACTGATCGTCGCCGAGGTGCTGACCATCGGCGTCGGGCTTGCCTACTGCCAGATCAACGCGATCCCGCTGGCCTGGTATATGGTCGCGGCCCTGGTCGTCGCCGGCTTTATGGTGGCTTACGCGGCTATGTTCGGCTTTGACAAGCTCAAGGAAATTATGAACTGGAGTGACCGGAAATGATTTTCCCCTCTGGCCGGCGCGAGCGCAAGCCTGACCCCATGAAATTCTCAAAAAAGGTGGTGGCCGCCATGCTTATCAGCGTGGCGGCCTTCACTGTGACCATGATCGTGGTATTCCTGAAAACCGGCGCGGTCCCCGACACGCTGATTACTGCCTTCTTCGCCTTCGCCGGCGGGGAGGCCGGCGTACTGGGCCTGATCCGGTTCGGGGATTCCAAGTACGAGAGCAACGACTCCCGCGACGACTTCGACGGCACGGGATAGGAAGGAGGCGGCAATGACTACCGAAGAGAAAATTTATCGACGACTTAAAGCGGCAGGCCTGAACGACTTTGGCGTATCCGGCGCTATGGGCAACCTGTTTGCCGAGTCTGGCCTGAGGTCCGACAACCTGCAAAACAGTTTTGAGAAAAAGCTCGGCTACACGGACGTGAGCTATACGGCGGCGGTCGACAGCGGGACCTATACCGGATTTGTCCGGGACGGCGCGGGGTACGGTCTTTGCCAGTGGACCTACTGGAGCCGCAAGCAAAACCTGCTGGCCTTCGCCAAGACTGCGAAGAAGTCGATCGGCGACTGCGATATGCAGCTCGACTTTTTCCTGAAAGAGCTGGCTGAAAGCTATCCGCAGGTGCTCGCCGTTCTCAAGACCGCCAAGAGCGTCCGGGAGGCGTCCGACGCTATGCTTCGCAAATTTGAGCGGCCAGCGGATCAGAGCGAGGCCAACTGCAAGCGCCGGGCCGAATACGGCCAAAAGTATTATGACAAATACGCCAAAAAGGAGGAGACTACAGTGGCAAAGCTGACGCCCAATGCTGTTTATACTATGAACGGTGTAACGATCAATGAGAAAATCATCCCGGACGGCACTCGCTGGAAGGACGCCGCCAAAGCTAAAAGAGCTGGTTTTTCTGCGGGAGCTTTGTATAAGAAGCAGCAGAAATTAAGCGGTGGCACCGGCAGGGTGGCCTTTGTCACGATCCATAATACAAACGACCTCGCCAACGTTTACGACGACGGCGAGCAGTACACCCGCGCCACCTACAATGAGAATATGAACAGCTCCCGCGTCCACTTCTACGTAGACGACACCGGCGCGTGGCAGAACCTGCGGGCCGGGACGGGACTTTGCGCGGCCGACCCCGCTGGGTCTGCGGAGGTGGCTTGGCACTCCGGCGACGGGTCCGTTGCGTCTGGCGGCAATATGACCAGCTTGTCCATGGAGATCATCATGGGCGAGACTGCGGCGCACGATCAGATCGCCAAAGACAACGGCGCAAAAATCGCGGCATGGCTTCTTTGGAAAAACGGCCTCTCTATCAACGCCCTGGTCACTCATACATACTGGGTGAACAAGTCGGCGGGTAAGCGCTTTTCCGACGTAGACGAACAGTGCTGCAATCCCATTTCCGGTAAGAAGTGGTGTCCGTCGTATATTTTCGCCAGTAACAACAAAGCGACAGCCATGAAAAACTGGAAAGCCTTCAAGGCTCTTGTCAAGGGTTATCTGGACACCCTCAACGGCGGGGCCTCCGCCCCTACTCCCGCTCCGCCTCATACGGCAACGGCCTTCGAGGCATACAAGGTTCGTGTGACCGCTACCAACCTGAATATCCGCAAGGGCGCCGGCACCAACTTCGCCAGCGTCGGCTATATCGCGCCAGGCGTCTATACCATCGTGGAAGAGGCTGACGGGAAGAGCGCGACCAGGTGGGGCAAGCTCAAGAGCGGAAAGGGCTGGATCAGCCTGGACTACGCCAAAAAGGTCTAACGCCAACGGACAAGCCCCAGGAGCTCCATATCGCATCCGGGTATTCAGGAGTATAAACACCAGGGCCCCCGGTCTCGGACGCGATACGGGAGACCGTGGAGCTCCTGGGGAGTTCTTTAGAATGACAGCCCTCTCGCATGATTGCGGGAGGGCTGCTTTTTTATGCTATGGCGCGGCCGTTATAGGCCAGCTTGGCAACGAGCTCTTTCCCGTCGTAGACCTCTCCGGCGATCCATTCTCCCGCTCCGAGGTCGTTGTTAAGGATAAAGGCCCTGACGAGGGCCGAGCATTCCGAAAGACTTCGAGCCGGTACGCCGGACTCGGTTCTCTCTTTTCCGGCGTCGAGATACCGGAAGATCAGGTTATATATCATCCCGCCCCAGCTCCTTCGCCACGAGGTCGAGAATAAAACGGTTGAGACTTTTGCCGCGTTCCTCTGCGGCCTTCTTGATTATTTCCCTCTGGCCCTTCTTGACCCGCAGCTCGACCCGTTCGTACTTCTTCCGATTATATCGCGCGGTCGCTTCCCGCTGCGCGTCGTAGGCCATACCGTCACCCGCCTTTCTATTTACCAACATTGGTAAATAGTATAAAGGAAAGTCGGCGTTTGGCCTATAATGGAGGCATGATAAAACCGGCGCGCTTCGACAACTTTTCTGCCTAAAGAACAAAAGAACGTATTTTAGCGGGTCGTTCAGCCCGCTCTTTTTTTGTGCTACCAGGCGCAGAGCTTAGTCAGGTAGCAGGTAGCACTTGATTCGGCGACTGCTACCGAAAGTGCTACCGGCCCGAAGGCTTGAACCGCAAGGCTTTTAAGATTTGGTAGCACTTGCAACAAAGTTTTCTATAATAGACTAAAACCTCAATATTCTTATTTGTGACTGGTAAAAAATAGAAAATAGCCTATTTTGAAGTATATAAGAAAACTTTGTTGCAAGTGCTAACTGCTACCTGAGCGGCCCTCGCCTCCGGCCGTATAGGAGGGCTCGTATTATCGCAGCGGCCAGGGCCCTTTTTAGGGAGGCCTCTCCCCTCACAATACCCATTTTACCGCGATTGGTAAATAGTTGTATGCCGATAAAGCGCCCAGGGTTTTGCCTGAAACCTCGGGCGCTTTGTCGGCTCCCTTTTCTTACCAAACACGGTAAAATTGAAAATGTCAAGAGGAAAGGAGCTTGACACAAAAAGAAACGAGCCCGCTGTGCAGCCAGCGAGCTCGCATGAAAGGGGGTGCTCCTTTGGAGGAAGGTTACACCTCTTATGGCTACCTCGGCACGGTCGACGGGCAGTTGATCGAAGTCGTCTCTCCGGAAGAGCTCTATGAGCTTCTTGAGAACGACGGCTGATAGATAGCCAGCCTGGGAGCCTGGCCGGCCGCAAGGCCGGTCGGGCTCGACGGTTCCTTTATTATACCGTCCTCCACCTGATTTGTAAACCCCTAATTTTAGAGAGGAGCTTTGACATGGAAAAAGAAGTAAGACCCTTGACCTTCACGGTCGACCCCAGCGACTACGACGGCCTGCGCCAGATCATGGACGAGTACGGCGACAGCGAGGTCTCGTTCTCCGGGGACAACGAAAACCTGGAGGAGGTCATGATCTCCGTCGCCAAAGACCGGATCGACGTTGTGACCTTCCAGAGCAACGGCTGGACCCGCCGCAACGTATATTGGCGGGACGGCACCCGCGAAGAGCTCTTTGAGGGCAAATGGAAGTAGATCGCTGCGCCGGTCCGGGGTTCGCCCCGGGCTGGCGCTCTTTCTATTTTCGGCGCAACCTGTACGAGCCGCATAACGAACCCGCCGAAACCCTGGGTGCTTTGTCGGCATACAAACCTTACCGAATACGGTAAAATTGAAAATGTCAAGAGCAACACGCCGAAACAACTTTGAGGAGGTCAATATCATGGCTAAGAATTATATTGAGTATCAGCGTTCCGGGATTAACAAAGCCAAATTTGAGGCTGACATTCGTTTCGCCGTCAAGAAGCACCCGACGCTTGCTGGCTGGGCGAGCGAGATCACCCCCGAGCTTGGCACTTTGGATATTTGGCACGGCAGCTCCTGCGATATTCATACGGTGACCGACGACGGCGAAGAAATTCTTCGTGTGAATGAGGGTATCTACCAGAGCTACTTTAAGCCGACTGAGGCTGCGCGTGCTCGCGGTTTGCGCGGTTACAATATGATTTATGAGTTTACTTATGATGACGAGAAGACCGGACACGGTTACCTTTATATCACTGAGTTTTGAGTAAGCCGAAACGGGCGCAAGCCCGTCGCCGGGAGCTGTCCTACCCGGCCTGATGATGGCAGGACGACATAAAAGAGAGGAGCACTATCATGAAGGAGCTACAAGTTAGCTATGACGCCGCTCGCGTCAAAGAGGCCTATGCCAAGCAGCACCCCGACCGCGAGGTCCTGCGCGTTTACGAGGACCGTACCGCGGCGTTGATGTATGCTGCGGCGCAGTCCGGCCGCTTGGTCGATCTGAGCTATGGCTTTTACGTCGTGACGAGTGCGCCCGCCTGATAGGCGCACTCACAATCAAAGAGAGAGGAGCGTCACCATGCGGCTGAATTATTACGAGTTTCCCGAGGGCGTCGACCCGCATACCCGATACCTCAACGGCGCGAGCAATAAGGGCGGCCATTGCGAGCTCGGCCATACCTCTTGCCGGGAGTGCGCAGGCTGCTGGTATGAGTGCGAGCACTACCATTGCGACGAGTCCGATACCCTGATCTGCGGCTGCTCCGTCACCACGGCGAAGAAGCTGCTCAAGGCGTTCGGCGGCAGGGCCTGGACCGAGCATTGCGATCGGAGCGGCGGCTGCTTCGCGGTCACGCCGATCCAGCTCGGCAAGAACAACAGCCGCTTCAAGTACAATCACCACCTGTAAGACTTTCGGCGGCATTGCACCGAAAAGTCGCCGAAACCCTGGGCGCTTTGTCGGCATACAAACCTTACCGAATACGGTAAAATTCATAATGTCAAGAGCAAACAACCTAAATTAAATTTCAGGAGGATATAACAATGACTGACCTTGAGAGAGCCAACAAGTTCTGGAGCGACGCCCGCCAGCGCGTCCTCGCTATCGCGGAGGCGGCCGACCTGCGAATCACCCTGGCCGAGCATGACGACGAGTTTCTGTTTGACCTCTTCGATTGCGGCGACTATGAGCCGACTGACGCCGAGATTATCGAGGCCATTGAGGAATACTTGAGCGAGTAAGTCGCCGCCCACCTGACGAGAGCCGGACAGCAACCGGCCGAAACTGCGGAGGCCCTGAAAACTTGGGGCCAAGCCGAACGGCCCGCAGTCGCGGGAAGCTGAACGCCCGCAACACTGGAGGAGTGAGCGCGTCATTTATGGCGGCAATGCGTCAGAGCGCCCAGAAAAATCGGTAAAACCCTGGGTGCTTCGTCGGCATACAAATCTTACCGAACACGGTAAAATTCATAATGTCAAGAGCAAACAACCTAAATTAAATTTCAGGAGGACATAGCAATGACTATTTTTCAGATGGAGCAGAAAATGGACCGTATTCAGAGCCGCATGTATAAAGAGATCGCCAAGGGCAATTTTGATAAAGCCGACAAGCTCCGCGCCCAGTATGTCGACCTTAGCGTGAAGAGCTTGGCTGCGCGCTTGGGCTAATCCCCCCGCCTGACGAGAGCCGGACAGCAACCGGTCGAAACTGCGGATTGTCCGCAGTCGCGGGAAGCTATTAAGCGCCGCAAGGAGGAACAGTAATGGTATACGACTATGAGAACGGGTATGCTGCTACGCATACCGACGAGACGGTCGCCCGGATCAATGACCGCCGCCGCGGTCCCGGCCGTGTCAAAATCCGCTATGACGTTATCAAGCGGGACGGTAAATGTACGATCGTCCATCACGACTTCACGGCCAAGGAGCTGAAGGCGGTACGGGCTGAGATCGAGCGCCAGGGCAACGAGCTTTGGTAAATAGGAGGCGCAGGCATGAAAAAGACCATATACGTCGTGCAGGTCACGCCAGAGGCGAGCGTCGGCAAGATCAGCTCTGAGGGGTATAGCTCTTTGGCGAAGGCCCAAGCCTTTATCGAAGGGCGGGCTGGCAACCCTCAGAAAATCTCGCACTGGCGGTATCGTGACGACGACTGGACCGAGTACCTGATCTGCGAGGTCCGTGTCGACCTGGGCGAGGGGTAGCGGTATGGCGGCTTTTACGATTTTCCGTCACGCCGTTACCGGCACTTGTACGGCCGTCTATGACCACCAGCTTCCGACGCAGACCGGGATCGGGTATAAGAAGGAATGGCTGCCGGTCTATCACGGAGACGCGAGCGGGCTGTTTGATAAGGCCCGGCAATGCAAGCTGTTTGTCGCAGGCTGCTTGCCTGAGAATACGACGCCGAGCGGCGAGGGTAAACCTCCCGCCCGGCGTTAGGTTTGGCCGAGACGCTTTAGCGCGATAAAGAGAGGAGGGCGCATGGCAAAAAGGAGACGAGCTACAAAGGGCGACGTCGCTTGGAGCGTTCCCGGTCGCAAGACGCCGATTGCCTATAGCACGAAAGCTGCGAGCGACTTGATCGTCGTTTTAGGTGAGGACGGGGCCACGATCCAGGAGGCCCACGATCGGATCAACTATGATCCCGAGGCGCGGGCCGTCCTTGAGAAGTATATCGCCCGAGGCTTTGGTGCCGTACCGGCGCGGCAGTTTTTTAGATAGGAGGGCAGGAGCTTATGGCGAAGGTTTATATCCGCATTGAGGACCGTGGTGAATATCGGAACGTTACGACGGTTGACAGCGAGGGCGGTTATTGCCAGCGAAACGTCTACGGCGAAAACGACGAGCACGTCCTAAACGAGTTTCGCACGACGTTGACGGAGATGGGCTGGAAATCGCTTGCTGAGTTCCTGAAAGGCCGCAAGCGGTTTGTCCGGCAGGAATAGTCGGCAGAACCGCATAACAAAATCGGTAAAACCCTGGCTGTTATGTCGGCATACAAACCTTACCAAACACGGTAAAATTCATAATGTCAACCGGACAACAACAAACACACGACATTATGGAGGTACATATCATGACTATCAACAACGGCCTGAAAGTTATCGCGCATCACGGCGCTTGCTCCTGCGGCACTATGTTTAGAAGCGAGACCTTCCTTCATGGCGAGGTCGTTAAGGTCAATGCTAAGTCGATCCGCGTCGCTTTTTCCGAGATGGTTCGTACCCTCAACGGCAAGGAGACTGAGCGCCGCGAGACCAATGAGATCGTGGCCTTCCGTTTTTGGAAGACCTGCGGCGACAAGACCTACTACGTTGGCAACATCGGCGCTACCCGCTATGTTATTACCGTCAAGTGATTAAAGGAGGAGCGAGCATGGCAAAGTCGACTGCGGGCGTTACCCGCAAGGTTGATCGGATCAAGCGGAGCTTGGATGCTCTGGAGCGCGGTAGCTTTAGTGAGTTCACAATTTACCAGTGTTGCGATTATATCGCGTGGCTCGCCAAGTTTAAGAAGGTCCCAGAGAAAACTTGGAGACCGTTGTGCGAGCAGGCTACGGCTTTGCTCGAGAGCGGTCGGTTGTAGCGCCTTGGCGAAACCGCCTAACAATATCGGTAAAATCCCGGCTGTTACGTCGGCATACAAGAGCTACCAAACACGGTAAAATTCAAAATGTCAAGAGCAACAAGCCAACCTACAAATTACTTAATCAGGAGGAACACAAAATGAAGGACATGACCATTATCGCCAACAAGAAGATCGTCAACAAGGAGAGCGGCGAGGTCCGCCAGGTCGTCAGCATTGACGAGGAGAACCGCAAGATCTTCTCCGTCCCCGTGAACGAGCCCGACGCCGAGCCCACCGTCATGGCCGCGGCCACCTACGACCGCCGCTGGACGATCTACGAGGAGCCCGAGGCCCCTGCTCCCGAGGACAAGCCCGAGCCCGACGGGGCCGACGACCTGCTGGGCGACGACGAGGAGGCCCCCGCGCCCGAGGACAAGTCCGCTGACGAGCCTCCCGCTGAGGAGCCCAAGGCCGACAAGAAGGCCAAGAAGAGCGCCGAGGCTGACCCCGCCGATCCTATGAAGATGAGCGAGACCATCGCGGCTCTGGAGGACATCTTCGACAAGCTCAACGCAATCTACTTCGAGGGCAAGCTGCCCAAGCCCGTGATTACCGTCCAGACCACGCCGAAGGCTTACGGCCATTGCTCCACCAAGAAGATTTGGCGGGCCGGCGAGTCCGAGGGTATGTACGAGATCAACCTGGGCGCCGAGTTCATCAACCGCGCCAAGGAGGAGACCTGCGCCACCCTGCTGCACGAGATGGTGCACCTCTACTGCAACGAGAACGAGATCAGCGAGACGTGCCAGAAGGGCCGCTACCACAATAAGACATTCAAGGCCGAGTGCGAGGCCCGCGACCTGGAGGTCGAATACGACCGTGCCAACGGCTACTCCCACACGATCGCCACCGAGACTTTCAAGGCCAAGTTGACCGAGGCCGGCGTCGACCTGACTGTCCGCTTTGCGCGTATCATGCCGAAGGGTAAGGCTAAGGCCGAGCGCGCCAAGGCGCACGCTTACGTCTGCCCCATCTGCGGCCAGACCGTTCGCACCACCAGCGAGCTCACTCTGACCTGCGGCGTGTGTGAGGTCCCCATGGGTCGGGTTGATTAAGTTTTACCCGACCGTTAGCGAAAACTAACCCCAGGAGCTCCCGGGATAGCTTTTAGAGGAGGAGTGATACTTTGGCAATCAAATGGGAGGACGTCGATGTCATGGTCACGGCCCTCAGCAACGAGATTCGGCTGTGCAAGGCCAAGCCGGTAAAAGGCGGCGAGCCCGGCGCAATGTTCGCCACGGATATGAGCGGCGACAAGACCGAGAAATGCGTCAAGGCGGTCATGCAGTATATGCTCAACTGCTGCCGGGAGGAGAAGGCCTACGCGAAAATCTTCACTATTCCCGGGGTTTGCCGGTTGGAGCTGACGGACTTAGAGACCGAACCGAAAGAGCAGGAGCTTTTTACGCTGGATCAGGTCGCGGAGCTCTTGTATGCGACTTTCGGCGACGAGTGCGCCTGTAACCTGAACGGCAATGACGAGTGGCTGCCGAGAGTATGCCGGTTTTGTGAGAGCGGCGACTGCCCGGACCCGCCGGATAAACTCGACTGCTGGCGGGAGTTTATTCGCCAGCGCAACAATAAACCTAAGGAGGACACCTGATGGGACTGAGAGAAATTCGGCAGGCGAAGGGCTTGACCCTCATGGAGCTTGCCGAGAAGAGCGGAGTCGGCTATATGCAGATTCACAAGATCGAGACCGGCAAGAGCAAGCCGGCGAATATCGCGCTCAAGACGGCGGTCAAGCTGGCGAAGGCGTTGGACTGCCGGCCGGAGGATATCCTCAAATGACCGACGAGGCGTATATCTTCAAGCAGGACGTAAGAGATAAAGCGATCACGGCGCGGAGCTCCCATAAAGTCGGGAGTTCCCGCCGCCGGAAATGTAGCTTCGCCTCTGACCGCTTGACGAAAAAGGAGTGGGAAAAATTGAACGGGCCTATTCATACGGTCACGCCCGGCGAGCCTATGACCTGGGAGGCCTTTAAGGCCGTCCCCGATACCCTGCAAACGAAGTACATCGAGGGCATTCTTGAAAAGTACAAGGTTGGCCCCAATGCGATCGCCCGCATGTTCGGGATCAGCGGGACCTACTGCGGCAACTATTTGCGCAGTCTCGGCTTTACCTTTTCCGGTCACGCGACGCCGAGCGAGACCGCTCGCTTTCTGCGGGACTACGGGAAGGCGGAAGAGGTTGAGTCCAAGCCTGCCGCCGACAAAAAAAACACGGCGCTCGAACGCCTTTCGCTGACCTTCTCCGGCGGCTTTTCGCCCGAGGCGATCGCGGCAAAACTGAAAGGGCTTTTTGAGCCGGGCCAGGAGGTCACTGTCACCGTTGAGGTGCTTACCAAATAAAGGGAGGAAAACAGCATGGCCTATACCGAAGTTGACTTCGCTCGCTTCCAAAAGAACGAGCTGAAACCCGGCGACACGTTTCAATTTGCGTGCGCCATGTGCGGCAACTGCTGCCGCAATCGCCGCGAGGCGATTCTCATGACCGGCGCTGACATTTTCCGCGCCGCGAAGGCTTTGGGCGTCTCGGTCGAGGCGGTTTTGCCGAAGAATTTCGAGACCTATGTCGGCGAGGATTCGCACGTTCCGTTGTATGTACTGGCCGAGCGCCTGGACGGAAGCTGCCGATTCCTCCGCAAAGGGCGGTGCCTGATTCAGCAGGACAAGCCCGCCGTCTGCGCTCTCTTTCCCCTGGGCCGTTTCTTCGACACGCGGGACAACTCTTTTCACTACTTCATGAACCCCAGCGGCTGTAACACCGGATCGGCCAACGGAAAGACCTGGGCCCTGGAGGAGTGGCTTGACGAGTTCCATATCTGTGACACCGAGGCCATGACGGCCGTCTGGCATAAGCTCCTGACTCGTCTGGCGGAGGTTACGTGCCGGATGAAGAAGGAGGACATTTGCGGCGACTTGCTGGAGGACCTGCGCCGCGTGCTTTATCTCGGCTACGACACCAGCGCGCCGTATATCGAGCAAGTGGAGGCGCGTATTCCTTCGGCGCTGGACGTGTTCAAACGGAAGTAGCGGAGAAAGGAGAACGGCATGGCAGGCAAGAAGCGGCGTGGGCCTCCGCAGAAGGGGAAAAACGCCTACGCCGCCGAGCTCCAGCGGAAGAAGGCGCTCGGCTATGAGATCGTAGCGTCCTGGACGGCGCAGCTGGCCCTCGACACGATCGCCATGGTGCTGAACGATCCCGAGGTGATGGGGTCGGACACCTTTGGCGCGACTCGGCTCCAGCGCGTTTGTGAAGGCTTCAATAAGCTCTGGCCGCTTAGCCAAAAAGCTTTGGAGAAGAGCGACGAGGCCGATTATTACCGGGTCAAGATCGATCAGGCCCAGGAGCGCATTTTCGGTCCCGACTATTTGCGCTGGCATGAGCGCTATGAGTATTGGGACGAGCATGACACTTATTGAGGGAGGCATGATATGGCTATTATTTTAGACGGTGCTAAACGCGCCGCCGAGATCAAGAAAGAAATCAGGCAGAAAGTACATAAACTACTTTACCGTCCCGGTTTGGCTGTGATTCAAGTCGGCGAAGACCCCGCCTCGCAAATCTATGTACATAATAAGAAACGGGATTGCGAGGAATGCGGGATTGTCTGCAAGGATTATCAGCTTTCTGAGTCTGTTCTGGAGTATGATATTGTGGAGTTGGTCGCGGAGCTTAATACGCAGAAGGATATTGACGGGATTCTTGTCCAGCTCCCTCTCCCGCACGACTTGGACCCCTGGCCCGTTTTGCAGGCGATCGCGTCCTCGAAAGATGTCGATGGCTTCACAATTTACAACGCCGGACGTCTTGCTATTGGTGAGCCTACGATTGTACCTTGTACGCCGACCGGCATTCTTGATCTTCTGCAAGAGTATCGAATCCCCGTTAAGGGCGCGCATTGCGTGATCGTGAGCCGATCCAATATTGTCGGCAAGCCGCTGGCGCACCTTCTGCTGGCGCAGGGTGCCACCGTTACGATCTGCCATTCCGAGACGGGGGACCTCGCAAGTCATACCCGCCGAGCCGATATTCTTATCTCGGCGGCCGGCGTTCCGGGCCTCATAACTGCGGATATGCTTACTCGCTGCACTGCTATTGTTGACGTAGGAATTACAAGGGGCAAAGACGGCAAGCTCCGTGGGGACGTTTGCTTTGAGGAAGTACAGGAAAAAGTCTCTTTCATTACGCCGGTTCCCGGAGGCGTCGGGCCCATGACACGGGCTATACTTTTGCGGAACGTGCTGCAAGCCGCACAACGCCGACAAAGGGGGCTTTGATATGTACGGAGTATGGAACGACATGCAAAAGCGGTTTGTCTTTGGGATCGTTGAGACGACTCCGCGCCGGGCGCAGAAGGCCCTTTTCCGCAGGATCGGGAAGAGCGCCTACAAGTGGCGCTATTCGATCAAGAAGATTCCCAGCAACTGGCGCAATCCGCCCAACCCGAATTGGCCGAGGAAGTAGCTCGGCCAATTCTTGGCAGAACCTCATACCGAAATCGGTAAAACCCTGAGCGCTTCGTCGGCATACAAACCTTACCGAACACGGTAAAATTCATAATGTCAGCCGGACGCTACGACTTTATGGAGGTACATACAATGACTTTTACCGTGTATGCCAACGCCGTCGAGGATGTAAAGAAGCGCCTCGACCGGATCGCCGCCAAAGCGGCCCGCTACTCCGTCCCCTTCTCCTACACCGTCAGCGAGGAGCACCCGCAGACTGTTCGCGTTTACGAGCTCGACCACGTGAATCACGTCCAGCGCGAGACCGAGCGGCACACTGTCGCCGCCGTCGACTTTGAGATTGAGTGCGAGGAGTTCATCAAGGCCAACGGCTGGACCGTCCGTGCCAAGATCGAGCACGGCGACAAGGGGAACATCGTGACGGCCCTGGGCGATAAGCCCGCTGAGCCGGCCTGGTTCAAGGCTCTTGCCCGCTGCGATCACTGCAAGACCAACCGCTTCCGCAAGGTGACCTATTTCGTGGAGCACGAGAGCGGCGAGGTCCGTCAGGTCGGTCGGGCGTGTCTCCACGACTATACCGGGATCAATCCCGCGACCGCTGCTATGTGGGCCGAGGTCACGGGCATTCTCGGCGACGGCTTGGACCGCACGGCGGGCGAGTGGAGCGGCTGCACTTACGAGGAGATGTACCCCGTGACGCTGATTCTCGCCCATGCCTACGACGAGATCAAGGCCTACGGCTATCGCAAGACGGACGAGCCGCATAGCACCCGCGACGAAGTGAAGGAGCGGGTCCTCAACGGGACTATGCCCTCCGCCGAGGCCATGGAGAACGCCGAGAAGATCAACGCCTGGCTGGTCGGCCTGGATCAGGTTACGGACGACCGCTGGATCGGCGACCTGGAGCGCAACGGCTCTACGCTGGCTCTGTCCGGGTATGTCAAGGCTAAGCACTTCGGCCGGCTGGTTTATATGCCGATCGCTTACGAGCGTTATCTGGAGCATAAAGCGCGGGACGCCCAGCGTGAGGCCGCTCGGCTGGCTGAGACCGTTTCCCAGCACGTCGGCGAGGTCGGCCAGCGGATCACCCTGACGGCGGCGACTGCCAAGCTCCTGACCTCCTGGGAGGGGGCCTACGGTACGACCTACCTCTACAAGTTTACTGACGCCCAGGGCAACGTCTATATCTGGTACGCCTCTCGCGGGATCGAGACTCGCGACGGTATGACCCTCAAGGGTACGATCAAGGACCACAACGAGCGCGACGGCGTTAAGCAGACGGTTCTCACGCGGTGCAAAGCCGCGTGAGGACTCCCCAGGAGCTCCATATCGCGTCCGAGGCCAAAGGCGGATAAACACCAGGGCCCTAAGTCCCGGACGCGATATGGGAGGCCGGGGAGCGCCTGGGATAGCTTTCAGGAGAGAAGGAGTTTATGGATATTGAGAAGAGGCTGGAAGCTGAGCAGCATGAGAAGCTGAAGGAGTTGCAAGAAAAACTTAGTGACGTATTAGATTATGAGCCGGCCGATAGCGGAGACGAAACCGAAGATGAAATTTGGCAGCGAGCTAACGACCTTAAAGACGCATTGGAAGACTTTTTTGAAAGCAAAGGCCATGAAACCTGTTAAAGCTGCATACCGAAATTGGTAAGACTCTGGCTGTTTTGTCGGCATACAAACCCTTACCGAACGCGGTAAAATTCATAATGTCAAGAGCAACAAGCCAACACGACATTATGGAGGTACATCATGAACGCTTACATTGCCATCGGTCACTTCAAGGACAGCGAGAACACCATCAGCGTGGCTATGACAGCCCACACCAAGAAGGATTTCATGGCCGACCTTTGCGGCAACGAGTTCGTGCAGTACGTTGTTCTGACTGAGAGCATGGTCGAGAAGTTCCGCGCTATCCTTGCTGCGGATGACTGTTTCGGCGTTTTCGAGCAGGTCAAGAAGCTCACCACCAACTACCGCGTGTGGAACAAGGTTACCGATTACATCGAGCAGTGCTTCGACTTCATTGAGGAGCGGCTTGCCGCTGCTAAGGAGCAGGACTAATCAGAACAACCCGCCCCGGAGGTCACGAGGGCAAGGAGGAATGACAATGCTGGACAAGAATGGTGTGGAGATCAAGACCGGCCAGGTCGTTGAGATCACCGGGGCCTACTTCAAGAACGACAACGGCCTCTACTTCGTGACCCGTTCGCCGGGCGACCCGGGCTGGTGTGGCTCGGACCACTCCCTCACGAAAATCTCGAAGGCCGGCAAGATCAGCAAGGCCAAGTATAACCTCTGCTTCTGGCCGATCATCTCGACCGTGAGCGATCGGTTCAAGAGCGCCGAGGTCCGTGCCTGGAACAAGGAGCACGCGCAGATCGAGGTCAAGACGATCAAGAACATGGCCGAGGTCGCCGCCTATTTCCAGGCGAAGGCCGACGAGCTCGACGACCCGGTCCGCTATTTGACCTACAACTTCGGCGAGGATCACCCTGAGGTCGTTCGGAACAAGACCCTGCGAGACCATTTCGCGGCCCTCGCAAAGTCGGTTATGGGAGAGGGCCGCGGCGTATGATGTGTAAAGATTGTGGCCATCATGGTTTGTGCCGATTTGAGAATTTAGTGCAGCCGCTTAGTGACGGCGGGAGAATATGTGATAGCACAAGCGTAGAGTCCATTTGCGGAAACTTTGAGGCTTTGCCGCCTATAAAGCTCGGGCGGTGGATTAGGGCGAACATCAGCGGCATCCCGCATTATCGTTGCAGCGCTTGCAGCGAATACATTGAGGCCGTCTGGACTGCAAATTTCAGTTACAAGTATTGCCCCAACTGCGGCGCAAAGATGAATGAGAGGGCTTGATTATGTACGAAGAGAAATTGACCCTTGGGGTCAAAGCGTTCGGAGTCGCGGCGTGCAGTATTTGCCGCGCAAATAACTTCGATAACGATAAGTTTGCGATCGGCGAGCGCGTCGACAAGCTCTATGAGCTTAAGATCGGCGGCCAGGTCATGACCCTCTGTGACAAGTGTCTCGACCGCCTCCGCGAGAAGCTGACGCAGCGCATTAACGCCAAGGAGAAGCTTGAGGCGGCGGGCGGCCAGATCGTTCTCTTCACGGGGACGGAGTTCACCGCGCGGGACAAGCTCGGCCAGTCCTACCGCTACCGCATGATCGGGGCTGAGGTCACTCGCGACGGTCTGACCCGTCTGCGGAATCTGGACACCGGCCTCCTGACTTACGTTGAGCCCGCCTGGTTCCGCGAGCGCAAGATCAAAGTCGTTCAGAAGGAGCAAAGACAAGACCCGTGGCTTTCAAATGGGGCTGAGGAATGTACCTACACCTGCTGGGATTGCAAAAAGCGCTATACCTGCGAGCGCTATGCAGGTTTATAGCCATGGACTTCGGATCGCTCTATGACGCCTTCCAGGCAATGGCGAAAGCCGGACTCTCCATGGAAGAGGTCATGGAGGCCCTCGAAACTGAGCTTACAGAAACAAGCCCCAGGATCTCCATATCGCGTCCGAGGCCCCAGGAGTATAAACACCAGGGCCCCCTCGTTAAAACGCGATATGGAAGACCGTGGAGCTCCTGGGACAACTTCGGGCGCGTCATTCCCCTCGGACAGGCGCGCGGGCCTCCCCAAAACGCGACTTGACCGCCCAGGTCAAGCCTGAGCGGTCAAGTCGAGGGCCAGCCAGAACCCATGCCATAAGACGATGATCTCATAGCTTTGGGTTCGACCAGCGATTTCAATGGTGGAGGTGGCGGGAGTTGAACCCGCGTCCGAAAGCACTTTAACGGGACGTTCTCCGGGCGCAGACGATGATTGCGGAGGTCTTACTCCTCCTGTTCCCCTCAAAGACGGCACACCGTCACGCGCGTCTTTTCAGGTGAGCTTCATAATGTGTGGCGCAGGCAAAGCTTACTGCACGCACATTTACCGCTAAACGACGCCCTTCCCGGCTCGCGGTCCTTCCGGGTCGGACGGCTGCCTTTAATTAGGCAGCAACAGCAACAGTGTTGTTGTTATTTGATTTATAATTTGCCCGTTTTATGGCGGTCAGGCGCCGCCGCCCGCTGGTCCCGCCTCCATACCCCCGTCGAAACCCTTACACCCCCTCGTCGCCGGGGCAAAATCCGCTCCGTTCCGTTTCCGCCCACAGTCTGCGGACTGTGGGTAAAAACTGCACTCCGCTCTTTTGCCCCTCCTCTTCCCGCCGGATTCGCTGCGCTGGATTCCGGCGGGAGTTTGAAAGACGCGGCTTTGCTTCGCCCGCCTCTTGGGTGGAGACCTTTGGAAACCTTTTTTACTATACCATATTCCGGTGTCGAAATGTGTTACGATTTCGTAACAGTTCCGTTGGCGGATGCTCTGGTTGCTGTCGTTTGGGTGACACGCCGCCGGGGCCGGCCGCGTTTAGGTTTTGACGAATTTTATCAGGAGTTGCGAGGGCAGCGCTTTTGCAAGGAGGCGGTAGAACTTATAAAAGAGCTTGGGGGTATAGATCGTCCGGCCCGCTTTCGCCGCCCGGAGCGCACCGCCCGCTACCTTTACCTGATCGCAGTAGGGCAGGAACTCGAAGGTGCTGGAGTGGCCCGTGATGCCCGCCAGGGACAGGAATTCCGTGGCCATGGGGCCGGGACATACCGCCGTCACGCGGATATTCCGGCGGCGCAGCTCCTCATTCAGGCCCACGGTGAAGTGGGAGACGTAGGCTTTCGTGGAGGAATACACCGTCATCCGGGGATTGGGGCAGAAGGCGGCGATGGAGGAGACGTTCAGGATACGGCTCTCCTCCGGCATGTAGGGCAGGACGATGTTGGTCACGGCGGTCAGGGCCCGGACATTCAGGTCCACCATTCGAGTCTGGGTGGCGGTGTCCATCTCCCCTACCCGGCCCAGGTAGCCGCACCCGGCGCAGTTTATCAGAAGGGAGACTTCCGGTTTTTCCTCAGCCAGCCGTTCCTTTAAGGATACAAAACTCATGGGGTCGCAAAGGTCCAGGGCCATACAGGCCGTGTGGCGGCCCGGCAGGCTGATGGCCAGACTCTCCAGCCGGTCCTCCCGGCGGGCGATGAGCCAATAGCGCTCGATCTCAGGGAACACATCCTCCATCTGGCGGGCCAGCTCCCGGCCCAGGCCGGAGGACGCGCCGGTTATAATAGCGGTTTTCATGGCTTCCTCCTATACGTCGTCCAATCTTGGCCGCCGCTCCAGTTCGGCTTCAGGCCGCCGCAGCGCGCGGAAGTGCTGCTTTTTTCACGAAAGGGTTTCCGGTTCCGGGTACTCCGCCCCTTGGGTGTCCACCCGGATGGACTGGATTACCACCGGCTTTTTCGGCTTGTCGTCCATCATGCTCCGGGGAACCCGGGAGATGGCGACGGCGTCGTCCACGCCCTCAATCACCTGGCCGAAGGCGGCATAGTCCCCGTCCAGATGCTCCGCCGGGGCCACCATGATGAAAAACTGACTTCCGGCGGAATCCGGGGCCATGGTCCTGGCCATGGAGAGAACGCCGGTGGTATGCTTCAGATCGTTCCGGGCAAAGCCGTTGGAGGCAAACTCCCCCTTGATCTCATAGCCGGGGCCCCCCATGCCGTTCCCGTCCGGACAGCCGCCCTGGATCATGAAGCCGGGGATGACCCGGTGAAAGGTCAGCCCATCGTAAAAGCCCTTGTTGGCCAGGGCGATGAAGTTATGCACCGTGTTGGGGGCCTTGTCGGGATAGAGCTCGGCGGTCATCTTCCTGCCGTCCTCCATCAGAATGGTTGCCAGCGGATTGCTGCTCATGTCGTTCGGTTCCTTTCTATATCTCAGATTTGGGGACACTCAGTGAATTTTCATGGCCCGGTCGATCTCCCGTTTGGCGTCCCGCTGTGCGGCGGACGCCCGCTTGTCGTAGTTCTTCTTGCCCCGGCACAGCCCCACCTCCAGCTTGACCCTGGAGTCCTTGAAATAGACCGACAGGGGCACCAGCGTGTAGCCGTCCTGCTTCACCAGGGCGTGGAGCTTGCGGATTTCCCGCTTGTGCATCAGGAGGCGGCGGACCCGGACGGGGTCCTTGTTGAAAATATTGCCCTTCTCATAGGGGGAGATGTGCATCCCGTGGATAAAAATCTCCCCGTCCTTTACGGAGCAGTAGGAGTCCTTCAGATTCAGCGTTCCGGCCCGGATGGACTTCACCTCCGTGCCCGCCAGCTCAATGCCGGCTTCGTATTTGTCCTCAACATAGTAGTCGTGGTGGGCCTTCCGGTTTTGGGCCGCGATCTTGATCCCCTTTTTTTCCATATGCGCTCACCTCCAGAGGGATGATACCCAGTTTTGCCAGGTCTTAGTATACCATGGTTTTCCCCTACAGGCAAGGGGAGAATCCCAGAAGAGAGCGCTTTGCCGCGCGCGGCATCCTTCCGGCCCCCTGCATAAAATCCGTCCATAGGATTCCCATCCTGAAAAGGAAGCGGCCCCGGCATAAGCCGGGGCCGCCGAAGCGTCTGCGTATCCGCGTCTGGCGCGCTTACGCTGCGGGAATCACCAGGACCTGGCCAATCTGAATGTCGGCGGGGTCCTTCACGGAAGCCTTGTTGGCGCTGTAGATCACGCCCCACTTGGTCCCGGTGCCGTAGGTCTTCTGGGCGATGCTCCAGAGGCAGTCGCCGGCCTTGACGGTATAGGTGCCCTCCGCCGCAGCGGGAGCGGGTTCAGGAACGGGCGCGGGAGCAGGGGCCGGCTCGGGAGCCGGTTCAGGCTCCGGGGCCGGTTCGGGCTCCGGGGCAGGAGCGGGCTCGGAAGCGGGCTCTTCCTCCTCCAGCGGAGGCAGAACGCCCTCGGCCCGCAGGGCGGGACCGTTCAGGGAGGCGATGTTGGGCGTGCGTCCGTCCTCGCTGGTGGGGATGTTGATCTCACCGGCGCGGACCTTCTCATAAATCAGGTCCTTCTGGGGGTCGTCCAGGTCGGCGCCCACGATCTTCCAGTTGTTGTCCACCTCGGGCATCAGGGGGCCGTCCAGGGACTCCACATACTCGGTGATCATGTCGCGGACCGCGCCGCCCTCATAGACCACGTCCGCCTCGTTGATGAGGCCTGCGGAGACCAGACCGCCGTAGCGGTAGTTGTTCAGGGCGAGAATCATGGTCTCGTCGTCGGTCAGGGGATGTCCCTGATAGACCACGTTCTGGATGCGGGACCCGGCGGGCTTGGAGATGTCAATCTCATAGTCCAGACCCGCGAACATGTCGTAGTTGTACAGGCGGATGTTGGGGTTGAAGCTGATGGTCACGTCGCCGGGCTGATACTGGTTGAAGAAGTTGCCCGCCTTCTCCTCCATGATGGCCTTCATCTGCTTGCCGGTGACCTTCACGCCGTAAAGGGTGTTGTCATACTTATAGATCTTCACGCTGTCCCGGTGCAGGAAGGGGCCTTCCTGGAGGTTGCTGGTGGCGTCAAACAGGGCGGCGAGGGACACGTCGGCCCCGGCCCGCTCCATCTGCACCTTGTTCACAAGGTCGGTGACGGCGTCGTCCTCCAGCACGGCGGAGGGGATGCCCGGAAGGAACTCCAGGGGGTCAATGAAGGTCTTCCCCACGGTGCCCACTTCCCGGGAAGCCAGCTCCAGGCTCTTCTCATGAAGGTCCTTGAACTCCGCCAGGAACGCCGGGTCCGGGGTGGCCTCGGCGCAGTCCAGAAGCTCGCCCTCGGCCTTGTCCACGGTCCAGCCGCCGCCGTCGGCCTTCAGGGTCAGGGTGACCTTGCTGACGAACTCGCCGTTGCTGCCGGGCTCCAAAACGGGGATGCCGCCAATGGTCTCGTTGACCTTGGCGTGGGCGTGGCCGATGAACAGGGCGTCCATCCGGTCTCCGTAGGTCTCGGCCACTTCCCGCATGCCCGCGACGCCGTACTCGCCGTCCAGGCCGTAGTGGACAGAGCCAATGATGACGTCGGCCTTGCCCTCCAGCTCGTCGAGAATCTTGCCAATCTCCTCGTCGGGGTTGGTGATCTTCATGTTGTCATAGTGGCCGGGGTCGGACTTCTCCCACTGGGGGATGTGGGGCGCGTCCACGCCGAAGACCGCCACCTTCACGCCGTCCACCTCGAAGATGTGGTAGGCGTCCAGCCAGCGGCTGCCGTCGGCCTTGTAGAAGTTGCCGCCCAGGGTTACGCCCTCGAACTCCTCGATCTCCTTGGTGGTGTACTTGAAATCGAAGTTGAACTCGTGGTTGCCCAGGGTCCAGGCGTCATAGTCCAGGTAATTCATGGCCGCAATCATGGGATGGGGCTTCTCGTCCAGGAAGGACTGGATGTAGTTGGCCTGGGTGGTGTCGCCGGTGTCCAGCAAAAGCAGGTCCGGGTCCTTCTCCCGCTCCGCCTTGATGATGGCGGCGGCGTGGGCCATACTGGTCTTGTTCTCCTTGTTGGAGGCATAGTCAAAGGGGTTGACCATGCCGTGCAGGTCGCTGGTCTGGAGGATGGTGATGGTCTTGTCCTCCTCCGCCGCCAGGGCGGGGATGGACAGGCCGGCCAGCATCGCCACAGCCAGCACCAGCGCGAGAAGCTGCTTGCGCGCGGTTCTTTGCATAAAATAACCTCCCGTTTTTTCATTTCCTCTCCACAAAAATCGAGGGACTTTATTATACGACGGTTTCCAGCAATATGCAATAGAGTTCCGGAAAGATTTTCACATCTCTTTGGAGAATTATTACAAAGGTTTTGGCAATCCCTGGCACGGCAAGGCCTTCCCCTAAGATGCGCCGCCGGTGCGTCCCGGGTCCCGCCGGCGGATTTTGTGAAAAATGACGATTGACTTTACCCCTTTAAAGCTGTATAGTACAAAAGCGCCAAGGCCGCTTCGCCATTTTTGCGCATTGCCTGTGATGTGAACTGTTGAGTTGAGAGGAGACTCTGCCATGCGTGTCTGTGCTTTCTCCCTCCAGGGCGTCTATTTCCGCTTTACCAAGGTCCGCTATGCGGGCCGTTTTGAGCGTGGAAACAGACAGCCCGGCTGAGCAGGCGCTTGCTTGTTGGAAGGCGGTTCTGTCTGCGGACGGGCCGCTTTTTATAATGACCCCGGAAAACCCGCGCACACGATTGAACAGTAAGGAGATTGGAAATGATGAAGAAGAAGGTACTCGCACTGCTTTTGACCCTGGCCCTGACCCTGAGCCTCGCCGCCTGCGGCGGGGATTCCGCCGGCTCCGGAAGTTCCGGCAGCTCCGGCGGCGACGCCCCTCCCGCCCAGACCCAGCAGCCCGCCGGCGGCGAAGACGGCGGCAAAACCGTCTATGAGGTGGGCATTTCCCAGCTGGTCACCCACGACGCGCTGGACGCCGCCACCGAGGGTTTCATTGCCGCCATGAACGACAAGCTGGGAGAGGACGGCTGGACTTATGACCTCCAAAACGCCGCCAACGATCCCGCCACCTGCGCCACCATCGCAAACTCCTTTGTCTCCAAAAACGTGGACCTGATTATGGCCAACGCCACCCCGGCCGTCCAGGCCGCCGCCGCCGCCACCGGGGACATTCCCATCCTGGGCACCTCCGTCACGGAGTATGGCGTGGCCTTCAACATTGAAAACTTCTCCGGCACTCTGGGCACCAACGTCTCCGGCACCTCCGACCTGGCCCCCCTGGACCAGCAGGCGGAGATGATTCGCGAGTGGTATCCCGACGCCAAGACCATCGGCCTTCTGTACTGCTCCAACGAGCCCAACAGCCAGTACCAGGTGGACACCGTCCAGGGCTTCCTGGAGGGCATGGGCTACACCTGCACCCAGTACGCCTTCACGGACTCCAACGACGTGGCCGCCGTCTGCCAGACCGCCGCAGACGCCAGCGACGTGCTCTACATTCCCACGGACAACACCGCGGCCTCCAATACCCCGATTATTGACAACATCTGCCACGGAAACACTCCGGTGTTCTGCGGCGAGGAGGGCATCTGCGCCGGCTGCGGCGTGGCGACCCTGTCCATCAGCTACTACGACATCGGCTACAAGACCGGCGAAATGGCGGCCCAGATTCTGACCGGGGGCGCGGACGTCTCCGCCATGCCCATCGAGTACGCCCCCGAGTTTGTCAAGAAATACAACGCCCCCATGTGCGAGGCGCTGAACATCACCGTTCCGGAGGGCTACGAGGCCATCGGCTGAGCCGGAGCTTCCGCAGGGGGAGGGCGGAATTCCCTCCCCCGCCCCGATTCCGAAGGTTAAGAGAGGTTTGGAACCATGCTGAGTTTTATCGGCGCGCTGCCGGGGGCCGTCTCCCAGGGACTGATCTGGGGCATCATGGCCATCGGCGTTTACATCACCTATAAAATCCTGGACATCGCGGACCTGACGGTGGACGGTTCCTTCTGCACCGGCGGGGCCGTTTTCGTGGTGCTGTTCGGCTCCGGCGCCAGCCTCTGGCTGGCGCTGCTGGCGGCGCTGGGGGCGGGAATGCTGGCGGGAATGGTCACGGGCCTTCTCCACACGGCCTGCGGCATCCCCGCGATTCTGGCGGGTATCCTGACCCAGCTTGGCCTGTGGTCCGTCAACCTGGCCATCATGGGCATGAAGGCCAACGTGGCCATCAATGTCACGGACCAGGCCAACCTGGACCGGCTGCTGGTGTCCCTCCGCTTCGTCCAGGACGTGGCCAAGGGGACCCGGCCCTTTTACCGCCATCCCATTCTGGTGGTGGGGGTGTTCTCCCTGGCGATCATCCTGGTGCTGTACTGGTTCTTCGGCACCGAGCTGGGCGCGTCCCTCCGGGCCACGGGGGCCAACCCCAACATGGCCCGGGCCCAGGGCATCAACACCGATACCGGCAAGGTGCTGGGCCTGATGCTCTCCAACGGGCTGGTGGCCCTGTCCGGGGCGCTGCTCAGCCAATACCAGAGCTTCGCGGACTCCAGCATGGGCAAGGGCGCCATTGTCATCGGCCTGGCCGCCGTCATCATCGGGCAGGTGGTCTTTGGGCGGGTCTTCCGCAACTTCGCTTTAAAGATGCTGGCGGTGTCCCTGGGCGCGGTGATTTACTACGCGGTGATTCAGGCGGTGGTGAGCCTCAGCAACATCAACACCAACTATCTGAAGCTGATCTCCGCCGTAATCGTGGCGGTGTTCCTTTCCATCCCTTACTGGAAGGGGAAGTATTTCCACGCCAAGGTGAAGACAGGAGGCGCCGCCCATGCTTGAGATCAAGGACATCTGGAAAATTTTCAACGCCGGGACAGTCAACGAGAAGCAGGCCCTCCGGGGCGTGAGCCTGACGCTGAACGACGGGGATTTCTGCACCGTCATCGGCGGCAACGGCGCGGGGAAAAGCACTCTTCTGAACGCCGTGGCGGGGACCTGGTCCGTGGACGGCGGGTCCATCTCCATCGGCGGCGTGGACGTGACCCATCTGCCGGACTACAAGCGGGCGCCCTACATTGGCCGGGTCTTCCAGGACCCCATGCTGGGCACCGCGCCCACCATGCAGATTCTGGAAAATCTGGCCCTGGCCGCCCGCCGGGGCCAGCGCCGGGGGCTCCGCTGGGGCGTGACCAAGGCAGAGAGGGCGCAGTATCAGGCGATGCTCAAGGGCCTGGACCTGGGGCTGGAGGACCGGCTGACCAGCAAGGTAGGCCTCCTCTCCGGCGGCCAGCGCCAGGCGCTGACGCTTCTGATGGCCTCCCTGAAAAAGCCGAAGCTGCTGCTGCTGGACGAGCACACCGCCGCCCTGGACCCCAAGACGGCGGCCAAGGTGCTGGAGCTGTCGGACCGCATCGTCGCCGAGAGCGGCCTGACCACCATGATGGTCACCCACAACATGAAGGACGCCATCGCCCACGGCAACCGGCTCATCATGATGTACGACGGAAAAATCGTCATCGACGTCTCCGGCGAGGAGAAGAAGAAGCTGACGGTGCCCCAGTTGCTGGAGCTGTTCAACAAGGTCAGCGGCAGCGACGAGGCGGACGACAAGCTGCTGCTGTCCTGAATCCCGCCGGAAAACCGCAGATGCGGCGGCGGAGCAAAACGCTCCGCCGCCCTGCTCCGGAGCCGTGCTTTGCTGCTTTAAAGCGGTTTTGTGCAAATTGACAGTTGACAACAGCGGGGTCCCTGCGTATAATACGAGGCAATTAAGGAAAACCTGTGAGCGAGAGTAGTAACCGGGAAGACAGCCCCTTCAGAGAGCTGCGGAGGGTGGAACCGCGGCGGAACGTATTCCGGCGAATGGACTCGTGAGGGCGGAGCGAACGGCAGACAGCCCAGTAGCGGCCGACGGGGACCGCACCCGTTACCAGCGCGGCGCGTATGGAGTACGCGAGACGAGCGGGCGCTTTAGCGTCAACTTGGGTGGTACCGCAGGATGGAAGTCTTGTCCCAAAGAAGGGGCAGGACTTTTTTATTTTTGGTTTTTCGGGAAGGAGACGGCGCTGTGAAATTGTACACGAAACGATGGCGGGACGGAGGACTCCCTGACGGCATCCCGCCGGTTATTTCAAATAAATTATAAGTGATTGGAGAAATTACCATGAACCCTATGAAGAGATTTGCCTCCCTGCTTTTGACCCTGACGCTGACCCTCTCCCTGGCCGCCTGCGGCGGCACGTCCAACGGCGGTTCCGCCTCCGGCGAAGATTCCCCCGGCGCGGATGCCGCCGGCGAGCCCGCCAAAAAGTACCTCATCGGCATCTCCCAGTACGGCGAGCACGGCTCCCTGGACAACTGCCGCACCGGCTTCCTCCAGGGTCTGGAGGAGGCCGGGCTGAAGGAGGGCACGGACTTCGAGGTGGACTATCAGAACGCCGGGTTTGACGACAGCATCGCCACCCAGATCGGCCAGACCTTCTCCGCCGAAAACGTGGATTTGATGGTCGCCGTCGCCACCCCCTCCGCCACGGCCTGCTTCGCCGCCGCCGAGGACAAAGACATCCCCGTCGTCTTCACCGCCATCACCGACCCCGTGGGGGCGAAGCTGGATTCCGGCAACATCACCGGCACCTCCGATGTGCTGCCGGTGGAGGGCCAGCTCCAGCTGATCCGGGACCTCCAGCCCGCCGCCAAGACCGTGGGCATCGTCTACACCACCAGCGAGGCCAACTCCGTCTACTCCGTGAGCATCTATGAGGAGAAGGCCGCCCAATACGGTTTCACCATCGAGACCGTGGGCGTCACCGCCCAGTCCGAGGTCACCCAGGCCGTGGACACCCTGCTCTCCCGGGGGGTGGACTGCCTGTCCAACCTGACGGACAACACCGTCGTCGGTGTGCTCCCCGCCATTTTGGAGAAGACCAACGAGGCCGGCGTCCCCGTCTATGGCTCCGAGGTGGAGCAGATGAAGCTGGGATGCGTGGCCGGCGCGGGCCTGGACTATATCAAGCTGGGCATCCAGACCGGCCAGATGGCCGCCAAGGTCCTCCGGGGCGAGGCCCGGTGCCAGGACCTGCCCTATGAGATCATCGAGAACTTTGATCTCTATATCAACCCCGAGGCTCTGAGCGCCATGGGCATCGCCGTGCCGGAGAGCGTGGCTTCCGGCGCCATTGACGTAACCGCCTGATTCCCCGGACCCCTCCGGGGGCCCGAAGCCTGATTTTCACATGGAGGAGTGCTTATGAAGCTGGTTACCTGCCTGTACCAGGGCGAGGAGCGCGTGGGCGCGCTTACGGAGCGCGGCGTCGTCTTCCTGCCCTATCCCGATATGAATACGCTGATCGAGACCGCTTCCCCGGCGGCTCTGGCCGTCACCGGCCAGCCCGTCCCGCCGGAAGATGTGACCCTTCTGGCCCCCATCCCCCGGCCCCGGCAGGACGTTATCTGCCTGGGCATGAACTACCGGGACCACGAGAAGGAGGCGGCGAAGTACGACGCCGGCGCCTTCGCCAAGGACCGCCCCGCCGCCGTCTACTTCTCCAAGCGGGTCAGCCGGGCCGGGGACCCGGAGGGCGTCATTCCCCGGTACGCCGGGCTGGTGGAGCGGCTGGACTACGAGGCGGAGCTGGCGGTCATCCTCGGAAGGACCGCCCGGAATGTCAGGGCGGAGGACGCCGGGGACTATGTCTTTGGCTATACCATTCTCAACGACGTGTCCGCCCGGGACCTCCAGACCGGACACAAGCAGTGGTATTTCGGCAAGAGCCTGGACGGCTTCACCCCCATGGGACCCTGCATCCTCACTGCGGACGAGACCGCCTTCCCCCCTTCCCTGGACATCTCCGCCCGGGTCAACGGGGAGGAGCGCCAGCGCTCCAACACCTCTTTGCTGATACACGGCGTGGCGGAGATCATCGCGGAGCTCTCCGCCGGAATGACCCTGCTGCCGGGGACCATCCTGGCCACCGGCACTCCCGCCGGGGTGGGCATGGGCTTTGACCCGCCCCGGTTCCTGGAGGCCGGAGACACGGTGGAGTGCGCCATCCAGGGCATCGGCACGCTGCGGAGCACCGTTCGTTAACGCACAAGGAGGCATTTGTCATGCTGGACCTGCTTGTCAGCACCCTGACTCAGGGGCTGATCTACGCGCTGATTTCCTTCGGCGTCTATATTACCTATTCCATACTGGACTTTCCCGACCTGGGCGTGGACGGCACCTTTCCCCTGGGGGCCGCCGTGACGGCGGTGCTGCTGGTGAAGGGAACGAACCCCTGGCTCACCCTGCCCATTGCCATGGCGGCGGGGGCCCTGGCGGGCCTTTTCACCGGCCTGATTCACGTGAAGCTGGGGGTGCGGAATCTGCTGGCGGGCATCATCACCATGACCGCCCTGTTCTCCCTCAACCTCCAGATCGCCGGGTCCAACCTGACGGTGGACCGGGGAACGGACACCATCTTCACCTCCGCCCCGGTTATGGCCCTGCTGGGGGACATGACCCTGATGGGGCGGAAACTGGTGGTCTCCCTGGCGCTGGTGGCGGTGGTGAAGCTGACGCTGGACGCCTATTTCAGGACGAAGTCCGGCCTCCTCCTCCGGGCGGTGGGGGACAATCCGGGCCTTGTCACCTCCCTGGCCCAGGACCGGGGCCTGGTGAAGCTGCTGGGCCTGGTGATCTCCAACGCCCTGGTGGCCCTGGGGGGCTGCGTGGTGGTCCACGAGCAGAGGAGCTTTTCCGCCACCATGGGCACCGGCCAGCTGGTCTACGGTCTGGCGGCGGTGATCATCGGCGTGTCCCTGTCCAATTTCTATGCCGCCTCTTCCCCGGCCCGGGCCCTGCGGGCGCGGCGGGGGCTCCGGTTCCTGGCCAGCCCCGCCGGGACCACGGCGGTGATTTTGGGCAGCATCCTCTACAAGCTCTGCGTCCAGGCGGCCCTGAGCGCGGGGCTGCCCGCCAACATGATGAAGCTGGTGACGGCGGCGCTGTTTCTGCTGGTGCTGGTGCTGTCCGGCCGGAAGGGGGAGGAGATCATCCATGCTTGAGCTGCGGAACATCACAAAGATTTACAACGCCGGAACGGTGACGGAGCAGCGGCTGTTTCAGGACTTCTCCCTGACGGTGGAGGAGGGGCAGTTCGTGGCCATTGTGGGCAGCAACGGCAGCGGCAAGACCTCTCTTTTGAACATCGTCTGCGGCTCCATCCCCATTGAGGGGGGCGATGTGCTGGTGGACGGAGAGAGCATACGGAAGCGGAAGGACTACCAGCGCTACGCCGCCATGGGCCGGGTGTACCAGGACCCCTCGGCGGGGACTTGTCCCAACCTGACCATGCTGGAAAACCTCTCCCTGGCGGACAACAAGGGGAAGCCCTTCCGCCTGGGCCGGGCCGTGGACCGCAGGCGCATAGAGGGCTACCGGGAGCAGCTCCGCTCCCTGGGCCTGGGGCTGGAGGAAAAGCTGGACGTACGGATGGGCGCGCTCTCCGGCGGGCAGCGGCAGGCCGTGGCTCTGCTGATGGCCACCATGACGCCGCTGCGCTTCCTTATTCTCGACGAGCACACGGCGGCCCTGGACCCCAAGACGGCGGAGGTCATCATGGAGCTGACGGACAAGGTGGTCCGGGAGAAACGGCTCACCGCCGTCATGGTCACCCACAACCTCCGCCACGCCGTGGAGTACGGCAGCCGGATTCTGATGATGAATCAGGGCCAGGTGGTGCTGGACCGGGCGGGGGAGGAAAAGCGGGCCACCTCCATGGACGACATCCTCGCCATGTTCAACAAAATCTCCATGGAGTGCGGCAGCTGAGGGGGAGCCTCCCGGCGACGCCGCTCTCCGGAATCCAAAAAATTCTTGTTTAACACAGGTCGAAGGCCGGCGCTTTGCTAAGAAGCGCCGGCCTTCCGCAACGGCGGGGAACCGTCGCAGGCCGCTTCCCATGTTCACAGCCCATTTCCCGCGAAATCCGCTAATCCTGCGGCGCTTTCCGGCGCGCCTCAAACGCCGTCGCCTCCCGCCTGCGTCGCCTGATTTTTCTGCCTGGGCTTCCAGAACTTGTGCGTTGCCCCAAGGACGGCGGCAGGGTAAAATGGAGGGAGACTGTTTGAAGGGAGCTTATCCATGCCAAGACTGCGCCGTTTGCCGCCGTTCCTGCTTGCCGTTCTCCTGCTGCTGTCCCTGGCGGGGACGGGGCGGGCCGCCGCCCCCCGGGGAATCACGGTGGGCTACTACGCCGCCTGGGCCTCCGGCTATCCGCCCCAGGATATCCCGGCGGAGCGCTTCACCCAGATCAACTACGCCTTCGCCAAAATCGAGGAGGGCCGGGCTGCCCTTTCCTCCCCGGAGCGGGACCGGAGGAATCTGGAGAACCTGACCGCCCTGCGCCAGCGGAATGCCGGGCTGGACGTCGTCCTCTCCGTGGGCGGGTGGGACGAGTCCGCCGGATTTTCCGACGCGGCGGCCACCGCCTCCAGCCGGGCGGACTTTGCCCGGAGCTGTGTGGAGCTGATTCTGGAGCACGACCTGGACGGCGTGGACCTGGACTGGGAGTATCCCGTCTCCGGCGGCGCCCCCGGAACGGTCCACCGGCCGCAGGACCGGGAGAACTTCACCCTGCTGCTGCAAAGTCTCCGCCGGGCCCTGGACGCCCAGGGGCGGCGGGACGGGAAGGACTACGTCCTCACCATCGCCGGGGCGGTGGGAAGCGGCTATCTTGGCAGCATCGAGCCCCGGGCCGTGGCGGAAACCGTGGACCACATCTTCCTCATGGCCTATGACCTCCACGGCCCCTGGGATTCCCGGACGGATTTCAACGCCCCGCTGTACGCAGCCTCCGGCGGTCCGCCCCGCAGCCGCGCCAGCGTGGACGACGGTATCTCCGCCTGGCTGGGCCAGGGCGTCCCGCCGGAAAAGCTGGTGCTGGGAATGCCGCTGTACGGTTACATATACCAGGGCGTGACCAGCCGGGACAACGGGCTCTTCCAGTCCTTTGACAGCGCCAAATCCGTCCCCTGGGACACCATCAAAAGCAGCTATTTGAACAGCTCCGCCTACCGCGGGCTCCGCCACCAGGAGGCGGAGGTCCCCTATCTCTACGGAAACGGCTGCTTCCTCTCCTACGACGACCCGGTCTCCATCGCCGCCAAGGCAGAGCTGGCCCGGCGGCGGGGCCTGGGCGGCGTGGGCTTCTGGGAGCTGTCTCAGGACCGGGAGGGAGAGCTGACTGAAAGCGCCTGCGCCGCCTGGAACGGCGGACGCTTTCAGGACGTGCCGCCGGACGCCTGGTACGCCGGGGCGGTGGAGCGGGCCGCCGCCTCCGGGCTGATGCAGGGCACGGGAGCGGGCCGATTCTCCCCCGGCGGAACCGTGACCCGGGGGCAGATCGCCGCCATCCTCCACCGCCTGGCGGGCGAACCCGCCCTTCGGGGCTCCTCCTTTTCGGACGTTCCATCCTCCGCCTACTACGGCGAGGCCGTGGCCTGGGCCGCCCGGCGGGGCATTGTGGAGGGCTATCCCGATGGCACCTTCCGCCCGGACCTGCCGGTGAGCCGCCAGCAGCTGGCGGCGATTCTCTGGCGCTATGCCCGGCTGGAGGGGGCGGACAGCGGACGGCGTTCCTCCCTCCGGGCCTACCGGGACGCCGGAGAGGCCGGCGGCTACGCCGAAGAGCCCCTGCGCTGGGCCCTGGCGGAGGGCATCCTTCAGGGGACGAAGGACGGGTATCTCCAGCCCCAGGGCCGCGCCGCCCGGGGCCAGGCCGCCGTGCTGCTGGAGCGGTTCCAGGCGCTGCTGGAACGCGCCTGAGAGGCAAGGGCTTTTGCCCTTGCCTCTTTTTGCCTGTGCTGGTATACTGTTGCCATCTACAGAAAGGATGATGCCCATGAAACGCTGGCTCAGCGGCCTGCTGGCCGCCCTGACCCTGCTCTCTCTCGCCGCCTGCGGCGGCACAGCGGACCTGACGGAGCTCCCCTCCCAAAACGAAAGCACCTGGCTGGAGGAGGAGAAGGTTGACCTCCCGACGGAAGAACCGGAAGACGCAAAGACTCCGGAGGAGTCCCCCGGCGGCGAGGAGTCGTCCCTGCCGGACGGGCTGCACGGCGGCATGGCGGACCCCGACGCGCCGGAGATCGCGGAACCGGCGGGGAACGCCTCCGAGGACAACCGCGCCGCCGAACAAGACGCCCTCCCGGAAAACGGAAGCTACACCGCCAAGGAAGACGTGGCGCTCTATCTCCACACCTACGGCCATCTGCCGGACAACTTCATCACCAAAAAGGAGGCCCAGGCCCTGGGCTGGCCCGGCGGGGACCTGGAGCCCTACGCCCCCGGCATGTGCATCGGAGGCAGCCGCTTTGGGAACTACGAGGGCCTCCTCCCCGAGGCCACGGGCCGGACCTATACGGAGTGCGACATCGACACGCTGGGGGCCAAAAGCCGGGGGGCCAAGCGGATCGTCTTCTCCAACGACGGACTGATCTATTACACGGAGGACCACTACGCGTCCTTCGAACTGCTGTATGGAGAGGAAGACAATGGCTGAAATCGTGCTGGACGGGCGGGAGCTTACGTCCATGGAGGAGGTTCACGCCCTCTTCATCCGGGCCCTGGCACTGCCGGAGCACTATGGCCGCAGCCTGGACGCCCTCTTCGACTGCCTGACGGACCTGCCCCGGGACGCCACGGTCCGCCTCCGCTGCCGGGAAACCCTGGAGGACCGTCTGGGCCGGCGGGGCCGGGCGCTGGTGCGCCTCCTCCGCCGGGCGGCGGAGGAGAATCCCCGCCTGACGCTTCTGGAGGAGTGAGGCGGAAAATTCCCCCTTTTCAGACGGCCCCCGCTGTGCTATACTAAGGGGTACTGAGCCTTGGCCACCTGGTGGACCGGCTTCTGAAAGGACGCATTTGCTATGAACAGACGTTACGCGCTTCCCCTGACGGCGGCGCTGGGCGGGGCCGCCGCCTGGGTGCTGCGGCTGCTGCAAAACAGCACCGGCTTTGAGGCGGACACCGGCCTCCCCATCCCCGGCAACCCGGCCGCCCTGGCCCTGGCGGCGCTGCTGATCGGTCTGGGCGCCGCCCTGGCGGCGGAAACCCGTCTCTTTCCGGAGGAGGAGGATCCCGGCCCCGTCTTGACCAGGGACTTCTCCACGGAGAACGCGGGGCTTTTGACCCTGCCCATGTGCGGCGTATTTCTCCTGGCCCTCAGCGGTCTTTGCGATCTGGCGGAGGTTCTCCGCCTTCTGCCGGAGGGGCTGATCTCCTCCCGGCACGCCATTTACGGCATTCTTCGGACCGGGGGGCTGGGCTATTCCCCCCGGGGGCAGCTGCTGATGGGCGCGCTGACGCTGATGGGCGCCGGGTCGCTGTTCCCGGTGCTGGCGGGCTGCCGCCGCCGGGGTGAGGCCCCTACGCACCGGGCCCCCGCCGCCATCACGCTGCTGCCCGTGGCGGCGCTGGTGGTACGGCTGGTGCTGACCTACCGCATCGACTCCGTGAATCCCTCCCTGGCCATGTACTATGTGGAGCTGCTGGCCCTGGTGTTTTTGACCCTGGGCTTCTACCGCCTCGCCTCCTTCGCCTTTCAGGCGGGGCGGACCCGGCGCTTCGCCCTGTACGCCGGGGGGGCGCTGATTCTCTGCTGCGCCTCGCTGGCGGACGGCAGCGCCTATCTCTCCTCCCTGCTTCTCTATGCCGGCGGAGCAGTGACGCTGACGGGCTTTCTGCTTCTGCGCATCGCCAACGGCCTGGAGGCGGAATGGGACGACGGAACCATCATCGGCCCGGTGGATTGAAGGGCGTATACACGAAAAGAGAGAGCCCCCTGAAACGGGGACTCTCTTTTCATATATACATATAATGCGGCCCGCGCCGGGGCCTCAGTCCTTCCGGATATGCACGTCCAGCTTGTTGTAGGGAATCTCCACCCCCGCCTGGGCAAACTCCCGCCGCAGGTTCTCCGCCAGGGCGAACTGGGCGGCCCAGAAGTCCCCCGCCGCCGTCCAGCAGTAGACGGTGAAGTCAATGCCGCTCTCGCCGAACCCCGTCAGATAGACTACCGGGGCCGGGTCTTCCAGAATGTGCTCCGTGGCCTCCACCGCCCGGAGACAGGCGTCCTTCACCGCCTCCGTGGACGCGTTATAGGCCGCCGTCATCTTCCAGACAATCCGCCGCCGCCCCAGCACCGTGTAGTTGATGACCTTGGAGGCCGCCAGCTCCTTATTGGGCAGGAGGGCCGTCAGCCCGTCGGGGGTGGTGAGCTTCGTGTGGTTCAGGCTGATCTCCTCCACCGTGCCGGAGACGCCGCCGGACTCGATAAAGTCCCCGATGGCGAAAGGGTGGGAGGACAAGATCACCAGTCCCCCGGCCACGTTGCCCAGGACGTCCTCCGCCGCCAGAGTCACCCCCAGGGACCCCACGGAGAGAAGGGCCACCAGAGAGGTCATGTTAATTCCCAGGCTCCCGGCGGTGAAGACCACCGTCAGCGTGTACAAAAGCAGCTTCAGCCCCATCAGGATATAGCGGCGGATGCGCTCTTCCAGCTTCGTCCGGCGCAGCAGCCTCCCCGCCAGCTTCAGCAGCAGCCGCACCGCCGCCAGACAGATCAGCAGCGTGACGGCGGCCATCAGCACATCCTCCAGGGAAACCCGCCCTACGGTGCGCTTCAAAAGTCCGCTCAGCTCTTCGGGCATGGGTGTCTCTCCTCTCTCAGCAAATGACCCGGACCCGGATGACGTTGGCGATGCGCCTCAGCTCCTCCAGCACGGCGGGCTCCACCTGGGCCCCCAGGTCCACCAGGGTATAGGCATAGTCCCCCTTGCTCTTGTTGCTCAGGTTCTCCACGTTCACGCCGTCCCGGCTGAGGAGGGCGGTGATGTTGGCCAGCATGGCGGGGATGTTCTTGTGGAGGACACAGAGGCGCTGCACGCCGCTGCGCTCCAGATACACGTCCGGGAGATTCACGGAGTTTTTGATGTTCCCGTTCTCCAGATAGTCCCGCAGCTCCTCCGCCGCCATGACGGCGCAGTTCTGCTCACTCTCCGGGGTGGAGGCCCCCAGGTGGGGCATGGCGATGACGTGGGGCGAGGCCACCAGGGCGTTTGTGGGGAAGTCGGTGACATAGGCCGTGACCCGCCCCGCGTCCAGAGCGGCCAGCAGCGCCTCGTCGTCCACGATGCCCCCCCGGGCCAGATTAATCAGCCGGACGCCGGGCTTCATGGCGGCGAACGCGGCGGCGCCGATCATGTGGCGGGTCTTCTCGTTGTAGTGAATGTGGGCGGTGATGTAATCCGCCTTTTTATAAAGCTCGTTCACGTCCCGGACCACATGGACATGCCGGTCCAGCCGCAGTGCGGCGTCCACGGAGAGGAAGGGATCATAGCCGTAGACATCCATCCCCAGGTCCAGGGCCACGTTGGCCACCAGAGAGCCGATGGCCCCCAGGCCGATGACGCCCAGGGCCTTCCGGTAAAGCTCCGGGCCCACGAAGGCGGCCTTCCCCTTCTCGACGGCGGTCTCCACCTCCACGCCGGCGTCCGCCTGATTCTTCACCCAGCGCACCGCGCCGGTGACGTCCCGGGAGGAGATCAGCATACCGCAGAGAACCAGCTCTTTGACGGCGTTGGCGTTGGCCCCGGGGGTGGAGAAGACGGCCACGCCCTCCTTGGAGCAGCGGTCCAGGGGAATGTTGTTCACCCCCACCCCCGCCCGGGCGATGGCAAGCAGACTCTCCGGAAAGGGGTAGTCCAGCAGATTGGCGGAGCGGACCAGGATGCCCTCCTCCTCCGCGGTATCCTCCCCCACCTGATAAAGGGCAGAGTCCAGCCGCGCCAGGCCGGCGGGGTCGATCTTGTTGAAGGTCTTGATACGATACATGGGCAGCCTCCGATTCAAAGAGATCGTTGAATTTGGAACGGGTCCGCAGGGCGGCCCTCCGGTTTCTCAGTATAGCCCTCTTTTCCGTCCGGGGCAAGAGGCATTTCCACAGTATTTCCCCAAATTGTTGCATTTGCCATGGAGTTTTTATGGAAAAGCCGGTATGCTGGCCTCAAAACCGATTCGGGAGGGTTGTACCATGGCGCTGTTCACCCCCAAGCCCCTGGCCAAAACGTGTCCGCTGGAGGACCCTGCCGGGGACTATAAGACCGCCCGCCGGGCGGAGCAGTACCGCTTCAGCGGGCAGGCGGTTTACTTTCCCGCCTTTCCCGGCACGCAGTATCTCTCCTTCGCCTCCCTGACCAGGGCCCTCACCCGGAACACCAGCCTGCCCCTGACCGGGTGCTGCGGCAAGGCGCTGCCCGTGACCCGGCTGCGGCTGTACTACGACGGCGGGGAGTTCTATCAGGACTTTACCTTTGAGAAACTGGCAAACGCCAATCAGGTGCTGGACGCCATTGCCGCCGCCTGTCCGGCGCTTCCCACAGAGCGGGAGGAGCGGCCGCAGAGCGCCGTCTGAGAAACGCATGAACGCCGGAGAGGATACCCCCTCCGGCGTTTTTCCCCCTTTTTCGGAAATTCACAAAATTCCTCTTGACCTTCCCCCTGCTGGAAGGTATACCATAAGGGTGGAAACCGAGGTGAGGAACATGAAAATCAACGAGGTAGAGGCCCTGGTGGGCATCACCCGGAAGAACATCCGCTTTTATGAGGCCGAGGGCCTGCTGTCCCCCCGGCGGAACAGCGAGAACGGCTACCGGGATTACGGCGAGGCCGAGGTCCAGACGCTGCTTCGGATCAAGCTGCTGCGGAAGCTGGGCGTCTCTTTGGAGGAGATTCGCAAAATGCAGGGCGGCATCCACACCGTGGGCGACGGGATGCGGCGGCATCTGGTCTCCCTGGAGCGGGACCGGGATAACCTGGAACAGGCCATCCGCCTCTGCGCGGGGCTGACGGACCGGCAGGAGCGGCTGTCCGACCTGGACGCCGGAAGCGTATTGGAGCAGATGGAGGCCATGGAGCAAAGCGGCGCCACCTTTCAAAACAAGCAGCGGCGGGACGTCCGCATCCGCTATGTGGCCCCGGTGTTCATCACGGTGGTCATGGTGCTGCTGATGGGCGCCTGCCTGGGTCTGCTGCTCTGGATCATCTCCCTGGGCGCGGGAAACGCGCCTCCGGCGCTGCTGCTGGCGGCGCTGGCGCTGGTTCCCCTGGTGATTATCGCCGGGGTGGTGCTGGCCCTGGTGCAGCGGATACGGGAGATCGGGAAAGGAGAGATCGACGATGCGAAAAACTACTGACCGGTCCAGAAAGAAGATCGCCCCCATCGTGATCACCGTGGCGGTGGTGCTGTATATGACGCCCCTGGCCGCGATGGCTCTGGCGGCGGCGGCCGGACTGGGCCGCGGGGAGTTTGCCGCGGTTCCGATTCTGCTGGCCTATGCCCTTCTGGGCGGCGCGGTGATCGTCGGGATTATCCGGGCCCTGCTTCAGCGCCTGGAGGAGATCGACGGCGGTGAGGAAGAGGAGGCCAGCCAGTACTGAACGGAAAAACGCGGGGCGCTTTTCCAAAAGCGCCCCGCGGGGAAAAGCCTGCTGCCGGGAATCACCAGTGCCCCTCTTCGGTGCGGGTGTGTTCCCGCCGGTTGCCCAGCTGCATGTTGAAGAGGATTTTGGTCAGGGACGTGATCTCCTCCTTCTTCAGCTGGGCAAAGAGGATGCCGCAGCGGAACTCCCGGGGAGAGCACTCCACCACCCGGATAACCTCGCCGATGAAGTCCATGGGCACGTAGTCCTCCAGCTTGACTTTCAGGCGCAGCACCTCCCCCTCTCCGTGGAGGTACTCCGAGACGATGCAGCAGCCGCCGGTGCTGATGTCCACCAGCGCGCAGTTCTCCGGCCGCTCGAAGCGCTCGTCGTTGAGGTAGTATATGGAGACGGGGACGTTTACCGACAGGCGGAAGGCGTCCCGGTGGTTGTCGTGAACCTCCGGCTCCAGGTCCTTCAGCCGCAAAAGGGTCCGGGTGGACTCCACCACGGTGGCCCGCAGATAGAACTGCGTCATCCGGTTGTCGCAGCCCCGGACGTACACCGTGCTGCCCGGCTCGCAGATTTTAAAGGACAGGCCCCCAGGCAGGCGGCCCATGGAAATCTCCTTGCCCGAATGGGAGGTGATCAGGCCAGTGTTCAGCACCCGCCCGGTTTTCTCCACCACTTCAACGGGCATTTCGTTGCAGATCTCCGGAAAGTCGGGGGGACGGTCCTCCAGCACCGGCTGAACCGCCGCCGGAGCGGCTTCCACTGTCTGGTATTCCTGATCACGGGACAAAAAAGAGGAAAAGATACCCATACCGCACCACCTATATCCAATATATTCGTCAGTTTTCTGAGCATGGCCGCCAATGAGACGGCCGCTTGCTGGGTATTATAGCATAAAACCTTTCCCGCCGCAAGCCCCTCCCCGTTTTGGGGCGGGGGAAAAAGCTGGAAGGCACAAAGAAGGAGGCGATGACAAACGCCATGAAGCCCAATTCAAAACAAAAACGAAAGCGGCAGGCCGCGCTGAGCGTGTGCGCCTTCGCCCTGTTTCAGCTGGGCTGCGGAGCGCTGTTCTTCGCGTTCTGCCTGGTTCCGGACCTGCCCAGGTGGATGGTCTGGCTGTTCGCGGCCCTGACGGGCCTCTGCGGACTGCTGATCCTGCCCGCCCTGGTTGTGTTAAAACAACGTTTTGATGAAATTGAAGGAGGAGAATCCGATGCTGCTGCTGACTATTGACTATGTGCCCGGACGGGAAATTGAGGCCCTGGGGATTGTGAAGGGGACCGTGGTCCAGTCCAAGAACTTTGGAAAGGACTTTATGGCCGGGATGAAGACCCTGGTGGGCGGCGAGATCGCGGGCTACACCGAGATGCTGAACGAGGCCCGGCAGATCGCCACCAAGCGCATGGTGGACGAGGCCCAGGCTCTGGGGGCCGACGCGGTGGTTAACGTCCGCTACGGCTCGTCTTCCGTCATGCAGGGGGCCGCCGAGGTGGTGGCCTACGGCACGGCGGTGAAGCTGAAGTGATGCGGGTCACATTCCTGGGCCACAGCGGCTTTCTGGTGGAGACGGAGGCCGTCTCGCTGCTCTTTGACTGGTGGAAGGGGGACCTCCCGGCGCTGCGGCCGGGAGTCCCCCTGTACGTCTTTGCCAGCCACATCCACCCGGACCACTTCGACCCCAAAATCTTCTCCCTGGACGATGGGTCCCGGGAGGTGCGCTTTCTCCTGGGGCATGACATCAAGCTGAGCCTCCGGAATCTGAGGCGGTGGAACATCCCGCCGGAGACGGCGGAGCGCTGCCATATCCTACAGGGCGGGCAGGACTGCGTCCTGCCCCAGGCGAGGGTGGAGGCCCTGTCCTCCACTGACCAGGGAGCCGCCTTCCTCGTCACCGTGGAAGACCGGACCCTCTTCCACGCCGGGGACCTGAACTGGTGGCACTGGGAGGGGGAGGACAAGAGCTGGAACCGGAACATGGAGGTCAATTTTAAAAGGTACGCGGAGCCCCTGCGGGGACGGCGGATTGACCTGGCCCTGCTGCCCCTGGACCCCCGGCTGGGGGAGGCGGGCTTCTGGGGGCCGGCGTATTTCCTCGAAACGGCGGATGTCCGCGTCTTCCTGCCTATGCACCAGTGGGGGGACTTTGAATTCACCAGGAAATTTTTGGAAAAGCATCCCGCCTTTACAGGCCGCACCGTGCCGGTGGAACGGGCCGGGCAGGTTTTTACATTGTGACAAGGGAAAGCCCCTTCCAGGAGAATTCTCCCGGAAGGGGCCTGCCTTATTCATCCTTCAGCAGATACTTCGGGCCGAAGCCGTGGGGCAGCAGCTCCCGGAGGGGCAGAGCCAGCTCCTCCCCCTTGCCGTTGAGGCTGATGATCTCCATGTCCGGGGCAAACTCGTAGAGCACCTGGCGGCAGACGGCGCAGGGGACGCAGAAATCCTCGCACCGGCCGGCCACCGCAATGCGGACAAAGTCCCGGTGACCCTCGCTGACGGCCTTGCCCACGGCCACCCGCTCGGCGCAGAGGGTGGGGGAATAGGCGGCGTTCTCGATGTTGCAGCCGGTGAAAACCGTACCGTCCGAGCACTCCAGGGCCGCGCCCACGGGGAAGTGGGAGTAGGGGATGTAGGCCCGGTCCAGCATGGCCACGGCGGCGGCTTTCAGTTCTTCTCTTGTCATGGCGAAAACTCCTTTCTTACTCTTCCGTCCAGGAGACCTCTCTCTGAGGGCGAACGGTTAAATCTATGATGTCCTTGGCGTCGTAGAATTGGAGATAGCGGTCCCGGGAGTGGCGGAGGGTGGTTCCGTCGGGGTGGAGACGGTCGCAGATGACCGCGCTGATGTCCTTTTTAATGAAGCTGAAGCTCTCCACCCCCACGGAGCAGAAGACCCGGAAGCCCTTGCTCTGCAAAAATTGAAAGGCGGGGCCGGTGTTGGTCCAGTCGTTGCCGTCGGGACGCTCGCCGTGGGGATAGAACAGAATCGTGGTCTCTCCCACCAGGCTGCCCACCTCGTCCAGCCAGCGCTGGGTGTCCGCCTCGATGCGGGTCATGTTTCCGTCCCCCAGGCGGATGTGGCCCCAGGTGTGGCTGCCGAAGGTCCAGCCGGTGCGGCGGAGCTCCGCAATAATGGGCTGGACGGCTTCCCGCTCCTTCTGGCGGCCGGCCTCCTTGGCGTCGTCCCACTCCTTGGTGTCCGTCTGGGTGCGGTAGCCCAGGATGCCCTCATAGCCCGTCAGGCTCAGGCAGCCCTTGGCTCCGAAGGGGGAGAAGTCCGGATGCTCCTCCACAAATTTGTCCAGGATGGGGATGGCGTCCAGGTCCCGGCTGACCACCTCGTTCCCCTGGGGGTCCTGGCCCCAGGAGGCGATCTTTTGGTTCTCGTCCAGGATGAGCTTATAGGTCAGGCCGTTTTCCAGCATGTATGGATAGTAGTTCGTATCGTCGTAGGAGAGGATCAGGGGCTTTTTGCCCTCGGGAAGATAGAGGGTATTGCGGACCATCCGGGTCTCCTCCCCCTCCTTCGCCTCGCTCCAGACGCTGTTGATGTCCACCAGGACATAGCCCTTGTCATAGACGCTTTGGAGGATTTTGTTATACTCGTCCACCGTGACCATGAAGTCGTCCAGGCCGTTGGCCTGGTTGTCGCCGTCAAAGGCCAGCTCGGGATAGGCGATGACGGGGTGGAAAAACAGGTGCTCCACCACGCCGGTCCAGGGGACATAGCCCTCCCGCTCCACGGTGGGGTCCCCGATTTCATAGGGTTCGGGCTCCGGAGGGGCCGGCTCCGGTTCCTGGACCTCCGGGGCGGGAGGCGGCGGTTCCTCCGGAGGGGCGGCGGGAGACGTCCCGCAGGCGGTTAAGAACAGGAAAAGCAGCAGTGAGAGAATTCTTATACGGCGCATAGCGTCGGGTCCTTTCTGTCGAAAAATCTGTGTTTTTTAGTATAGCAGATTTTTTTCGGAAAGGGGTAACAATTTTGTGACAGATTTTTTGGCCTGACGGGCGGGGGATTCAGCTATGAAGATAGCTGGTCCTTTGCACCCCCCATTTTCTCTTTTTGGTTGCGCCAAAAAGAGAAAACGGGCCGTGCACGGTCCAAAAGAGAAAAAGCGCTTTTAATGCGGGGACGGGGGCGCGCATGGGAACTGGCTTTCGAGTACGCATGTCTCTGCCCGCGGCTCGGTGCGGGCGGGGGTTTTGTCCTTTGCTGAACCGGTTTCCTTCTCTTTTCGCTGCCGCACTCTGGTGGCTGCGGGGAGATCTTCTCAGCGCTTCGCGCTGGGTTTGAAGAGGGCGGCCATGACCGCTGCAAACAAAATCGCCGCCGTGACGCCTCCCGCTGCCGCTGTCAGGCCGCCGGTCAGAACCCCAAGCCAGCCGTCGGTGTCTACCGCGCGGCGCACGCCTTTGGCCAGCAGGTGGCCAAAGCCGGTCAAGGGCACTGTGGCCCCCGCTCCGCCCCACTGGGCCAGGGGTTCGTACAGGCCGGCCGCGCTGAGCACTACTCCCGCAACCACATAGCCCGTCAGTATCCGGGCCGGGGTCAGCTGGGTTTTATCAATCAATATCTGCCCAATGGCGCAGAGAATTCCGCCGCAGAGAAAGGCGTTCAGGTATTCCATGTCGATTCCTCCTTTTTCCGGTAGCCTCTCCAGGAGAAAAATTTTTATGCGCTTTTTTCCGGCGGCGTGCACGGGGACGTGCAACTTTCCCCGCCCCGCGGGGAAAGTTTGGCCGCGCTTATATATTTTATTGGGAGGTTTTTTGTATGAAAAAGACGGAGGGCTTTCATCTGAATCAATGGGAACTCACGGACCGGGTGGTCATGGAGGACTTTAACCGGGACAACCTGCTGATCGACACCGCCCTGTCCGCCCTCAGCGGGGATTTGACCGGCCAGGCCGCCGCCTGGAACGCCGCCCTGGACGCCGCCCGGAAGGAGCTTGGCCAGGCCATTCAATCCGGCGACGCCGCTCTCAGCAGCCGCATCTCCAGCCTGGACTCCAAACAGACCCAGGCCCTCAACACCGCCAAAAACCAGCTCAACGCCAGCCTCCAGAGCGCCAAGACCGCCCTGGAGGCCGCCGACGCCGCCCTGGACGCCAAGCGCCAGGGTCTGCTGGACGCCGCCAGAACCGCCCTGGAGGCCGAGGACCAGCGGCTGGACGGGTGCAAGCTCCAATGGTACCACATCGGACACGGGGAGATCAACGCCATGAACGTCACCGGCGTCCAGCAGCTGCCCCTGGGCGACCCCAGAATGGGCGATTACTACATCGTCTTCTTCGATTTCCAGCTTACCGCCCCCGCCGTGTCTATCCTGGGCCACGAGAGCGGCACCCAGCACCGGATTATGAGCAACAGCGGGTGCCCCTCCTACTCCGGACTGCTGGCCCCGGCGGCCAAGGAGACGCAGATGGTGGGCTTCCCCCTGAAACGGCCCCAGGGCCTGGTCCGTACCCTGTCCTTGGGCGCGAACTTCTTCGCCGCTTACAGCTCCTGCACCTGGGGGAACTTCAAGACGCTGAGCCTCTTTAACCAGCAGCCCGCAAGCTCCACCCCCGCAAGCTACCTGGGGTCGGTGGACGTCTACGGGATTAAGTAGGCATTCCCTTGGAGAAAACAAAAAGAGACGGGGCCCGGAAGGGCCCCGTCCTGGGCGTTTGTATTCAGGGAACTGTCAAAGGGAGGACAATCAGCTCTGCGGGGTATCGCCGTTAACAACACCGGACATATCCCACACATAGGGAATGCGCAGCTCGTCGCCAGTCTCAGTGGTGAAGACGAGAGTACGGCCAGTGTCGTATCTGCTACCGTTGTTTACTCCAGACTCCATATCGATGGCCTGGGCATAACGGCGGAGCTTGCCTTCCCAAAGCTGACCCTCGGTGACCTCATTGTCCGTGCCATCCCGGTTCTCAGCGGTCAGGGTCCAGTCACCAACCGTAGTGGGAATGAACGCGCCAACCCAGTAGCCCACCAGGTTGGGAGACTCGCCCATCTGGTGCTTCTTCAGGCCGGTATGCTTGACGGTAATCACAAGAGTATCGCCATCCATCGCGCCACTCACGGCGTAACCATTCATTAGGTCATCGGTAGCAACTCCATTATCGGTGTTGCCATCCGCCAAGTTCGCTCTCGCGATGCCGTTGGTAAACGTACGGTAGTTGAACTCGGGAGCTTCACGGACAGCGTTCACGGTCACATCAATGGTGAAGTCAACGCCCTTGCCGTCCGCGTCAGCGGGGCCGGCCTGAACCGTGAGGCTCTTGGCAGTGGCAGCGCCGATCACACGGGCGCCAGTGCCGGAGGGGTCCGCCGCGATCGCAACGTTGGTATCCAGGTCGTCGCCGTTGAGAGACTCGATGGTCAGGGTCATGCGCTCAAGGGCATCCGCCAGCACAGTATTGGCCGTGCCAACAATCTCCGTTCCCTTGAGAGTAATGATCGCATCCGCAACCGCATCGCCAGTGACATTCACCGTCACGGTAGCCTGCTTGGCCTCGACGGCGGTCTCATTGGCAACGTCGAAGGTCAGCACGTCGGAGACGAAGGTCTTCTCCTTCACGTCGTCCTTGCTGTTGTCGCGGACGGTGACGGCGCAGCGGTAGCTGGTCTTGCCGGCCTCGTCAGTGGGAACCGTGAAGGAAGCGTTGGTGGCGCCGGGCACGTTGACCCAGTTGCCCTCGGCATCCTGTTTCTGCCACTGATAGGACACGCGGTCATAGGAATCGGCGTTAAGGATGGTGGAGTCAATGGTGATGACGTCGTTCTTATTGACCTGAGCGCCGTCCGAAGTTCCGGCGGCCTCAATCTGCACGGAACTCAGGCCGGTGGAGGGCAGGGTATCGGGAACGGTGGGGGCCTGGACGCTGTTCTTGGTGGAAGTGGCGGCAATCACGACCACGGTGGAGACGGTACGGAAGCCGTCGCTGTCCACGTTGTCGTTGAAGACCAGAGCCAGGGTGATGTTGTCGTAGTCAGACAGCTCATCCAGGCTGCCGATGTCCCAGCCCTGCGCGGTGACGTCAACCCAGTTGGCGTTCTTCAGGACGCGGACCAGATTGGTCTCGGTGCCGGTGGTGTTCAGGATGTTGCTGTTGCCAATGATGGCGCAATCCGTATCGCGAGTCAGGCTATCGCCGCTCATGTTCTTGATATTCTTGAGGAACATCAGGTTCTTGCTGTCCTTCTGAGCGTTGTAGCCGCTGCTGAGGATGCGGTCGACCTCGGCAGTGATGACAGAAGTGGTCTTCAGCTGGCTGTCATAGTAGCGCAGGTTGTAGAACTCGTCGGGCAGGGGAGCCTGCTCGTCGGTGGCCTTGGTGTAGGTGGCGAAGTCACCGCGCTTGAGGTTCCGGGTGGAGCAGATGGTCTTCTCCTCAATCTTGCCGTCGGGAGTCATCATGGCCACGAGGTAGCCATAGTACTTGGTGCCGTTCTCGGCGTTGTACTCGTGGGTGGCATCATAATCCACAATGTAGATCAGGTTGCCGGTCTGGGCGCTGTTGGAAGCGGTCTTGATGACCACGGCCTCCACATAGCCGTCCTTGTTCATGTAGATCTGAGCCTGGTTGGCATTGGGAACAGCAGACCCACCGGTGGGGCCGCCCATCATAAAGGTCTTCTTCAGGTCGTTGTTGGAGACAGCCTGCGCGCCGGTGAAGATTTCGATGGTGTCGACATCCTCGCCGCGGGTCTCCTGGTCAACATAGATGAACTTCACGTCGCGGGCGAAGTAGGCGTTGTCGTCAGTGAAGTGAGCACCCGTATCCTTGAAGTTCACGCGGACGTTGCTGGCCTTGATCTCATAAGCGCCAGTATCGGCAGTGTCGTCGACATCAAAAACGCCGAAGTACTTGTTGTCCTCCCTAACCTCGGTATCAGAGAGGGACCACTCGGCCACGCCGCTGGTGTTCTCGTTGGTGTAATACACCAGGTCGCCGGGAACGATGGCGCTGGGCTTGGAGGTACCGACGTTCAGGGAGACAGCGTTGCCCTTGCCGTCCCAGCCCTCGGCCAGCCAAATGATGCGGCCGTTCTGGAGGCTCTGGGCCCAGCTGCCGACGACCATGTAGTCGCTGGTGGCGCCGACGTCCTTGGCGCGCAGGGCGTTGCCAAACTCGTCGAGAACGAGGGTGACGTCCTTGGTGGTGACCTTGATCTTGTCGGCGGTCAGGTCGTGCATATCCTTGTTCCAGTTGGCGATCTTGTAGGTGGTGCCGCCAACGGTGATATCAACGGCGTTGGGCTCGGTGCCGATGGCGCCGTAGGTGGTGACCTTGCTCAGCCGGCCGGAAACGGTCTCGGGGACATAGGCCCGAGCGGCTTCCCAGGTGCGGCCGCCGTCGGTGCTGACGGGGATGATGGCGACTTCGTCGCCGGCCTTCAGGGCGGAGAGGACGTCATAGCAGGCGTCGTCCACGTTGACGTTCTTGATGGTCTTCTCGTTGAGGGCGGCGTGGTTGAAGCCCTGGATGCCCTGCGCGGTGGTGGCGCTCTCCTCGTTGTCCTGGCCGATGCGGTCCAGGGACACGTAGTCGCTGCCGACGCGCTTGACTTCCATCAGCTGGGTGCGGACCACGACGACGTCGGTGATGTGATCGGCGTCATTCTCATCCACGTAAACCTCAACGACGGTGCCGTTGTCGGTGTAGTCGGCGATCTGGCCGACGCTCTCCAGGACCTTGTCGGAGCCAACGCCGTTCAGCCACAGGGTGGCGTTGTCGCCGCCGCGGTCATCGGTCAGCTCATAGCCGCGCAGGCCCAGAGCACGGACCTTGGCGGAATCGGTGACCTCGATATGGGCAACCTGGGTGTTGAAGCTGAAGTCGGGCTCCAGGGGATATGTGCCGATGGTGACCTTCTTGTAGCTCCACTCGGCAGAGGGACGGCCGAAGTCGTCGGGAGTGGGGTTCCACTTGTCGTGCTCGAGGCGGAGGTCCACGAAGTGCTCCTCGGCGAACTCGACGGTGTAGTAGTTATCGCTGGAGGCAACCTCGGTGTAGTTCCGGGTCCGGATGTTCCGGGCGAACTCCTGGTTGCTGGTCTTGTAGGAACGGACCTGGCCGCCGGAAACGGCGACGTTGGTGTTCTCGCCGGTGACGTTGACGTTGATGCCGTTGGTGTAGGTCACGACGGTGGCCTTCAGGGCGTTCAGCGCCAGCTGGCAGGCCTGCTCGCGGTTGACCGCGGCGCTGCCGTCGAACTTCAGGCGGTCAAA